>ERZ773077.1582-NODE-1582-length-15350-cov-6.245570_pt1 | contig 15350 bp, 14 predicted proteins | sample MGYA00580612_ERZ773077 | MGnify/ENA primary metagenome ERZ773077 (study PRJEB29015, sample SAMEA2737971) | human oral metagenome | biome: human oral; feature: human-associated habitat; material: dental | place: China | collected 2021 ...
TCCGCTTTCAATCATCATCGCTTTGTCTTATCAATTGGACAGCATGGAAGCCCACTTGTTCAGAAAACACATCTGTCGAGAGCTGCAACGCCCTTCACCTGTGATGGAGCAGATATTCCTATATGGCAATGGCAGTGTCAATTGATATGCTTTTCTCTTTCACCGATATTATCTTACTACATAACTACAAGGAAAGATAATACAGTGAAAGAGAAAGGGTTGGTATTGTAGTCAGAAAGTAGGAATGGTTATTACTACCGTCTAACTACACACAACTATGTATTTGAGGCCTTCAAGTTTACCGAAAGCCTTATAAGTAGTTATTCTCCAAGTAGTCTATCAACAGTAGAGATACGCATCTGTTTTATTGCATAACATTCCTTTTACCCGTATTTCCTGACCCTCTGATTTCTTCGTGATAAAGATAATTCACTATCGAGGGATGTCCTTTGGGACTTCGTTCGTAAGGCAATTCATTATCCACATACTTACATTGAGCCTCCTGCGCCATTTTCGCGGCCTCTTGCTCCAATTGCTTCCAATATGTTCGGTCTTTATGCAAATAGATTTCTTCATAAAGTGGGAACAAATGGGGATAGTATGATTTGATATAACCCATAATGTTGGCCTTAAAACCACCCCGCAGATTGAGGTTCTCAAGCCAAAAGAGGTCGCAAATATCTTTCACTTCATGAAAAATAGCTTTGAAATTGGTGATGCCAGGAAAGATGGGCGACACAAAACAAATGGTTCGGATGCCCGCCTCGTAGACCTTTCGCATGGCTGCGATGCGCCGCTCTATGCTCACGGCCTTGTCCATGTCGGCACGAAATGTCTCATCAAGCGTGTTGACTGACCACGATACGGTGACTTTCTTCATTTGCCGGAGCAGGTCAAGGTCGCGCAACACGAGGTCGCTCTTTGTACAAATGAGTATTTCTGCATCGCTGTCTTTGAGCTCTTCAAGCAGTTTACGTGTCCTGCGGAACGTTGCTTCTTCGGGATTATACCCATCGGTCACTGATCCAATAACCACGCGTTGTCCGGCATATTTCTTCGGATTCTTGATTGCAGGCCAATGCTTCACGTCTAAGAAAGTGCCCCATTCTTCTTTATGTCCTGTGAAGCGCTTCATGAATGAGGCGTAACAATACTTGCAAGCATGGGTGCAACCCACGTATGGATTCACCGAATAGCCACCAACAGGGAGGTTGGACTTGGTCATGATGCCACGCACCTCTTTCGTTCCAATGAGTGTTTTTGCCATATTTCTTCCTTTATTCTTTATAAATCCTCTACCGTTTTACCGTCTTCAGGAATAAAGACGCGGTCTAAAATTCCTGCCACTTCCGCACTCTTTCTCACCATTTCACGCGTCACGCTATTATGGTTCACGCCTTCAAGATGCGTCACAAACAGCTTTGCATCAGGTGCAGCTGCAGCAACTTTTACCACATCTTCATCGTTCATAATAACGCGTCCACCCAAGCGAAAGCCATTGCCACCTGCATTAAGAGTGATAACCTCGGGATGAAAACGCTTCAAATTGCGTTTCACACCAGCATACCAGATGGTATCTCCGGCGTGATAGAGCGTTTTTTCTTGTGGATGAGTGAATACATAACCCGTTGTATGTCCGGCAGGATACTTCATAAAGAAATTACCATGCTGGCTTTCGGCCTTTTGTATGCTCACTTCCCCGATTCTTGTATTGTCACCGACAACTTCCACATGATTAAATCCATGCGACATCACCACCTGCCGATCGTTTTTGTCTTGCACAAAAAATCGTATATCTTTAGGCATCATTTCATAGGCCGCCTCATCAATATGGTCATCGTGTAGATGGGTAAGCAACACCGCATCTACACCTTTTAATATCTCTCCTACAGGAAAAGGTAGTTCATGAAGTGGGTTGCGCAGGTGTTGATTTCTACTAAAGGGGAAAGGCTGCATGCAGCCTTTATTTCCCAACATAGGTTCGATCAGAATTTTCTTTCCCCCATATTCAACGATTATCGTTGCATTTCTTATTTGCTGGATATTCATTGTTTATTAACAATTAAAGTTTAACATTGGCTTCCAGCATAATACTATCCTTCAGTGGTTCATCATCATCAGAGAACGAATTTGCCTTATATTGTACACAAAGCACGAGCATTTCGTTGCTGCCTGTGTTCTTGAAAGCACGTTTGCCATTGGGCGCAATTCTCACGATGCTTCCCTCCGAAACGGGAAATCGTTTGCCGTCTACATCGAAAATGCCTTCACCTTTAAGAATGAAATAAAGCTCTTCGTGGGTTTTATGGGCATGGCGTGTGCCATAATCTTGACCTGCCGCAAGACTTTGGAAAGACAATTCTGCACCTGTTGCTCGTAGTGCATGTCCGGCAAACATCTTTCCCGGAATAGAGAAATTGCCCATAGCCAACTCATATTCCTTAATTTCATTCAACTTACCTACGTTCACCGTGGTGAAGTTCTCACCTTTTTCTATAATTTGAATTCCTTTCATAATGCTATTTTGTTTTGATTACGAGTGCAAAGGTCGTGCATAAAACAAAGACACATTCTACCATTAATAATATAAGCTCTACCATTTTGATAAACCATTGATTATTCGTGCATTTGTTGCATGAAATTAAAGAGTCATCCCCAAGAACTCACACAAGTTCCTTTCAGCAAAGCGGAATGTGGTGTAGACTTCAACATCAATACCGATACGCACGAACGTTTGCGGGGCGTATTGATGAAGTATCCGTCTTTCAAAACCAACTTCTTCGAGTTGTTTTTCTTCAGGAAAGCATCCGGATGGCTGCGTTATGGCTTTCAACATATCGCGTTGAAAGACAATACGGTGCTGATACTTTCGCCGCACATCCATCAGGAGTGGCATATTGATGAAAGCCAAACGGATTATCGTTTCCTTATTTTCCGTGATGATTTTCTTTCAACCTATCTTGCCGATCCTTTCTTTACTTATCGTTTGCTTTATTGCTACCAAACAGATTTCCCACCCTATCTGTCGGCTACTGCTATGGAACAACAAGAATACGAGCGTTTGCTTGTGCGGATAAAAGAAGAACTCAACCATCCTCTTGCCGACAGCTATCACATCATCGTATCCTTGCTTCATTATCTGCTCATGACCCTTAATCGTAGGTATTCTGCTCAATACCATCTGCCTTTTGATGCTCCCAAGAACCACCATGCCTTTGAGTTTAAACAACTCTTAGAAAAACATATTCGCCAATACCAGCAAGTGGCCGACTATGCAGCCATGCTGAACATCAGCCGCATCACATTGAATGCTTCTGTACAGGCACAATACGGGCAAACGGCCGTACATCTGCTGAAACAACGTCTGCTTGCAGAAATCAAGAATGAAATACTCTTCACTAACAAAACCACCAGTGAATTGGCATACGAATTCAATTTCTCGGAGCCAGGACATCTAATGCGTTTCTTCAAAAAACAAACGGGACAGACGGTTACGGAGTTTAAAGAAGAATATAAAGGACAACAGTTTACCGCAGAATAGAAAAATGATTAAACGAAGAACTTACCAATAAACGAACGGCACTTGAAACAGATATATCTCTGCTCAAGTGCCGTTATCCAGTCAGCAATATGCGCTTATTGCCTTTATCTTATTCTATTGCTCTTGTAATTCTTCTCCAGCCTTCTTTCCATATCTGAAGCCTCATAGAGTATTTTCCTTGCAAACTGCGTGTAGGATTACGAAGGGCGAATGAAAGGACTTACTCATCCTTTCATTCGCCCTTTGCGTTTGCTCTACAGCTCGATGCCCGTATCTCCTAAGGAGTATTGTGAGAGATAATACGTATGATACTCACGATTTATACGAGTGAGAGCGAAAATTAATACGTATAAATCTGCCAATTAATACGTATTAATCGCCCGATTTATACGTATTAATTTGCAACTTCTATCGTATAAATATCCATCTTCAAGCGTATAATACTACACGTACCTAAGGAAGAAAGCTCACGAAGCTAAGTAGCTTTCGCTACGCTCTTCACGTCCCCCCTCACGACTAATAGCAGGGAATAAAATGGGTTGGTAGTTAAACCTTCGCCTTGAGAGAGCATCATACATATATGGTTTGGGTAGAAACCACGGCGTGCACGCAGCCGAATGAACTCCACACTTCTCCCCACGCACAAGCGTATGGGCGGAGTGATAAGAGAAGAATGTGAATGAAATACTATTTTTGAGCTTAATATGAAGAAGCTAATCATCGCAGCCATCGGAATGATGCTTGCCACGAACTTGAACGCAGCTAAGAAGCCTACAGCGAACGCTCTGCAGTTTGACCCTAACAGCGGAGTGAAGGCCTCACTGACCATGCCTGATGGCAAGGTCGTGAACTACACGGCTTACACCAAGCTCTATTTTGTCACCAACATAGAGGACCCCACCTACCAGTACATGAACATCTTTGTACCCGAAGGTGCGACCCAGCAAACGCCTATCTTCCTCCGCACCTACGTGGGGGGCTACCTACCCAGCCAGGCAGGTGACCCACAGGCGCAGGATGCCAGCGGTCGTGCACTCTCTGAGGGCTATGTACTCGTCATCCCTGGTAGCCGTGGCCGTACCTCCACGGTGCAGAAGGGGAAGAAGACCATCTATACGGGCCGCGCGCCCAAGGCCCTGCTCGACCTGAAGGCGGCTATTCGCTACCTACGTCACTTCGATAGCGTGATACCTGGCGATGCTGAGAAGATCATCACCGATGGTACAAGTGCAGGTGGTGCGATGTCAAGCCTCATGGGTGCCACGGGCAATAACCCTGCGTACAAGCCCCTGCTCAAGGCAATGGGCGCAGCTGATGAGCGTGATGACGTCTTTGCAAGCGTCTGCTATTGCCCTATTACGGATCTCGACCATGCAGACATGGCTTATGAATGGCTGTATGGCAATACGGATAGTCGCAAGAGTCTCTCCGAGAGTAAGAGAGCTCTGACGGCGGAGTTGGCAGCACAATTCCCTGCTTATATCAACTCTCTCGGGCTGAAGAAGGCTGATGGGACATCGCTCAATGCCGATAACTACCTCGACTATATCAAGCAGATCATCATCCGCAGTGCTCAGGAGGCTAAGGATGCGGGGGCAGACCTCCCCGACTCTCTCGGCTTCACGTTCAGCAGCGAGGCTGCTATTCAGGCGCCTATCAACGGGGGCGTCGGGAGCGCAAGACCCGCAGGGATGACCGGTGGCATGCCTCCCATGATGAGAGGCGGTGGTAAGAAAGTCGGGGAGTATATCACCGACCTCGATCTGGATAAGTATCTCAACTATGTCGTGAGTACGCAGCCCCTCAAGGGTGTACCTGCCTTCGACAGCTACAAGGTGGATGGAGCTGCTGCAAGTGGAGAGAATGGAGAGTTTGGGAATGAGCAAGGCTCTGACGTCAACTTCACCGCATGGGCAGCAGCAAAGACAGGCAGCACCTTGACCGAAGAGCTGAAGGAGAATGTTCGCCTGCTGAATCCGATGTATTTCATCGGTGATGGTGTGACCTCCGTAGCTCCTCACTGGTATATCCGCCACGGCGCTCGTGACCGCGACACCGCCTTCCCCATCGCCATTAATCTGGCGACCAAGCTGGAGAACGCTGGTAAGGACGTCAACTTCAAGCTCCCTTGGAATCGTCCCCACAGCGGAGACTATGCTCTGAACGAGCTCTTCAGCTGGATAGCAGAGGTCGTCAAGTTAAACCATAAAGAATAACAGATTATGTTGAACGAAATCAATCGACCTGAAGAGTATCTTCCTGACATGACAGACAACTTCGTCAATAATGAGATAATTGTCAAGGATCTGAAGGCTGAAGATGTATGACCCTACCTCACCCATGCTACTGTGTGGGAGAAGTACTATAGCAATTCATCTGATGCTCTCTATAAGGAAGAGAGCAAGACTAAACTCTATCCCAATGCGCCCTTCTTTTTCAAGACCTTCGGTTTCCCTATTGATGCTGAGATCATAGAGTTTGAAGCTCCCAAGGATGGTATTGCACGTATCGCATGGCATGGTTGGGCAGAGAGATGCAGATCATCGATTGGATGTAATTCATGCGTGGCTACTCGAAGAACTTCCTGCTAATCGTTTTCGCATTCTAACACAAGATAGTCAAATTGGTAACCCTGCTGCTGAATTGGCTGGAACGAGTATTATGATTGATGGTCATCAGAGCTGGCTTTACAGCCTAGTAAAAGTAGCCCAGGAGAGACTGGATTACTAAGGAAGTCAGTATCTAAAGTCCTGATAGTCCCTGCTTCCCATCATAAAGCAATGTCGCTATCCTCCTCTTCGAGCAGTTACACAACAAGACGTTTGAAGCTTACTTCATCGTAGACTGAGATATCAAGCTTACCCCTGAAGGCTTCCCAGAGTTCAGCCTCATCGTCTGGGACTACAACAATATTTTTTCCCAGATTCCACATTCTGGAATACTAGTTGCCCTCCCTTCCCAGAAGGGAATAGTGACGCATACAGCGACGGTGGTGTACTCCTCTGCGGAGGCGGTTATCCTGCTCTGCGGACGCACTTGCGCCTTTAAGCGCCATCCCTTCTGGTAGATGTGCAGGGGATATGTAGCGTCCTATATTGCCTATATTGGAGGAATCTAAAACCAAGCATAAGCAATACCGAAGAGGAAACAATGTAAATTGTAGGATATACGCCATCGTATGGATGCTGTATCGCTTTCCTTGCAAAAAGACTAATATATCCCGCCCAGCAACAAGAATCCAAAAGGATCGTAACAGGAACGAAATACTTACTCCTCATTGCCAACAAAGGAGTTAGCTGAAGTAGTAAGATGGCGAGGACTATTGCATAAAAGGTTAGCCCTTGCCAGCTCGTTAGGAACTGAATAGTGGCATCAGATAGACTCAAACCCCACTCACGATAGTCGGTGGGACTAATAAGCAAGCCATGAACCACCTTAGATTCGAGACCATCTACCTGTCCGAATCTTTGGGATATACGCTCTTCCCAATACGCATGATAGGCGAAGGTATTAAGCATAGTCACATAGACCAATATGATTAAAAGCGATGAATAATATAAATTCCGAATAAGCACGTTACGTCTTATCTCTCTATTGTTATTGACTTCTATCTATCATTAAGAGTATTGATTTTCCTAGTTTCCTCAAGGCTTACTTAGGAGGTAAGGAGATTCTCAGAGATGCATCATCTGCGACTTGCTTTTTCTAGCTTCGTCAAGTGTGAGATACACCAGGGGGCGTTACTGGAGTACTTGGATTAACGCTACAAAGGTAATCCTTTCGACTTCTTATACACTGGAGATCGTGTGAAAACCAGCAGTAAGGATTAAAGGAGGCAAATGCCATAGAGGATCTTCCCCCCTCTAGGTTGAAAGAGCTTGTCTCTGCCCTTTATGCTTAAAACGTATGTATTTTCAAGGATAACCCTATATGTCTGGTTCATGGGTTATCCTTAGATCCCAATAGCCTCTTCCACAAGAGAAAGCGGTTCCTTCGGTATAAACAACGGGGAGACAGTATTGAGCTTTATCCATTGAATCATCTTCATATTTGCCGGGAAGATATATAGTAATCGAAGTCATCCTATATAGTAATTAGTAGAAAGCTATATAGTAATCAGGCAAAAGCTATATAGTAATTAGGCAAAAGCTATATAGTAATCAGGCAAAAGCTATATAGTAATCAGACGAAAGCTATATAGTAATAGTAGCAATCCTATATAGTAATCTCTAAGGGTAAGTCGTCAGCTAGGTGAACTGACGATATAAAGCGAATCGCTGTAGGAGTATTTCCTACAGCGATTCGCTTTTGTAATTGGTGACTCGTGCGCTACTTGAAGCGTGCCGCGAGCTTGTCACCCAGGACGCGGATCGCTAAGCGAGCGAAGAGGTAGTACTTAGCACACTTGGCGTAGAGCGGGCGATCGGGCGTCACAATGATCGGCGTGTAGGCCTTGTTATAGTTCGCCTTGAGCGCCTTCTTGTGACCATAGACACCTGCCGTATCGTAGATAGAGTAGCGCAGACCGATCTCCTGGGGCTTGTCGAGCAGGCGGTAGTCTTGGCCTTCGACCAACGTAGGGCCCATCGCTTCGATGACTTTGGTGTACATGACGGGCCCCGTGGTACGCAGGACGCCCCACAGTCCCGCCCCATGGCGGAAGGGAGTATACTCGTCAATATTGCGTAGCATCTGCAGGATGACCGCTCGCAGGAAGGGATGACCTGCCACAGAGGCAATGCACCACTGGATGTACTCGCCACGAGGCAAGGAGCCGAGCTCCGAGTAGATACCGATACCTTCGTACTGCTCGCCAGGACGATTGTCCCAATGCGTCAGGATGAACTTATCCTCTGCACGAAGGACTTCCCTAAGAGATTTGTCTAGCGAGGACTTGATGTCCAGGTACACGCCACCTAATTGGTAGACGAGGAGGTAGCGAAAGAAGTCGGCACGGGCAGCACCATAGATCGGAGCAATGCGCTGGTAATAGCCCCAGATGACTTCGCCGTAATGTTCAAGGATAAAAGCCTTGATGTCTTCGTCGTCGAAGAGAGCATAGGAGTATTCGGGGTTTAAGCGCTTGAGATGCTCGATGTTTTGCTCTATATCGTGAGGAAGACCAGTCTTCGTCCGGTAGGTCTGGAAGATATGTCGGCTGATCTCTGTGCCCAGCTCCTTATGGGGCAGGAGTTCTTGGTAATTAATGCTCATAAGTTCGTTATTAAGTCCTATCAAAGCCAGTAGGATAGCTGTACACTGGCTAGCTTCTCCGCAAAGTTAATGGAAAAGGATAAGCCAGACCGGAGAATACCTCATATCTTATGTTAGCGAGCACAGCCTAAGACCGGGCTTCCTCACGATATAGAGCAGGACATCGAGTCCTTCTTGGATAAGCCCCAGGAGATCGGTCTGCGCTACTCTATCTACGATACGGCAGGTGTCTATGGTCACAAGAAGGCGCTCAAGGCGAACTATAACAAGGCCTACACGCCGATCATTGTGACGCCCGATCGCCCGCTCTACGCCAAGTGTGCTAAGTACTACCTCTTCGCTCGCTTAGCGATCCGCGTCCTGGGTGACAAGCTCGCGGCACGCTTCAAGTAGCGCACGAGCCTCCAAATACAAAAGCGAATCGCTGTAGGAAATACTCCTATAGCGATTCGCTTTTTACTTAAGGAGGGTAGAGCGAAAGACGCGATTCGTGGCTCGGTGCTTTGCCGAGGTGACCGCCTATGGCACTGCAAGAAGGAGCAACTTCTTTATTGCTATCTTGATTTTTCTAAGACCTCAATGCTTTCCTTGATCCCAAACTCTCTAGCGAACTGATTAAAGGCTACCCAATTTTCATGGATATAGTCTTCGACTTTCTTGACTAGATCTTCACAAGTATAAGTGCTTGCCTCTGCTTTAGGTATTTCCAGCCACGTATCCTTTTTTATCTTTTCCTTGGTCTCTGTGTCGACTTTATATCCTTTGGAGTGATAGCTGTCGATATGAATACGGATGCCATCTCCTACTGTTCCTACTAGGAAAAAGACTTTGTTGTGACACGCTGCTTGTAGGTCTGTTTGCTTCGGATATACCCTTCCCCAGTGATATTTAGCATAGGTGTTTGCTCGGGTTGTAGGATTCCTTCTGATATCAGCCAGATACCCGCGCTCCTTTAGCTCCTGCATGATCAGCCCGAGTTTGTCATACACTGCTTTCAGTTCACTGTATGCTTCAGGCGCTTCTTTCTTTTTCTTGCCTGCATACTTGGCGATTAAGTCGAAGTCTGATTCCTTGAATAATGCTTCCATATTTTATGTGATTAATTAAGTGGTTTGTGGATCAAAGATAGAGATCTTGCGCCATATAGTGCGGTGGAGATCCTATCAGGGATGAAAAAACTCCTCTAGGAGGTCCTATGTAGGCGATGCTACCTATCTGAAATAGGAGAGCCCCCATCCCCGACGTCGTGTGGCACGGCGTCGGGGGCTTCGTTAGGGGAGGGAGGAGGGCGCTTCCTCGGGGGAATTAGATACCTAGGTGCCCGCCATTGTCAGGCTTAGGCGAAGTGCCACCACCGCCTTCGGGCTTTTTCTTCTTTTCCGAAGACTTATACGGGACATCGAGGACACGCTCGGCACGCTCCAGGCGGACGCCCTTGAGCGCCGTCTTCACCTTGACACGAGGCGTGTAGATGACCTTGGCCTTGTCGACAAGGTCGATGCCGACCTTCTCAGCGCTCTCCACGCCCGTCCCCGTCTTGGCGGTGATGCTGGGGCGAAAGGTGCCCATGTCGCCACAGTCGACGCTCTTGCCGTCCTGAAGCAGGCGAACGAGCACCTTCGAAGCACGGTCGAAGACGGCCTTAACGTCGGCCGAGGAGACCGTCGTCTCGTCCGCAACGAGCTCGATGAACTCCTCGAACTTGACGTCAGAATGCAGGTGAATAGCAGGGTACCAGAGGGTTTTTCCGGTCTTGTTGAAGCCGACTTTACGCTCAACAGCTTTGATCTTGATCATGATAGATTAATTTATTGTTAAACAATGCGTTAGAACGCTCTGCTAAGTTAGTCAGATTTTCTTGCGGAAGCAAATAAATTTCTGTGCGCACGAAAAAATATTTTCTTCCGCACGGAAATTTATTTTCGTGCGCACAGAAATTTTCCGCCCTGCCTACGAAAGTTTTTCTACCTCCGTATGGAAGTAAATTTTTCTGCGGATAGGGTTTTGCTTCCTCTGTCATCCCTCAAAGCCATCGAGCTGAAGTGACAAGGTCGCTTCGGCTCGATGCTCATCCCGATGGGCTTGAGGAAAAGAAGCTACGTCGCTTGCTACGCATGGATAATACCGCCCCCGAAGACAGCGAATTCTAGCCTCCCTGACTTTGACCCTCCCTCACCCATTTCTTGCCCAGGGAGGAGCTCCTGTCCTACGACTCTTTGCACAGCGCCATGCCAGCATATTAGTCTCTTGGGGAAAAGAGCAAGGTCGTGTGTAGGGGGCAAAGAAAAGTTAATTATATTTGTAGTGTATTTATCGCTTAAACCTCATGATAATGAACAGATTCCTACGACGACTACCGCGCTTAGGCTACCGTCAAAAGGTGGCTCTCTGGCTCGTGTGCGGAGTTGTGATGGGTTTGGGGGGACTCTTCCTCTATCTGCTTAGGTTTCATACCTACCTAGGAGATGATCCCTCGGCCTGTGTCAACTGCCACATCATGACTCCTTATTACGCTACTTGGATGCATGGGGCACACGCTCGCAACACGACTTGTAACGACTGCCATGTACCGCACGATAACGTCTTCCGCAAGTACTATTTCAAGGGTAAGGACGGTATGAACCACGTGTACAAGTTCGTCACACGTCAAGAGCGCCAAGCTATTCGTGCTATCGATGAGAGCGCAGAGGTGATCATGGAGAACTGTGTGCGCTGCCATGCCACCCTCAACACCGAACTAGTCAACACGGGACGCATTACCTACATGGACGTCAAGTGTGACGCTGGAAAAGCCTGCTGGGATTGCCATCGTGATGTGGCCCACGGCAAAATGAACTCGCTCTCATCCACCCCAGCGGCAGAGGTGCCACTTCCCGAATCACCCGTGCCCGCCTGGCTGCAGAAGATGGTTAAGTAACCCCCATCACCGCAAAAGAACAACATCAGAACAATAACAACGTAAAAAGAAACCTAGAATCATGGCAAAACAATTAAAACGTTGGCAAGGATGGCTCCTATTTGGGGGCTCGATGGTCGTAGTCTTTGTGCTTGGACTCATCGTTTCCTCCCTCCTCGAGCGTCGTGCTGAGGTCGTGAGCATCTATAACAATCGCAAGCATCTCTTCTCGGATTCCATCGTCTCACAGAACGAGAAGTTTGCCGAAGACTTCCCACGAGAGTATCAGACGTGGGCCAAGACAGCAGATACCACTTACAAAGGGGAATTCAATAGCTCCCAGCGTGTCGATGTCCTCGCTGCACGCCCCGAGATGGTTGTGCTCTGGGCTGGCTACTCCTTCGCAATGGAGTATAACACACCACGTGGGCACAAGCACGCCATCGAAGACATGCGTGAGATCCTTCGTACAGGCTCCCCTGGTGTCAATGGCAAGGAGGATATACAGCCCGGGACCTGCTGGACCTGTAAGAGCCCCGATGTCCCCCGTGTGATGAAGGAAAAGGGTATCGCTGAGTTCTACAAGGCTCCCTGGAGCCAGTGGGGGAGTGAGATCGTCAATACGATCGGTTGCTCTGACTGCCACGATGCACGTACGATGAACCTCAAGCCTGCACGCCCTGCTCTCTTTGAAGCCTTCGCTCGCCGAGGTGAGGATGTGTCTCAGCAGTCGCATCAGCATATGCGTTCGCTCGTTTGTGCACAGTGCCATACGGAGTATTACTTCAAGGGTGAAGGCAAATACCTCACCTTCCCACACGATAAGGGCTTCACCGTCGAAGATATTGAGGCCTACTACGATGAGATGAACTACTCCGACTACACCCACAAGCTCTCTCGTGCGCCTATCCTCAAAGCACAGCACCCAGATTATGAACTCTGGCGTATGGGTATCCACGGACAGCGAGGGGTCTCCTGTGCTGACTGCCACATGCCCTATGTGAGCGAAGGAGGAGTGAAGTACTCTGATCACCAGATCGTAAGTCCGCTGGCTCGTATCGACAAGACTTGTCAGACCTGCCACCGTGAAGATGAGGAAACCCTTCGTCAGAATGTCTACGAACGTCAGCGTATGGCTAACGACGTCCGTAACCGTGTAGAGAAGGAGCTGGCTAAGGCTCATATCGAAGCCAAGTATGCTTGGGACAATGGGGCGACCGAGCCTGAAATGAAGGCTGCTCTCCAAGCTATCCGCAAGAGCCAGTGGCGCTGGGACTTTGCTGTGGCTAGCCATGGAGCTTCCTTCCATGCACCACAGGAAGTGACACGTATCCTAGGGCAGAGCCTTGGTTATGCTCAGGAAGCACGTATCTCTATCGCCAAGGTACTCGCGAGACATGGATTTACGGGTGATGTGCCTATGCCTGACATCTCGAGCAAGGAAAAGGCTTGGGCATACATCGGTCTCGATGGGAAGAGGCTCCAGACCGATAAGGCAGAGTTCCTCAATACGGTTGTGCCCAAGTGGGTTCAGTCAGCTAAACAGCAAGGTAAGCTCATCGAGCTCTAAGCCTCCATCATAGGCTTGAGATACATCTGATATCCTTATATGACGCGGCGACAGACCTCATCGTCTGCCGCCGCGCTTCCTCTCTCCTCCAACCTTTCCCTCCCTATGTTCAATGCAATCTGGAAAATGAAAGAAGGCTTTGTGTCCGGTGCTGGGCTGATCGTTGTTGGACTGCTCCTGCAGTTCACTGTTGGCCCGATCAACTGGTCTGACTTTGCCTTCCCGATCAACATCATCTTCCTCGTCCTCTACCTGCTCTCTCTCGTCGTCATCTATGCTCTACGGCACCGAGTACGGCTCTTTGCGTTCCTCTTCACGGCTGAGGCCGCTGTCCCCACACTAGTCTATGCTGCCCTGCTCACTGTAGCTATGGGACTTACTCGTCAGGTAGCTCCCTATGAGCGTGCTATCGATCCGATTGGTCTGACTCGCATGCTTTCCTTCTGGCCATTCGTGTTTATCTACGCGCGTCTAGCTGGTATTGTGGGGCTGATAGCATTACGACAGATCTTACATTTTCGTTTACGGGAGGTACCATCTCTCCTTTCACATCTGGGGCTCTTCATTGCTATCGTCGCAGCCACGCTAGGGAGTGCGGATATGGAGCGAGTGAAGCTCAAGGCTTCCACGGATATGCCCGAGTGGCGTGCGACCCATGAACAAGGCTTCACCGAGTTGCCTCTAGCTATCCAGCTGGAGAAGTTCACGATCGATGAGTATCCGCCCAAGCTCCTTCTCATCAATAGCCAAACGGGGAAGTCTATCCCAGCGAAGAACCCCGAGATCGTCCTTGTCGATAAGCATTTTCGTGAGGGGAAGCTCTTGCAGTGGCGTATCCGTGTACGTCAAAACCTCCCTCTAGCAGCTCCCGTCATCACATCTGATACGACGAACTATGTCGCCTGGGGATCCTCGGGGGCTGTCACTGCGCTCCTTGTCGAAGCTCAGCGTATGGAGGGAGATCGTCCTGTGGGGAAGCCTCAGGTCGGATGGGTCACTTGTGGAAGTTACCTCTTCCCCTTCCAAGAGCTGAAGCTGACGAAGGAGCTGAGTCTTGTCATGGCTCGTCGTGAGCCGGAGCGCTACGCGTCACGTATCCATGTCTATACCGAGTCACAGAAGAATATCATCGCTACCGTCGAGGTGAATAAGCCCGTCACGGTCGATGGATGGAAGATCTACCAGCTTAGCTACGACGAAGCTATGGGACGCTGGAGTGAGACCAGTACCTTTGAGCTCGTCAAAGATCCTTGGCTTCCGGCTGTTTATGTCGGTGTCTATCTGCTCCTAGCAGGCGCGATACTTACCTTTATTGTCTCGCAGAAGAAGAGACGCTAAGCTATCCTTCTCTAGCTAAGGGAGAACTTCCGCTCTGCTAAAAAGGCATAGAGCCCAAGTGTAGCAAGCGGATGATTGACTCCTTTAGCATCCTGACTCCAACTCTTACAATTCTATCCTTATGACTTGGGATTCCTTCATATTCTTTGCTATTCCTGCTCTCCTCCTGTGGGTAGGTGGCGCTTGGACTGCTTGGAAGAAGCGTCCTCTTCCTACCTATCTCCTTACGGCGGCAGGGCTACTCGTCTACTTTGCCTTTATCCTAGGTCTGTGGCTCTCGCTAGAGCGTCCGCCTCTTCGCACGATGGGGGAGACTCGCTTGTGGTATGCCTTCTTCCTTCCTTCGGCAGGGCTGATCGTCTATTCACGCTGGCGCTATCCCTGGATCTTGGCCTTTAGTACAGTGCTGGCGGGTGTGTTTACCACAGTCAATCTGGTCAATCCCGAAATCCATAATAAGACGCTCATGCCTGCGCTCCAGAGTCCTTGGTTCGCACCGCACGTCATCGTCTACATGTTTGCCTACGCTGTGCTCGGTGCTGCGGCGCTGATGTCTGCCTACCTGCTCTGGTTCAAGAAATCTCCGATCAATGATCACGAGATGGACATCTGTGACAACCTCGTCCAAGTGGGTTGGGCCTTTATGACCGTCGGTATCCTCTTCGGGGCACTCTGGGCAAAGGAAGCTTGGGGCCACTATTGGGCTTGGGACCCTAAGGAGACATGGGCTGCTGCCACATGGTTCGCCTATCTGGCTTATATCCACGTGCGCATCCGTTCGGACCGCTACC
>ERZ773077.1585-NODE-1585-length-15341-cov-34.077522_pt1 | contig 15341 bp, 10 predicted proteins | sample MGYA00580612_ERZ773077 | MGnify/ENA primary metagenome ERZ773077 (study PRJEB29015, sample SAMEA2737971) | human oral metagenome | biome: human oral; feature: human-associated habitat; material: dental | place: China | collected 2021 ...
CCTCCCCCAGACCGCGGCTACGCGTCAGGAAGAAGTCACGCCCGAGGTAGTTGACGCTCTGGCTCGCCCAGGCCTCGCCGCCCGTGAAGTCTATAGGCAGCGTCGCCCAGGCGTAGCGGAAGGGTACACGCCCCAGGTCGCTGAGCTGCTCGAAGTAGCGTGCCTCACCGCTGTCCAGGAGCTCCTCGTCCCAGCGCTTCCCCACCAGAGCTGTGAAGTCCAGCTGGCCCCGGCCGAGGGCGAAGCTCCCGCGAGCGAAGAGCTCGAGCTGCTGATAGCGGAGATAAGGCACAGCGCTGCGATCCAGCGCGCCGAGGCTCGTAGCCTGCTCGTAGCTTAGCCCAAGCTCACGTCGGTAGCCTATGGGGAGGAGTTCGCCTGCTGCGGTGCGATTGAGCGCTTGTGGGGCCAGGAGCAGCTGCGTACTGAGGCCAAAGCGGCGATGGTGCTGTAGCGGCAGCTCCACCTGCGGGCGTCTGTCCTCCCAGCTCAGTGCCGTAGTAAGGTGCAGCTGCCCTCGGAGGAAGCCTAGACCATTGCGTAGCGAGACGAAGTTCTTGCTATAGGCGCGCATCGGGCCATTGCCCAGCTGCAGTGAGGGGTAATAGCCACGGTAGATCTCCTCGGGTGTGAGGTGATAGGTGCCCCGCGAGGTACGCCCCCCAGAGAGGACGAGGAGCCCCGAGCGCTGCGGCGCGTAGTAGAGCAAGAGATGGTTCTCGCTGAACCAATGGCGGCTCCGCAGCGTGTAGTTATTCGAGCTGCGCAGTGCTACGCTACGCCCGGGGGCGAGGTGACGCACCAGCTGGACCTCATAGCCCAGCCACTGCCCGTCGATGCTATTGCGGTCGGGGATAAGGTTCGCCAGCCCGTCGATACCCAGCGTCCAGCGCCCGAAGTCGAAGTTGCGCCCCACCGCGAGCTCTATGATCCTGCGGAAGGTATGCCCGCTGCCCCCTGTCTCGGACTGGCGGCTACGCATCTGCCCCGCTGCATAGGCGGCGAGGAAGTGATAGCCCTGCGTATCGTTATAGGGATAGGGCGGCTCGTAGCGGAAGAGACGATCGAGGTCGGGGTCAAGGCCCTGAGGCTTGACACGGGGTGCCAGCAGCTGTAGCCGCAGCTGCTCGAGGCGCTGCTGCTCGGTGCTGTCGGACTGCTGAGCCTCAGCCCGCTGTCCCCCGAGGAGGGACAGCAGGCCGAGGAGAAGTAGGATGGGTCGCTTCATCGGGGTCAATGCACTTGGCGGGGGAGCTGGCTCCAGGCTATCCCTAGCCTAGTCCAGCACGAAGGTACCGAAGAACTGGGGGCGATGGAAGGCTGGCTCCACCTCCTGGATCGGAGCCCAGCTGAGGAAGTGTGGGTGTGCCGTCTTGTCGCCGCACTTGTAGAGATTGGCGTAGAACTCGTGGGGCAGCTGTCCTGCGGTATAGCCCATCGTCGTCCAGGGGATAGCCACCGTCAGCTGCCAGGCTGCGGGGCCCGTACGCTCGAGGCCGTGCTGTCCCTGATGGTCGCCCCAGCGCTCGATGCTGGCGAACTCCTCGGCGCTCAGCAGTACCGCTTCGGAGGGACTGGCATGATGCGCCGCGTAGCAGACGCCTGCCGCGTTGAACTCAAAGTTGATGTAGGCCGTGCCGCGCTCGCGCTGCATGAAGAACTCGACGCAGCTATCCTCATGCACGTAGTTGCCATCCCCTGGGGAGAGCGTGCGTAGGTCCTCGCCCGAGACGCGGTAATTGATGTAGAGCGCCTCGGCGTCGTAGGCCAGGTAGGCAGCCACGAGGGGGCGATGGGGGAAGTCCTGACGCCAGTTCAGCATGTCGATGTAGAGGAGCTGGCCCTGCTCCTGCAGGAGAGGCGTGAATTCCTGTAGGCTGCGGGAGCCTCGCTCGAGGCGGGGAAGTCTAGCTGAAGACATAAGTAGTATAATGTATTGGTGAGCACTCGCTGGGGCTGTCCTGACCGAGGCGGCACGCGTGGCGCCCCAGTAGGGATAGCCCCCAGCTATTCGTGGAAGACGGAGTATATACCCAGCAGGGCGATGACGATGAGCACGAGGGCGACGATGCGATTGATCCACTCCAGGCGATGCGAGCCGAAGCGATTGGACACCTTGCGCACGATGTAGGTCAGCGTGATCCACCACAGGAGGCACCCAAGCCCTATGCCCGACATCGCGACGAAGAACTCCACGAACTGGAGCTTGACGACGCGCACGAACTCTAGACGCGCATACAGCGGCAGGAAGAGTAGGATGATGAAGGGATTGGAGAGGGTCAGGAAGAAGGCTCCGGAGACCTTCTTCACGCTGTAGGTGGACTTGAGTGGATGGCTCTCGACGGGCTCATCCTCCTCCCCCGCCGGCATACGACGCCTCAGCAGGAAGAAGCAGAAGGCAAGGATGAAGACACTCCCCCCGAGACGCAGCTCGCTGCTGTAGCGATCCAGCAGATTGAGGATGAAGCCGACCCCGAGGTAAGCGATGAGGCCATACAGCAGATCACTCAGGGTAGCTCCTAGGCCGACGAGCATACCCTCGCGCCGCCCGCCTCGTGAAGTCTCACGTAGGCAGAGGAGGCCTGTCGGTCCCATAGGTGCGGAGACCAAGACCCCGATAAGTATCCCTTTGAGGAACGTAAAGAGTAGGTCTAGGAGTAACATTGCAGGGACAAAGATACTCATTCTCGAGATACAGCCCCTATATATAGCTAGGCTCAAGGTAGCCTCTCCCCCACCTCAGGCGGCTGTAGCGAGGGCTTATTCGGGCCGTCTTAGCCGAGGGGAAGTGCATCCCGTCAGCTCCTAGAGCCACTGGCCTGAGCTTGGCCGTAGCCGCCCCTTTCCAGGTCGAGCTTATACAAGGAGCGTGCTGACCAAGGCATGGAGACGAGCAAGCGGAGAGCAGGGGCGAAGCTGAGGGATATCCGTGCGAGGTGCTGACTGCTATCAGTCGCGGCCGCTATGCACGTCCCTCAGCGCCGTGACTGATATCCCTCAGAAGGCCCTCCCCCATACCAGCGCTGCGCTTGGGCTCGCTAGCAGCTTCGCTTAGAACAAAGGCGGAGGAAGGGAAGGAGCGGCTTCGCCAACTCGAGCGCTTACCCCAAGCAGGTCGCGTAAGGAAGGTCAGGGCGCTGAGGCCAATAGCTAGAGCAAGCAAGAGCTATACCTTGCGGAGTCAAAACGTATACGTTTCACGACCAAGACGTATACGTTTTGGGCTCAAGACGTATACGTTTCGGAGGCAAGACGTATACGTTTCGGAGGCAAGACGTATACGTTTCGGCCGCGAGACGTATAGACTTCGGTCGTGGAAGGTATAGCTTGGGTCGAGGCTACCCTTCTACATCAGCTCGCGAAGCCTAGGCGGTGGCGACTTGGCTGGGCACTGCGGGACGGAGGCGGGGGCCTCGCGAAGGAGCAGGATACCTATACGAAGCGTCCCCACCTCCTGCCGTAGCAGAGGATGGGGACGCTGTCTTGGTACGCGATGCAGGCTCTGGAGGGAGCGCAGCGCGAAGCAGGGCTTAGCCGAACTTAGCCCAGGCTATAGGTGTGGACGCTCACGCCTTGGGCTGAGGGCAGATAGTTGATACCCCACCAGCACATCTGTAGGAGGACGAAGGAGATGACGAGCCCCCAAAGCGCGGCACGATGGTAGCGGTCAGCTCTCAAGCGTAGATGGATGTAGGCCAGGTAGGCAAACCACGTGGCGGCAGCCCAAGTCTCCTTGGGGTCCCAAGCCCAGTAGTGCCCCCAGGCTTCCTTGGCCCACAGCGCCCCGAAGAGGATCCCGACGGTCATGAAGGCCCAGCCCACCTGGACGAGGTTGTCGCAGATATCGAGCTCATGCTCGGTGGCGGGTTTCTTCTTGAACCACAGCAGATACGCCGCCATGAGCGCCGCAGCACCGAGCACGGCGTAGGCGAACATATAGACGATGACGTGCGGGGCGAACCACGGGCTCTGCAGCGCAGGCATCAGCGTCTTGTTGTGGATATCGGGATTCACGAGGTTGATCGTCGTGAAGACCCCAGCGAGGATCGTGCTGAAGGCTAGGATCCAGGGGTAGCGCCAACGGGAGTACACGATGAGCCCCGCCGTGGGGAGGAAGAAGGCGTACCACAAACGCGTCTCCCCCATCGTGCGCAGCGGCGGACGCTCCAGCGAGAGCCACAGCCCGAGGATAAAGGCGAAGTAGACAGCTAGCCCAGCGAAGGTAAGAAGGTAGGTGGGAAGGGGACGCTTGTTCCAAGCCGTCCAAGCACCGCCCGCCCACAGCAGGAGGGCAGGGATGGCGAAGTATATGAAGGAATCCCAAGTCATGGAGATCGTAGTGAATGAGGTGAAGAGGAGAAGCGATCGAGGCATAGGGCGCAGTGGCACAGGCTTGAGGCCGTCCTAGGCGTGCAGCGTGCGGGACAGCCCTTCGCTCAGCGAGGGAGCACTAGCGCCGTTTCTGCGAGAAGATGAAGGTGAGCACAGCACCCGCTAGCAGCAGGTAGATCCCTACGTAGACGGCAGGCAGCCAGGGGTCCTTGACGAGCTCGAAGGTGCTGGTCTCACTCCATCGACCCATCGACTCATCGTAGCTGAGCTGATAGATACGCCAGCCGTCGATGGAGACGGGCTTATTGACCTCGACGGTAGTGACGATATTCTTCTGCGACCTCGTATAGACATGGATGCGGGAGGCGTAGCGCTCGGGCTCGCGCCGTGCCATGACGAGGCTCAGGTCCTTGGTCAGCTTGAGCTCCTGGAAGGGGAAGAGGTAGCTGCCGCAGGTGACCCAGCCTACCAGAGGCTTGCCCACAGCACGATCGCCCTCCATGGGCTGCGCCTCCACCAGAAGCGCCGTGACGGCTCCAGACGAGCCCCAGCCGACGTACCTGACGGTGTCGGAGGTGACGACGGGCGCCGCGAGCGGAAGGTTCTGACGCACGCGGATGCGCCACTTCAGTAGCTTGCCCTCGCGGAAATGCTTATCGACAAGGACGATCTCGGGGTTCTTCGCGGGGATGGACTTCCCCGTCTTACTATTGATGATGAGGAGCTTGGGCGGGTACTCGTCGATGGTGAACTTCTCCAGCTGGATCGCCAGCGGCAGCTCGAGGAAGCCCTGCTCGTGCGTGGCACGCCACTCGGGCATATCCATGCTAGCCGTCAGCTTGACGCGCTCCATGTCGGCACTCCCGAGGGTCGCAGCGACGATAGCGATGAAGACGCCGAGGTGCGACAGTAGGGAGGGAAGCTCCCTGAGACGGAAGTGAAGGATCTGCCGTATCGCGATGAGGCCTACGATGCCCGTGAGGCGGCCGTAGATGAGCACAAAGGGCCAGAAGGACAGCATACGCGTCAGCCCGATGGGATCTATGGCTCGCTCGTGAGGCGCTACCTGTCGGGTGAGCCCCATCGCCACGGTGAGCAGCGCCGCATAGATGAGCGTCGGGACGGCAGCCTCCGTCGTGAAGAAGAAGGAGAAGAGCCGTACGCGATGACGCAGCGCATAGATGAGGGCCAGGAAGGCGAGGTAGAGGACGAGGCAGATGGCATTGATCGGGAAGGCAAAGGCTGACCAGTCGATCGGGCCGACGCTGTACTGTAGCGCCAGCCCCACGAGGATCAGCCCTGCACCGGTGACAAAGCCTTCCTTCATTTTCCAGAGTCTATTGAACATAGGAGCGTGGGGAGAGAGGTTGGAGAGAGAGGAAGCGCGGCGGCAGACGATGAGGTCTGTCGCCGCGTCGAAAAGGGATATGGGATGCGACTCTAGCCGAGGGCGGCTAGGTCTAGAGCTCGATGAGCTTGCCTTGCTGCTTAGCCGACTGGATCCACTTGGGGACTACCGTCTTGAGGAACTCAGCCTTGTCAGCCTGCAGCTTCTTGCCGTCGAGGCCAATGTAGGCCCAGGCCTTTTCCTTGCTCGAGATATCGGGCATGGGGACGTCGCCAGCGAAGCCGTGCTTAGCCAGTACCTTAGCGATGGCCAGTCGTGCCTCCTGTGCATAGCCGAGGCTCTGCCCAAGGATGCGCGTCACCTCCTGCGGTGCGTGGAAGGAAGCTCCGTGGCTAGCGACAGCAAAGTCCCAGCGCCACTGGCTCTTACGAATAGCCTGCAGGGCATCCTTCATCTCAGGCTCGGTAGCGCCCTTGTCCCAAGCGTACTTAGCCTCGATGTGCGCCTTCGCCAGCTCCTTCTCTACGCGGTTGCGTACGTCGTTGGCCATGCGCTGACGATCATACACGTTCCGTCGGAGGGTCTCTTCATCCTCACGGTGGCAGGTCTGACAGGTCTTGTCGATACGGGCCAGAGGACTGACGATCTGGTGGTCGGAGTACTTGACGCCGCCCTCGCTCACGTAGGGCATATGGCAGTCAGCACAGGAGACGCCACGCTGTCCATGGATACCCATGCGCCAGAGCTCGTAGTCGGGGTGCTGGGCCTTGAGGATAGGGGCACGGGAGAGCTTGTGCGTGTAGTCGGAGTAGTTCATCTCGTCGTAGTACTTCTCTATATCCTCTACCGTGAAGCCCTTGTCGTGGGGGAAGGTGAGGTACTTGCCATCGCCCTTGAAGTAGTACTCGGTGTGGCACTGCGCGCAGACCAGTGAGCGCATGTGCTGGTGGGACTGCTTGGAGACATCATCACCGCGGCGCTGAAAGGCCTCGAAGATAGCGGGGCGAGCGGGCTTGAGGTTCATGGTGCGAGCATCGTGACAGTCCGAGCAGCCGATGGTATTGACGATCTCATTACCCCACTGACTCCAGGGGGCCTTGTAGAACTCAGCGATGCCCTTCTCGCGCATCATACGGGGGACGTCGGGGCTCTTACAGGTCCAGCAGGTACCAGGCTGGATATCCTTATTACCATTCACCCCTGGGGCGCCCGTACGTAGGATCTCGTTCATATCCTCGATGGCGTGCTTGTGACCGCGGGGCGTGTTGTACTCCATAGAGAAGGTATAGCCCGCCCAGAGGACGACCATCTCGGGGCGTGCAGCGAGCACATCGGCGCGCTGAGAGCTATTGAACTCACCCTGGTAGGTCGTGTCAGCGGTCCTCGCCCAGGACTGATATTCGCGCGGGAAGTCTTCGGCGAACTTCTCGTTCTGCGAGACGATCGAGTCCGTGAAGAGGTGCTTGCGATTGTTGTAGATGCTCACCACCTCAGCGCGACGTTCCAGAAGCGAGGAGACGACGAGGCCAAGGATGAAGACTAGGACCATTGAGCCTCCAAATAGGAGCCATCCCTGCCAACGCTTTAGTTGTTGTGCCATGATCTTGCGTGTCTTTATTGTTTATACTGAGTGTTGTTCTTATGCAGTAAGGGCGCTTAGTTCACCATCTTCTGCAGCCAGTCAGGTACCGGCGTCTTGGGCAGCGGCACCTGAGCTCCTGGAGTGGACGAAAGGGAATTCATCTTGCCGTGAGCGACGTCTCGGTGACAGTCCCAGCAAGCTTGACCGGCGCCGCACTTGGCATCCATGTAGGTGATGCGACCGGTGTTGACCAATTCGGTGTTGAGGGTAGCGTGGCAGCGTACGCAGTTCTCCATGATGACCTCTGCGCTCTCATCGATGGCGCGGATCGCCTGTCGCTCCTGTCGAGTGACAAACTTGTACACATGGTTCATCCCGTCCTTACCTTTGAAGTAGTACTTACGGAATACATTGTCGTGCGGTACGTGACAGTCGTTACACGTGGTATTGCGGGCATGAGCTCCGTGCATCCACGTAGCGTAGTAGGGGGTCATGATGTGGCAGTTGACACAGGCGGAAGGGTCGTCTCCTAGGTAGGTGTGGAACCTAAGCAAGTAGAGGAAGAGACCGACCAAGCCTACCACCACCCCGCCCACAAGCAGCAGGGCGACCTTCATACGGCGGCCCAAGCGCGGTAAACGTTGTAGGAATCTGTTCATTACCCAGTATGGTCTAAGTGATAGTTCTACTGCAAATATAAGCAACTTTTCATTCATTACGATCACGTACTACTTCGAGTGCACCAAAGTCTATTTACGGACAAATTTTAAGAAACCTTTGGACAGCTAGCTTACCCGTCTCTGGAGGAGGTGCAAGGCTCCTTCCCCGGCAGGGCGAGCGTTACCTCCTCCGAGGCCAGGAGCAGCGAAGCACCCGAGTACGGGATGGAGGTCGAGCGCTTCTTCTCCCTAGAGGAGCTCCCGGGCTACCTAGCCGAATACCAGAAGTTCGGCGACTTCGAGACCTACTGCGAGGGATACATCCCGATCGCAGGCGATGGCTGCGGGAATGGCTTCTTCGTGAGTACCCTCACGGGGGAGGTCTTCTACCTAGACCACGAGTACGGCTTCGAGGAAGGGATCTTCAAGGTCGCGGGGAGCTTCGCCGAGTTCCTCTCCTCGATCCGCCCCCTTGAGGTAGGCGCAGCTGACTAAGGCCTAGGGGGCAAGCTCCGCCTCCTCCCTCAGAGCACCGCGCCCAGCGAGCAAGACAAAAGCCCAGCCCTATGCCCGAGGATCGTCAGGCATAGGGCTGGGCTTCCTTATGGATATCAGTCAGCACCCTGAGGGTCGTCAGTCAAGGCGCTGAAGGTCGTCCCTCAGCTCATCGACTGATATCCCTCAGCACGCCCAGCTACGCCCGCCACAAGCGCCGCACCGAGATCGGGAATGAATTACTACCTTTGAGCTAAGGAAATACCCCTTCTATCAAGACCACCGCAATGAAGATGAAGACACTAGACCTCGCCCTCCTTACACTCCTCGGAGGCAGCACGCTCACCGCCCAGACACAGAGCTCGGACAGCATCGCCCACACCCTCCTAGTAGCGAACTACGACTACAGCTGCCGCAGCACCAACGCCGAGGGGAAGGAGCTCACCATCAGCTACGGCCTCACGCTGCAGATCGGCCAGGACCAGGCATGTACCCTCGGGCGCAAGCGCCACGACGGTGAGAAGGATCAGAGCGAGCAGCTGCTCTACGTCCCCACCACCTGGCAGAACTACCCCACAGGCCGCATGACCTCCCTCGAGACCGTCCCCCCCTACCGCTACCTCACCGACGAGGCGATGCGCCCGCTCCGCTGGACGATGCTCGCCGAGCGTGACTCCATCTGCGGGCACCGCTGTCAGAAGGCTACTGCTGAGTACGCGGGGCGCAAGTGGACGGCTTGGTTCGCCGAGAGCCTCCCCACGCGCTTCGGCCCTTGGCGCCTCCATGGACTCCCCGGACTGATCCTGCGCGCCGTCTCGGAGGACGGCATCCACCACTTCGAATGCCTCGGGGTAGAGGCCGTGAAGGAAGCCATCAGCTACACTATCCCCGAGGGGGCAGTGAAGTGCCCACGGAGCAAGTTCGTCGCGCTACGCAACCGCCTCTTCGGCAACCCAAACTACCTCACCAAGCCCTACTACTACATCAAGCCCGAGGAGATCAGTAGCATGACCGTCGTGAAGGGCGCGATAATCCTCGGCGATGTGCTGATCAACACGAAGCCCGCCAAGTTCCAGCCCCTAGACTACTAAGCGCGCATGCTACGGCGCCTCTTACTCCTGGTCGTGCTCCTAGTGGGGCTCTCCCCCGCCCGAGCTCAGGCGCAGAGCCAGCCCCAGCCACGACGGCTGAGCCTGGGCGGTCAGCTGCGCTCGGGCACGGAGCCTGTAGCGGGTGCGGTGCTCGCCCTCCTGCAGCCCGCCGACTCCAGCATGCTGGCCTATGCCATCACGGACAGCCAGGGGCGCTACACGCTCCAGCTCGAGACGGCGCTCCCCGAGCTGCTGCTACGCGTGCGGAGCCTCGGCTACCGCCCCCAGCTGCGGCGGATCAAGGCCGAGACCCAGAGGCTCGACCTCAGTCTAGAGCGCGAGGAGCGGCTACTACGGGAGGTGCTGGTCAAGGCACAGAAGCTCTGGGCGCAGCGCGACACACTGAACTACCTCGTCTCGGCCTACACCCTGCAGCAGGACCGCACCATAGGGGACGTGCTGCGTAGGCTACCCGGCATCACCATCGAGGACAACAAGGTGATCAAGTACCAGGGCGTCCCGATCAACCGCTTCTATATCGAGAACCTCGACCTCCTACGGGGGCGCTACAATCTCGCCACCGAGGGGATCAAGGCCGAGGATGTGGCCACCGTGCAGGTACTGGAGCATCACGAGCCCGTACGTGCCCTGCAGGATCAGCGCCCCTCGCAGCAGGCAGCCATCAACCTACGGCTCAAGGACAAGGCCAAGGGCGTATGGTCGAAGGCTCTCCGCCTAGGGGCGGGCGCCTATGCCCCAGGCCCCCTATGGGACGCCACCCTGCAGGCGAGCTACTTCGGCAAGGGGCGGCAGCAGCTCCTCCGCTATAGTAGTGACAATCTAGGACGCGATCACGATCCAGCAGCCGTGCTCTATGGCGCCTTCGTCAGCGAGCCCACACAGCTGGTGGAGCTCGTGGCACATGGCCGCCCACCCGTAGGCAATGGCCTCTTCGGCTACCGCCACGGCGCCCACCTCAGCTCACTCACCAGGCTCGCCGACAGCGCCAGTCTCAGCTACCAGCTCCACTACCGACATCAGTCCACCCACGGCAGTTCCTTCGCCGAGACCTCCTACCTCCTGCCCGAGGGGACGAGGCTGCAGCTCACCGAGGACATCAGTGACCGCACGCAGCTTCACGCCACGGAGCTCCAGCTGAGCTACGAGAAGAACCGCGCGCAGAGCTTCGTCAGCAGCACGCTCATGCTCTCAGGGGAGTGGAATGAGGGGCGCGGGGAGCTGAGCTCCGTGAGCCGCAGGCTCCCCCAGGCTGCGGGAGGCACAGCCGAGATCGGGGAGCGCCTGCAGGCCCTGCACCACCGCACGCTCCGACTGAATAGCCGCACGCGCTGGGTGCACCGCGGGGCAGGCGGGACAGGCTTCGAGTGGAGCTCCACAAACAGCCTCAGCTCCTCCCCTCAGGCCCTAGTGCTGGAGGGGAGCAAGGCCGCACGCCAAGACCTCAGCCTGAGCACCTACGCCTCCTCCAATACGCTCGAGCTGCTGCGCAAGGTCGAGACGCAGCGCTGGACGCTCTCGGCGACAGCGCATCTCGACGCCCGCTACACGACGCTCAGCTCCAGCCTCACCCACCCCGACGTCCCGAGGGGAGGCCGTGGCGAGCTAAGCCATCTACACACCCGCCTTGCGCTGGGGCCCATCCTACGCTACAGCCACGGGACGCTCCAGGGCTCGCTTCGCCTCCCGCTAGCCCTCGGCTACACCCTGCTGGACAATGCCCCTGTAGCAGGCGAGCGCAGTGATGCCCATCGGCTGAAGCTCCACCTACAGCCCTCCCTCAGCCTATCGTGGAAGGTCAGTGACAGCTATAGCCTGCAGGCCAGTGCCAGCTACAGCGCCAGCGAGACCCCCTGGCGCCAGCTGCTCACGGCGACCATCATGCAGAGCTACCGCAGCCTCACACGCTACCGCGCTGCGCTCCACGACAGCCACGCCGCTAGTGCTGAGGCGCGGCTCTCCTATCGGGAGCTCTTCAGTCGCATCTTTGCCCACATCGAGGCGGGCTGGCGGCGCTCGTGGAGCGACATCAGCTACGGCACACGGCTCGACGAGGAGGGGCAGCGCCTCCTCGAGGCCGCCTACCTCCCCCACCACAGCGAGCGCTACACGCTCACGGCCTACGGGCGCAAGGATCTCGACTGGCAGACGACACAGCTCGCCCTCTCGGCTACGCTCTCCCGCAGCGATCAGGAGCTCCTCCGTCAGGGCGTCCGCATCCATTACCGCGCCCTAGGCTACGGCCTCCAGGGCTCCGTCGGGCTCGACCTCACGAGCGGCTACCGCCTCGAGTACGACGCCCGCTGGCAGGGGCTCAGCTCCGAGCTCGTGGAGCAGCGCCTCTGGAGCAGTGCACTCGCGCAGCGCCTCCAGCTGAGCCTCGACCTCCTACCCACGAGGCTGCAGGCGAAGCTCCACGCGAGGCACAGCCACGATAGCAGCCTCGCTCTCGGGCAGCGGGACTTCCTCTTCCTCGGGGCGAGCCTGAGCTACAAGCCCAATCGGCGCCTAGAGCTCATCCTCGACGGCGACAACCTCAGCGACATCCGCAGCTACTCCACCCACCGCCTCGAGGAGCTCGAGGAATACCGCAGCGTCTATCACCTGCGCCCCCGTTCGCTCCTCCTCTCCCTACGCCTGACCCTCTGAGTCCTCACGTGTGCCCTGCGCTGAGACGCTGCGGGGCACCTCCTTCCCCCCTTCACTTACCCCCTACCCTCGGCATGCTCCAGTTTGCTGGGGCATAGCCTTCTTACGCCCATAGCAGGAGGGAGAGGCTGGGCGGAGCGGCTGAGGAACGGGGACGAATCTTAGGGGGAGGGCCCTCGAGGGATATCCGTCAGCGCTCTGAGGGACGTCAGTCAGGAGCGTACGGGATAGCAGTCAGCCTCCCCATGGATATCCCTCACGGAGGCGGGACAAGGCTGTCACTGTGTTGGGACACCTTTGCCCCTCGGCTCGGAGACCTTAGGCAAGCCTTCGCTAGGCGGCGCAGAGCCCCAGCCATAGGCTCTTAGGCTAAGGCTGGCACCGCAGGAAGCACAGCGATAGCAGCAGTCATGCGGCGAGGTTTCGAGGCAGGCCCAGCAGCTCGGGATAGGGATTAGACCTCAGCCCCTCCCTAAATCGGCCTAGTCTTGCCTAAGTGTATGATTTTCCCTATTTTTGTGGCTAATTGTTGCGGGCAGCTTTAGGGCTGCCTGTAGTATCCAAGACAAGAGTAATACATTATATAGAACAAGAAGAAATGGCTGTATCGATTAAGCAGACTTCGGATGTAGCTGCCGTCATCACCATCTCGGTGAAGGGAGCAGACTACCAGGCACAGGTAGAGAAGGAAATCAAGAACTATCAGAAGAAGGCTACGCTGCCTGGCTTCCGTAAGGGGCACGCACCTCTGGGCCTGATCAAGAAGCAGGTCGGGGAATCCATCAAGGTAGATGAGATCAACCGCTACGTGGTCAAGGAGCTCTTCGGCTACATCGACGAGCAGAAGCTCCAGATCCTCGGGCAGCCCCTGCCCGTAGTCGCAGACTATGACTTCGCTACGCAGGAGGACTTCGACTTCGCCTACGACGTAGCTCTGGCACCCAGCATCGACGTCCAGCTGAGCAAGGAGGACAAGCTGACCTACTACAACATCGCCGCTACCAAGGAGATGGAGGACGAGCAGATCAAGCACATGCTCGACAACGCTGGCACGCAGATCGACGCCGAGGAGGTCGCTGATAACGATGTCGTCTACGGCCGTATGGTCGAGCTCGCTGGCGGTGCGCCCAAGGAAGGCGGTATCGTCGCAGAGAAGGCCCTCATCCTCCCCCGCTTCACACGCAACGAGGAGCAGAAGGCTAAGCTCATCGGCGCGAAGCTCGGTGACACCCTGACGCTCGTCCCATACAGCCTCTATGATGGCCAGCCCGCAGAGATCACCTCGCTACTCGACATCAAGCGTGAGGACGTGCCTGCACTCGAGGGCGTCGAATTCAGCTACGAGATCAACAAGATCTCCCGCCGTCAGCCCGCTGAGATGAACGAAGCCTTCTTCGTCGAGGCCTTCGGTCAGGAGAGTGAGATCCGCACCGAGGAGGCACTGCGCCAGAACATCCGTGAGAGCTTCGGCGAGCAGTTCGCTACCGAAAGCGACTTCAAGTTCGCCCGCGACCTGCGTGAGCTGCTGCTGGCGAAGGCTGGTGACGTCAAGTACGACGAGGCTCTGCTGAAGCGTATCTTCCTAGCCAACAATAAGGAGGCTAAGGAAGAGGACATCGACCGCGACATGCCCCAGGTGCTGAAGGACATCACCTTCGACCGCATCAAGGGTGACCTGCTGAAGGCGCACAACGTCAAGATCGAGGATGCCGACCTCGAGAAGCTGGCTCTGATCGTAGCCAAGAACCAGTTCGCCATGTACGGTATGACCTCTGTGCCCGATGACCTGCTGGCTAGCTACGCCAAGAACATGCTGCAGGACGAGCGCACGAAGGAGAACCTCATCGACCGCGTCGCCGACTCCAAGCTCGCTGAGATCGCCAAGTCCGTGATCAGCGTCGAGGAGAAGACGGTGACTCCCGAGGAGTTCAATGCTCTGGTGAACGGAGCCAAGGCCTAAGGCCACGCCCCTCCCATCGAAGGTCTCTCCACAGGGTCTACGCTCTGTAGAGAGACCTTCGTCTTGTCCACTCGCTAGCCTTCGCAACGGCGAGCATTCACTCGACACCCCTATTACCTATAGCTTATGATCACAGTCAGCGATCTCTCTGTGCAGTTCGGGAAGCGCATCCTCTTCCAGGACGTCAACCTCAAGTTCACCCCCGGCAACTGCTACGGCATCATCGGGGCTAACGGTGCCGGTAAGTCTACCCTACTACGCACCATCAGTGGCGCCCTCGAGCCTACGCGTGGGAGCGTCACCCTCGGCCCCGGCGAGCGCCTCTCGGTACTGAGCCAGGACCACTATGCCTTCGACGAGTACACCGTCATGGATACAGTGCTGATGGGGCACAGCGTCCTCTGGGCCATCATGGAGGAGAAGAACGCCCTCTATGCTAAGCCTGACTTCAACGACGAGGACGGCAACCGCGTGGCCGAGCTCGAGGACAAGTTCGCCGAGATGGAGGGCTGGAATGCCGAGAGCGATGCCGCCATGCTCCTGAGCGGCCTCGGTATCAAGGAGGACCTCCACTACAAGCTGATGAAGGAGCTCAGCGGTAAGGAGAAGGTACGCGTGCTGCTGGCACGTGCCCTCTACGGCAAGCCCGACAACCTCCTGCTCGACGAGCCGACCAATGACCTCGACCTCGAGACCGTGGCTTGGCTGGAGCACTACCTCTCGGAGTACGAGCAGACGGTGCTGGTCGTTAGCCACGACCGTCACTTCCTCGACTCGGTCTGCACGCACACGGTGGATATCGACTTCGGCCGCGTACAGCAGTTCGCTGGTAACTATAGCTTCTGGTACGAATCCAGCCAGCTCGCCCTGCGCCAGCAGCAGCAGCAGAACAAGAAGGCAGAGGAGAAGCGCAAGGAGCTGGAGGAATTCATCCGCCGCTTCAGCGCCAATGTGGCCAAGAGCAAGCAGACCACCAGCCGCAAGAAGATGCTGGAGAAGCTCAACGTCGAGGAGATCAAGGCCAGCAGCCGCCGCTACCCAGGGATCATCTTCACCCCCGAGCGTGAGCCAGGCAACAAGATCCTTGAGGTCAAGGGTCTGACGGCCTACGCCGACGACGGCACGCTCCTCTTCCGCGACCTCAACTTCAACGTAGAGAAGGACGACAAGATCGTCTTCATCAGCCGTGACCCACGTGCTATGACGG
>ERZ773077.1591-NODE-1591-length-15333-cov-8.209124_pt1 | contig 15333 bp, 15 predicted proteins | sample MGYA00580612_ERZ773077 | MGnify/ENA primary metagenome ERZ773077 (study PRJEB29015, sample SAMEA2737971) | human oral metagenome | biome: human oral; feature: human-associated habitat; material: dental | place: China | collected 2021 ...
GTCAACCCTCTGCCCTCTACTCTCTACTCTCTACTCTCTACTCTCTACCCTCTACCCTCTACCCTCTATTATGAACCTCTTTCACCGCTTACACAGGACGCTGGGCCAGGTGCTCAGCGTCTTGTTTGTCTTATGGTTCCTCTCGGGATTCGTGATGATCTATCACAACTTCCCGCGCATCACCGAGAGCGAACGCTACCACGGACTCGCCACGTGCGACACGTCCGCCTGCGCCACGGCCGACAGCCTGCTGCGCCTCCTGCCCGAGGGACGCCTCTCCGCCCTGGCCCTCACAACCGACGGACGCGGTGGCGTACGCCTGACTTACACCTCGGACGGCAAGACGCACACCATCGGCACCCACACCACGGCCGACGGGCGCGTGGCCTACGACGAGATCCTCCGCTATGCCACCCGACTGAACCCCTCGCCCATCGTGCGCGTCGACACCGTTCGCCACCTTGACCGCTGGCTCACCTACGACCGCAACCTCGACGATCTGCCGGCTTACCGCTTCCACTACGCCGACGCCACGGAGCTATACGTCTCCTCCCGTACCGGTGAGGGCGTGCAGCACAGCACCCGCGCGGATCGCTTCTGGGCCTGGGTCGGCGCCATCCCGCACTGGATCTACCTCTTCAACTTGCGGCACTACACCGGCCTTTGGCGCAACGTAGTCATCATCCTCTCCGGCGTCGGCGCGCTGATGTGCCTCTTCGGCCTCATCGTCGGCGTGCGCATGATTGTGCGGCAATACCGCCAGCGCCGTCGCCTCGGCAGCCCCTACCGCAAGCCGCTCTACCGCTGGCACCACGTGGCCGGACTCTTCTTCGGCCTCTTCGTCTTCACCTTCGCTTTCAGCGGCATGATGTCGCTCCAGAAGGTGCCCCAATGGCTCATCCGTACTCACGCCCCCGAACTCGCCTCTGCTGCCTCCGACCGCTCGCTGCCCCTCGCCCCTGCCGACTATCCGCTCGACTACCGGCAGCTGCTTGAGGCTCACAACGGACGCGTGCAGAAGATCGAATGGTGCGGCTTCGGCCGCCGGCCCTATTACCGCGTCGTGGTCGGGGATAGTGCGCTTTGCGTTGACGCCACCACGCCCGACGTCCGTCCGCTGCGCCTCACTGATAGCGAAGTCATGTCCTTCGTCCGCCACCTGTTGCCCGATAGCCGCGTGCAGGCCACGCTGCTCCGCGACTACGACGATTACTACATCCATAAGCGCATGCAGCTCCCCCTGCCCGTCTACCGTCTGACGGCTGACGACCCCGACCGCAGTTCGTTCTACATCGACCCTGCGACGGCCGAGGTGCGTTACTTCAACGCCAACACCCGCGCCCGCAAGTGGACGTACCAGGCGCTGCATAGCTTCTCCGTCAAGTGGATCCTCGATCGTCCTGTGCTGTGGCACGTGCTCATGTTTGGATCCATGCTTGGGGGCACGATGGTGTCCCTCACCGGGCTCTGGTTCCTCGTCCGTCGCCTGCGGAGACCGCGGAAGCGGTAAGGGGGGGAATGCTCCGAGGGGTCGCTTCGGGAACCTCCTCGGGGCAACACCCAACAGCCCCCACCCGGTAAGATCCGGATGGAGGCTGTTTCACATACGTAGCAGGGCGGGGACGGAGGGGCTTACGGTCGCTCGCTCCGTTGCTTGTCGTCGGTCGATAGCCGACGCTCCAACAGGTAGGAACACAGCAGGCCAAGGCCTCCGAAGATGAGCACCGGCGCTCCGTAAGCCACCTCGAAGAGTTGCTCCTCGGACCATTTGTTCATGCTGTATCCACCGTGCGCCAGGGCCGTGTTGATGATCAGCCCGACCAGCAGACCCAGTCCGACGCCAATCAACAGGCAGCCCAACCGGAGCCCACTGAACGACCGCTTGGGTAGGTCTGTACTCAACAGATTCGGCACCGTGCCGTTCGTACGGCCCATCCGCTCGATCATCATTTCTCGCTCTCTACGCCGCGAAGGCAACTCGATCATCTTATACGTGAAGTAAAACACGATCCCTACAACACCTATAGGCACTAATTCATGCATAACGCTATCCTTTCAATTAAACGCTGATTAAATACGGTTTGAAATCTCTCTCGTTTCTGTTTGCCCTATGGACGCAAGGGATGGACGCAGGTTACAATCGGCGTCTCCACGCCTGTGCCGGGCCAAACTTCGCCGCCCTCCGCAGCCACCCCGACCAGTGCGATGCCTATCAGACCTCGTTTCCCTATCCGACACGCCTGCAAGCTCCGAAAAGTGCCTCGTTTCCCTACTCGACACCGGTGTCAGCTCCGAAAAGTGCCTCGTTTACCCAGCCGACACGCTTGCAAGCCCTAAAAAGAGCCGTTTGTGTGAATCGCTTCATAGAAACGGATCATTTATACATCGTATATGTAAATCACTTCATAGAATCGCATCAAATAAACCCAGTGTATTTCTATCACACCATTCAAGCGAATCTAATAAACACAGTGTATTTAACTCAACTCGTAGAATCGGGTCAAATATACACTGTGAATATAAGCCGCTTTATATAAGCGACAGGCCTATACGGCGTATATCTGAGCCGATTTGTCCACTTGATTCTAATATACGATGAATATGGGATCCGATTTATACAGTGGATAAATCTATACGCCGTATATTTGGTCAGATTCGATGGTGCGGATCCGATATACTCCGTATATAAGCAGGGACTGATAGACGGCTTTTCCAAAAACGCCTCTTTTTGGGGCGTGCAGGCGTGTCGGATCGGTAAACGAGGCACTTTTTGGAGCTGACATCGGTGTCGGGTAGGGAAACGAGGCACTTTTTGGAACTAACATCGGTGTCGGGTAGGGAAACGAGGCATTTTTCGGGGCTGACACCGGCGTCGGATAGGGAAACGAGGCCTGATTGGCGTCGCACTGGTCGGGGTGGCTGCGGAGGCTGGTGCGGTTTGACCCGTCGCAGGCGTGGGAGTGCGCCGATTGTAACCTGCGGCACGCCTTTGCGTCATATCCTTGCACGACAAAAACGAGACTTAGGGATGATCGACGATGAAGCATACATCAACCGCGTTCTGGACGGCGATACGGCCGGCTTCGCTCCGCTCATGGAGCGTTACAGCCGACCCGTCTTTGCCCTGCTCGTCGGCATGACTGGCAATCGCGCCGACGCCGAAGAGCTGGCTCAGGACGCCTTCCTGAAGGCCTTCCGTTCGCTCCGCTCCTTCCGACGCGATTGCAGCTTCGCCACCTGGATCTACCGCATCGCCTACAACACGGCCCTCTCCGCCCTGCGCAAAAAGCGCCCCGACCGGCCGGCCTCGATGGACGACGACACGGCCATCGAGCGCCTGCCCGACCCCATCGACGACGAGGCCGACGAGGCGGAGGCCAACGAGGAGCGTTTCCGCCGCCTCGACTGTGCCTTGGCGCAGCTCCGAGCCGACGATCGTGCCCTCGTACATATGTTCTACAAGCAAGAAAAGACGGTCGACGAGCTGGCCGCCATCACGGGGCTGAGCCTCTCCAACGTGAAGGTCAGGCTCCACCGCACCCGTAAGAAATTGATGAGTTTAATGCAAGCTATGGAGGATTGACCCATGATAGAAGAGAAGGAAAAAGACCCCTTGCGCGAGCTGTTCGCCCAGCGGCCTGAGGCCGATCTGCCCGACGGATTCGCCGCCCGCACGATGGAGCGCATCTACCGAGAGGCCCAACTGGCGGAGGCGCGGTGGCGCCGCTGGGAACGCATCGGTATGGCCCTCCTGTTCGCCCTGCCGATCGTGACGCTCATTGTCGTCACCCAAGTGCTGAAGGTCGCCCTGCCGTGGCCCGACCTGCACATCACGTGGCCCGACCTGGCGGCCTGCCGATTCTATTTCCAGATCGGCGCACTCGTCTTCCTGCTCTGGACGGTCGACGCCCTCTTCCGCCGCATACGACGTTGAGTGCCGGAAGATGGCCCCCGGTACGTGCATTCGAGCGACCGCGTCCTATCTTTGCGCCATTCATTTACACAGATTTCACGCCCGATGAACATTGCATTGATAGGCCACGGCAAGATGGGCCACACCATCGAACGCCTCGCACCCACCCGGGGACACCGCATCGTCTCCCTCATCGACATCGATAATTACCGCACCGCTTTCGACTCCGACGCCTTCCGTCGGGCCGACGTGGCTATCGAGTTCACCGGCCCCCAGACGGCCTATGACAACATCACCCGCTGCATCGACGCGGGCCTACCCGTAGTGAGCGGATCCACCGGATGGACCGCCCGCATGGACGAACTGAAGGAGCACTGCCTCGCGGCGGGGGGCGCCTTTTTTTATGCCTCCAACTTCAGCCTCGGCGTGAACCTCTTCTTTGCCCTGAGCGACCATCTGGCCAAGCTGATGAACGCCTATCCAGACTACGACGTCCGCCTCTCAGAGACGCACCACATACACAAGCTCGACGCCCCGAGCGGCACGGCCGTGACCCTGGCCGAGGCCATCGTCCGCCGGATAGACCGCAAGACGCGGTGGGTGCGCGGCCAGGCGCAGCAGGCCGACGAGATCGGCGTCGAGTCCGTCCGTGAGGGCGAAGTGCCGGGCACTCACGAGGTCACGTACGACTCCCCCGTCGACACCATCCGCCTCATCCACGAGGCCAAGAGCCGCGATGGCTTCGCGCTCGGAGCCCTCCTGGCGGCCGAGTTCATCGTCGGGCGAAGGGGCGTCTTTGGTATGAATGATTTACTCCGGGTGAACGCCTAAGGCGGCCACCCACCCTACACACACAATAGCACAATGAAGAAGATTTCAAGAAGACAATGGATCGGCTTCGGCATCTGGGCCACGCTGTACGTCCTGTTTTGCATTTGGATGGAAAACCTCTGGCTGCTGCTCGGGCTGTTCGTTTTGGCGGACATATTCCTCACCCGGTTTGTCCCCTGGGGCGCATGGAAACGCTCGAAAAACAAGCACGTACGCGAGGCGCTGGAATGGGTGGACGACATCCTCTTTGCGCTCATCGCCGTGTATTTCATCAACCTGTTCATGTTTCAGAACTACCAAATCCCCACGGCCTCGCTCGAGAAAACGCTCCTCGTGGGCGACTACCTTTTCGTCAGCAAACTGAGCTATGGGCCGCGTGTACCCAACACGCCCCTCTCCTTCCCGCTGGTGCAAAACACGATGCCATTCTTCAACTGCAAGTCCTACCTCGACTGGCCGCATTGGGGCTACAAGCGGGTCAAAGGCCTGGGGCATGTGCAGCGCAACGACATCGTGGTCTTCAACCTCCCCACGGGCGACACCGTGGCCCTGCTCCAGCAGAACCCGGACTATTACTGGCTCACGCAAGAGAACGGGTACGACGTCGTCAACACCCGCCGCGACATCTTCGGCAAGATCGTCTACCGGCCTGTCGATAAGCGTGAGAATTACGTCAAGCGTTGCGTCGGCCTGCCCGGTGACACCCTAATGCTGCGCAACAACAAGCTCTACATCAACGGTCGCCTCCAGAAAGATCCCGTCTGCATGCAGCTCTGCTACTTCGTCGAGACCAACGGCACACTCCTCACCGAGGAGCAGTTCCGCAAGATGAACATCAGCCGCGAGGACCGCAGACTGGTCTCCGCCGGGCAGCATAACGAAGACCTATACTACTACGAAGCCCTGGCTTACCTCGGCTTCACCACCAATGCGGACGGACGCTACAACCCCGTCTATCGCCTCCCATTGACCGCCGAAGCGTTGGCCTACCTGCGTAAGCTCCCCTTCGTGCGTACCATCAAGGTGGAGCCCGCTGAGCTCGGCGGAGCGACCTACCCCCCGGGGTACGTCACCGGTTGGACACGCGACGACTTCGGCCCCATCTGGATCCCACGCAAAGGCGCCACCATCGATCTCAACGAGCGCAATCTGGCCCTCTACCGCCGCTGCATCGTCAACTACGAAGGCAACCACATGGAGCGTCGCCCGGACGGCACCCTCCTCATCAACGGTCAGCCAGCCACGACCTACACCTTTAAGTACGACTACTACTGGATGATGGGCGACAACCGCCACAACAGCGCCGACAGTCGCTCGTGGGGCTTTGTGCCGGAGGATCACATCATCGGCAAACCCATCCTCATCTGGCTCTCCATCGACAAGGATCGCAGCCTCTTCAACGGCGGCATCCGATGGAACCGCATGTTCCGACGCGTCCGCTCGGATTGATTCGCCTCGTCTACGCCTCCCCATGAAACGCCCCCTCATCCGCTGCGTCGTCGTGCTATTAGCTGCCCTGCTGATAGCCCTCACCGTGGGGCGTTTCTGGGTTGGGCGTTACGCCGTAGCCACACGCGCCATGCAGCCTGCGCTCCGTCCGGGCGACCGTGTGGCGGTGGATAAATGCGGCACACCGATTCGTCGTGGGGCCATCGTCCTCTATCGCAGCCCCAGAGCGCAGGATGGCGACGCCCTGCACTTCGGCCGTTGCGTGGGTCTGCCCGGCGACACCGTCACCGTCACCCCCGACGGCTACCTCATCCACGGCCGTCTCTACCCCGCGCCAGCAGACCTCCTCGACACCTACCGGGTCCCACGCGACCTCCGTCTCTCCCTCCTCAGCCTCCTCTTCTCGCTCGACATCCCCATCCGTCACCTATCCGACGACACGGCCCACTTCTGCCTCTGCCTCACCTCCACGGAGGCCCATCGTGTCCGCGAGCTTCTCCCTCGCATGCTCCTCCCCACACCGCCCCCCCATGAGGTGCCTCGCCTCCGGTTCATCCTCCCCGCAGCCCGACAGAACTACGCCATCGATACCTACACTCTCCGCCTCTGTGGCGAGGCCTTGCTCCGCGAAGCACAGGGCCGGGCCACTCTCCGTGCCGGTCGCCTCTACCTCGACGGTCACCCCACCGACAGCTACCGCTTCCGCCACGATCACTACTGGATCCTGGCCGACAACCCCGACGCCGCCATCGACTCCCGACACCTCGGCCCCATCCCCCGCACGGCCATCATCGGCACCGTAGTCGGACGGTGATTGATCCGAAAAAAACACGCGCGTTTCAGGATCATCTCAATAGCGCGCTGCAACGGTCATAGTGCTTTTGGAAATGCTTGCGGGACTCCCGCAAACACCAAAAAGTTTCTCGAGAGACTTGCGGAACTCCCGCAAACACCAAGGCAAAAAGAGAGCGTGCGGCGGGTCTTGTTTTCCCGTGCACGCTCTCTGCTCTGCGTCTACTTTATGGATGGATAGAGCCGGTTACTTGGCGATCTTCTCAAGCCATTTCAACATGCCGAGCATGACGAACATGGAGATGAGGCAGATGGTCAGGAAGACGGTCCAGCACTGCCAGATCGGCATCTTGTTATACATCAGCGGGCCGATCCAGAGGAAGAGGTTGCCGATGGCGGTGGCGCCGAGCCAGAGGCCTTGACAGAGGCCTTGCAGATGTTTCGGGGCAACTTTCGAAACAAACGAGAGGCCCAGCGGCGAGATGAATAGCTCGGCCACGGTGAGGAAGAAGTAAAGTACGATCAGCACCCAGGGGCCGGCTTTGATGGCCATCTGTTCGCTGTCGGATAGTCTCTTGAATTCGGTTCCCGAGGGGTAGCCCTGCATGAAGGAGAAGATGGCCAGGAAGAGGAAGGCCAAGCCGGCGATACCCATACCGATGGCAATCTTTCGGGGGGTTGAAATCTCACGGCCGCGCTTGCTGAGGGCACCGAAGATGAGCATGACAATGGGCGTGAGCGTGATGACGAAGAAGGGGTTGACGGCCTGCCAAATCTCCGGGGCGAGGTTGTCGGTCTGGACAAAGTCGCGGGCGAAGAGGGAGAGCGATTGGCCGTTCTGGTGGAAGGAGAGCCAGAAGAAGATGACGATGCCTAAGACGGCAAAGAGGGCGTACATGCGGCGCTTGATCTCGCCCGCCATCTCGGCCCGCTCCTCCGGGGTGTAATCCTCCACGACCTGCTTCTCTTTCTTGGCGGGCACGGGGAATATCTTCTGGTTGACCATGAAAATGATGAGCGAAATGAGCATGGCGGCCACGGAGGCGATGAAGGAATAGTGGATGCCGGTGTTGAAGATGTCGAGGTAGCTCTCGCAGAAGGCGCGAATGGAATCGGGTGAATTGGCGTCTACCGTGCCGCCGACTTTACCGATCAGCCCGAGCAGATTCTTCATCGGATCGCCAACCATGGAGGCGCCTTCTAAAATGTACTGGTGGCAGGCGGCGGGCAGGGCGGCATTGTAGATCAGGCCGTGCGTGTTGAGCCACCACTCGCGCAGCAAGGGGGCCACGAAGGGCGCGATGAGTCCGCCGACATTGATAAAGACGTAGAAAATCTGGAAGCCCGAGTCGCGTTTGCCTTGCACGCGGCGATAAGCCTCGGGGCCTTGGGCCAGGGCTTCGGCCTCGAAGTTGTCATACATCTGTCCGACGATGGCTTGCAGGTTGCCCTTGAAGAGGCCATTACCAAAGGCGATGAGCAGCAGGGCGAAGCAGGTCAGGGGCAGCAGCCAGCCGATGTTGCCTTGGGTGGAGAGGATGGGGATGGAGAGGATGATGTAGCCGGTGGCCATGATGATGAGGCCGGAGCGGATGACGGCTTTATAGTTCTGGGTGCGATCGGCAATGATGCCGCCCACGAGGCTAAGCACATAGATGCCGCAATAGAAGACGGAGTAGATGATGGCACTGGCCTCGTCGCTCAGTCCGAATTTGGAGCAGAGGAAGAGCACCAGCACGGCATTCATGATGTAATACCCGAAGCGTTCGCCCATGTTGGAGAGGGCGGCAGGGATGAGTCCCTTGGGATGGTCTTTGAACATAAGAATCAGTTTTTTAGTCGGTAATGTATGGATGAGTAGTTATTGAATGATCTGCTTGATGGCGCCCGTTTCGGGGTAGAAGATGACCTTGATCGGCGCCTTTCGGTCTTCAAACATGACGGGCGCCAGGGCCTCGTGCGAGCCGAACTGCACCACTTGCACCTCGCCGCGATAGAGCTGTTTGTCGCCCATTTCGATCCGCGCGTCGGCCTTGCCGGGCACATTATAGATGATGCCCTTCATGGACTTTTCCTTCTTCTCGGCCTCTTTGGGGTCGAGGGCGGGAGCGCGATTGATGGCGTGGAGGCTGAGGTAGATGGGGGTGCCGCCGAGGTCGTCGGGGTCGAGGAGGCCGAGCTTCTCGGAGAAGCGGAAGAGGACTTCGCGATCGAGGTCGTCGTCGGGCACGATGCGGGTTTCATGGAAGGTGGTCTTGCGATGCTTTTCGCCGACGAAGAGGGCGGTCAGGGCCTGCTCCTGGTCGGTGAGTTGCTGGAGGACGATCTTCATGGCCTCGCCGTCGGGGGGCATGTTGTCGGCCTCGCCGGAGAGGATGTCCATGCGTGTTTCGCGCAGCTTGTAGATCTGTCGGGCGGCCACTTCGGCCTGTCGGGTGACGGATCCGGCCATCAGCAGCTCCTCGGTCATCAGCGCGGGCACCTGTTCCTTCTCGGCGGCTTGCGCGCTGCGTTTGGCTACGGCCACGACGGATTCCGTGGGGCTATAGTCGGCATTGATGGTGCAGAGCAGGCCGTCATCGGTCAGGTAGACGAAGGGGGCGGTGGTTTTGGGTTTGAACTCGACGATGTAGGTATTGGCCTCGTCGGGCACGCCTTTGTTTTGCAGGTAGACTTTACTCAGTTCGTAATACACATGGTCGGACATGACGGCATCCTTGACGCCGAGATACTTTTCGGCATACTTGTAGTAAGGCCCGGCCTTGCAGGTCACTTGGGTGATTTCGGCCGTTACGACCAGCGATGTTTTGGGGAGGGAGTAGGTGACGCCGTAGCCGTTGCTTTTCATCGCTATTTTCTTCTCCACCCGCGTTTGCGAAAAGGCCGGAGAGGCCATGCCGAGCAGGAGGCAGATCGTCCAGATGCTGTATTTCATATTCGTCTTCAGTTTATGTTGCCTGCGTTTATTAATGCAAAAAGGTGCGCAAATCTATCTCTATTTTCCACCGGCACAACGTTTCTCTACTTTCGCGCCCCGTAATTCAAATATCAATTAGCTGTTTATGGATACACACACGACTTCTAACGAGATCCAAATTGAACTCACGGACGAGGTGGCACAGGGTACGTACGTTAACCTGGCCGTCATTGCCCATTCGGAGGATGAGTTCGTCTTTGACTTTATCCGCCTCGTGCCCGGGGTGCCGAAGGCGAAGGTGAAGTGCCGCCTCATTATGACGCCCGACAATGCCCGCCGACTGCTCCACACGCTGGACGAGAACCTGCGCCAATACGACGAAACGCGGCAGGGCGGAGGCGCTGACGACGCGAACTCGTTCGGCGGCATGCTCCCCCCGATCGGGAAGCCCGGCGAGGCCTAAACGGATCGTGCGCATTGTGCGGCATGACGCGGACGACCCATCGAAGCCGCGTCTGGTGACCCGAAATGGCCGCGAACCACTTTTTAGTCGTTTCTGGTGACCCGAAATGGCCGCGAACCACTTTTTGCTCATTTCTGGTGGCCCGAAATGACCGAAAACCACTTTTTAGTCATTTCTGGTGACCCGAAATGGCCGCGAACCTCTTTTTGCTCATTTCTGGTGACCCGAAGAGGTCTTTTGGGCCGCGTCACGTCGCATGAAATGACATTTCCGACCGTCGAAGCCGTTTCGTGTCGCATGAAATGACATTTACGGCCGTCGGAGCCGTTTCGTGTCGCATGAAATGACATTTCCGACCGTCGAAGCCGTTTCATGTCGCATGAAATGACATTTCCGACCGTCGAAGCCGTTTCGTGTCGCATGAAACGACATTTCCGACCGTCGAAGCCGTTTCGTGTCGCATGATGCGTAATGCCTAAGCCGATAGCCCCCCCTCAGAAAAACAAAAGGCGCCGATTGATGTGGAGTTCAATCGGCGCCTTCCGTTTCTTGGGTTAATCCAACCACACGAGGGGGTTGAGCTTGCGCTTTTCACGCCAGAGCTGGAAGTGGAGCACGGTCTCGTCGCGGTTTTCGACGTCGGAATAGATGCGGCCGATGGACTGGCGGGTGGCAACGCGATCGCCGACCTTGACGTAGACGCGGCCGAGGTTGCCGTAGACGGTGAGGTAGCGGCCGTGGCGGATGATGACGTTGTAGTTGTAGCCCGGCAGGACGAAGACACGCGTGACGGTACCGGTGTAGACGGCTCGCGCATCGGTGCCCTTCGAGGTTCGGATGTCGATGCCATTGTTGGTGGTGCGGACGTACGTCCAGCGTTTGTGGCGGTGGCGGCCAAAGCTCTCGACCACCTTATAACGGCCGTCGAGCGGGAAGGGCAGGCGGCCACGGTTGGCGGCAAAGTCGTCCGAGAGCTTGCGGTCCTGACGCGAGGGGGCGTCCGGTTTGCGACGATTCTTACGGGCCGTCTGCTCGGCGTTTTTGGCGCGCGCAGCGGCAGCCATCTCCTCGGTGGCCAGCTGCTCGATGCGGCGGTCGAGGGCCTCGGCCTGTTGCTGCTGGCGGGCTAGGTCGCGGGTGAGATCCGTCTGACGCGCCTCTAACCGGCGGACGCCGGTGCGCTGCTCCGTCTCGGCGTCTTTGAGCCGGCTCAGCTCCGTGGCACGCACCTCGAGCAGGTCAGCTTTCTCGCCGCGAACAGCGGCCAGGGCGGCCCGTTTCTCGTCGATCTCCTTCTGCCGATCCACGATGGCGAGCGCCTGTTGCTTCTGCCACGAAGCGTATTCGTGGAGGTAGCGCAGGCGACGGATGAAGCGGGCGAAATTGTCCGACGAGAGCAGGAAGATCCATTTGTTATGCGCCGTGCAACGCTCATAGAGGGTGCAGACCAGGTGGGCGTACTGCTGTTTCCGCTCGCCGAGGCGCTTCTCGAGGCGCCGGAGGTCGGCGTTGGCCGTGGCGATGCGGCGGTCGATGGCGGCGAGGTCGCGGTTGAGGCCGTCGATCATCTGCCTGTGTTCCGACACCTGCCGCGTGAGCTCCTTGAGGCGCTCGGCCGAAAGGCGGGCGGTGCGGGTGGTTTCGTCCAGCTGGCGACGCGTCTTTTTCATCTCCGTGCGGACGTTTTGGCGTTGGTCTTTGAGTCGTTTTTTCGACTGCTTCTGCCCGGCCATGCCTACTGCCAAAGCGAGCGCAAGGGCGGCCGCAGCGAGGCGTCGGCCGAGGGATTTTAGAGGCTGATCATTCTCCATAGCTGTTTCAGGGTAATGCGTTTGTAATTGTCGGGGATAGGGAAAAACATCTCCACGGGCACGTCCGTCTCCACCTTGTCGAAGCGGATCCGGAGCTTGTTCACGCCCTCCACTTCCGCCTCCATATACATGGGGAAAGGCATGCCGCCGACGGTCTGGAAGTGGCTGTAATTCCACTTCAGTTCAAGGAAAGGGGAGATGATTTCCGTGGCGATGAGTCGGGCGCGGCTGTCGGTGGTGAAGTCGTACGTCATGCGCTCGGTGTCCTTGGCGCGGAAGCGTCGGGCGCCGAGCAACAGGCGCTGCTGCTGGAAACGGTCCATGCTGAACGCCTCGCCGTCGGGCGTGAAGAGGCGATCGGTGAGGAGTGCCTCGAGGTGCTCGTAATGGAAGTCGTACGGGAAGTCCGCCTTGGCGTAGGCCGGTATCTGCTTCTTGATCTCGTCGATCGGTTCGGCGGCGTAACGTCGGCCCATGCGGTCGATGATCTTCACGCTGTCGCGGCTCACCTCGAGGCGGAAAAGCTCGATGCCGACCAACGGCGTGATGGAGATTTGCAGGCAACGGCCACGGATGATCTTCAGGCGGGCGCGGGAGCTCATCTCATCCTTCGTGTCAGGGTTCAGCTCGACGTACATCGTGGCCGTGAGCGTGCGATAGTCGGGCGTAGAGAGTCGGCCGACCTGCTGGACGTATTCGGCCTCTGAGAGGGCTTCGGAGACAGCCTTGTCGGCCTTTGTGGCCGCCGAGCGCGTCGTCCGACAGCCCGCAAGCGTCATCGCCAGAAGCACGCTCGAGAGGGCCAGGGCGCGCAGGTTAGTCGTCGCCCGATTCATCCTCCGGCCCCTCCAGATAAGCCTCTTCAGCGATCTTCCGCTCCAGTGTCTTCGACTTCTTTCCGGCCGCGCGCGCCTGCTTCCATTGCTCGACGGCCTTGGCCTTGTCGCCGGTCATAAAGAGGATATCGCCAAAGTGCTCGAGCAATTCGGCGCTGTTCGTGGTGTCCTTCCCGACGGCGTTTTGGATGTAGATCAGCGCCAGGGAGTAGTTCTGCTTCTTGAAGAAGACCCAAGCGTAGGTGTCGAGATAGGTGGCATTGTTCGGCTCCAGCTTAATGCATCGGGCGCTCATCTGCTCGGCCTTATCGAGGTCGCCCGTGGGCCGCAAGATGGTCAGGTAATAGGCGTAGTTGTTGAGCACGGCCGTGTTGTTAGGGTTGTACTGGAGCGATTTATCGTAGGCCTCAAACGCCTCCTTCCGCCGCTTGATCTGGAAGTAGATGTCGCCGATCTGGCCGTAGAAGTCCGAGCGCATGTGGACGTTCTCCTCGGGGATCTTCTCCAGCCCCTCGCGATAGGCGTCGAGGGCCTTTTGGTAAGCCTTCTCCTCGTAATAAAGGACGCCGAGATAGAAGAAATAGACGGGCGACTCGGGGAACATCTGGCGACACTTCTGGCAGATACGCATGGCCTCCTTCGTGTCGTTGGCCTGAATGGCGATGACGAGCAACTGCTGCCAGGCCTCTTCGTTGTCGGGCTCCATCTCGGTGACGAGTTGGTATTGATAGCGGGCCTCCTCCGTCTTGTTTTGCATCATCAGTAGGCCGGCGTAGTATCTCTTCAGCGAAGGCTCCTCGGGGTGTTGCGCCAGGAGGGTACGGAAGAGCGTATCGGCCGTCATCATGGCGTCCGGCGTCTGGTGGAGCTGGCGGAGGTAGCGCGCCAGGATACCCATCTTCGTCTCCACGTCCAGCTCCCGATCGACGAGCGCGGTGCGGATCTGATTCTCGGCCGCCGCCCGATCGCCCACGGCCTCGTAATAGTTGGCCATCGAGACGGGATAATAGGGAGACGTGGGGTCAATCTCATGCGCCGCCTCGTAGGACGAGAGCGCCCCGGCCGTGTCGCCATTCTCCAGCAGCAAGTCACCGATCATAATCGGGTATCGCACGTCGCCCGGATTGTTGTCCGCCAGCCGTTGCAGCTCGTTGTAAGCCTTATCCCGCTGCTCCATTTGCATGTAGAGCTTGTATTTCTGCATAGAGAGCGCCTCGTTGACGCCCAGCGTATTCTCCAACTCATTGAAGCGGTCGATGGCCTCACCCGTCTGGCCGGCCTGATTGAGGGCTTCGGCCAAGTAATAGATCAGCTCAGGCTTAGCCGGATGCTCGTGCACCAGCTCACGATAGAGCTCGGCAGCCTCGCCATACATACCCACGTTGAGCGAGAGCGAAGCCAGCGCCAGGCGATAGGTGTAGTTCGTCGGATCGTACTTCACGGCGCGCCTGAGATAGTCGAGCGAGAGCTCCGGTTTGCGTAGTTGCAAGGCGTAGACGGCCAGCTCATAGAGCGGCGCCGCGGCCGTGGAGTCAAGGCTGATGCAGTAACGGAAGTGGTCGTAAGCGACGTCGTGTCTTCCGGCCTGCTTGTCTTTGAGCCCCTCGAAATAGTAGTAGTCCACCTTGCGCTGCTGCTTTTGGGCTTGGATCTGCTTATCGTCGGCCCGCCCTCCGGGCACAACAAAGGCGGCGCAGAGCACGGCCGTAATCAGTCTATATATCGGTTTCATCGTCATTGCGGTGCTGCCTCCCTGTTCATATACCTGTGTGTCCAAATCCACCGCTGCCGCGCTCGGTCTCGTCGAGCGCCTCCACGGGCTGCCATTCCACGTGCTCACAGCGCGCCACGACCATCTGCCCGATGCGCTCGCCATCACAGACCGTGAAGGGCGTATCGGAGAGGTTGACGAGAACGATTTTAAGCTCTCCACGATAGTCGGCATCGATCGTTCCGGGTGAGTTCAGCATGGTAATGCCATGCTTGAGGGCCAGTCCGCTGCGTGGGCGCATCTGCGCTTCATAACCTTCGGGCAGGGCGATGTAGAGCCCCGTGGGGATGAGTCGGCGCTCCAAGGGGCCCAGCGTGACGGGCGCGTCGAGAAAGGCACGTACGTCTACCCCGGCCGAGAGCGGCGTGGCGTATTCGGGCAGCGGGTGACGTGATGTGTTTACGATTTTCACTTTCATATGATAGTCATTATTTGATGGCAAAAGTAGCGGCCTTAAACGCTTTCAAGAAATGGCATTATACGACACGAGGCCGATCGTGGAATTTCTGAAACGCGAAAATGAGACGCGAAACCGATCCCGTGATTTCTG
>ERZ773077.1593-NODE-1593-length-15315-cov-23.127261_pt1 | contig 15315 bp, 9 predicted proteins | sample MGYA00580612_ERZ773077 | MGnify/ENA primary metagenome ERZ773077 (study PRJEB29015, sample SAMEA2737971) | human oral metagenome | biome: human oral; feature: human-associated habitat; material: dental | place: China | collected 2021 ...
AACCGCGGTCAAATTGCATCCCTTCAACCACATCCAATTCGTCTTCTAAGCCGGTACCGTCTTCTACGGTAATCACGCCTTCTTTACCCACTTTTTCCATGGCTTGTGCGATTAATTGACCCACAATGCTGTCGGAGTTTGCGGAAATGGTACCCACCTGTTCGATTTCTTTAGAGGTTTCGCAAGGTTTAGAAAGGGATTTAAGTTCGGCAACAACGGCAGTGACTGCTTTGTCGATACCGCGTTTTAAATCCATTGGGTTCATGCCTGCCGCTACGGCTTTTAAGCCTTCGTTCACGATGGCTTGTGCAAGAACAGTTGCCGTGGTGGTACCGTCACCGGCGGCATCATTGGCTTTAGAAGCAACTTCTTTCACCATTTGTGCGCCCATGTTTTCAAATTTATCTTCTAATTCAATTTCGCGTGCCACAGACACACCGTCTTTGGTGATGGTTGGTGCACCGAAAGATTTGTCTAAGACTACGTTACGGCCTTTTGGACCAAGGGTGACTTTTACTGCGTCGGCTAAAATGTTTACACCTTTTAACATTTTCACGCGTGCGTCGTTACCGAATTTTACGTCTTTTGCTGCCATGTTTAATTTCCTTTTATTTTGTTGCGTGAGATTGCTCTCACCATGATCTATTTCATTTAAAGTGCGGTCGTTTTTCAGCGTGTTTTTGCTTATTCAACGATCGCTAAAATATCGTCTTCGGAAAGGATGAGCACTTCCTCACCATCAATTTTTTCTGTTTTCACACCATAGCTGTCGCTGAAAATCACGATGTCGCCGACTTTTACGTGCATTGGGTGAATGCTACCGTTTTCTAATAAACGGCCTGGACCGACCGCTAAGACTTTCGCGCGGGTAGATTTGGTGGCTGCCGAACCGGTCAATACGATACCACCGGCAGATTTGGTTTCCACGTCTTCACGTTTTAAAATCACTTTGTCGTGTAATGGACGAATATTCATCTGAAATTTCCTCTATTTCTTAAATTAATCAAAAAGCTTTTTCTATATGGGAATCATTTTTACGCTTTCAAGGGAAAGGCAAAATTATTTTAGCCGTTTATTTTCATCGGCTTCTTTTTCAAATTCCGCCTCAAAAATCTCGCCATCTCTAGGCGGACTGTTTTGGGAGGAATAAAAAGTGCGGTCAGTTTTAAAGATGTTTTGTCGAAAGAATACAAACCGACTGCCAATGAAGGCATTGATCATGTAACGACCGAGTGGGCTTAACAGCACGCAAGCGAGAATATCAGTCACAAAACCGGGAATAACAAAAAGAATGCCGGCAACAAGCCAACGTAGCGAGCCAAAAAGCGCATCGGTGGGCAGTTGACCTTGGGTGAGTTGCTGTTTTATCCGTGTAAGGCTGTACCAACCACGAACACGAATGAGAGTAATGCCCAGTAATGAGGAGCCGATCAGTAACAAAATGAGCATAAGAATGCCGAGGTGACTTCCTACCCAAACCAGTAGGCTCAGTTCCACATAAATAAATAGAAAAACAGCAAAAAGAAAGGCGATAAACGGCATAGCAGCTCCTTAAAAACACGTTGGATGTGCATATTACCCGCTTTATTTTGCGGTGCAACTTTTATTCATGGCTACATCTTTCAGGTTAGAAAAACTAATCTGAAAAATAAAAATAACTCTTAAATGCGTATAAAAATCTGTGACTTGGATCAATTTAATTTTAATCGAATTTTCTATAATTTAGACAATTCAACCAAACGTGTTAAGCATAAAGGAGAACGCAAATGACACAATATAGAAAGGAAGTGGATTTGTTAGGTGAACGTGAAGTTCCTGCGGATGCTTACTGGGGTATTCACACCCTAAGAGCGGTGGAAAATTTTAACATTTCGAAAGTAACGATTTCTGATGTGCCGGAATTTGTTCGCGGCATGGTGATGGTGAAAAAAGCAGCGGCATTGGCGAACGGTGAATTGGGTGCCATTCCAAAAGAAATTGCAGAAGCCATTGTTAAAGCTTGTGATGAAGTGTTGGTGAACGGCAAATGTTTGGATCAATTCCCATCTGATATTTACCAAGGCGGGGCAGGCACTTCCGTCAACATGAACACCAATGAAGTGATTGCCAACTTGGCGTTAGAAATTTTAGGTCACAAAAAAGGTGAATATAAATACCTCGACCCAATGGATCATGTGAACGCCAGCCAATCCACCAACGATGCGTACCCTACCGGTTTCCACATTGCCGTGTACAACAGCGTAATCAAACTTCTCGAAAAAGTCGCTTATTTACAACAAGGTTTTGAAAATAAAGCGAAAGAATTCGAGAAAGTGTTAAAAATGGGACGTACCCAATTACAAGACGCAGTGCCAATGACCGTTGGTCAAGAATTCAAAGCGTTTGCGGTGTTAATGGCGGAAGAAGTAAAACACTTAAAAGCCGCTGCAGCACACTTGCTTGAAGTAAACATGGGCGCGACCGCAATTGGTACCGGTTTAAATACCCCGCAAGGTTATGTACCAACTGTGATTAAATATTTATCACAAGTCACAGGATTACCTTGCAGTGGCGCAGAGAACTTAATTGAAGCTACTTCTGACTGCGGTGATTATGTTTCCGTGCATGGCGCGTTAAAACGCACTGCCGTGAAATTATCAAAAATCTGTAACGACTTACGTTTACTCTCTTCCGGCCCTCGTGCAGGTATTAAAGAAATCAACTTGCCTGAATTACAAGCGGGTTCTTCTATCATGCCGGCAAAAGTAAACCCGGTTGTGCCTGAAGTGGTGAACCAAGTGTGCTTCAAAGTGATCGGTAACGATACCACTGTGACTTTTGCGTCAGAAGCAGGTCAATTACAATTAAACGTAATGGAACCGGTGATTGTACAAGCCATGTTTGAATCTATCGAGATTTTAGGCAACGCCTGTGTGAACTTACGCGATAAATGCGTTGATGGCATCACCGTCAACAAAGAAACGTGTGAAAACTACGTTTACAATTCTATCGGTATTGTGACTTACTTAAACCCATTTATCGGCCACCACAACGGTGACTTAGTGGGTAAAATCTGTGCGCAAACCGGTAAAGGTGTGCGTGAAGTGGTCTTGGAAAAAGGCTTGTTAACCAAAGAACAATTGGATGACATCCTTTCCGTAGAAAACTTGATGAATCCGACCTATAAGGCAAAATTGAATAAATAAAATTCAATATTGACTTGTTTATTTAGTTCAACATCAGCGTCTTAAGGGATTAAGGCGCTGATTTTTTATTTGTCGCTTTTTAATGGCGGTCGGTCAGGCTAGAATAACCTCTCATTTTGGAAAAGAATTTGCATAGGGTGGAAATAATGAAAAACGTATTGGTGATTCGTAACGATAAATTGGGCGATTTTATGTTGGCATGGCCATCCTTTGCCATGTTAAAAGCCTCTGAACCATCGTTAAAACTGACCGCACTTGTACCTGCTTACACCGCAGATATTGCTCGGGCATGCCCTTATTTAGATGACGTTATTATTGATGCGCCGAAAAACGATAAAGCTGCATTTCAGCGCGTGGTGAACGAAATTAAAGCGCGTCAATTTGATGCCATGATCAGCTTCTTTTCCAATACACATAACGCCAAATTAGCGTGGAAATGTCGCATTCCTTACCGTTTAGCGCCGGCAACAAAATGGGTGCAATTTTTCTATAATCATCGTTTAACGCAACGCCGTTCCCAATCGGCTAAGCCTGAATTTGAATATAACTTGGATTTGGCCCGCACTTTTTTACGTGATCATGGCATTGCTGTTGTTCAGCCTTGCCCGCCATATCTCACTTTCCCTAAAAGTGCGGTGGATTTTCAGCGTGAGTCTTTATGCCATCAGTTAAACATTGATGCGGAGAAAAAATGGATTTTTGTGCACAGCGGTTCCGGCGGGTCTGCCAATAATTTATCTTTGGCGCAATATGCTGAGCTCATTCGTGGCTTATTAGCGCGGTTTAACGCCTATGTGATTTTAACGGCAGGGCCGAATGAAAGTGAAAAAGCCCATGAACTGGCAAATTTGGTGCAGGATTCGCGGGTGGTCGTTTATGACAAAAATAACGGCATGGTGGATTTCGCACAATCTTTGGCGTGTGCTAATTTGTTTATTGCCGGTTCCACCGGGCCGTTGCATTTAAGCGCTGCGTTAAATGTTCCGACCATCGGTTTTTATCCGAGTCGTCGTTCTGCTACACCATTGCGTTGGCAGCCGATTAATGAGGTTGATAAACATTTGGCATTTTGTCCGCCAAACGACAAAGCGAGTCAAACAGATTTAAGCAAAATTCATATTGGCGAGAAATTAGACGAGATCGAGCGGTTTATTACTCGGGTGTGGCACTCGACGACGGATAATAAATAAGGTGTATTGCACTACCCAGCCAATCCCCAGTGCGAACATGAGTGTGCCGATGCCTAACACGCCACCGAGCAGATAGCCGAAGAGGCACACTAAAACTTCAATGGACGTTCGCACGATGCCGATTTTCCAATGGAAACGATAACACAACCCCACCATTAACCCATCGCGTGGGCCGGGGCCTTGGTGGCAGGTTAGGTAAAAGGCATTGCCGATGCCGAATAATAAAATACCAACGACAGCGTAAATGAAACGCAGATAAAGTGCGGTAGGTTTTTCTAGCAAATAAACGGTTAAACCGAGAAAGAGGGCAATCACAAAAATATTCATGACAGTGGCAAGTCCCGGCCTCAGTTTTAATGGAAACCACGCTAACATCACGAGTGAACTGATTATCCATGAAGCCCAACCGACACTAAATTCCCCGCGTAAGGCTACACCTTGCGATAATATGGTCCAAGGCGCGGAGCCTAAATCAGAAAGAAGCAATAACGCTTCACCAAATCCCATGACACTTAAAGATAAAAACAACACGCAAAAGGATTTAGGCTCAAATGCCCAAAGGGATTTTGCTGCCCAAGGTGTATGCGGCAGAACCTGTGCTTTCTTCATTTATCTTTAATCCATCATTTGTTACTAAGTTGCGCGCATTATCCCAAGGTTTATTCATGCTGTCTAAATAAATTACGTTGAATTTTAACCGCACTTTATTCCTTTTTAAGGCGGATTTTGCTTCTAGTGACATCGGGTTGCATTAATTATGATATTAATCAATAAAATTCACTCTCCTTTTTTATGGAAACCAAGTAGAATACGAAGAATTTTATTCAATGACTTTTGAGGTATTTATGGACATTTTAATTAGTGTTGTCGGTATTTTCGTCCTGTTAGGGATTGCAGTCTTGTTCTCTAACAACCGTAAAGCGATCAATCTGCGCACCGTTTTTGGTGCGTTGGCTATTCAAATCGCTATCGGTGCTTTCGTGCTTTATGTACCGGCTGGACGCAGTGCGTTACAAGCGGCTTCTGATTTTATCGGTAAAATCATCAGCTTCGGTAACGAAGGGATTAGTTTCTTATTCGGTGGATTGACTGATCCAAGCCAAAGTTTCGGTTTTATCTTTGCGATTAAAGTGTTACCGGTCATCATTTTCTTCTCCGCCTTGATTTCTTTGCTTTATTACATCGGTGTTATGCAATGGGTGATCAAATTAATCGGTGGTGGATTACAAAAATTATTAGGTACATCAAAAGCAGAATCTATGTCTGCTGCCGCAAACATTTTCGTTGGCCAAACGGAAGCACCATTAATCGTAAAACCGTTTATCAGTCGTATGACACAATCTGAATTATTTGCTGTGATGGTGGGTGGCGTTGCCTCTATCGCCGGTTCTGTAATGGCGGGTTATGCCGGTATGGGTGTGCCGTTAACTTACCTAATTGCAGCCTCTTTCATGGCCGCGCCGGGTGGTTTATTGTTTGCGAAAATCATGTTCCCACAAACAGAAAAAGCGGACGATTCATTAAAAGAAAGTGCAGACGTTGAGAAACCATCTAACGCAATTGAAGCCTTGGCAAACGGTGCGCGTGACGGTATGCACTTAGCGATGAACGTGGGTGCCATGTTAATCGCGTTTGTTTCTGTGATTGCTTTGATCAACTGGATTTTAAGTAGCTTCGGCGGCATTATTGGCGAACCGGATTTAACCTTACAAGTGATTTTAGGTTGGATTTTCAAACCATTGGCATACTTAATCGGGATTTCTTGGGAAGAATCTGCCATTGCCGGCCAAATGATTGGTTTAAAATTAGCGGTGAACGAATTTGTGGGTTATTTAGAATTTGCTAAATATTTACAGCCGGATTCGGCTGTTGTGTTAAGTGATAAAACCAAAGCGATCATTACCTTCGCACTTTGTGGTTTCGCTAACTTCAGTTCCATCGCGATCTTAATTGGTGGCTTAGGCGGAATGGCGCCAAATCGTCGTAGCGACGTGGCTCGTTTAGGCTTGAAAGCCGTAGTTGCAGGTTCATTATCTAACTTAATGAGCGCAACAATTGCAGGTTTATTTATTGGTTTAAGTGGTGCCGTGCTATAAAGTGCGGTATGATTTCGCCATGTTTTTTATGATGACACCACGACCACGTTCGTGGTGTTGTCGTTTATAAGCAACGGAAACGTTTGCTTCATCATGTCAACAAGAGGGAAAAACTATGACTCCACACATTAACGCACCTGCCGGTGCATTTGCTGATGCTGTATTAATGCCGGGTGATCCGCTACGTGCGAAGTATATTGCGGAAACTTTTTTGGAAAACGCACAGGAAGTGACTAACGTACGTAATATGTTAGGTTTCACCGGTACCTATAAAGGTCGTCGCATTTCCGTGATGGCACATGGTATGGGGATCCCTTCCTGTTCCATTTACGCAAAAGAACTTATCACTGAATACGGCGTGAAAAAAATGATTCGTGTTGGCTCTTGCGGTGCAGTACGTATGGATGTGAAATTGCGTGATGTGGTTATCGGTGTGGGTGCATGTACCGACTCCAAAGTAAACCGTATCCGTTTTAAAGATAACGACTTTGCCGCCATCGCGGATTTTGGTTTAACGCAAGCAGCCGTACAAGCGGCAAATAAATTAGGTGTGAAAGCACGTGTTGGAAACTTATTCTCTGCCGATTTATTCTACACGCCGGATGTCAGCATGTTTGATGTGATGGAAAAATACGGCATTCTTGGTGTGGAAATGGAAGCCGCCGGTATTTACGGTGTTGCCGCAGAATATGGTGCACGCGCATTAACCATCTGTACCGTATCTGACCACATTCGCACCCACGAGCTCACCAGTGCGGAAGAACGTCAGTTAACGTTTAATGAAATGATTAAAATTGCATTAGAAACAGTATTAATTGACGATGAATCGAATTAGCTTTAGAATTCACACGCCCTACCATAGGCATAATTTTTTATATGTTACTTATTGAATAAGTACAATAGGAGCTGTTTTAAATCTATACCTGTGGTGACAGCATCATTGGCGACAAATTATTTGTGTAGTTTAGTTTTTCAAATGTATGGGCGTTGTCAATGATGTTGTCTCGAGGAGAGGAGTCTGTTTTTAGCGATTCCGTAGGTGTTTTGATAGAAGGCCTTAGAGTTATGGGTATAGTGATGCATTCGCTTTTTCCTATGTTGTGCAATAGTCATTGCTCAACATATTTTTTGTTCATGCATTACATATCCATCTTCGTTATGAAGAGTAAAGCATTTATCCATTAAAGTTATATATCAATATATCTTGATTAAATTTAACCATTAGGAGAACTTCCATGAATAATATATACAAGGTTATCTGGAGTAAGGTAACTAACGTATTAGTCGTTGTATCCGAATTAGCGCGCTCTAAAGGGGTATCAGGACGCAATTCAACAGCGGCATCAAGCAACACTGCAAAAGTACGCACAAAATTAACCGCACTTTCTGTCGCCCTTTCATTCTGCTTCGGCGCATCTTCAGTATTTGCTGCCAATGATGCAACCTATGACAATGTAACTGTAAATAACAACTTAACCGTTACAGGAACTGCAACCGTTGGTGGAAAAGCTATTGCAACAGCCGATGTGGTCGCAACTAAAGCTGCAAAATCAGATCTAGACGCATTAACAACAAAAGTTACAACGAATGAAGGTACTTTAAATACATTAAAAACTACAGTTGATGGTAAAGCAGCTCAATCAGCTCTAGATGCATTGTCAACAAAAGTTACAACAAACGAAGGTACTTTAAATACATTAAAAACTGATTTTGATAGCCACAAAACTACTACTGATAGTGAGATTGAGTTATTAAAAAAAGCAACTGATAAATTAGGTTTAGGTACAGGTACAACTTACAACGGTATTAAATATTTCCGTGCAAATTCAACAAAAGCCGATGCTACAGCCGGTGGAACTGACGCTGTTGCAATTGGTCCAGACGCTAAAGCAGCTGGGAATAATACTGTTGCATTAGGTATGCACGCTTCTTCTTATGGTACAGACTCTGTTACTGTTGGTCATGGCGCTGCTGCATCAGGAAGTTCTACTTCCTCAGTTGTATTAGGTCATAATTCTCAAGCTGGTTCTAAATCAAGTGGCGAATTGATTTATGATGGTGCTACAAAATACGTTATTGGTGATGGTAAGAGTGGCATTGCAATCGGTGATACAGCAAAAAGCCGCGGTAATCAGAATATTGCCATCGGTAAAAATGCATTAACAACAAATAAAGACGCATCTGAAACCCCTACTTCTGATAGTATCGCAATTGGTACAGGCGCAACAACGTATGCTGCTAATTCTGCCATCGCTTTTGGTAAAGGGGCGCAGGTTGCTGTAGGTGGTGATTCTGCGATCGCGATGGGTGAAACTGCTAATGCTTCAGATGCAAACTCAACAGCAATTGGTAAAGGTGCATCAGCTAAAAAAGCCGGTTTAGCGGTTGGTACTGGAGCTCAATCTGAAGGTGCGGGTAGCGCAGCCTTTGGTCAAGGTGCTCAATCTATTGCGCCAGGTTCTGTTGCGATTGGTGAAAATGCGGTAGCTGCGCCATGGAGAACAATCTCAATTGGTCAAGGTGCGGGTAAAGGCCAGGCTGCAGACCTTGTTGGTGATAAAAACGAGCACATCAATATTGGTGTGGACGCAGGTAAAGATGTTGACGGTCAACTTAATATTGGTATCGGTCAATCTGCCGGCTCAAATGTAAAAGGTAAAGGCAATATCGCACTTGGACAAGGTGCCGGTAAATTCATTGGCGGAGCAAATAACAGTGTTAGTAATAACATTGCTATTGGTACATTAGCAAACTCCTATAACACGCCAACGGATATTGTAGAAAGCGTGGCAATCGGTATGAGTGCGCAGGCGAAAACAAGATCGGTTGCAGTAGGTACAGAAACTAAGGCTACCGGTCTCGACTCTGTTTCTATTGGTAATGGTGCTACGTCTACAGAGTCTGGCGGTGTAGCTATTGGTAATAATGCTGTGGCAAATGGTGAGAGTAATGTGGCATTAGGTCGTTCTTCTGTGGCGAATGATACAGCTGCGACAGGCTACCTTACCGGTACAACATCAACTAAAGTTGTTTCCGTAGGTAAATCTGATCTTTTACGTCGAGTTGTGAATGTGGCTGATGGTGCGGATGATCAAGATGCAGTGACCGTGAAGCAATTAAAAGAAGTGTCTAATGATGTTTTCAATAAAGTAAATTCAAAAATTAATGGTCTTACAGGTGGTGGTGCAGGTATTAACTATGATGCTGCGCCAAGAACCACAACTGAAAACAGCGTTACTTTATCAAAAAATGATGGCAAAAAAACGCTCATTGGTAATGTCGCTGAAGGTACGAAAGACGATGATGCGGTAAACGTACAACAATTAAACAAAGTTGTTGATGCGAATAAAACGCACTATTTCAGTACTAAAAATGCTGCGGCCATAGGTAACTTCAATAATGACGGTGCAAAAGGTGAAAAATCGTTAGCCGTTGGTATGGATGTTCATGCGAATGGAGCAACAAGTGTTGCTGTGGGTAACAATACATCCGCTGAAGGTTTGGGTTCTATTGCTATCGGTGCAATTTATAATGGTTCTGCCGCATTAGATGACAATGTTGCTCAACCAACTGTTCAAACTGTTGCTAAAAGCAGTACCGGTCAAGGCTTCCTATACAATATGGCGATTGGTGCCGGTTCAAGTACCGAAGGTAATAACTCTGTTGCAATCGGTTCATTAGCCAGAGTATCTACAAAACAGCAAAATATCTCTAGCCCGGATCGTGCAGTAGCGTTAGGTTATTACGCAACAGCATCTGCGTCCAAAGCTATCGCGATTGGTGAACGTTCTACTGCAAATGAATACCAAGGCACTGCATTGGGTAGCCAAGCAACCGCCACTGGTTCAGCATCAAACGCAATCGGTGCGGCTGCATTTGTTGGCGAGAAGGGTGTAAACTCTATTGCAATGGGTACAAATCAACGTGTTAATGGTGCTAATTCCGGTAGTATCGGTTATGCAGGTAAATTAGCTTTGACAACGACAGGTCGTAACTTAGGCGGTACCTATGATCCAAATGCAACCTTAGTAACAGGTGAGGGTACTTATTCTATCGGTAACACCAATAGCGAAATTCTTTCCAACCAATCCGGTGTATTTGGTAATGATAACTTTGTTCAAGCCAAAGAAAATATCCGTGTTGTAGGTAATAGCAATATTATTAGTAAAAACAACCAGACTCCAGCACCTGGTGCTTCCGCAGTCGCAACATCATTGAAAAATGTCTATGTTACCGGTCATGCTAATAAGGTTGATGTGGGCGTTGCTCCGTTAGAAAATAGCAAAAATATTTTTGTGATGGGTGCCGGAAATATCATTGGTGATAGTTCTACTGCGAAAAATATCACTGATACTTACGTAATTGGTACCGGAAATAAAGTGAGCGAGTCAAATGAATCGACTACGACTGATGACCCGTCAGATCCGGCTGCAACCAAAACCAAAATTGGTAAAGGTTATTTCATCTTAGGTAACAACGTTAATGCAACATTGCAAAACTCTGTTTACTTAGGTACAGAATCAGCCTTCATTAATGCAGGTGCGGTATCTTCAGGAAAAGACAACTACAGTCAGTTTAACTCTGCTGGTTTCCCTGCTTATCAGTATGCAGGTGGTGCACCGGTAGGTGTTGTTACGATCGGTAATGCTACTGAGACTCGTCGTCTTCAAGGTGTTGCGGCTGGTTTAGTTGGTCCTCAAAGTACCGATGCAATCAACGGTAGCCAATTGTATGCACACACCCGTCCAATGGGATTTGTTGCGGATAATTCCGGTGCAGAAGGAAAAAATCTTGATGGCTTAGCAATTGATGATACAAGTATCACTATGGTTAAACGCGCAGCCGGACAAGCACTTAAACTTAACGGTGGTGCGGATAAAGCTAAACTTAGTGAGAACAATATCGGTACTGTTGTAAATGGTACAAACCAAGTTGATATCAAATTAGCCAAAGAACTGAAAAAATTAACAAGTGCTCAGTTCGGCGATGATACTGACAATACAACCGTTAATAGTTCAGGTGTAACTATCACAGGTGGTCCAAGCGTTACTAAGGACGGTATTAATGCTGCTAGTAAGAAAATCACTAACGTGGCAGCTGGCGATGTTAATGCAAACAGTACAGATGCGGTTAACGGTAGCCAATTAAACGAAGTGAAAGAAACCGCTGAAAAAGGTTGGAATCTTACCACAGCTGGCTCTACTACTAAGCATAACGTTGCACCGGGTGGTGATGTCGATATTAGCTCTGCTAATACAAATATTACTGTAAGCAATACTCAAGGCAACGTAAAACTTGAATTAAACAAGGATCTTGATCTTACTCAAAACGGAAGTGTCAAAGTTGGCAATACTACAGTGAATAATAGTGGCGTTACCATCGACAATGGTCCAAGTATGAAAGCCACTGGTATCGACGCAGGTGGGAAGAAAATCACCAGTGTTGCAGACGGCGTAGCTGATAGCGATGCAGTGAACTACGGTCAGTTGAAGAAAGTAGCAGATGCTGCAACAACAGCAGGCAAAGGCTGGACGCTCAGTACCGGTACAGGAGATACCAACAAGCATGTTGTTAAGCCTGAGGGTGAGGTTAACATTAGCGGCGATGACAATATCACTGTAACTCACGATGCTGGTAACGTAAAAGTTGCATTAAACAAAAATCTTAACCTTGGTGATGCAGGAAGTGTCAAAATTGACAAAACTACCTTGAATAAAGATGGTTTAGCTGTTGGCACCAATGTAAAAGTGACTGACAAAGGGCTAACTGCTGGTGATGTGTCTGTGACAACTGACGGTATCAATGCGGGCAATAAGAAAATCACCAATGTGGCTGATGGCGAGATTGCAGCAAATAGTAAAGATGCCGTTAACGGTGGTCAGTTGCATAAAGTGAAAACTGATCTTGATACTGCGGTTAAAGCTGCGAAGACAGAAGTTGAAGCAGGTGAAAATGTTACCGTTACTACTAAAACAGGTAATGATAAACAAACCATTTACACCGTCTCAGCTAAAGATACTTCAGCATCTGTTTCAAACGGTTCTGACATGATTAAAGTTGAAACTGAAGCAGAAGCGAAAAAAGGCACTGTTCATGTAACAAACTATAAAGTTGACTTATCTGACAAAGCTAAAGCCGATATTCAAAAAGGTGTTGATGCTAAGGATATTGTGGATAACAAAGGTTTAACCTTCGCAACTGATGGTGGCAATACCAGCGTACGTAAGCTAGGTGACACAGTTGGTGTGAAAGGCGATAACAATATCACAACAAAAGCCAATGGTGGCGATGTTAGTGTGACGTTGAACAAAGAGTTGAAAGACTTAACAAGTGCTCAGTTTGTTAAGGATAACGACAGTACTAAGATTGATGGTCAAGGCGTTACCATCACAGGTGGTCCAAGCATGACTAAGAACGGTATTGCGATGAATGACAAAGCAATTACTGGACTTGCTAGTGGTTTAGATGGTGTGACAGATGTTACTAAAGCACCAGACACTAAACTAAAAAATGCTGTTAATGTTGGTGATTTGAAAACTGTAGCGACAGACGCTTTCGGTTTGAAAGACAAAGCGGGTAATGAGTTTAAACAAAACTTAGGTACTACGGCTCAAATTACCGGTGATAAGAATGTCAACACTAAAGTAGTTGATGCAAAAGACGGTAAAAAAGCGCTAGAAGTTAGTTTGAGCAATAACGTTACTCTCGGTGGTAGCGATGGTGCTGATGGTAAGGACGGTCAAAAAGAAGACGGTGTTTTAGCGGTGAAAAGTAAAGACGATCAAAACAGCGTTACTTTAAACGGCAAAGACGGTTCTATCGATATTGATGGTGCAGATGCTAAAGGCAAGGTCACTGTTGCTCAAGGTGCAACTGACGTAAATGGTGCAGCGAGTGAGAAGAAAACTCGTATCGTTTACGATGTTGACCTTGACAGTAGTAAACGTGAATATGTAGCAACTTTAAATGACGGATTAAAATTTGGTGCAAATGACGGCACAGTTCATAATGCCAAATTGAATACTCAAGTCGATATTAAAGGTGCGAAAACAAACACGGATTGGACTAAATTTGATGGCGGTAGCAATATTATGACCAAAGTCGAAGGAAACACCGTGACTGTAGGCTTGGCAAAAGATGTTAATGTTAATAGTGTGACAGCGAATACAGTAACAGCGAAGACAGTAACCGCTGAAACGGTCAAAGTCGGTGATACTACAATCACCACCAATGGTGTAACCATTGAAGGTGGTCCAAGTATGACGAAGAGTGACGGTATCAACGCCAACAATATGACTATCAAAAATGTTGCACCAGGCGTGAACAATACCGATGCAGTGAATGTTGGGCAATTACGTGCTGTTGAAGGCAAGCTGCATCGTGCGGATAGAAATCTGCGTGCCGGTGTAGCGGGTGCTAACGCAGCAGCATCTTTACCGCAAGCTTACTTGCCAGGTAAAAACATGGTTGCTGTTTCTGCCGGTACTTACCGTGGTGAAAGTGCGATTGCCCTAGGTGTATCCCGCGTTTCTGATAACGGTAAAGTTGTGGTGAAATTGACTGGTAACAGTGACACCCGTGGCAACTTTGGTGCTGGTGTAGGTGCGGGCTACCAATGGTAATACCGTTCGCTTAATGAAAATAGGGAAGCGATATAGCTTTCCTATTTTTTGAAGGCATACCAAGGTGAATTTCACGATAAAAATCGACCGCACTTTTATGTGCAACCCGGTTAAATAACGTGATTTCCCTTGGTAACCAAAGAGAAACAACCCAAGGTTGAAACAAACAACTATTTTATGAATTCTACGAGGTGAAGAGATGACCTTAGCAAAAATGTTATTATCGACTATCGCTGCGACTATGTTGGTTGCTTGCGGTAACTTAAGTCACGTATCTAAAGATGGCGCACCGGTGGAGAACACCCAATTAGTGTGGCCTAAAGTTGAAGATTCCACATTTAATCATGACGGCAGCCAATACGGTTCTTGGCCGAACTGGGATAACGTTCGCATGATTGAAAAAGGCATGAATAAAGATCAACTTTATTATTTGATCGGTCGCCCGCATTTTGCGGAAGGCTTATTTGGCGTGCGTGAATGGGATTATGTGTTTAACTACCGTGAAAACGGTGCAAATAAAGTATGCCAATTTAAAGTATTGTTCGATTCAGACATGAACGCACAAAATTTCTATTGGTATCCAAACGGCTGTAACAGCAACTATTCTTTCAGTTTGTCCGGCGATTTCTTGTTTGATTTTAATAAGGACACATTGACTGCACAAGGTGTAGAAGTGATTGACAATATTGCACAGCAGTTAAAATCTGCTAAAGCAAAAGAAGTCACTGTTGACGGCTATACCGATCGCTTAGGTTCTGATCGTTATAATTTAGCTTTATCACAACGTCGTGCAGACCGTGTGAAAGCGCGTTTAGCTGAATTAGGCTTAAAAGCGCACATCGTAGCTATCGGACACGGTAAAGCAAATCAAGTGAAAGCTTGTGATGGCAGTGGTCAAGCACTAAAAGATTGCTTAGCACCTAACCGTCGAGTAGAGATTTCCTCTTCCGGCTCATTGGTAAAAGCCGAAGGCACGAAAACGATGGGTAAAACAGGTCCTGCACCGTTATACTCAAAATAAAATGCTAAAAAAAGCCTCCTAATGGAGGCTTTTTTATTGCCATTGATTTGATACAGACAATAAAAAGAGCGGTCGAAATTCATGGTGTTTTTCGACCGCTCTTTTTATGCGACAAGCCCTGTGCTTACATCAATTATACTAACAAACCTGCCGCTTTCACTACTACGTGAATGGCGGTTTCTTCCGTGGATTGAATCGTCG
>ERZ773077.1597-NODE-1597-length-15299-cov-9.681448_pt1 | contig 15299 bp, 11 predicted proteins | sample MGYA00580612_ERZ773077 | MGnify/ENA primary metagenome ERZ773077 (study PRJEB29015, sample SAMEA2737971) | human oral metagenome | biome: human oral; feature: human-associated habitat; material: dental | place: China | collected 2021 ...
GCTGCTCGGTGACGGTGTTGACGGTGCTCATGGGTTCTGGCGATCGGGAATGTCGAAATGAAAGGATGGCGCGGACGACGGCGAATCAGCCGGCCCTCAGCGACCAAAGCGTGAACGGGGGAAGGGGGCACGCCCGGGCAGGCCGGGTTGAATCGCCTTTCCTTTCGGGAAGGCGGACTGCGGCCCCAGCGGCTTGCCCTGCGGAACGGCACGGGCTACTTCCGGAATTGAACGGCCTTGATTCGGATCATTCATAACCTGATTATCATCGTCCTGACGAACAGGCTCAACGCGATCATGGCCACGATCAGGCGCGGAATCACGCGAATCGGTGGCATGACGGCCTCCCGGATTCAGGCCACCGCCCTGCCCTTCATGACGAGCCGGGTTCTCCTCGAATGCCGGATGCGCTCCATGATGCTGTTCATGGTCAAGGCCGTGCTCAGGATCTTGCGCAGGGTCATGATCATGTCCATGCTGGGCATCATGGCTGTGGCCATGCCCATGTTCGTGGTCGTGGTCGTGGTCGTGGTCGTGGTCGTGGTCGTGGTCGTGGTCGTGGTCGTGAACATGCTCCTGCCCGGCACCCTGCACGGAGGCATGGCCGGTTCCGCGGACAGAGGCATGACCGGATGCGTGGCCATGAGCATGCCCATGACTGTGGCTGTGCCCATGACCGTGGCTGTGCCCATGACCGTGGCTGTGACCATGACCATGGCCGTGGCCGTGGCCGTGATGATGGTCGTCCTTCAGCAGCCAGGCGCTGGCCAGATTCACCGCCAGGCCCAGCAGCGCCGTGCCGATGGCCTGGTCGTAGCCGATGGGCAGCGGGTGCACCAGCCGCTCGACCGATTCGACCAGCATGGTCAGCGCCACGCCGACGAGCAGCAGCGCGCTGGTATAGCCGCCCAGTACCTCGATCTTCCAGGTGCCGAACGAGAAGCGCTGGTCACGGGCATAGCGTGCCGCCATCCGGTAGGCAAAGACCGTCAGCCCCAGCGCCACCGCGTGCGAACTCATGTGCCAGCCATCGGCCAGCAGGGCCATCGAATTGACCGCCCAGCCCACACCGATCTCCACGCACATCACGACCAGCGTCAGGACCAGCACCCAGCGCGTGCGGCGCTCGGCCTGCGGATTGCCCTGCGAGAACGCATGGATCTCCCGGCAGTTGCCGGCCGGTGCCGCCGCCGGGGCCAGTGACGGTACATTCCGCCGGCCCGGCGCCGCTCCGTCCTCCCCCTCCTGCCCTGCTGCGGATGCCGGAACCTGCTCCGGCCGTGGATCGTGCTGCATACCCATCATGCTTCCCCGACGTTCCCCCGACCTTTCGCTTCCCGGTCAGGGATGACCCTGCCTTCCCGCCCATCGGGAAGACATGTCCTGTATACTATACCCCAGTATAGATAACCCTGTTGGGAGCATCGTTTCATGTCTCATACCGTCCACGACCAGAAAGCCCTGCTCACCCGCGTGCGGCGCATTGCCGGCCAGGCCGCCGCGCTGGAAAAAGCCCTCGAACAGGGCAGCGAATGCTCGGCCGTGCTGCAGCAGATCGCCGCCATCCGCGGGGCCGTCAACGGCCTCATGGCGCAGGTGCTGGAAGGCCATGTCCGCGAACACCTGGGCGCCGAAAACGCCACACCCCAGCAGCGGCAGGAGGACATCGAGGTGGTCCTCACCGTGTTGCGCTCCTACCTGAAATAGGCACGCGCCGGCCCGCCAGCCCTGTTGCGCCCCCGACCTGGACTGGTGCCCTGTGACCCGCTGCAGCGTTTACCATTGGGCGCATGAACATTCTGAATGCCCTGTGGCCCATCCTGCTGGCACTGCTGGCGGGTGTGGCCTTCGGCCGGCTGGCGCCCGCCCCGGTCAACCGCCGGCTGATCGGCCTGATCGCCCCCCTCATCTGGCTGATGCTCTTTCTCATCGGCCACGAATTCGGTGAAATCCTGCTCTCGGCCCGGGCGGTCGGCCAGATCCTCCGCAACGCCGTGATCATCACGCTCTGCGTCACGCTCATTCCGTCCGTGCTGATCTTCCTGTCCATACAGCTGCTGCGACAGCGTCGGGCGCGGCTGTCGGTGGTAAACCCAGCCGGCAACACCGCCCGGCTGAGCTTCGGCCAGCGCCTGCGTCAGGCATGGCCACCGCTGCGCGAGGCGCTGATCGCGCTGGGCATGGTGGCAGGCGGTGCACTGCTGTTTCTGCTGGAATCCTGGCTGGACTTCCATCTGCCGCTGCCCTCCAGCGGCACCTTCCTGCTGCTGCTGATCGGCATGGTGGGCATCGATCTGGCGCAGATTCGCCTCAGCCGGCAATGGCTGTCGATCTCGATGCTGGCCGTGCCGGCACTGGTGGTGGTGGGGTCACTGCTGGGCGGCATGCTGGCCGCCTCGCTGACCGGCGAACCGCTGCGTCCGGTCATGGCCGTCTCCACGGCCTTTGGCTGGTTCTCGCTGTCCAGCGTACTGATCGGCGATGCACTCGGTCAGAGCTGGGGCACGCTGGCCCTCAGTGTGGATCTCTTCCGGGAACTGGTGGCCATCCTGCTGATGTATGTCATCGGCCAGCGCTGGCCGGAAATTGCCATTGGCACCGGCGGTGCCACCACCATGGACACCACGCTACCCATCGTCAAGCAGACCTGCCCGCCCGCCGCCCTGCCGCTCGCCCTGGTCAGCGGCTTCTTCCTCACGCTGCTGGCGCCCATCACGATGAACCTCTTCCTGGCCTGACAGCGTGTCATGAAGAGGCCGTTCGTTGCCCGGTCAGGCCGGGCCGAACCTTCTGGCTACCGAACCGTCAGACAGCAGCCCGGCTACATCAACCCCGTCGAACGCAGTACCGTAATGCCCAGTGCCGCCGAGAACATGGCGCCGAAGGTGGTAATACCCACGATATTGGCGGCCGCCACGTGGTTGCCGCCCATGCTGCGTGCCATCACGTAGCTGGCCGAAGCCACCGGCATGGCACACATCAGGAACAGCACGCCCATCGGAATGCCGCGCAGGCCAAAGGCCAGCCCCACCGCCACGGCCGCCAGCGGCGCCACCACCAGCCGGCCGATGCTCGCCTGCAGCGAAATGCCCGACAGGTCCAGCACCGAGCGGACATCGAACGACGCCCCCGCGCAGACCAGCGCGATGGGCAGGGCAATGTTGCCCATGTAATGCGCCGCCTGCATCACCGGCCCGGGCAGCCCAAGGTGCAGCCGCTGCAGCAGCATCGCCAGCAGAATCGACACGATCAGTGGATTGGTCAGGATGTTGCGGCCAATGTCGAGCAGCCGGTGGCGTCCACTGCGCGCCTGCGCCCGGCTGAGCGTGATGACCGACAGCACGTTGTAGAGCAGCGTGACCACGCCCACGTACACGGCCCCCGACGGCAGACCGGCATCGCCATAGGCGTTCTGCACGAAGGCCAGCCCCATGATGGCCATGTTAGAACGAAACACCCCCTGCACGAACACGCCCCGGTCGCGCACGTCGGGCACGAAGCGCCAGGCATACAGCTCGGAGGCCAGGAAGAGCCCAAGGGCCGTGGTCAGGCCCGCCGCCAGCATCCGCGCCTCTTCCCCGTAGCGGATGGTGCTGCCCATCAGCTGGGTAAACAGCAGACACGGCAGCGCATAGTTGAAGACCAGCCGCGACGCCGTGGCCACGAAGGCCGAATCGACCTGCCCCAGGCGCCGCAGCACCACCCCGAAGCCCAGCAGCAGCACGCTGGGCAGCGTGACACCCATGGCAAAGAGGATGGCATCCAGCAGATCGTTCATCAGGGTTCTCCGGCGCTGCGGTCGCCACCCGTTTCGGTTGCGACCGGAAAGGCGTGAGCATACCCCCAGAAAAACATCCACGCCCCCATTTCCCGGGTGGGCCACGGCCCCTGATAGAGGGCCCAACCCCTGGGGCGCCGGATCAGCCGCGCTGCGCCTTCAGCAGATCGGCCACCAGGAAGGCCAGCTCCAGGCTCTGCGAACCATTGAGGCGCGGGTCGCAGGCCGAGGTGTAGTTGGCCTGCAGGTTCTCGTCGGTCAGGTTCTGGCCACCGCCGCGGCATTCGGTCACGTCCTGTCCTGTCAGTTCCACGTGCAGGCCGCCGGCAATGGTGCCCTCGGCCTCGTGCACGCCGAAGAACTCGCGCACCTCCTGCACCACGTTGCCGAAGTCGCGGGTCTTCAGACCATTGGAGGACGTGACGGTGTTGCCGTGCATGGGGTCGCAGCTCCAGATCACCGGACGGCCACTGGCCTTCACCGCCCGCACCAGCGCCGGCAGATGCTTCGGCAGGTTGCCGGCCCCCATGCGGGTGATCAGCACCAGCCGGCCGGGCTCCTGCTTCGGATCCAGCGCTTCCATCAGGCCCAGCACGTCTTCCGGCGTGGCCGTCGGCCCCACCTTCACACCAATCGGGTTGGCAATGCCACGCAGGTATTCGATGTGCGCGCCATCGAGCTGCCGGGTGCGCTCACCCAGCCAGAGCATATGCGCCGAAGCACCATACCAGGCCGCCGCCTGCTGGTCCACGGCACCACCTGCCCCCGCCGCGACACCGCCTGCCTCCGGGGTACCTCCTGCAGCCCCTCCCACAGCCACCCCAGCACCACCACCTCCGGCTGCAGCCTGCAACGCGGCTGCCTGGCGGCGGGTCTGCGCTTCGGGGCGGGTGAGGATTTCCTGCCGGGTCAGCGCTTCCTCGTAGGCCAGCAGCAGCGCCTCGTGCGAGGTGTAGAAATCCACCGCATGCAGCGGCGAGGCTTCTCCTTCCGCAAAACCGCAGGCCTGCATGAAGGCCAGGGCCTCGCCGATGCGGTCGGCCAGCTCCTGGTAGCGCTGCCCCTGCGGGCTGGCCTGCACGAAATCGGCCGTCCAGGCGTGCAGCTGATGCAGGTCGGCAAAACCGCCCCCCGCCAGCGCACGGATCAGGTTCAGCGTCGAGGCGCTGGCCGAATAGGCGCGCAGCATCCGCGCCGGATCGGGTATCCGGGCCTCTGCCGTGAAATCGAGGCCATTGACGATGTCACCGCGATAGCTGGGCAGCGTCACGCCATCCCGGACTTCGGTGTCGGCCGAACGCGGCTTGGCATACTGTCCGGCCATCCGCCCCACCTTCACCACCTTGCGGGCGGCAGCGTAGGTCAGCACCACCGCCATCTGCAGCATCACGCGGAAGGTCTCGCGGGCCGCCATGCCATCCAGCGTGTCGAAGCTCTCGGCACAGTCGCCCCCCTGCAGCAGGAAGGCCCGGCCCGCCGCCACCTCGGCCAGCTGCGCCCGCAGCCGCTGCACCTCGCCCGCAAAGATCAGCGGCGGAAAGGCCTGCAGCTGACGCTCCACGTCGGCCAGCGCCTGTTCGTCCGGATAGGAGGGCATCTGGCGCCCCGGCCGCGTACGCCAGGAAGACGGCGACCAGTCAGCCGCCGTGGTCCGGGAAACAGGGGATGAAGAAGCACCGGCAGAAGCAGGAGTGGTCATGGGCGGGGATACCTCGTCAGGAACCGGATGACTGCGCCGGAAACGACTGTGCCGGCAGACGCCATCCATGAAGGAAGCGCGAATGCCGGTCATTATAGACAGCCGTCAAAGCCCGCCCTGCCTGGCTAACGGGCTCATCCCCATGAAAAATGCCCATCATCCGGGCGGCATGTCCCCATGAAAAAGAGGCATATGCCGCCTGAAGCGTGTCATGGACTCATTCATCCCCACGCCCCCTTTGGGCGTGCAGGACGAGGTGGCAGGGCCACAGAACCCCCAATGGCTTCAAGGCACTGCCAACACAATCGTGCGCACCCAAAGGGGTTTTCCCTCCCAGCCGTACCGGAATAGACAGCCTCTGCTGCACGATACACGTCCCTTGCGCGGGGACATCGCAGCCAGCGCTCAGGCAGCCGCCTGGCGCAGCGTCTTCGCGGCCGCCACCATGTGCTGCAGCGCCGGAATCACCTCGGCCCACTGCCGCGTCTTCAGGCCGCAGTCCGGATTGACCCACAGATGGGCAGCCGGAATGCGCTCCGCAGCCTTCTGCATCAGCGACACCACCTGCGCCGCATCCGGAATGTTCGGCGAGTGAATGTCGTACACCCCCGGGCCGATGTCGTTCGGATACCTGAAATCCTCGAACGCATCGAGCAGCTCCATGTTGGAGCGCGAGGTCTCGATGGTGATCACGTCTGCATCCATCGCCGCAATGGCCGCCATGATGTCGTTGAATTCCGAATAGCACATGTGCGTATGGATCTGCGTTTCGTCCTGCACACCATTGGCCGTGATGCGGAAGCTCTCCACCGCCCAGTCCAGATACGCCTGCCATTGCGCCCGGCGCAGCGGCAGCCCCTCGCGCAGCGCCGCCTCGTCGATCTGGATCACCTTCACCCCGGCCCGTTCCAGATCCAGCACTTCGTCACGAATGGCCAGTGCCAGCTGCTTGCACGAAACGGAACGCGGCTGGTCGTCGCGCACGAAGGACCAGTTCAGCATCGTCACCGGACCGGTCAGCATGCCCTTCATCGGGCGCTGCGTCAGCGACTGCGCATAGGTGGTCCAGCCCACCGTCATCGGCTGCGGACGGCTGATGTCACCGAACAGGATGGGTGGCTTCACGCAGCGCGACCCGTACGACTGCACCCAGCCGAAACGGGAAAACGCATAGCCCTGCAGCTGCTCGCCGAAATATTCGACCATGTCGTTGCGCTCGGGCTCGCCATGCACCAGCACATCCAGGTCCAGCGCTTCCTGCTCGCGCACGCAGCGGGCAATCTCTTCCTTCATCGCGGCCTCGTAGCCGGCGTCGTCCAGACGGCCGGCCTTGTGCTCGCGACGTGCCAGGCGGATTTCCGCCGTCTGCGGGAAGGAGCCGATGGTGGTGGTGGGATACAGCGGCAGATTCAGAATGGCCGCCTGTTTCTGTGCCCGCACGGCGTGGGAACTGAGGCGCTGGTCGGGGCGCAGGGACGGTGACGTCTGGGCGATTGCGGCATCCACGGCCTTCACCGCCGCCTGCACGGCCGGATCGGTCACCCGCGGCGACCGGCGGCGCGAGGCCAGCGCAGCCCGGTTCGCATCCAGGTCGGCCTTCACGGCGTCACGCCCTTCGTTCAGCGCGCGGGCCAGCACCCGCAGCTCGTCCAGCTTCTGCACGGCAAAGGCCAGCCAGCTGCGAATTTCCGCATCCAGCGACGCCCCTTCATCCGCCTCGCTGGCCAGATCCACCGGCACGTGCAGCAGCGAACACGAAGGCGCCAGCCACAGGCGGTCGCCCAGCTTTTTCGCCAGCGGCTCCAGCCAGTCGAGCGTGGCATCCAGATCGGTCTTCCAGATGTTGCGGCCATCGATCACCCCCACCGACAGCACCTTGTGCGACGGCAACAGATTGACCAGCGGCAGCACATCGTCACGCCCCCGTACGGCATCCACATGCACCCCGGCCACCGGCAGGTTGGCCAGCAGATAGGCGTTGTCCTGCAGCTGCCCGAAATAGGTTGCCACCAGCAGCTTCACCCGGTGGGACTTGAGCTGGTGATAGGCCGTATTGAAGGCATGCTGCCAGGCCTTGTCCAGTTCGGTCACCAGAATGGGCTCGTCGACCTGCACCCATTCCACCCCTTCGGCAGCCAGCACGTCCAGCAGCTCGGCATACACCGGCAGCAGACGGTCCAGCAGCGCCAGCCGGTCGGACCCATCCCGTGCCTTGCCGATGGCCAGATAGGTAACGGGGCCGATGATCACCGGCTTGGCCTTCACCCCCTGCGCCTTCGCTTCCGCCAGCTGTTCCAGCAGGCGCGATGCATCCAGCCGGAACGTCGTGCCAGCCGTGAACTCGGGCACGATGTAGTGATAATTGGTGTCGAACCACTTGGTCATCTCGCCGGCCGCCACGGGAGGACAGCAGCCGGCGTCAGCCTCGGAAGCAACCGGCGGGGCAAAGGCCGAATCCGCGGCGTTGCCGGCACCGCCAGCCTCCTTCGAAGCGGCCTCGGACAGCGAGGCGGCCGAAGCAGCGCCTCCCTTGTCCGCATAGCCAAAGCTGCGCTGCACCGAACGCCCCCGGGCCACCCGGAAATAGTTGTCCAGCACATCACCGCGGAAGCCCTGCACCCGCTCGGGCAGATTGCCCAACAGGAAGCTCATGTCCAGCACCTGGTCATAGAACGAGAAATCGCCCACCGGCACCAGGTCCAGCCCGTCCTGCTCCTGCCAGTGACGGGCACGCAGTTCCCTGCCCGTAGCCCGCAGCGCCTCGCGGCTGCTCTGGCCCTTCCAGTACGACTCCAGGGCGAACTTCAGTTCACGTTTGGCGCCAATGCGCGGAAAACCGAGATTGTGGGTAGTAACCATGATGAATCCTGTCTGTCGTTCGTTGCACGATGATCGCCATGGTAGGCAGCCGGACTCATGACGTAAAATGGTATTTTTTCAGTGATCCATGAATGGCATTCATGCTTGAACGCATCCACCTCGCCATCGTTCAGGAAGTGGACCGGCAGGGTTCGCTCACGGCCGCAGCCGGCGCCCTGCACCTCACCCAGTCGGCGCTCAGCCACGCCGTGCGCAAGCTGGAGGAACAGCTGGGCACAGCCCTCTGGATCCGTGAAGGTCGCAGCCTGCGCCCCACCCAGGCCGGTGAATACCTGCTGGCCGTGGCCAACCGCGTGCTGCCCCAGCTAGATCAGGCCGAGGAACGGCTGCGCCAGTTTGCCCGCGGCGAGCGCGGCACCCTGCGCATCGGCATGGAGTGCCACCCCTGCTATCAGTGGCTGCTGAAGATCGTCTCCCCCTATCTGACCGCCTGGCCCACCGTGGAAGTGGACGTGAAGCAGAAGTTCCAGTTCGGCGGCGTGGGCGCGCTGTTTGGCTACGACATCGACCTGCTGGTCACCCCCGACCCCTTCTTCCGGCCCGGGCTGGTGTACGAGCCGGTGTTCGACTACGAGCAGGTGCTGGTGGTGAGCGGACGGCACCGGCTGGCGCAGGCATCGCCTGCCTCACATCAGGCCATGTCAGCCCCGCGGCAGGCCATGACCCATGTACTACCCGACCAGCTGGCCGACGAGATTCTGCTCACCTATCCGGTGGAGACCGAGCGGCTGGACATCTACAACCAGTTCCTGATTCCGGCCGGCGTTCATCCGCGCCGTCACAAGATCATCGAGAACACCGACATCATGCTGCAGATGGTGGCCAGCGGCCGCGGCGTCACCGCCCTGCCCCGCTGGCTGGTGGAAGAGTACGCACAGAAGATGGACATCGTGCCGCTGCGGCTGGGGCCGGACGGCATTGCCAAGCAGATCCACCTGGGCTATCGGGAGGGGGATGCGGAGGTGGACTACCTGCGGGGGTTTGTGGCGATGGCGCGGGAGGGAACAGAACATAAAAACAAACTTATTTTGACATACTAATAATAGCGGCCAAAACAGCCATAAATATAAATAAAATAAAGATCAACTTCAAAGCCGCAATAAACAATGCCCATATAGCCCCGAAAAAAACTTTAAAGAAAGACTCTTTTTCCACCACTTCACGAGCCCCTCCATCCAACCTCGCTCGGTACGACAATCCCGTGCCTTTAATACTCGCGTTACAATAAATCCCTTTCTCACTTAAATTTATATTAGCCCCTCTAGGGCCAATTGTGTAACTAGCCCCCTTTTTTCCAAAATTTACCCGAACACCGGGCATCAACTTCACCGATTTTCTGAATCTGAAACCCATATCACATCGAAACCAGAACAATAACTAATAGTGCATAGTTGCACAACATAAAACCGCACTCAATAAACGCTGCGAAAATACAACAACTAAACAATTTCTGACTAGTGTTTGACGCGTTCGGGCAACAGCGCAAGCCACGAATGAGTGTGTAGACTCGACTTTCAAATGATCCTGTGCAAGATGGATGATGGCATGGCAGAGGCCGCGCTGGAAGGCTTCACACGGCAGATGAAGAAGATGCCGGCCTTCATGCGCAAGAGCCTGGCCTACGACCGGGTCAACGAAATGGCGTGTTTCCGGCAACTCAGCGAGCGCCTGAACATCAACATCTGGTTCTGCGGCCCCTACGCCCCATGGCAGCGGAGCAGCAACGAAAACACCAATGGTCTGCTGCGCCAGTTCTCACCCAAGGGCATGGATCTTTCAACCATCAGTCAGATCCGCCTGAACGATATTGCCCGACTGATGAACGGGCGTCCGCGCCTGGCGCTGGATGCTTCCCAACGAAGCCTTGATGACTACACCAGGCCTCTTGTTGCATTTGACTCTTGCCATCGAAAACACCGACATCATGCTGCAGATAGTGGCCAGCGGCCGCGGCGCCAATGCTGGCCAGAGCGCTTGCGCTGCAGGCTGTCATGTTAAGAAACGGCCGAAAACTTAACATGAGGCCGGGGTCATGTTAAAAATTTCCCGTTTTTTTGACACGAGGAAGCCCTCATGCTGAGTCCGACCTACGCCATCCCTGCCCTGCCCCCCGCCGGCGTCGATCTCGAGACGGTCGAAGTCCTCCGGGCGCTGGCCCCGGCCCACCGGCACCTGGCCGAACTCAAGGGCAGCGCCCGCAGTATCCCCAACCAGGGCATTCTGGTCGACACACTCACCCTGCAGGAAGCCAAGGCCAGTGCCGAGGTCGAAAGCTACTTCACCACGCAGGACGAGCTGTTTCAGGCCGAGCTGATTCCGGCCGAGAGCATCTCGCCAGCCGCCAGGGAAGTCTTGCGCTACCGCGAGGCACTCAAACGCGGCTTCGGGCGCATGCAGGACCAGCAGGACCTGCTCACCAGCAGCACGCTGATCGACCTGTTCCAGTACATGAAAAACAGCGCCGAATCCTTCCGCCACGCCCCCGGCACCGTGCTGAAGAACGACAGGACGGGCAAGATGGTATTCGTCCCCCCACAGGACAACGCCCAGATCACCCGGCACATGGGCGACCTCGAGCAGTTCATCAACGCACCGGACGAGCGCAGGCTGGCGCTGGACCCGCTGGTGCGCATGGCCATCATCCATCACCAGTTCGAGAGCATTCACCCGTTCAGCGACGGCAACGGCCGTATCGGACGGATCCTGTGTGTGCTGTATCTGGTGAAGGAGGGGCTGCTGGACCTGCCTGTGCTGTACCTGTCGCGCTACATCAACCGGAACAAGCCCGAGTACTACCGCCTGCTGCAGGCAGTACGCGATGAGGGGGCGTGGTCGCCATGGATCGTCTTCATGCTGCAGGCTATTGCCGTCACGGCAGAAAGCACCGTGCGGCTGGTCCATGGCATGCGCGACCTGATGGCCAGCACCAAGCAGCACATGCGTGACGAACTGCCCAGCGTGTATTCACAGGACCTGCTCAACAACCTGTTCAGGCACCCGTACACCCGCATCGAGGCGGTAGTGAATGACATTGGCGTGTCCCGCCAGACCGCCTCCAAGTACCTGAAGCAGCTGCAGGAGATTGGCATTCTGACCGCCCAGACCCGCGGCAAGAACACCTATTTCGTCAACGAGCCGCTGGTCCAGCTGATTTCCGAGGGAGAATGATCACGGCCTTCCTGTCCGAAGCCGATGTGGCCCAGACTGAAGGCTCGCCTCGATCAACCCGCAGCTGGATAGCCGTCCCACTGTGCCCTGCGCCAGAAGTTTCGGCAGATCCCCCAAATCTTCGAGCAGGGTAAGATGGCTGCTGCCGCTGACCGCATCACGATGCGCCACCGTAATGAACGGAACCATTTCCGTTCCCATGGCATCGAGCAGTGCCGGGTTGTGGGTCGTGACGATGACATCCACACGCCGACGGGCAGCCTCTTCTCGCAGCATCCCCAGCAGCAACTGGGCACGCGACGGGTGCAGGCCGTTGTCCACTTCCTCCACCACCAGCAGGCTGCCTTCAGGACGCGTCAGCAACGCCACCAGGATGGCCAGAAGGCGCAGCGATCCATCCGACATGCCGCGGGCATCCACCGCTGTTGCCTGCCCTGATTCTGGCCAGGCCTCATCGCAGTAAAGCATCGCATCAGTGCCGAACTTGCCCACAGCTTCGGCGTAGACACGCCGGATATCCCGCTCGGGCAACTGCCCCAGATAACGGGTCAGGGTTCCTTCGATGGCCTGCCTGCGCTGCTCGGGCAACGCCGCGAGTACGCCGGCAATATTGTTGGCATCTGGTTCCAGCTGGTCCGATAGAGGAGAGTACCCTCGCATGTGCGCAGGAATGGGATCAAGGATGAAGATGCCCTGTAGCGCACCGGTCACTGCAGACACCCCATCCTGAATCTCCTGCCGGTGCTTCTGCCCCACAAGTTGCGACAAGATGGCGTTGGCACGACTCATGGATCGTGGCGATCCCCGCTTTTCGTTGTACAAACGCGCCGTAACATTGGGGGCATCCGCCTCGCATTCATCCGTCCAGAACAGGCGAAGAGAGCCGCTCTGCACACCTCTCACCCCCTGCTCCCCTCGTTTGGCCGGGCGGTACTTGACACGTACAAGCTGTTCGCCAAGCAGTTCACAACGGTTGGCCCGAACACGGACTTCAATGCGGTACTCGTAGTCTGTCAGGTCATCCGACCGCACCGTCACCAGCAGGCTGAACGTATCTCCCGGCTGCCGGGCAGCCCACTCCACCCCACCCCGCACGGCTCCAAGGGCCGCATCCCCCTGCAGCGCAGCCGTCAGCTGTGCTCCATGGGCAATCCGGTTGAGAAACAGCAGTGCATCCAGGGCATTCGACTTGCCACTGGCATTGGTGCCTATCAGTACCGTGAGCGGATCGACATGGAGCTTCGAGTCGCTGTAGCTTTTCCAGTTCTGAAACTCAAATGCGGTAATCACGGATCAATCTCCAGCACCCTGGGCCGAACAGTCAGTATGCACCACGCCATCCCCGCATGCCGAAGCATGCCACCAGCCCACGAAGAAGCCAACCATTCGGAAATTCCGAATAGTTGCCCCAGATGAAACCCCCTCCCCGCTCCATCTGCGTCATCAGGCCACCAACCTGCCAACAAAAACGCCCAACCTTTTGACGGGTCGGGCGTGGAATGGGGGTGGTGGAGACGAGGAGGATCGAACTCCCGACCTCGGCATTGCGAACGCCGCGCTCTCCCAGCTGAGCTACGTCCCCACGGTGGCAGGATGATAACACCAGTCCGGCAGCGTCCGCCAACCGGCCCGGCCGCGAGGCCCCCGAACATGAGGGGCTGGTGCAACAGGGTGCGCCCCCCAGCCCAAGCCTGATGCCTGATACTTGTGACGCCTGCCTCCGCTCCCTTTGCCCAGCCCCATGGCAAAAGGGCCGAAGCCCCATGGCCCCGGCCCGTCGCAAGGCTTGATCCGGAGATGACCGGCCCTTCACGGCGCCGGCCCCCGGTCAGCCGATCACTTCTCCAGCAGCGAACGCAGCATCCAGGCGTTCTTCTCATGCAGCTGCATGCGGGTGGTCAGCAGGTCGGCCGTCGGCTCGTCGCCGGAGTCGTCCACCGCCGGGAACATCTCGCGGCAGGTGCGGACCACGGCTTCCTGGCCTTCGACCAGGTCCTGGATCATCTCGTCGGACGACTTGGTGTTGTCGCCATCGGGGATGCTCGACAGTTTGGCGTACTCACTGTAGGAGCCCGGAGCCAGATGGCCCAGCGCGCGGATGCGCTCGGCAATCTCGTCCACCGCGGTGGCCAGTTCGGTGTACTGCGTCTCGAACATGGTGTGCAGCGAGTTGAACTGCGGGCCGGTGACGTTCCAGTGGTAGTTGTGCGTCTTGAGGTAGAGGCTGTAGGAATCGGCCAGCAGTCGGGACAGGCCCTTGGCCACGGTTTCGCGCTGCTGGTCGGTCATGCCGATGTTGATACCCATATGTGTACTCCTGTGAGGAAAGGAAGGGGGGACTGGCTGCCGGCCAATGTACCACCGGCCTGCAGACGGCGTGTCCAGCCGCTGTATCCAGCTCTGACGTTGTACGACGTTCTGTGATCCGGCGGGCCGCCCTGCCTTCGGCCTGCAACCCGTCGTTCACGATGGCTGCAGTATAGGCCCGTCTTCATAGCTTTTGCCAATTCATTCTTCAAATGACATTGATAGCAACAGCCGATCAGAAAAAAGGCGCACCCGACAGAACAGGTGCGCCCTAATGGTGGCAGCCGGGCGGCTGCCTCTCCTCCTCCTCAACAGGGGCATTGGCACTGGGCCAATCAACGTCCCCTTTGGTGAACAGCATATTACTCCCGCCACGAAACAATTTCTGGCCCAAAGCACTAGTGGAAACCCTGAGAACCCCGGGAAAACCCTCATACCCCCTGCCAGGCTCCCCGCTCCAGCAGACGCTTCCCGCCCCCGTCGCAAGGCCCGGGCGGAAGGATGCTTCTTTCGCGACTTCACGCAGTCGCGGGAGACCGGAGCATGCGAAGCACGGGCATCACAGCGCGCCAGTGTGGAGCGAAAGAAGCATCCTGCAGCCCGGGTCGTCTCTCCCACGAAGCGTCTTCCCGCAATTCGCTCCTTCCCCCACGGGGCGTCTTCCGAAAATTCGGGCACAACCGGCCAGCCCCTTTTACGTCCTCCCCATCCGGTTCAGCATGATCAGCGCCAGCACCAGAAAGACGATGGACGGAATGCTGACGGCCAGCCAGGGCGGCCAGGTATTGATCAGCCCCAGGTTCGAGAACAGACCATTCAGAATGTAGAACACCACCCCCAGCGAGATGCCGAAGAAGAGCTTCAGGCCGATGCCACCGGCCCGCGCCTGCAGGTAGCCGAAGGGCAGCGCCAGCATCAGCATGACGATGATGGCCAGCGGGTAGATGACCTTTTTCCAGAGCGCCAGCTCGTAGCGGTTGGCGTTCTGTGCGTTCTCCTTGAGGTGCGAGGTATAGCGCCAGAGCGCCAGCGCCGACATGCGGTCGGGCGCAATGGCCAGCACCGACAGCAGGGCCGGGTTCAGCTCGGAAATCCAGGTGAACTCGGGCGTCTTCTCGACGGCAGCATGCAGGGCATCGTAGCCGGTGGCCGTCTTCTTCACGTCGAAGTAGGTGGTCTCCACGCCCTCCAGACGCCAGCGGCTGGGCTCACCCCGGGCGGCACGCTGGTAGCGCCCCCGCTCGGCATGGATGACGGCCGTCAGACGGAACTCGGGGTCGAATTCGTGAATCTCCACGCGACTCAGACCGCCATCGGCCTCCAGCTGGCCGATGTTGACGAAGCGGGTCTGCAGGCGCTGGCCGTCGGGACCGCGGACGCTGTCTTTCAGCCACAGGCCGGAGCGGAACACCCCCACGCCCGAGCCCTTGCCCAGCACGTCCATGCGCAGCTGCTGGGCACGCTGTT
>ERZ773077.1598-NODE-1598-length-15298-cov-8.387785_pt1 | contig 15298 bp, 12 predicted proteins | sample MGYA00580612_ERZ773077 | MGnify/ENA primary metagenome ERZ773077 (study PRJEB29015, sample SAMEA2737971) | human oral metagenome | biome: human oral; feature: human-associated habitat; material: dental | place: China | collected 2021 ...
GCCTGCGTGATAGAGTTGAAACCAAATGGTCGCAGGCTTATCCCCATGTGCCGGATGAAACGCACAAACGCAGCAGCTACGGCATTAGTTTGGGCGTGGACGCGCAGAAACAGCTCGGCCAAAATATGGCACTAACCTTCGGCCCGTATTACCAATACGCTCATTCTAAAACCCATGCCTACGACCATGCCGGCGTCCATTTCGATTCGTCCACCAGCCACGCGCACAACTTCGGCATCCGCGCCGGCCTGCGCTTTTAAACCGCCGCGCTTGTCTGCAACACAAAGGCTGCCTGAAAACGTAGCGCAGCGAAGTTTCTGCGCAGCTAAATTTCAGGTAGCCTTTCTTCATCCGATTTATCGGCTGCTTGGGGGCGTGCAGGGTGTGCGTTGCAGAGTGTAGGTTGGGTTGGTAAACCCAACATTTCACTTTATTTGTTGGGTTACTCCTGCGGCTAACCCAACCTACTCGCTGATTGCAGGCTTGGCTTTTAAGTTTTCGCTTCGTTGAAGTGTCTTAGTTTTCAGGTAGCCTTTCGGTATGCGCCTCCCTCTCTTGAGGCTACCTGAAACTTTCAGGTAGCCTTTCCTCAGCGCATCACATTGCGCCAATCTTGTTCGAAATAATGCACCAGAATCTGCGTGTTCAAATAGTTCGGCTGCACATCGCGGCGCGCCATGTCGGGCGGGAAGCGGAACATTTCGGCGGCGGTGTCGGCGTTTAGAAAGCGGGTGGGCACGCTGAATTGCGCGGGCACGGGGAAATCGGGCTCGCGGGCGGCCAGCACGAAGCCCCATTCGCCGAAAGAGGGCACATACACATGATAGGGCGCGGTGGCGAGCCCGGCGGCCTCCAGCGTGGCCACCACCGACCAATAGGCGTTCGGGGCGAAATAGGGCGAGGTGGATTGCACCACGATTTTGCCGCCGGGCGCGAGATGCCGCGCCACCAGCCGATACATGGGCACGGAATAGAGCTTGCCCAGCGAGAAGTTGGAGGGGTCGGGCAGGTCGATGATGATGACGTTGAACTTTTCCTGCGCCTGCTCCAGCCATTTGGCGGCGTCGTCGTTCACCACGCGCACTTTGGGGCTGGCGAGCGAGCCGGCGTTGAGGCGGCTTAATTCGGCGGAGGTGCGGAAGGTGTTGGTCATTTGCGGGTCGAGATCGACCAGGGTGATGCCCTTTACTTGCGGGTATTTCAGCACTTCGCGCGCGGCCAGGCCGTCGCCGCCGCCCAGAATCAGCACGTTTTGCGCCTGCCCGCCCACCATCTGCATGGCGGGCAGCACGAGGGCTTCGTGGTAGCGGGCTTCGTCGCGCGAGGAGAATTGCAGGTTGCCGTTGATGTAGAGGCGCAGGTCGTCGTGCCATTTGGTGATCACCAGGCGCTGGTAGGGCGAATGGCTTTCGTACACCACCGGGTCGCCGAAATAGCTTTGTTCGGCCAGAAAGGTGATGCGGTTGGCGGCGGCGAAGGCGGCCAGCAGGCAGGCCAGCACGATGCCGCCGCGCAGCTGGATGGCGCGGTAGCGCGGCAGCTCTGCTTTGAAGGCGCGGGCGGTGAGCACGGCCACGGCGGCGTTGAGCAGGCCGAACAGCAAGGCGGAACGCGCCATGCCCAGCCGGGGCGCGAGCACCAGCGGGAACAGCAGCGACACGGCCAGCGCGCCCAGGTAGTCGAAGGTGAGCACTTTGGCCACCAGGTCTTTAAAATCGGCCTGCCGCCGGTTCAGCACGCGCATCACCAGCGGGATTTCCATGCCCACCACGATGCCCACCACCAACACCAGCGCATACAGCAGCGTGCGGAACGGCGCGGCAGCCAGCCCGAACACTACAAACAACACCAAGGCCGACACCCCGCCGATGATGCCCACCAGCAATTCGATTTCGATAAAGCGCGAAAGCGCGTCTTCATCGCGGATGTATTTGGTGAGGTGCGCGCCGATGCCCATGGCGAAGAGGTAGAGGCCGATGATGGAGGAAAACTGCAAAATGCTGTCGCCCAGCAAATAGCTGGCCAGCGCGGCAATGATGAGTTCATACGCCAGCCCGCAGCTGGCCACGATGAAGACGGAGATGATTAGGGTGCGGTCGGGTTTCATGTTTCAGGTAGCCTTAATGATGGACTGAATTATATAGCTAAAGCCATGCCTTTTTTCATCAGGTTTCTTACAGGGGCCAGCAAAGGGATGCTCGGTAGCGAATGGTAAAGGCTACCTGAAAATTAGCCAGCCGCTGCAAACCTCACAATCCGCATAAATAAAACGGCAAAGCAGGATGAACAACCGGCATTTGTATGGCATAATCAGCCGCATATCGCCGCCGCTGCGGTTTCTCTTTCCACCCTGATTGCAAAGGCAACCCATGAGCATTTCCCTGCAACAATACCTGTCGTATCTGCAATACCTGGCCGTGGGCCTGGGCATGACTGCGCTGTTTTCCGCCGTGTATCTGCGCATCACCCCGGCCGACGAATTGAAGCTGATTAAAAACGGCAACCTGGCCTGTGCGCTTTCCTTCGGCGGCGCACTCATCGGCTTTTGCCTGCCCTTGGCTTCCAGCATCACCCACAGTGTCGGTCTTCTGGATTTCGTGCTCTGGAGCTGGGCGGCCGCGGCCATTCAGATTGTGGTGTATTTCGCCGCCACCCGCCTCGTGCCCGATGCCGCCGGCGAGCTGGCCGGCAACAATGTGGCGGTGGGCACGCTTTGCGCGGTGATTTCCGTGGCGGTGGGGCTGCTCAACGCCGCCTGTTTGGTGTAGTAGCAACGCGTACGCAACGGGCTACCTGAAATTTGGTTTTGCGGAAATTTGCCCCATTTTAGCTGCGCAATAATGCGGCCTTGGTTGCGCCAAGGTATCCGGCTGCCCCGTTGCAGCCATGCTTTCAGGTAGCCTTCCCCTTCTCCCTATCCATCAAGAAAGGAATCCCCATGCTGGGCAATTTCATCAAGAAGCAGTTTATCGACGTTATCGAATGGCCGAATCCCGAAGAAGGGCTGCTGATGTGGCGCTTCCCCGTGGCCGACCAGGAAATCCAAAACGGCGCCAGCCTCACCGTGCGCGAAGCGCAGGCCGCCCTGTTTGTGGACGAGGGCAAAGCCGCCGACGCGTTCCAGCCCGGCCGCTACACGCTCACCACCCAAACCCTGCCCATCCTCACCAACCTGAAAAACTGGGATAAATTATTCCAGTCGCCCTTCAAATCCGACGTTTACTTCTTCAACACCCGCCAGCAGCTCGCCCGCCGCTGGGGCACTTCCCAGCCGGTTACCGTGCGCGATGCCGATTTCGGCGTCATCCAGCTGCGCTCCTTCGGCATGTATGCCTACCGCATCAGCGATCCCGCCGCCTTCTTCCGCGAAGTAACCGGCGTGGGCGCCTCCTACAGCGGCGAGCAGCTCGAACAGCAGCTGCGCAACCTCGCCATGACCCAGCTGGCCGCCGCCTTCGGCACTTCCGGCATCCCCTTCCTCGATATGGCTGCCAACCAAGTGCTGCTGTCGCAGAAAATGAACGAGCTGCTGCTGCCTGAGTTTGCCAAACTCGGCCTCACGCTGGAAAACTTCACCGTGGAAAGCGTGAGCCTGCCTGAAAACGTGCAAAAAGCGCTGGACAGCAAAATGTCGATGGGCATCATCGGCGACATGGGCAAATTCACCCAATACCAAACCGCCACCGCCATTCCGATGGCCGCGCAAAACGAAGGCGGCATCGCCGGTATCGGCGCCGGCCTCGGCGTGGGCGCCGGTATCGGTCAGGCCATGGCCGGCGCGATGGGGGGCATGATGCAGCCCCAACAGCCCGCCCAAACCGCGCCCGCTGCCCAGCCTGCCGCCCCGGCTGCCCCTGCCGCTGAAGACCCGCAAGCCAAGCTGGCCAAACTCAAAACCCTGCTCGACGGCAACCTGATTTCCGCCGAAGACTATGAGAAAGCCAAAGCCGAAGTGCTCAAGCAGTTGATTGGCTGAGGAACAAAGGCTACCTGAAAACAGGCAAAACGGAGTTTCCGCCAAGCCGAAGTGCCGTTTCAAATTTTCAGGTAGCCTCAAACGCGGCTCAAAGGCTACCTGAAACCATAACTTCAACAAAATAAAACCATGCCCGCCCAATTAAACGCGCCGCCTGCCCTCCGCCCTTTGTGGCGCGACCTGCTGCCTACTTTGCTGGCCGGAGGCTTTGTGGCCTGGTTTGCCGGGCAGCCCGGATATGGTTTTTCGCTGGAATTGTTTCTGCCGCTGATTGCCCTATCGCGGCTATGGCGTACAGCCAAGGCTTTGCGCCCGCCACGCCGCGAACTGCGGCGGCAACTGGCTATCTGCGGCCTGTGGCTGCTCCTCCTCGGCGGCCTGGCCGTCCTGCACAGGCACTATGCCCGCCTCGCACGGGAGGAAGCCGAACAGCTGCTTGGGCAAATCCTAAGCAGGCAGCAGCCCAACGGCAGCTTTGCCTCGATGCCGCTAACCACTAGCCCGCGCTGGCGCATCCGCTACGGCGTAAATGAGGGAAAACCCTTTCTGCACTACAGCGACACCTACAACGTGTTTGACGTGCAAATATATGATTTTGAGCAACGCCGTTGGCAGTATCGAGCCGACTAGTTGCCCACAGGCTACCTGAAAGGTGAATCCGCAATCATGCCAACCACAAACCCCGTACAAGTCATCGCCCAGCATCTGCAAAACCGCCCCACCATTCTCGATTTTGCAGAGGAATTGCAAACCATTGCCGACTTGCAGGCCGTTGCGCCGGAGCAGGCTGCTGCCGATTGGGATGCGTTCAGCGCCGTAGTGAACCGCCTCCGCGATTCGCACCAAATCAACGGCATTTTCTGCCTGACGCCGCAAAACCGGCCTGTCTTCATAGCGTTTGCAGGCTACCTGAAAACCGTTGCCGACATTGCAGGCCAAGATGCCGCCCCCTTGTGCGACGGCTTCGGTTTGAGCGCCGCCGAAATCGATGCCGCCTTTGCCGCCAAGCGCGAACACCGTTAAACCTTGAGGAAACCCATGCCCATCCGCCCTGCCCAGGCCGCAGATGCCGAGCGCATCGGTGAGCTGCTCTACCAAGTGCACGCCGCTGCCCGCCCCGACCTCTACCGCGCAGGCGCGCGCAAATATTCCGTTGAAGAAGTACGCGCCATCATTGCCGATGCAAACCAGCCCGTGTTCGTGTATCAAGATGAAGGCGGCAGGGTGCAGGGCTATGCCGTGTGCCAATTTCAGGTAGCCTCGGGTCATCCCGCGCTGGTGGAGCGCAAAGTGCTGTATGTGGACGATTTGTGTGTGGACGAATCTCAACGCGGCAGGGAAATCGGCGAAAAGCTGTATCGCCACCTGCTCGACTTCGCCCGCACACATGGCTGCCACAGCCTCACCCTGCACGTGATGCACGGCAACGATGGTGCGGAACGCTTCTACCGTAGGCTGGGCATGACTCCGCTGAAAACCCTTCTGGAACAACCGCTTTAAAGGCTACCTGAAAATTCCCCATCCCAACTGCCCGCCCTTTAGGAACCCATCATGAGCGAACCCTTCTTTAAAACCGACTGCCCCAGCTGCGGCGCGCCCGTGCACGCGCATTCGGCCACGGCGGTTACGCTGGTGTGCGGCTTCTGCCACAGCCTCTTGGTGCGCCAGGGCGCAGGCATCATCGACAGCGGCCGCGACTCCGCCCTGCTGGAAGACTTCAGCCCGCTGCAAATCGGCACCGCCGGCACATTTGCCAACCGCCCGTTTGCCATCATCGGCCGCCTGCAGGCCAAATACGATGCCGGTATGTGGAACGAGTGGTATGTGCAGTTTGAAGACGGTGCCAACGGCTGGCTCTCCGAATCGGGCGACCAATACGTCTTCACCCTGCCCGCTGCCGAACCCTTGCAGGAAATCCCGGAATTTTCCAGCCTGGTGGCCGGCCGCAGCAGCCTGATATACCGCAACAAACGCTTTTGGGCGGCCGACGTGCGCGATATCGTGCTGGAGCAGGCCGCCGCACAGGGCGAGCTGCCCTTTGCCGTGCCGCCGCAGATGAAAAACCAGGTGGCCGACTGGCGTTGCGAACAGATTTTCCTCACGCTGGATTATGCTTCCTCCCCACCCGAAGTGTTTGTGGGGCAGGGCGTGAAGCTGGCCGATTTACAACTTGGCAATACGCGCAGCAGCGAGCAGGTGACCGACAGCGCCGGCCGGCTCAAAGGCACACGCCAGGCCGAAAGCTGCCCGAACTGCGGCTCACCGGTGCAATGGATTACCGGCCTCACACCTTCCATCCTCTGCCCCAGCTGCGGCAGCAGCTTGGATGCCACAGGCAAGCTGGAATTGCTGGAAGCCAACAACAGGCGCGAGGCGCAGGCTGATGCGTTCACCCTGAAAATCGGTTCGGAAGCCCGCATCAACAACCGCACCTACACCCTCATCGGCGCGGTGCGCAAAGACGAACTGGAACCGGAAGACGCGTTCAACCTGATGTTCGGACAAAAGCCGCTCGGCATCGTGCCCGTCGGGCGGTGGACGGAATACCTGCTCTTCGAGCCGCAGATCGGCTTTATGTGGCTGGTGGAAAGCGGCGACGGCGAATGGAGCGTGTCGGAAACGCTCAACGTGTGGCCGCGCCTGTATGGCGATTTGTTCCAACCGCAAGGCCTGCCCAAACTCTACGATTACGGCGGCCGCGTGGTCTTGGCTGCCGGTGCGTTTTACTGGCATATCCGCCAAGGCGACGTGGATTTCTACAGCGACTATCGCCACAACAGCAACGGCAAACTTTGTGCCGAATGCAACCGGCACGAAGCGGCCTGGAGCCAAAGCACCACCATTCCCTATCGCACCGTGCGCCGCTGGTTCGGAGACACGAACGACACCCCGCAATACAGCGCCGATATGCGCCCGGACGAGCCATCACGTTGGCTGATGCTGCTGCTCACCACCATATTCGTGGTGATCAATCTGCCCGCCTGGATCAGTATGTTCGTTACCGAAGAAGATATCAGCCTGGCCGCATTCGTATCGGCCATGGTGCTGTATTTCCTGGTTAAGCGCGGCAATATATTCACCGAAAGCGATGATGAAGAGTAAGCCATGTCGAAAAACACCTACCTTATCCTCAGCATAGTCGCCATCCTCGGCAGCACAGTATTCAACTACGCCTCTCTTGGTGACATGAGCAAATACCAAAGGAGCAGCAGCCCCCCCAATTCTCGCTCCTTCGGCGGCTCTCACAGCGGTGGCGGGTATTCATCCGGCGGGTGGCACAAATGAGCCACAGTCCTGGTAGCCACGGCCTGCTTGATTTATACGGCTGTCCGCCCGAATTACTGCGCAACGAAGGCTACCTGAAAACCGCATTGGAGCATACCGCCCGCCACATCGGTGCCACCGTGCTCGAAAGCCGTTTCCACACCTTCGGCGGCGAAGGCGGCGTAACCGGCGTGCTGCTCTTGGCCGAATCCCACCTCAGCATCCACACCTGGCCCGAACACGGCTTCGCCGCCATCGACATCTTCCTCTGCGGCCGCCTACGGCCCGAAGCGGCGAAAGAAACGCTGCAACACGCCCTAAAGGCCGAACGCAGCGTTTGGCAAACCCATCCGCGCGGCAGCGAGCTATAAGGCTTGCCGCAGATAAGTGGCAGAAGGAAGAAAGGCTACCTGAAACCTTAAACAGGTTTCGCTCTTAACCATGTGTTTGACTAAATAGCGCAGTAGCAACGCGCCCTACCTGGTTTGCCCGCTAACAAAAAGGCTACTGAAAATTTTCAGGTAGCCTTTTTAGCGTTCAAATCAAACCATCAACGTTTGTGCGACTGATCCACGGCAGCAGTGAAGAGCACGTCGGTGGAGGAGTTGAGGGCAGTTTCGGCGGAGTCTTGAATCACGCCGATGATGAAGCCCACGCCCACCACCTGCATGGCGATGTCGTTGGGGATGTTGAACAGGCTGCAGGCCATGGGAATCAGCAGCAGCGAGCCGCCGGCCACGCCGGATGCGCCGCAGGCGCCGATGGCGGCGATGATACTCAGCAGCAGTGCCGTCCAGAAATCCACGGCGATGCCCAAGGTGTGCACCGCGGCCATGGTGAGGACGGTGATGGTAATGGCCGCACCGGCCATGTTGATGGTGGCGCCCAGCGGGATGGATACGGAGTAAGTGTCTTCATGCAGGCCGAGTTTTTTCGCCAAAGCCATGTTCACGGGGATGTTGGCGGCGGAGGAACGGGTGAAGAAGGCGGTTACGCCGCTTTCACGCAGACAGGTAAACACCAGCGGGAAAGGGTTGCGTCGGGTTTGGGTGAATACGATGATGGGATTCACCACCAGTGCCACAAACAGCATCGCGCCCAGCAATACGGCCAACAGGTGCAGATAGAAGCCCAGTTTGTCGAAGCCTTCTTTCACGATGGTAACCAGCACCAGCCCGAAAATGCCCAAGGGGGCGAAGCGGATAACGCCGCGCACCACTTTGGAAATGGCTTCGGCCACATCGTTGATCAGCGTGCGGGTTTGTTCGCTGGCTTGGCGGAAAGCCGTGCCGAGCACCAATGCCCAAGCAAGGATGCCGATGTAGTTGGCATTGGCCAGCGCCTGAATCGGATTGGACACCAGGTTCATCAACAGGTGGCGCATCACTTCGCCGATGCCGGTGGGCGCTTCATTGCTGGCTGCTTCCACGCCGCTGAGCAAGAGCTGCGAAGGGAACAGGAAGCTCGCACCAACGGCCACCACGGCGGCGGCAAACGTGCCCACCAAATACAGCACCAAAATCGGGCGGATATTGGTGGGGTTGCCGCTGCGGTGCTGCGAGATGGCGGAAGTGACCAAGGCAAACACCAAAATCGGTGCCACCGCTTTGAGCGCGCCCACAAACAGGCTGCCCAAAATCGCACCGATTTCCACCACTGCGTCGGCAGCGGCGGTGTTGCGCACCAGTACGCCCACCAAAATGCCGAGCACGAGGCCGATGGCAATCTGCGTTACCAGCCCCAGGCTGGTGAAAAAGCCGAACGGGCTTTTCCTTTGAGTGTTGTTTTGCATACGAATCCCTAGGTTGTGTGGTTGTCTATAGCCAAAGCCCCGTGCTTGTTAACGCATCAGCCTACTTCAGCCATGGTTCCGGGCGGAAAAAGTTCAGTCTAACAGAAACGAACGTATCAGCACAAATATTTACTGACAGCGCTTCCTCACGCAAGCTGCCTGTGGCGGGGAGAGCGAGTTTTTCAGGTAGCCTTTGGGCGGATAGAGGCTACCTGAAACACATAACAACAGACCGTTTGGATAATCAAACTCAACCATCCCTTTCAGGTAGCCTTAGCCGGCTGGATTTCTTTTGCCTGCCTTTACTATAAAACGTAAGGCAAAAATGCTAATATGCCGCAGTTTGCCGCACACACACCGGCTTGATGTTTACCGATTGCAGATTGCCCATGAAAACCCCTCTGTTCCCCCTTGCCGTGATTGCCGCCCTGCTGCTGAGCCTGCCCGCCCGTGCCGACGGCAAGGCAGGGGAGGCGGCCGCCGATTCGGTGCAGAAAAGCAAAGAAAAAGAGTCGATTGAGCAGCCCACCACGGCCAATCCGGACAAACTGCCTTTCCCCATTTCCATTGATGCGCCTGCCGATTTGGCCGCACTTTTGCGCGAGCATCTTTCCATTATCAACCGCCAAACCGAGCCGGATGCCGACGTCGACCAAGAACAAATGCAGTTTTTGGCCGAAGAAGCGCCAGACGAAATCAAACAGATCGTGCGCTCGCAAGGCTATTTCAGCGCCGATATTCAGGTAGCCCCGCACGGCCGCGGCTGGCGCATCACGGTAAAACCCGGGCCGCGCACGCAGGTGAGCAATGTGGAGGTGTCGATTGTGGGCAAGGTGTTGGAAGACGCCGAATTGGCCAACTACTATAAACGCGCCATGGCCAACTGGGCCTTGCCGGTGGGCCAGCCGTTTGTGAACAGCGAGTGGAGCAGCAGCAAAGACTCGGTGCTCTCCGCCGTGCGCCGCTATAAATATCCGCTGGCCTCGCTCACCGAAAGCCGCGCCACCATCAACCCGCAAACCAGCCAAGCCGTGCTCTCTGTGAGCGTAGACAGCAAACAGCCGGTGTATTTCGGCGATATTCAAGTGAGCGGCAACGAGCGTTACCCTGCCTCGGTGATTACCGGCATGGCGCAGTTTAAGCCAGGCGAACCCTACGATTTCGATAAAATCCTGGATTACCAACAGGCACTGGAACAAGACAGCCACTACAGCCGCGCGCAGGTGGAGGCCGATTTCTCCAAAATGGTGGACGACCACGTGCCGCTGTTGGTGTCGGTGAGCGAAGTGCCGCGCCAGAAATTCGATATCGGCCTGCGCTACGATTCCAAAGACGGCCCCGGCATCCGCCTGGGTTATGAACACTACAACGTATTCAACCGGGGCTATGTGTTTGCCGGCGCCACCGACGTGAACCGCTACGAAAAAAGCGCCAGCATCGGCCTGAGCCAGCCGCGCAACAGCAACGGCTGGTATTGGACGGGCAACATCGCTTACGACAGCTCCACCACGCAGAAACTGGATAAAAACACCCTCCAATCCGGCATCTGGCGCGTGCGCGACCGCGACGGCATCGAAGCACGTTTCGGGCTGGAATACATCACCGAATCACGCCACGTTGTGGGCGGCCCCGACTTCGGCCGCAGCAATGTGCTGATGCTTACCGCCGCCTGGCGCCGCCAAAACATCGAAACCCTGCTGCGCCCGGCCAACGGCTATTATTTGGAAGGCAAGGTAGGTGCTACCCTCGGCTCGCTCGGCTCGTCCGCCGTGGTGCAGCGCGTGCACGGCCGCGCCGGCTACTATTTCACGCCGGAAGAACACAAAAACATCGGCACCTTCATCGCACGCGGCGAACTGGGCTACACCCATTCCAACCAAGATTTGGAAGTGCCCTCCGTATTGCTGTTTCGCAGCGGCGGTGCCAACAGCGTGCGTGGCTACGAGCAAGACAGTATCGGCCTGAAAGGCCCGAATAATTCTGTGCTGCCCGACCGCGCCTTGGCCGTAGCCAGCTTCGAATATCAAAAACCGATCGGCAAAAACTTCGCGCTGGCGCTGTTTCACGACATGGGCTCGGTGAGCCACAACTTCACCAACATGAACTGGCATCACGGCAGCGGCGTCGGCCTGCGCTGGTTTAGCCCGATTGCCCCCTTCTCCTTCGATTTGGCCTACGGCCACCAAGACCGCAAACTGCGCTGGCACATCAGCCTGGGAACCCGATTCTAAATGACCGACACCGCACTACCTGTTGATTCCGACACCCTGCCGCCCGAGGCCGAAAATGAAGCCGCTGCCGGCAACACTCCGCCGAAGAAGCCGCGCCGCCGCTGGCTGCGCCGCCTGCTTTCCGCCTTTTTGCTGCTGCTCACGCTTTTGGTGGCCGCCGTGGTGTGGCTGGTGGGCACCGAATCCGGCCTACGCTTCGGCATCACCAAAATCCCTTCCTGGTTCGGTGTGAACATCAGCGTGAAGGAATTGAACGGCAGCCTGTGGCGCGGCTTTCAAGGCAGCGGCATTCAGGTAGCCACCGAGGGCACCGATTTAGACATCAGCAGCGTGGCGCTGCAATGGCAGCCCAATGAATTGTGGCAGCGGCAGCTGCACGTCAACCGCTTGTCCGCCGGCGATATCCGCATCATCAGCAAGCCCACCCCGCCCAAAGAAGACCGCCCGCCGATGAGGCTACCTGAAAGCGTGGATTTGCCCTTGGGCGTACAGATCGAGAAAATCGAAGTCGGCCGCATCCTGCTGGGCAAAAGCAACAACCCGGTGGTGGAATCCGGCGCGGTCAGCTACCAGTTCGACCACCAAAACCACAAGCTCAACATCGTTTCCCTGCGCCTGCCCTGGCACAATTTCAGCGGCAGCGCCACGCTCAACACCGCCACCCCCTTCAAGCTCGACGGCCAAATCGTGGGCGGCGGCGAATTGGACGGCAAACAGGCCGACAGCGCCGTGGCCGTAAACGGCAGCCTGCAAAGCCCCGAGCTGCTCGTTCAGCTGGACAACGGCGATTCCCACTTTGCCGTAAACGGCAAACTGCGCCCCTTCGAGCCGCTGCTCAACCGCAAAATCGTCAACCTCAACATCGACGGCCGCCAAATCAACCCCGAATGGTTCGATCCCTCCCTGCCCGCCGCCGATTTGGTGTTCAACCTCGCGCTCAATCCCGCCGAAGAAGCCGACACCCTCGCCGGCCTGCTCGAAGTGCGCAACCAAGCCCCCGCGCCCATCAACGGCAACGGCATCCCCGTAGCCGGCATCAACGGCAAACTCAAAGTGGACACCGGCGGCAAACTGCATCTGGACAATGTCGATACCGAGCTGGCCGCCGGCGGCCGCATCACTTTCAACGGCAACATCGACAGCGCCAGCCAAAACATGGCCGTGGATGCCGCCGTGCAGCAATTCAAACTGCAAGACATCCTCAAACAAAAGCTCGACCTCAGCCTGAACGGCGACATCAAACTTTCAGGTAGCCTTTCCAGCCCGCAGGCCGATTGGCAGCTTAAAGCCGGCCAAACCGCCACCAGCGGCACCTTCCAGCTGCTCACCGACAAAACCAACCGCCAGCGCAGCATCAGTCTGCAACAAGTGAAAATCACCCCCGCAAACGGCGGCGAAATGCAAGGCGAAGCCCTGCTCGAGCTCTTCCAAGGCCGCAAAATCACCGCCCGCGTCGACAGCACCCGCTTCAACCCCGCCGCCGTGCTGGCCGATTTGCCGCAAGGCAGCGTGAACGGCAGCGTAAAGCTCGACGGCAGTCTGGCCGACCAGCCCAACCTTCACCTCCTGCTCGATTGGCAAAACAGCCAGCTCTCCGGCGCCCCCCTCGCCGGCAAGGCCGACCTGCGCTATCAAAACGACCACCTGCCCAAAGCCGACCTCCACCTCCTGCTCGGGAACAACCGCATCCACGCCGACGGCAGCTTCGGCAAAGCGGGCGACCGCCTTAATCTCGACATCGACGCGCCCAACCTCAACCTCTTCGGCTTCGGCCTCACAGGCTACCTGAAAGCCCAAGGCTTCCTTTCCGGCGATCCCGCCAAGCTCACTGCCGACCTACGCGGCCACGCCGACGGTCTGGCCGTGCAAAACGCCGTGCGCATCGACCGCCTCGATTTCGACCTCAAAGGCTCGCCCGACCTCAACCAGCCGCTCAACATCAAGCTCGACGGCCGGAAAATCCACATCGGCAGCACCCAAATCGACAACATCAACCTCAACGCCAACGGCAGCGGCAAAAGCCACAGCATCACCGGCAACAGCAGCCTCAGCCTCAGCGGCAAGCCCTTCCGCCTCAATCTGGCCGCCAACGGCGGGCTGAACAACGAACAGCAATGGAACGGCCGCATCGGCCAGCTCGACATCGGCGGCGCCTTCAACCTCAAGCTGCTCAACCCCATCCAAATCGAAGCCGGCGCCAAACGCGTGCGCCTCGACAACGCCCGCTGGGCCGCCATGGGCGGCAGCCTCAACCTGCACAATTTCGTGTGGGAAAAACAAAGCGGCATCAGCAGCAAAGGCAACGCCGCCAACCTGCACCTGCAAGAGCTGGACAACCTGATCGGCCTGGGCAAAGACGACAAATCCGTCAAGCTGCAGCTCGTGGTGGCCGGCGATTGGGACTTGCGCTACAGCCGCGACGCCACAGGCTACCTGAAACTCACCCAGCAATCCGGCGACGTGGTTATCCCCTATCGCCAGCAGGCATTGGGCTTGAGCAACCTCGTGCTCGACACCCGCTTCCACAGCGGCCGCATCGACAACCGCCTCACCGGCAAAACCCGCTACGGCACGCTCGACGCCTCCGTAGCCGTGAGCCAGCAGTTCGGCAACGCCATCAGCCAAGCCCCGCTTTCAGGCTACCTGAAACTCGACATCCCCGAGCTCGACGCCATCCGCAACCTCCTGCCCGGCGGCATGAGCGCCAAAGGCGCGCTCGCCATCGACACCACCGTATCCGGCAACGTGGGCGAGCCCCGCCTCAACGGCACCGCCACCGGCAAAAACCTCTACTACCGCGACCGCAACACCGGCGTGATTCTGGATAACGGCAGCCTCAGCTCCCGCTTCCAAGGCCGCGACTGGGTAATCGACTCGCTCAAATTCACCCGCAAAGACGGCAGCGTCGAGCTCAAAGGCCGCGTCAACCTCACCGGCACCACCCCCGACGTAGACGTCAACGCCCAATTCGCCCGCTACCCCATCCTCGACAACCCCAACCGCAAGCTCACCCTCAGCGGCAACAGCCGCCTGCTCTACAACCCCGGGCGCGGCATGGCGCTCAACGGCGGGCTCAAAGTGGATAGCGGCCACTTCGGCTTCCAAAAATCCAGCATGCCCGGGCTGGATGACGACGTGGTGGTGCTCGGCGAAGAAAAACCCGCCGACACCAGCACCGCCACCCCCATCGAGATGAACCTCACCCTCGATTTGAACGACAACTTCCGCTTCAGCGGCCAAGGGCTGGATGTGTTGCTCGGCGGCCAGATCACCCTCAGCGCCAAACCCAAAGAGAACCTGCGCGCCGTGGGCACGGTAAACATCGTGCGCGGCCAATACAAAGCCTACGGCCAAGACCTCGTCATCAACAAAGGCCACATTTCCTTCGTCGGCCCCATCGCCTCGCCCAACCTCAACCTGCGCGCCACCCGCAAATACTCCCCCGTGGGCGCCGGCGTGGAAGTGCTCGGCAGCCTCGACAACCCGCGCGTGAGCCTCGTATCCAGCGAGCCGATGAGCGACAAAGACAAACTCTCCTGGCTCATCCTCGGCCGCGCCAGCAGCGGCAACGAAAGCGACGAAGCCACCGTGGCCGCCGCCGCCGGCGCCTTCCTGGCCGGCAACATCAACGACAAAATCGGCCTCCTCGACGACTTCGGCATGACCACCCGCCGCACCCGCAACACCCAAACCGGCGAGCTCAACCCCGCCGAACAAGTCATCACCTTCGGCAAGCGCATCACCAACGAGCTCTATCTGGGCTACGAATACAGCGTAACCAGCGCCAACCAGGCCGTGAAGCTGATCTGGCAAATCAATAGCGCCCTGCAGGTCATCAGCCGCGTCGGCACCGATTCCGTGAGCGGCGAAGTGCGCTACACCGTCCGCTTCGATTAAACCGCCGTCCGGCCAAACCGCCGCAAGGTTTTGGCTTGGATAAGGTTTCAGGTAGCCTCCGCCGATACGCGGAAGGCTACCTGAAAATATAGTGGATTAACAAAAATCAGGACAAGGCGGCGAGCCGCAGACAGTACA
>ERZ773077.1604-NODE-1604-length-15277-cov-3.815005_pt1 | contig 15277 bp, 17 predicted proteins | sample MGYA00580612_ERZ773077 | MGnify/ENA primary metagenome ERZ773077 (study PRJEB29015, sample SAMEA2737971) | human oral metagenome | biome: human oral; feature: human-associated habitat; material: dental | place: China | collected 2021 ...
CCATCCGTGAAGCCAAACCCAGCGCTGAAGAAGAAGAGCTGGCGGCGAGCTTCGACCAGAACGCCCAGGCACCTGCCGGACTCGGCGCCATCTTTGCACAGACCTCTGAACTCCAATGCGGCACACCCTAACCCGTCTCCTGCCAGCACTTATCGCGCTGGCCCTGCTCATCCTCCTCATCGCCTACTGGCAACCGCTGCACCACGCCCTGCAACGCCTGCAAAACCAGTGGCAGCGTGACCTTGCCACGCAACTCCTCGCCCTGCGCCGCCACGGCAACGACACCACTACCTGGCTGACCTTGAGCAGCCTCGGCTTCCTTTACGGCATCCTGCACGCCATCGGCCCCGGCCACGGCAAAGCCATCATCGCCACCTTTACCCTCAGCCAGCCCACCGCGCGGCGACAAACCCTCGCCATCGCGATCGGCGGCGCCCTCATGCAAGGCGTAAGCGCCATCCTTTGGGTTGCACTTGCCATGGGGCTGCTGCACCTGCTCATGCCGGACGCCGTCAACCACAGTCACTGGCTGAACCGCGCCAACGCCGCCCTCATCATCGCCATCGGCGCCTACATCCTCTACCGTCACCGCCCGCGCCGCCGGCACGACGCGCACTGCGCCTGCGGCCATGACCACCACCATCACGATGCCCCCGCCACGTCCGCCCTCAGCCCGTGGGCGGCTATCATCGCCATCGGCATTCGCCCATGCAGCGGCGCCGTTATCAGCCTTGCCGCCGCATGGAGCTGGAGCCTCATCGGCGCAGGCATTGCCATGACGCTCGCCATCGCTTGCGGCACCGCGCTGACCATCGCCACCATTGCGCTGCTCTGTTACCACGGCAGACAACACCTTGCCCGCCGCCTCACCCACGATGGTGCCCGTCTGGCCAGCCTCACCCGCACCCTTGCCCTTGCCGGCGGCCTCATCCTCATTCTCCTCGGCGCCTTGCTCTGGCAAAGCGACAGCGACATCACCCCCGCACCAACCAGCAATCCTATCGGCTTGCCGCGCTGACGCCGCTTGGCGAGGCCAGTGTTTACGCCGCTCAGTATTGCCACATGGCCATAAAAAAAGCCCGCCGAAGCGGGCTTTTTCTTGTCATCCATTATTCCGTCGGAGAACAATCTTTGTAGGCGATCTGGTTGCCCGGACCGGTAACCATTACCGGTTGATCGCGGAAGTTGTCGGCGTTCATATCGCTGGTGCTGAGGCTGTAGCCAGCGCCTTTGAAGATAACATCGACATTGTCGGAACTGGCAAGATCGTATTTCATCGTCACTTTCTTGCCTTTCAGCGTGGCATCAGCCTTCACCGGCACACCCGCACCGTTGAAACCGTAAGTCACGCGCAGTTGGCGGTCGGCTTCGCACATATAGGAAACGGTGCCGGATTTGGTCACCTTGTTGGCGTTAACTGGCTTGTCGCTGGAAGCTTCTGCGCCTGCGGTCGGGCTGCAATCCTTGAAGAGGATCTGGCTACCCGGCGCAAAAATCATGATGGGCTGTTCGCGGTAGTTGGAAGAATCCATGCTGGAGGTGCTGATTTCATAGCCTGCACCTTTGAAGTAGGTTTCAACGTTGTCCGAGCTGTTCAAGTCGTATTTCATCACGCGCGCCTTGCCTTTCAGCGTGGCGGTGGCGCTGGTCGGGATGCCCTGTTTGTTGAAGGAATAGTTGACCGTTACCTTCTTGTTGCCCTGGCATTGATAGCTGACCGGGGCGGCAGAAGCCGTAGCGGAGAAGCCGAGAGCCAGTAATGCGGCGGCTGCGGGGAACCAAATTTTCATCATAAACTCCTGAAAGTTAAGGGGAAAAGCGCAGGATGCCATGCGCTGCCTGCGCGGCGCAGTATAGAGATTGTGTGGCGAAACTGTCTTGCCAAATGGTTAGCCCAGCCTTGCGAAATATTAGCATTTTGACGCTGTACGTTTCGCTATGATGCGCGCCATCCGGCATTACCCGAAAGGAGAACTGATGAAAATACAGCACATTATCTTCGTGGCACTCGCCGCTACCAGCCTTGCCGCCTGCAAAAACTTCAGCAGCGGCATGAACCCCCGCGATCGCCATCCGGAACGCAAGGGCGAAGTGTATCCACAGGTCAATGACGCCCAGAACGGCAACTACTACGGCGTGGCACCGCAAGAGATGCCGCCGCAAGAAGTGTATCCGCAACAATAACCCCTATCCCTCAACAACAAGGAAATCCCCATGAAACTGCAACAACTGATCGCCCCGGCACTTGCCAGCTTGCTACTCTCTGCCTGCGTCAGCAGTGGCATGAACCCGCATGGCAACCCCGTGCCGAATAACCCGCAGCCGAACTATCCGGTTTACCCGCAGGATAATAATGTCTATCCGCAGCAGCCGCAGAATCCGGCGCAGCAGCAGAACCCGCGCCAGCCGATGCGCCCGCAGCAGCAGGGCTATACCGGCGGCCCTGGCCACTTTGACTGCGAAAACGGCCTTGCCGTGGACATCCGCCACCTCGGCACCGAGCAAATCGAACTGCGCCTGAACGACAAGAGCGCCGTGCTGCAAAATGCCACAACCGCCTCTGGTGAACGCTACGTTGCCACCAAAGGTCTATACGGGCGCGGCGCGGAATGGCACCAGAAAGGCAGCGAAGGCATCCTCAACTTCATTGACCCCTACGGCAACGCGGTTGAGACGAACTGCCGCAGCGGCATCATCCGTAACTAACGAGCCACCAACTCAAAAAACGCCGGATATTCCGGCGTTTTCTCTATGGAATCCGACATGAACAAGAAACACCTGCTGGCCGCCATACTGGCCACCCTCAGCCTTAACACCTTCGCCGCCGCCCCGGACAGCACCGCAGCGGATAAAGAAGCAGCCCCGTCGCAGTGGCACATCATCGGCGAAACTGAGAATCGCGGCTTGCGTTACCTTTATATTGAGATGCCAAGACTCAAGAACCGCACCGGCTTCATCGCACAGGTCGGAGAAATTCACGCTGCCGAACCGGATGCCTGGCTGATTATGCTGGATGACGACGAAAAAATCGCCGAGGTACTTGCCGCCAACAGCAGCGGTGATATGAGCCGTTTTCCCGCCGCTTGGATGAAAGAACATCTGCTCGGCACCACCGCCCTCATGCTTGACCCGAAAACGGGCGCCCGCCAATGGGTATTGCACGAAGGCGCGGCGCGCAGCGACTCTATCGCCACCCTGGCCTGTATTGAAGGCAAAGGCGGCTGCACCCAATAATCCCGCCCTATTTTTACTGGCGGTTTCCTCTGTCACACAAGAAAGCCCCTCTCCGCTTGCGCGGGAGGGACTTTTGCTGCGCTCAAAATTACGGACATTCCCCCGTCTTGCGCAGGGACAGCAGCGGCTTGGAGATGCCGCCCGTAATCTCGGTGCCCTCAATCGAACATACTGAGCTAAGACCGGAAATGCGGGTACCGGACGATTTCAAACCCAGTTTCAGCTCGTAGTCATGTCCCGCTTCGGGGACAAAGGTGGCGGGGAAAGAGCAGTTGGCCATGGTGATATTGGCGGCGATGAGCAGGGTGACGGGTTCGTTGGCACGGACGTAGAACTCGGAAAACATCCCTTTCGTGCTGTCGTTGGGGTTGGGCATACCCAGGCTGCGGCCACGGTAGCCGGTGCTGCCGATAAAGCCGCCAATCACGGTGCCCGCCCCTTTTTTGCGGTAGTCCATGCAGGATGAACCAGGAGTGCCGCGCATGGCGACGTAGTTGCCGACGACGCGGATACGGGCGCGCTCGCCGTCTTGCGGTTCTTCCATTTTTTTGAATTGTGTGCCGACGGCGCTGAGGTAGGTACAGCCGGACAGCGCGCAGAGGGGCAGCAGCAGTAGCAGTTTTTTCATATTGACTCCTTTGGGGGACGAGCGGACAGCATATACCTATCCCCGCCGTCTGCGCCGCAGCCAATCCCCCGCGCCTTCCATCAGGCTGTACACCACTGGAATGACGACAAGGCTGAGGAGCGTCGAGGTCACGAGGCCGCTGATGACCGCCGCTGCCATCGGCTGGCTGAAGGTCGGGTCGCCTTTGCCCCAGCCGAGCATGAGCGGGGTCATGCCTGCGCCCATCGCCACGCTGGTCATGATGATGGGGCGGGCGCGTTTGTGGCAGGCGTCGATGATGGCGTCATGGCGCGGCAGGCCGTCGCGTTTTTCGGCGATGATGCTGTAATCGACGAGCAGGATGGAGTTTTTGCTGGCGATGCCCATCAGCATGATAAAGCCGATCATCGAGCTCATGCTGATGCCGCCGCCGGTGATGAGCAACCCTGCGAAGGCGCCACCGATGGACAGCGGCAGGGCCATGAGGATGGTGAAGGGTTGCAGGACGCGGTGGAAGAGGAGGATGAGGATGGCGAGGATGCAGAAGATGCCGACACCCATCGCCAGCACGAAGCCTTCGAACAGTTCTTTCATGTTTTCCGCTTGGCCTTCGTCGAGGGTGCGCACGGCGGGGGGCAGGTGCTGCATGGTCGGGGTGTTTTGCACGGCGGTGATGAGTTCGCCGAGCTGGCCGCTGCCAACCTGTGTCGTCACGCGGATTTCGCGGGCGCGGTCGAAGCGGGTGATTTGTGAGGGGCCGCCGCCGAAGTCGAGGCGGGCCACGTCGCCGACGCGCACGGTGCCGTTTGCGGTACGGATAGCGAGGTCATGCAAGGTAGCAAGGTCGGCGCGGGCATCTGCGGGCAGGCGGACGACGATGGGGATTTGCCGGCTGTCGAGGTTCAGTTTGGCGAGGCGCTGTTCGTAGTCGCCTTGCGTGGCGATGCGCAGGGTATCGGCGATTTGCGCGGTGGTCACGCCGTGGTCGGCCATGTGGAGCGTGTCCGGGGTGATGCGCAGTTCTTCGCGGGCAAGGCTTCTGGTGCTGCTGACGGTGCCGGCGTTCGGCAAGGCGCGGATATCGTGCATCAGGGCTTGCGCGGTTTCTTCGAGAAGGCGCGGGTTGTCGCTGGTGAGCGAGACGATGTAGCCGGGTTCGCCGCCGTTGCTGAGGCCGACGCTGAAGCGCGCGCCGGGGATGTTTTCCAGGCGGCGGGTGATTTCCTGTTCGATATGGGTCTTGTCGGGACGGCTGCCGCGCGGTGCGAGGACGATGTCGAGGCTGGCGCGGTTGCGCGCTTTGCCGCCGATACTGCCGATGACCCTCGTCTGCTCGCCGATGGTGCTGAGGATGTGTTCGATGCCGTCGATGTCGGCGATGGCGCGGCGCACCTGCTCGCTGACGGCGAGGGTGTCATGCAGGACGGCATCGGGGGTGAGTTCGATGGTGACGCGCGTCTGGTCCATGTCATCATCCGGCATGAAGGCGCTGGGCAGGTGCCGCGCCCAGCCGAGCGAGACGGCGAAGAGGACGATGGTGAGCGCGAGCGTCGTCCAGCGCCAGCGTAGCACCAGGGCGACGACGGCGAGGTAGGCGCGCATCAGCGGACCGTCGCCACGCGCGGCGTGTTGCGGTTCCGGACGCAGGATGTAGGCGGACATCATCGGCGTGACGAGGCGGGCAACGACCAGCGAGAAGAACACGGCAATCGCCGCCGTCCAGCCGAACTGGCGGAAGAACTGGCCGATGACGCTGCCCATGAAGGCGGTCGGCAGGAAGACGCCGATCAGGGTGAAGGTCGTGGCAATCACCGCCAGGCCGATTTCGTCTGCCGCTTCCATCGCCGCATCGTAGGGCGATTTGCCGCCGCGCAGGTGGCGGATGATGTTTTCGATTTCGACGATGGCATCGTCCACCAGCACGCCGATAACCAGCGACAGCGCCAGCAGCGAGATGATATTCAGGGTAAAGCCCAGCAGCCACATGACGAGGAAGGCGGGGATAACCGACAGCGGCAGGGCAATGGCAGCAACCAGCGTCGCGCGCCAGTTGCGCAGGAAGATAAAGACGACGAGGACAGCGAGCAGCCCGCCTTCCAGCAGCATATCGAGCGAACTGTGATAATCGTCCTCGACCGGCGTGGCGCGGTCATAGACCTTGGCGATCGTCATCTGCGGATAATCCGCCTGAATACGGGCGAGTTCCGCTTCGACCGCATGCGCGACCCCAACCTCGCTCGCGCCCCGGCTGCGGGTGATGGAGAAAGCAACCACCGTCTCACCGTCGTAGAGCGCCAGCGAATCCGCCTCCGCCGCACCATCGCGGATGGTGGCGAGATCGCCCAGGCGGTAAGCACCGCCCGCCGTGCGGATTTGCAACTCAGCCAGCGCGGGCGCATACGACAGTGCCCCCAGCGCACGGATCGTCTGCTTGCCGTCGCCGACCTGTGCCTCACCGCCCGCCGCATCGCGTTGCAGCGCGAACAACTGCTGCTGCAATTCCGTCATCGTCAGCCCCAGCCCCTGCAACTTCACCGGATCGGGCAAGACCTCCACCGTGCGCGTCTCGCCGCCGATACGGTCCACACTGCCGACGCCGGGAATTGCGGTCAGGCGGCGGTTCAACTTGTCATCCACAAACCACGACAACGCCAGCACGTCCATATCGCGCGCCGACACCGAAAACGTGAGCAGCGGCAGCCCGCTCGTCCCCATCTTGCTAATCACCGGTTCATTCGCATCTGCCGGCAAATCGCTGCGAATCTCGCCGATGGCCGAACGCACCTCGTCCAGCGCCTCCTGCAAATCCTTTTCCAGGCGGAACTCGATAATTGTGGTGGAAACACCAGTCTGCAACACACCGCGAATCTTCTTCACCCCGTCGATGGAGGCCACCTGACTCTCCACCTTCTTGGCAATATCCGTTTCCAGCTGCGGCGGCGCAGCGCCGGGCAGCGTGACCGTAACCATCACCACCGGAAAATCCAAATCGGGGAACTGCTGGATCTTCATCACATTAAACGCGTGAATGCCGCCGAGCGTGAGCAAGATAAAAAGCAAAATCGTGGCCAGCGGATTGCGGATCGACCAGGCAGAAAAATTCATGACTTACCTCCGGTTAAAAACGGCGGGTGGAAAGAGACCGTAGAGTGGGCTTCAGCCCACCATTGCCATAGCGACATGGGATTGTGGTGGGCTGAAGCCCACCCTACATGCTGAAGCATCACTCACCATCCACCACGCGCACCACATCCCCATCCTGCAAAAAGCTGCCGCCGCGCAGCACAAAGCGCGCATCCGCCGCCAGCCCCTCGCGTACCATCACACGCTCGCCGATGCGTTCGCCCAGCAATACCGTGCGGCGGGAGGCGCGGTTGTCGCCATCCACCAGCACCAGCAAGTCATAACCATCCTCGCGCACCACCGCCGACGCCGGCACCGTCAGCACCGCTTCTTCGCCGAGGGCAAACGCGCCGCGCACAAACATCCCGGCGCGCAGCGGCGCATCTTGCGGCACATCGACAAACACTGTAACCAGCCGCGACGCCGCATCCGCCGTCGGCGCCAGCTTGCGTACCCGTCCATTCACTTCAGCCTCGCCTGCCGCAAGATGCGCCACCGTGCCCGAACGAAGCGACGCCGCCGCATCCGGCGCGACCCGTGCCCGCCATTCCAGCGCACCATTCACCTGCACCGTAAAGAGCGGCAGGCCGACCGCCGCCGTCATGCCAAGCTCTGCCGGACGCGCGGTGATAATGCCCGCTGCCGGGGCGCGCACCTGCGCATAACCCAGACGCAACTGCGCGAGACGCAACGCCGCCTGCGCACCATCCAGCGCCGCCTGCCCGTCGCGTTCGGCGGTGAACAACTGCTCGGCATCATTGACACTGAACGCACTGTCCTTGACCAGCTTGCGCGCCCGCGCCGCATTGCGCTTCGCCTGCGCCAACGCCGCCTGGGCACGGTTCACCGCTGCCTGCGCCTGCACCACCTCCTGCTGCAAAGGCGCGGCATCAAACAGAGCCAGCACCTGCCCGGCCTGCACACGATCGCCGACATCCGCCTTCAACTGGACAAGCGATACCCCAGCCACCTGCGCATTCACCGCCGCCAACTCGCGCGCAGCGACCTCACCTTCAGCGGCAAGGGTGCGCTCGTGCGTGACGCGCTGCGGCGTACCAAGCTGCACAGTGAGCGCGGACTTCTCCTCCGCCGGTGGCGCCTCCTGCGCGAATAGCCACGAAGACAAAAAAAGGAAGAAAAACAGCGGGAATTTCATGTGGTCAGCTCCTTACCATAGAGAAGACGCAGTGTAGCAAAAGGCAGTGGACGGATTTTGCGGCGGCGGGAAGGCGGATTGATGCGCCTGCTGGCAAGAGGGGTTGGAGAACGGGATAATGCCGCCAACTTTCCATCCGAACTTCACCATGACAAAACTCGGCGTCATCCTCATCTTTATCGGCACATTCTGGCTCCACCTCAGTAAGCGACTGGCAGAGCGGCAGGCGGATGAAGACACCACGGCAAACCCGCGCGAAAAGAAGCGCGCTGAACCGCTGCAAGTGGGCAAACCGCGCCTGCCGAACGAAGACGGCCTGCCGCGCAGGATGGCGGGCAACAGCGGGCTTGTCGGCAAAATCCTGCTGGTTGCCGGTGTACTGCTCTATCTCGGCGGTCTTTTGGGTCTTTTCTGATGCCGGATGCATCCGGTTCCTGCGGAGGGTTTGCGCCGCCTGGCGACCGTTAAAGATGCAGGGCGTGCCTAGTAACCACACCGCTTGCCGGGTCAGTATTTACGCCGCTTGGCGGTCAACTTCCGTCATCAATCCATCTGCCCGGCGGCAGCGGGAGGCGATCAGATGGCTGCCAGCAACGCCTCGACTTCCGCTGCTGTGGTCGCCCAACTGGTGCAGTAGCGCACGATTTGTTGGCCGTTTTCCGCCGGCCAGTAGGCGGCGAAGCCGTAGTCGCGGATGAAGCGCGCCGCCTCTGCCTCGGGCAGGATAGGGAATTGCTGGTTGGTGGTGGAAGCGCCGTAAAAGGCAATGCCGCGCGCTTCAAAGGCGTTACGGATGCGGCGGGCGTGGGCGATGGCGTCGTGGCAGATGCGGGTGTAGAGGTCGTCGGTAAAAAGTACGTCGAACTGGATGCCGAGCAGCCGCCCTTTGGCGAGCAGGCCACCGTGCTGCTTCATCGTCGCGCGGAAATGCGGTTTGCAGGCGTCACGGGTGATCACGACCGCCTCGCCGAAGAGGGCACCGCATTTGGTGCCGCCGATGTAGAACACATCGCTCAGGGCGGCGAGGTCAGCAAGCGTCACATCGCTCACTTCAGGATGCAGGGCGTAACCGAGGCGGGCACCATCGACGAAGAGCGGCAGGCTGTGGCGGCGGCAGACTTGCGCCAAAGCGGCGAGTTCCGCACGGCTGTACACCGTGCCGAGTTCAGTCGGCTGCGAGATGTACACCATGCCGGGCTGCACGATGTGTTCCTGAATGTCGCTCGCCGCGTAGTACTGGGTGAAGAAATCCTGCACTTGCGCCGCCGTCAGCTTGCCGTCGGTGGACGGCAACGCCAGCACTTTGTGCCCGGCAGCTTCGATGGCGCCGGTTTCATGGGTGGCAATGTGCGCCGCTTCCGCCGCAATCACACCCTGATGCGGGCGCAGGATGTGGGCGATGACGGTGGCGTTGGTCTGCGTGCCGCCAACGAGGAAATGCACGTCGGCGTTTTCATCGCCGATGGCGGCACGGATTTTGGCGCGCGCGGAGGCACAGTAGGGGTCAAGGCCGTAGCCGGGGGTTTGTTCGAGATTGCTGGCGATGAGGCGTTCGAGGATGGCCGGGTGGCAGCCGGTGAGGTAGTCGCTACCAAAGGAGGGCATAAGATGCTCCGCAAAAACGCGGATTATACGCGCGCGGTGGATAGTCGCCCCGCCGGAAGAAACGGTAAACCGCCGCGCATAAAAAAGCCGGACCCGCAGGTCCGGCTTGATAAAGAGGTCAACTCAGCCTTTGGCTGCGTCTTCTTTCTCTTCGGCATCGTCTTTATCGTTGCTGTCAGCCTTATCGGTCGCACTGAAGGCTTCCAGAGCCGTTTTGCAGAAGGTTTCTTGCTGATCGGCAGGCACAGCGGCGACTTGATCCTTGATGATTTTCATCGCTTGTTCGCTGTAGTTACCGTCTTTTTTCAGGTCTTCTTCCGCTTTCTTGTAATAGTCGTCACAAGAACCGGCAAGGGCAACAGCCGGGAATGCGGCGGCGATTAGGGAAGCAAGAACTACTTTTTTCATAAAGATTCCTTATGGTTAAGGGTTAAAGGGATGCCCGGAGGCGGCATGATGATAGCACGCTGTCGGCATACGGCTTATTCGTTATCGGCTTGTAATCATCGCTTCATTTTTTCACTGCTGCCTTGATGCGCACGACGGCAGCGACGAAGCGGGCGATATGGGCGGCGATTTCCGGGTCATCCACCGCGCCGATGAGGGCGCAGCTGTCTTCCTTATCGCCGTCTTGCACGGTGACGGTTGCGCCGTTGTAGTGAGCGAAGAAGAGGGCTTTGCCGCCACGGATTTTTCCCCGGTGCAGCAGCCATACCCGCCCGGCATCATCACGTGCAAAAGCACCGGAGATGGCGCGGTTCAGGCCGTCCGCCGGGATATTGATTTCACTGGCAAGCGCCACTTTCTTCCCCGCCTGCGGTGCGCCGTTGCCGAAGCCGTGCCAGTAAGTTTTGCCGTTCTGCTGGGCGGCGTACCACAAGTCGAGGCTGGGCGCGTAAGCGGCGGTTGTGGCAAAGCTGCCGCCGGCGCCACCCACGCTGCAATCAATGCGATCGGGCAGGGCGGTGCGCAGGTTGGCGTCAAGTTGTTGTGCGGCAGCGCGGATGCTGGCTGCATCGCTGATGATGCTGAACATGGTGTACTCCGGATGCAAAAAAGCCCGCATGCGGCGGGCTTTCTGGGGATTCTTATTTTTCGCGGAAGATGATGCGGCCTTTGCTCAGGTCATACGGCGTCATTTCTACTTTGACTTTATCGCCGGTGAGGATGCGGATGTAGTGTTTGCGCATACGGCCGGAAATGTGGGCGTTGATCATGTGGCCGTTTTCCAGCTCGACGCGGAAAGTGGTGTTGGGCAGACTCTCTACCACGGTGCCGATCATTTCAATATTTTCTTCTTTGGACATGGTTACCTGTGTGGATGAAAAACGCGCGAATTCTAGCAAGCTCCCGTTATAAATACAATTATCTGCCCGGCGGCGGGGAAGACGTATAATACTTCACAGCAACTCTCAAACTTTAACCACGCTTCAACACCTTTTCCCAACTAAGGAGACTCAATATGAGCACTGAGAAACGCACCGCCCTCTACGACTGGCACGTCGCCCACGGCGCGAAAATTGTCCTCTTCGCCGGCTATTCCATGCCAGTGCAATACGCTGAAGGCATCGTGAAAGAACACCTGTGGACGCGCGAACACGCCGGGCTCTTCGACGTGTCGCACATGGGGCAGCTTTTTGTCAGCGGCGCAGATGCTGCGGGCAGCCTGGAGCGCCTGCTGCCGGTTGATCTGCACGGGCTGGAAGTCAACCAGCAACGCTATGCCCTCTTGATGAACGCTCAGGGCGGCATTGATGACGACCTCATGCTCACCCGCCGCGCCAATGATTTCTACGTCGTGGTCAACGCGGCCTGCAAAGACGCCGACTTCGCCAAACTGCAAGCCGGGCTGCCCGATTGTAAAGTCGAATGGTGGCCGGAACGCGCCCTGCTCGCCCTGCAAGGGCCGGAAGCGGTGGAGGTCCTCGCTGCCATTGAGCCGAAAGTGCGCGATCTCACCTTCATGCACGGTGGCGCCTTCACCCTGCTTGGTGCCGAGTGCTGGGTCAGCCGCTCCGGTTACACCGGGGAAGACGGCTACGAAATCTCCGTGCCGAACGACAAAGTCGCCGCCTTTGCCGATGCGCTGTGCAGCGATGCCCGCGTCAAACCTATCGGCCTCGGCGCACGCGACAGTCTCCGTCTCGAAGCGGGCCTCTGTCTCTACGGCAATGACATCGACACCACCACCAGCCCCATCGAAGCCTCGCTTATCTGGGCCATCCAGAAAGTGCGCCGCCCCGGTGGCGACCGCGCCGGCGGCTATCCGGGCGCAGACATCGTCGCCCGCCATATCGAAGCAGGCGCATCACGCAAACGCGTCGGCTTCAGCATCGAAGGTCGTGCGCCGGTGCGTGCCCATACCGACGTGTACCACAACGGCGAGAAAGTCGGCACCATCACCAGCGGCGGCTTCGGTGCCACCGTGAACGCGCCAGTGGCGATGGGCTACGTCCGCACCGATCTTGCCGCTGTCGGCACCAAACTCACCGCGAAAGTCCGCGACAAAGACGTGCCGATTGAAATCGTCGCCATGCCGTTTGTGAAAAAAGACTACAAAAAATAAGCCGTCTTGTTACCGCACACCGCCGTATCATTGCGGCGGTTTTTTCATATCCACTAGGAGCCTCCATGCACAAAACCCTTATTGCCCTGACCCTCCTCGCCGCACAAGCAAGCGCGGCGCCGCTTTTTAGCGACGATATTGCCGCCGGCAAACAGCCGCTGACCTACCTCGGCAAAGACAGCAAAGCCGCCACCACGCTGCTTTTGACCCAGAAAGCCGACGGTGGTGACGCCGTGGCACGCATCGCGGCGGACAGCCCTGTCACTATCCTGCTCGTGGACGACAAAGGCCACGCGCTCGTCAAAAACGCCTTTGGCCTGACCGGCTGGGCGCAGGCGGATACCAGTGGTGCCGCTGCCGACAAACTGGATGGCCTGCAAAAAGTTGTTATCGGCGAAGACGCATTCATCTTCTATCACGATCCGAAAAACAGCACCTTTTTGAACGAAATCGCGTCGGGTAAAGACGAAGAGCCGGAAACCTATCGCGCCCTGCGTGGCAAGCTGGCGGGGGATGACAAAGACTACTTCGTCTATTGCGACGACGGCATGAGCGGTGACCCGAGCTGCACCATCTTCCCCGTTCCTGCCGACGGCAAAGCGCCAACCGAGACGACCTACGATAAAAACCGCACCCTGAACGGCGAAACCTACTACCTGCCGGGCGACGGCACTGTGTACACCGACACCCACGCCAACCTCTTCTACCAGACGCGCAGCAAATACACGCTTAAAGGCGACAAACTGGACGAAGTTATCCAGCCCTACCAATACATTGGTGTGGACAGCAAGGCTGAAAGCGCCTTCACCCTGGACGGCCTGGACGGCAAAAAACACAAAGTCAAAAAGGGCGAGAAAGTGCGCGTCATCCTCGATGACCCGCGCGCCATCCCCTGCAACCCGGAAACAGACAGCTGTGACAAGCTGAAACTGCTGGTGCAAAACGCCGCCGGCGATACAGGCTGGGTTACCGTTGTTGACGCATACGGCGGCGATGACGCCAAACCGGGACCGAAGATCGAATACATCCGTTACTATGGCGACTAACCGCCACTGCATAAAAAAACGCCGCGAATGCGGCGTTTTTAGTGTGGCCAATGCAGCGGCATACGTCGCGCAGATGGCGTTTATTTTTGTTGCAGGGCTTTGAATTCGGCCTTGGCCTTTTCCAGTTGAGCGATGAAGGCGGGTTTGCTGTGCAGGGTGGCGACCACACCGCTGGCGACTACGCGGGCGGCATCTACGTCGCTTTGCCAGTGATAACCGCAGATGACCCGGCTTTGCCCCATTTCAAAACCGCGCTCGAAGATTTGCTGTTGACGGGCAGGGTTGATTTCTGCGAGTACCAGCGCGCTCGCCCAGCCGATAGCCGTGTGGCCGGAGGGATAGGAGCCGTTTTTCGAGAGAGTTGCCTCGTCATCAGGGCGGCAGGTGTGTTCGCTGAAGAAAGCGAAGGGACGGATGCGCATATAGTGCTGTTTGGCGGCACGGGTGGAGAGCTCGCCCGCATCTTCGCGGAAATTGCGCAGCAGTTTGTAGAGTTCCGGGGTGTCTTTTTCGGTGATGGGCGTGCCAAATGCTTCGGAGAAGGCTTGCGGTACGCCATCGCCGCTCAGGTGGGCGTCGTTATAGGCAAGTTCGCCACGCGGGGTATTGCGCAATTGTTTACCTTTGTCGTACTGCGCCTTGTCGTTGAGGAAGGCGATGCTGTCCATCGCTGGTGGTGGCGGCAGCAGTTTGAGGCTGTCGGCGACTTCCTCGATGGTCATGTAATAAACGTCCGGGCGGGTATTGACATCATTGTCCTCGGCTTGGACGGCGAGCGGCAGGGATGCCAGCAACAAGGTGGTGAGCAGAGTCTTTTTCATTAGCGTGTCCCGTGGAATGGATGGAGAAGCGGGCTGCACGGCTATGGGAACTTCAAATAGATACCGTATTGGCGTGACTTGCCGTGTTACACGAACGGCCTTCGTCGCGCCACTTGATTTGAAGCCACTGTGCGACCCGGAGGCATTGTAACGCGTACGCCGTGATTTTCACAGGAAAATACCCGAATTGTCACGTTTATTTTTGTGGTTTTTTGGGGATTTACCCAAATGAGCGGGCGGGAGACGTTATTGCAGCGCTTCGAGTTGCAGCGGCACGGGGCTGACGGGGATGGGAGCGACGGTTTGATCGTCGTTGCCGGTACCGTCAGGCGCAGGATTGACGGATTCGAGGGTGAGTTTTTGGTCCAGCGGACGGGCATTGCCCGGCAGCTGTGGCGCGGCTAGGAGGAGGTTGGTGGCTTTTTGCCGTTTTTCCCGTTCGACGAGGCCGGGGATGTCGGGAATATTCGCCATTTCGCTGTCCGGCAGGACGAAGTAGGTTTCGTTTTTGCCGATCATGCCGTAGTCCTCACGCGCTTTTTCTTCGTACACGCGGTAGGCGTCGGGGGATTTGAGGCTGTCCACGTTGATGCGCAGCGCATCGTTGCGGTCGTTCAGCAGTTTGTTTTCGCGCAAATGCAAGCCGACCTGCTGGCGCAGGTCGGCGATGTGTTCCTGGGTGCGGTTTTGCAACCGCCACAGGTAGGCGTTTATGAGTCCGAGGCTGAGCGCGATGGCGAGCAGCGTCAGGTAGATAAACGCTCGCTTCATCAGTTCTTGATTTTGCCAAGCAGGGCAGCTTTGCCACCGTAGCGGACTTCATTGCCGAGTTCGGCTTCGATGGTCAGCAAGCGGTTGTATTTGGCGACGCGGTCAGAGCGGCACAGTGAGCCGGTCTTGATTTGCGTAGCGCTGGTGGCAACGGCGATATCGGCAATGGTGGTGTCCTCGGTTTCGCCGGAACGGTGCGAAACGATGGCGGCGTAGCCGGCATCTTCAGCCATTTTGATGGCTTGCAGGGTTTCGGAGAGAGAGCCGATTTGGTTCGGTTTGATGAGGATGGCATTGGCGATGCCTTTTTCGATGCCTTCTTTGAAGATGCGGGTGTTGGTGACGTAG
>ERZ773077.1607-NODE-1607-length-15245-cov-9.782686_pt1 | contig 15245 bp, 13 predicted proteins | sample MGYA00580612_ERZ773077 | MGnify/ENA primary metagenome ERZ773077 (study PRJEB29015, sample SAMEA2737971) | human oral metagenome | biome: human oral; feature: human-associated habitat; material: dental | place: China | collected 2021 ...
CCCGGGCAGCCTATTTCGGGCTGATTAAAGTGAGTGCGCAAAGCCATCTGAAGGCAATGTGTTTAAACCTGTTGAAAGCGGCCAACAGGCTAAGTGCGCCTGTTGCCGCCTAAAAGGCGGCCCGGATGCCTGATTATCGGGTATCAGGGGAGGATTAAGGGGGTATTTGGGTAGAATTAGGAGTGATTGGAGGGGAAATAGCCGAAAACCTGTGTTTGGGTTCCGGCTGTCAGTGAAAAGGTGAAGAGAGGTATTTTGCAAAGGTCTCAAGCAGCCTGAAAACGGCTTTTGCGCTTTCAGGCTGCTTTGGCTTGGAACGGAATATCGAAGCAGAAAAACAGACAGCGGGCTACTGCGGCCAGACCGCAAACAGATGGCGCAGCAGGCCGAAGGCCAGCGTCCACATCAGCGCGCACACCGCCACTTCGAGCAGCTGCCACGCGCGGCGGCTGGCAAACAGCGGCCGCAGCAGGCGCGCGCCGTAGCCCACGCCGTAAAACCACAGCAGCGACACCAGCAGCGAGCCGGCGAGAAACCACCGTTTCTCATCCGCCGCCAGCGGCGCGGCAATGCCGCCGACCAGCACCACGGTATCCAGATAAACGTGCGGATTGAGCAGGGTAATCGCCAGCGTGGCCAGGATAGTTTGTTTCAGGCTGCCGGCGGGCGTTTTATCGTCGTCGGCACTCATCGCCGACTGCCCGCTGAGCGCCGAACGCAGCGAACGGGCGCCGTAGGCCAGCAGAAACAGCGCGCCCAGCAGCGTGAGCAGCGCCGAAAGATGCGGGCTGCCGCCGATCAGCGCGCCCATGCCGAGCACGCCGCAGGAGAGCAACACGACGTCGCAGAGAAAACAGATGGTGGCAACCGAGAAAACGTGCCGTTTGAGCAGCCCTTGTTTGAGTAAAAAGGCATTCTGTCCGCCGATGGCGACAATCAGGCTGCCGGAAACCATTATGCCTTTGAGCAGCATTGAAATCATGGGGTGGTTGGTGTTGTCGTTGTGTTGTTGGGTATTGTTGGCACGGTGGCCGTTTGTTTGGTTTGGGTATGTTCTGGTGTGCGGTGCGCACCCTACGGCCGGATGAATTAGGGTGGATGTTTTGCCGCCGCCCGTTGAGCTTTATAACTGAATAACTGACCGAAAATTTTTCAGGCTGCTTTGGCAAACCAAGCGGCGGTAGAGTGCGCACTGCGCACCATTTGTTCGGTTTGGGTGTGTTTGGTGCGCGGTGCGTACCCTAGGACCGGGGCAGGTTTGCGCGGCCGCCGCCTGTGTTCGGTTTTATGTGCCGTTTGCGTTTTTCAGGCTGCCTTGCGCGGATGCAGGCAGCCTTAAAGTTTAGGGGCGGTACTCGGGCAGCATGCCGTTGGGCAGCAGCATCCACACATAACCCTTGTCTTTCATCTTGCCGGCGCTCTGGCCGGCGTTGTCGCCGTAGCCCCAGAAAAAGTCCACGCGCACCGCGCCTTTGATCGCCGAGCCGGTGTCCTGCGCCACAATCAGGCGGTTGAGCCCGCGGCGGGTTTCGGGGTGGACGGTGGCGACAAACAGTGGCGCGCCCAGCGTGATGTAGCGCTTGTCCACCGCACCGGAAAAGCCGCCCGACAGCGGTACGCCCAGCGCGCCCAAAGGGCCGGAATCGTCGCCCGGCAGCTGGCGGAAAAAGACGTAGCTGGGGTTTTGCGCCAGCACTTCGGAGAGTTTGCCCGGATTGGCGGCCATCCAGCGCTTGATGCCCTGCATCGAAGTCTGCCCCAGCGGCAGATAGCCTTTGTCGGCCATGTAGCGGCCGATGGAGCCGTAGCGGTGTTCGTTTTTGTCGGCAAAGCCCAGACGCACAAAGCGGCCGTCGGGCGTGCGCAGGCGGCCGGAACCCTGGATGTGCATGAAAAACAGCTCGATCGGGTCGTCGGCGTAGGCCAGCACCGGCGCGCGGTCGTTGATGGCGCCGCTGTTGATTTGGGCGCGGGTGTAATAAGGAACGAAGCGGCCGCCTTCAAACCGGCCTTTCAGGCTGCTGCTGCGCTCGGTAATCGGAAAATCGGCCAGATTGGCGGTGTGGCTGCCGCTCGGGCTGATCTGGCCGCTGCCGCTGCCGGTGGCACGCACGCGCACCACGGCTTTGGAGCCGCGCAGCGACGCGGGCAGCGGCACGCTGACCAAATCGGCGGGCAGGCCGTAAATCGGATAGCGGGCGCGGCCGTTCATGCGGGTGTCGCCGTTGAGCACCGGCTCGTAGTAGCCGGTAACCGTGCCGTCGAGCCGGCCATTGCCGCTTACCTGCCAGGCGGTGAAATAGCGCTCGAAAAACTGCCGCGCTTCGGCGTCGCTGGCGCCGGTGCGCTGCGCCTGGGTGCAGACGGCCGACCATTGCGGCCGCGCGGCGAGCTTGGTGCAGCTTTGGCGGAACGATTTCAGGCTGCCTGAAAAGGGCTGGCTGCTCCATTGCGGCAATTCGGCAAAGGATACCGCGCGGTAAGAAGCGCCGCTACCGGACGGCGCGTGCACGGTACCCGCCGCCTGCGGCCGGCCGGAGGGCACCGCCGCCCCGCCCGGCTGCGCGGGCGTCTGCGGCTGCTGCGGCACGCTGCCCGGACGGTGGCGGCCGCCACCGCCGCCGAAACAGCCCGCCAGCAGCAGCGCCGCTGCCGCCGGCAGAAGCAAACGAGTGAATTTCATCGGCATCGCTCCGAAACAAAAGGCGGCGATTATAGCTTAAGAAGCTGTTTGGCAAAAAAGCAGCCTGAAAGGCAGGGTTGCGCTTTCAGCGGCGGTAGGGTGCGCACCGCGCACCAAAGCGGTGCCTGCCGTCGTCATGCTCGGCGGGCGGATGTTGCATCTGCCGTTTCAGGTTGCCTTTTGTTCAGGCTGCCTTCGCCGCAGCGGCTGCTGCCGCCGCTTGCTATAATCCGCCATTTTCCCCACCGCGAGCCGAAGATGAGCACCAAATCCGCCGTTTCCCCGATGATGCAGCAGTATTTCGACATCAAATCGCAGCATCAGGACAAATTGCTGTTTTACCGCATGGGCGACTTTTACGAATTGTTTGTCGACGATGCCGTCGAAGCGGCGAAACTGCTGGACATCACCCTGACCACCCGCGGCCAGGTAAATGGCGAGCCGGTGAAGATGGCGGGTGTGCCGCACCATTCGGCGGAGCAGTATCTGGCGCGGCTGGTGAAGATGGGGCGCAGCGTCGCCATCTGCGAGCAGGTGGGCGAAGTGGGCGCCGGCAAAGGGCCGGTGGCGCGCGAAGTGGTGCGCATCGTTACCCCCGGCACGCTCACCGATTCGGCGCTGCTGGAAGATAAGGAAACCAACCGCACCGCCGCGGTGTTCCGCCACAAAAAATACAAAAACCGCATCGCGCTGGCCTGGGTGTCGCTGCAAAGCGGCGAGTTTAAGGTCAAAACCACCGCGCCGGCGCGGCTGGCCGACGAGCTGGCGCGGCTGCAGGCGGCCGAAGTGCTGCTGCCGGACGATGATGCCGACGCTTTCAGGCTGCCTGAAAACACCCCCGTTACCCGCCTGCACGCCTGGCAGTTTGCGCCCGACAGCGGTTTTGCCCTGCTCACCGGTTATTTCGCCAGCCAGGATTTGCGCGGCTTCGGGCTGGAAATGGGGCTGCACGACGATGCTATCGGCGCCGCCGGCGCGCTCTTGAACTACATCCGCCACACCCAAACCCGCCTGCCCAAGCACTTGGACAGCCTGACGCTGGAAACCGAAGCGCAATACATCGGCATGGACGCCGCCACCCGCCGCAATCTCGAAATCACCGCCACGCTCGGCGGCAAAAAAGAGCCGACGCTGTTTTCGGTGCTCGACCGCTGCGCCGGCAATATGGGCAGCCGCCTGCTCGCCCAATGGCTGCACCATCCGCTGCGCGACCGCGGCCGCATCCGCACCCGCCAGGAAGCCGTTGCCGCGCTGCAAAACGACTACGCCGCGCTGCAGGGCAGCCTGAAAAACATTGCCGACATCGAACGCATCGCCGCGCGCATCGCCGTCGGCAGCGCCCGCCCGCGCGATTTGTCCGGCCTGCGCGACAGTCTGCTGGCGCTGGCCGAGTTAAGACTGCCTGAAAGCAGTCTTTTAGACACCCTGGCCGATATTTTTCCGCAGGGCAAAACCGTTGCCGAGCGTCTTCAGGCTGCCATATTGCCCGAGCCGGCGGTGTGGCTGCGCGAAGGCGGCGTCATCAACCACGGCTTTCACGCCGAACTCGACGAATTGCGCCGCATCCAAAACCACGGCGACGAATTTCTCTTGGCGCTGGAAGCGCGCGAGCGCGAACGCACCGGCCTTTCTACCCTGAAAGTGGAATTCAACCGTGTGCACGGCTTTTATATCGAGCTGTCCAAAGTTCAGGCTGCCGACGCGCCCGCCGACTACCAGCGCCGCCAAACCCTGAAAAATGCCGAGCGCTTCATCACCCCCGAGCTTAAAGAATTTGAAGACAAAGTCCTAAACGCGCAGGAAAAGGCGCTGGCGCTGGAAAAACGCCTGTACGAAGCGCTGGTGCAGGAACTGCAGGAGCAGCTGCCGCTGCTGCAGCAAAGCGCCAAAGCCGCCGCCGCGCTCGATGTGCTGTGCTGCTTTGCCCGTTTTGCCGTCGAGCACGACTACCGCGCGCCGCAGTTTGTCGATTACCCCTGCATCGAAATCGACAACGGCCGCCATCCGGTGGTCGAAATGCAGGTCGCCCGCTTCACGCCCAACCACACGCGGCTGGACGAGCGCCGCCGCCTGATGCTGATTACCGGCCCCAATATGGGCGGCAAATCCACCTATATGCGCCAAGTCGCCCACATCGTGCTGCTGGCGCACACCGGCAGCTTCATCCCCGCCGACGCCGCCCGCATCGGCCCCGTCGATCAGATTTTCACCCGCATCGGCGCGTCCGACGATCTGGCCGCCAACCGCTCGACCTTTATGGTCGAAATGAGCGAAACCGCCTACATCCTGCGCCATGCCACGGCGCAGTCGCTGGTGCTGATGGACGAAGTCGGCCGCGGCACGTCCACCTTCGACGGGCTGGCGCTGGCGCAGGCGGTGGCCGAACACCTGCTGCAGAAAAACCAGTCCTTCAGCCTGTTTGCCACCCACTATTTCGAGCTGACCCGCCTGCCCGAGCAGCACGCCGCCGCCGTCAATATGCACCTGAGCGCGCTGGAAGAAGGGCAGGACATCGTGTTTTTGCACCATATCGAAGCCGGCCCCGCCGAGAAAAGCTACGGCATCGCCGTCGCCAAACTCGCCGGCCTGCCCGCCGCCGCGCTCAAAGCCGCGCAAAAGCATCTCGAAGCGCTCGAAGCCCAGTCCGGCGCCCACCGCCCGCAGCTTGATATGTTCGCCCCGCCGCCCGCCGCCGAGCAAAGCAGCCTGAAAACCGCTGGCGCCGACGACAACACCGCCCATCCCCTGCTGCAGGAAATCGCCGCGCTCAAGCCCGACGAACTCACCCCGCGCCAAGCGCTCGATTTGCTCTACCGCCTGCAGCAAAGCGCCGCCGACGAATTCTGCTAACAGCATTCACACAACAAAAAAAGCAGCCTGAAAACCGCAAAACCGGCTTTCAGGCTGCTTTTGGCTTGAGCCTTTTCAGGCTGTCTTGCTGTGGCGGGCAGGCAGCCTGAAAAGTTTGGCAGGCTCAGTATTTGGGCGGCAGTTTGATCACCACCGTGCCGGCCAGCATGTCTTGGATGGTGCGGCGGTTGCCGACGCACAGCTGCACCAGGCAGACCAGCATGGCCAGATTGTTTAGCCAGTTGTCTTGCCAGCCGGTGAGAGCGCTGATAATGCCGCCGGCAATGGCGATGCCGACCCAAAACACAATTTCGCGCAGCAGTACCGCGCCGACAAAGCCGGCATCGCTGCCGTCGGTTTTCACCACTTTCAGGCGGCAGATCATTTTGCCCAGCGACTGGCCGCGGGAGGTCAACAGCGCGGCTTGGACAATGCCCAGCGCAAACAGCAGTACCGCACCCAGCAGCAGTAAGCCGCTGTTTTGCTGGATGGCCAGTTCCCAGAAAGCGGGGCTTTCTATATCCAAAACCTGCGATTGTCTGACGACGCTGGCGATGGCAATAATCAGCGGGATCATCGCCAGTGTCTGAAACAGGGTGTTCAGCAGATAGGCACCGATACGCCGCAGCGGCGGGGCGATATCGACTTCGACAAACGCTTCGGTTTCGAAGCTCTGCGGGGCGGCATAGGGATCGGGTTTTTCGATATTCACGATTTTCTCCTGATACAAGGGACGGCCGGCCTTGGCGGCAGCCTGAAAGGGGAGCGATTGTAAACGGCAGACGGAAAATTGTCGCGCTCCGTTTGCCGCAGCGGCAGAAAAAGGCAGCCTGAAAACGGTTTCAGGCTGCCTTTTGCTTTGCAGTGTCATTAGCTTACGCAAGTCCGTTACACTCCCCGCGCAGGCGGGAATCTTGTTCGGACTTTGGGCGGCATTCGGCAAATCAACCGTCGCCCACGTTTTTCCAAGATTCCCGCTTGCGCGGGGGGACGGTAGGGGTTGTTGTTCCGCATTCTGTCGGAATCCCAAAAAGCAGCCTGAAAAGCGCAAAACCGGCTTTCAGGCTGCTTTGGGTTTAACGCGCGGACGGCTTTCAGGCCGCATCCAGCAGCGGCGGGATAAAGCGCAGCAGGGTGTCGCGCAGGGGGATCAGTTTGCCGTGGAAAAAGTGGCTGGCTTCGGGCAGCACGATTACCGGCAGGTTTTGCGGTGCCGCCCAGTCGAGCACGTTTTGCAGGGCAACGACTTCGTCGGCGGCGCCGTGCACCAGCAGGGTGTGCTCGGGCTTGGGCGCGCTCGGGGCGGGGGTGCGGTCTTTGTAGTGGCCGAGGGCGGCGCCGATAAGCAGCAGCAGATCAGGCTGCACGCGCTCGGCGGCAAGGGTGGCAACATAGCCGCCGAAGGAAAAGCCGGCCAGCGCCAGCAGCGGCGCTTCGGGGTGGCGCTGTTTCGCCCAGGCGGCCAGCGCGGCCATGTCGTCGCTCTCGCCGGCGCCGTAGTCGTGCTCGCCTTCGCTGTTGCCGGTGCCGCGCGAATTGGGCAGGTAGCAGTGAAAGCCGAGCTGGGCGAGCGCTTTGGCGGCGGTTTGCGCGACTTTGTTGGTAAAGGTGCCGCCCTGCAGCGGGTTGGGATGGTGGACGATGGCGACGCCGCGCGGCGTGCCTTGGGCGGGGATGTAGAGGTTTTCGATTTGGCCGGCGGGGCAGGCGGCGTGCAGCAGGGTGTAGGGTTGCAGCATGGGAAACTTTCGGGTGGGTGGGTTTGACGGGATGGGCCGCAGGCAGCCTGAAAGGTGCGGCGGGCGGCAAAACGGTTTTCAGGCTGCCTGAAAGCGGCTTAGAAAGCCTTAGCGGCTGCCGTAGCCTTCGGGGTTGTTGAGCTGCCAGTTCCAGCTGTCGCGCATCATGTCGTCGAGGCCGCATTGCGCCTGCCAGCCCAATTCGGCGGCGGCGCGGGCGGGGTCAGCATAGCATTGGGCGATGTCGCCGGCGCGGCGCGGTTTGAGCGCGTAGGGAATGCTGCGGCCGCTGGCGCGCTCGAAGGCGCGTACCACTTCCAGCACCGAATAGCCGCGGCCGGTGCCGAGGTTGTAGGTGTGAACGCCGCTGCGGCCGGCTTTGGCTTCCAGCGCCCGCAGGTGGCCGCGGGCGAGATCGACAACGTGGATGTAGTCGCGCACGCCGGTGCCGTCGGGCGTGGGGTAGTCGCTGCCGAATACCGACAATTCGGGCAGCGTGCCAGCGGCGACTCGGCAGATATAGGGCAGCAGGTTGTTGGGAATGCCTTTGGGGTCTTCGCCGATGCGCCCGCCGGGGTGGGCGCCGATGGGGTTGAAATAGCGCAGCAGCACGGCGCTCCAGCGCGTATCGGCGGCGGCCAGGTCGCGCAGCACGGTTTCGATGATGTGTTTGGACGTGCCGTAGGGGTTGGTGGTGGCGCCGGTGGGCATGGTTTCGTCGATCGGTACCCGCGCCGGATTGCCGTACACGGTGGCCGACGAGCTGAACACGATCGAAAACACGCCGGCGGCGGCCATTTCTTCAAACAAAACCAGGCTGCCGGAGACGTTGTTGTCGTAATACTCGAGCGGTTTTTGTACGCTCTCGCCCACTGCTTTGAGCGCGGCAAAGTGGATCACGCTGTCGATTTGCTGCTCGGCAAACACGCGGCGCAGCAGGGCGCGGTCGCGGATGTCGCCCTGGTAAAACGGCGCGCGGCGGCCGCTGATTTCGGCGATGCGCTCCAGCACTGCTGGCGAGGAGTTGCTGAAGTTGTCGAGCAGGACGGTGTAGTGGCCGGCGGCCAGCAGTTCGACGGCGGTATGCGAGCCGATAAAGCCGGCGGCGCCGGTAATCAGAATATTCATGGTTTGCTCGTTTGTTGGGACGGGTTGGGGTTTTAGGCAGCCTGAAAGGGTAGAAAACCGCTTGGCTTTCAGGCTGCCTGCAGCAGCACCACGGCCTGCGCTTCGATGGCTTCGCAGCGGCCGAGATAGCCGAGGGTTTCGTTGGTTTTGCCTTTGATATTGACGCAGGAAACCGGCAGCGCCAGGTCGGCGGCGATATTGGCGCGCATGGCGGCGATGTGCGGCGCGAGTTTGGGGCGCTGGGCGATGATGGTGCAGTCGGCATTGACCGCCTGCCAGCCGGCTTGGCGCACGGCGGCGTAGGCGCGGCGCAAAAGCTCGCGGCTGTCGGCGCCGGCAAATTCGGCGGCGGTGTCGGGGAAGTGACTGCCGATGTCGCCCAGGCCAGCGGCGCCGAGCAGGGCGTCGGTGAGCGCGTGTAAGAGGGCGTCGGCGTCGGAATGGCCGAGCAGGCCGGTTTCGTGGGGGATATGCACGCCGCCGAGTATCAGCGGACGGCCTGTAGTCAGGCGGTGGACATCGTAGCCTTGTCCGATGCGGATGTTCATAAGGGCTTTCAAAACGGGTTAAAACGGGGAAGCGCTCTGGCCGCGGCCGATCCAGATTTTATTGGCTTCGGCGATGGCCTGCGGGTCGCGCAATACGCCGGTGCCGAACCACACCAGCGCCTGATTGTCGCGGTTGCAGATGCGCTGCTCGCCTTTGCCATCCTGCCATTGCGCGCACCACAGGGTGGCGCCGGCGGCACTTTGGCCGGCGCCGCGCTGCCATTGACCGCGGTGGGCGGTAAGCCAGTTTTGCCAGCCGGTACGGCGTTTTTCGCCGGCGTTGAGCGGCTTGGGAATCTGCGGCCGGCCGGCACCGTCGCGGTACACCACCAGCTGCAGCGACTGTACGGCGAAGTTTTGCGGCAGCGGGCTTTGGCAGGCGGCCAGCGCCAGCAGCAGGGGCAGCGGCGGGATTTTCACGGCATTCCTTTCGGCTTCGTTCGGCAAAGGCGGCATTATAGCCGCAAGCGGCGGCAGGGCGTGCTATCGGCGGGATTGGCGGCAGTTGGGGCGGCGGCAACAAAAAGCAGCCTGAAAACGGAATTTGGTTTTCAGGCTGCCTGTGTGCCGCTTAAAACCCTTTTGCCCGCAGGCGCGGTAGGGCGGGCAGCAGGCTGCGGTCGGCAGGGTTGGCGAGAAACGGTTCGAGCAGGCGGCGCAATTCGGGCGGCGCGCCCTTACCGTGGCGCTCGGCGAGAAAATAGTCGGCCACCATATCGGCCTGCTGTTCCATATTGAACTGGCAGAAGCGGTGGTTTTCGTCCAGCAGGTGGCGGTAGCGGTAGGCAGCGCGGCCGCGGTAGCCGCCCGAGAGCGCCAGCAACAGGCCGGCCAGGCGCACCGGATAGCCCAAACGGTGCTGCCAAACGTGCACGCATTCGTGGACAAACAGCGCCTGCATGGCCGGCCGCTGCTGCGAAAAATCGGCGCAATACAGCCCGCCGCCGCGCTTGGGCTGGGGGAAATACAGCGCACCGTTGGGCGCCATCGCGGTGGCGGCAGCCTGAAAGGGCAGGTAGCGGCGGCGATAAATCCGCAGGCGGTTGCAGTCGATTACGCCGCCGAACAGCGGCTCGATCAGCGCGCGCTCGCCGGCGGTGGGCAGGCGCGGGGCGGGAAAGTGGAACAAGGGCATGGCGGGGAGTGTGGCGAAAAGTGTTTAGATTATATGGATTTCCCGGCATCTGGTGGCGTGTCATGCAAAAAAGCAGCCTGAAAACCGCAAAAAGGGTTTTCAGGCTGCTTGGGCGCGGCGCTTATTTGAGCAGCCGCAGGGTAAAGGGATAGCGGTAGGCGACACCTTCGCGCGCTTTCAAGCCGGCGAGAATGCACAGCACAAAATTAACAACCAGAATCATCGGAACAAGGAGAATACCGATAAAAATCACTATGAGGACACCGGCAATACACAGGGCGATGATAACGGTAATCTGAAAATTCAGCGCTTCTTTGGCCTGGTCGGCAACAAAGCCTTTTTGCGGCTGGTCTTTGCTGATCATCCAGATAATCAGCGGCGCGATAAAGCCGAAAACAATGCTCAGCAGATGCGCGAGCATCGCCAGATTGGCATCGTCGGCTGATACGGCGGCGGAGGCGGTGTTTTGCGCGGCGGCGCACGCGGCATCTTCGGCGATAACCCGCTCGGCGGCTTCGCCGGCCGCTTGGGCTTGGGCGGCCAGGCTTTGCGAATCGGGCTGTTCGGATTCTTTATTGAGATTCAAATCGCTCATGGTGTTTTCCTCGGTGCGGGATCAATGAAAAATGAAAGTGTGGCGGACTATAACCGCGCTGCGCCGCCGTTTCAACTGTTTCAGCAGCCGGCGGGCAAATGTTTTCAGGCTGCCGGATGGGGGATGCGGCAAGCGGGTGCTTAAAAGCAGCCTGAAACGGCAAAAACCGTTTCAGGCTGCTTGGGCAAAACGTTTTCAGGCTGCCTGCAAGCGTCGCCAAACGGCAAGGGTAGGGCGCTTAGGCAAAATCGGCGGATGCCCAGCCGCCGGCGGAGCGGGGGGCTTCGGCGGGCGTTTCGGCGGCGGGCGGCGTGGTTTCGCGGATGTCGGTAAACACCATGTTTGCGCCGGTAGTCTCTTCGGTGCTTGGGGCGGCGGCGCTTTCAGGCTGCCAGTTTGACGGCTGCGGCGCATCGGGGATGGCGGCGGCAAAGTCTTCGTCGTTATACAGGCCGGCGGCTTGGACGCTGTCGATATAACCGCGGTCGTTCAGGCGGATGTGGCGGAACAGCCAGCCGTCAAGGCTGTTGAGCAGTTCGTCTTTGATGTCTTCACCGGCGAGCAGGCGGCCTTGGTATTCCATCAGTTTGTTGGCGAAATTCTGGTGCACGCGGCGGTGCGGCTCGGTTAGCGCGTAGCCCGAGCGCTCCATCATGGTTTCTTCGTAGTCAAAATGGTTCATCGAGCAGCTGATAAGGTCAAAAAGCACTTTGCCGATGTCTTCGCTTTTGGCGCCGCTTTTTTCAAATGCGTCGTTCAATTCGTTGATGTATAAAACCATTTGCTGGTGTTGTTTGTCGATTTCGCTAAAGCCGGTATTCAGATCGGCAGTCCAGAAAATGTGAGCCATGTTGTTCCTTCGTTGCTGTGTTGGTGCGGGCATGATTGCAGGCGCAGCATCTGCAGCATTTTCAGTTCCAATTTTCAGGCTGCCGGGCGCCGCGCCGGCTTGGTTTGACTTTTCTCAAACAATTTTTCGGCGGCGGCGGGGCTTCTTCACTATAATCGCTCCCTTTTTGCTATCTGCCCGCGCCCGCGCCATGAATATTTTTTACGAAGAAGGCGGCAAATTCAAAGCCGCCGCCGTTATCCAGAAGTCCGACGCCACCTATCAGGCGCAAACCCAGCACGGCAAGCGCGCCAAAATCAAAGCCGCCAACGTGTTTGCCGAGTTTGACGGCGATATGGCCGATTTTCTCGAGCGCGCCCAGGAAGAAGCGACGCAAATCGACACCGATCTCTTGTGGGAGAGCTGCGGCGGCGACGAATTTACCGCCGAGCATGCCGCCGCCGAATATTTCGGCGCGGGCTACGGCAAGGTGCAGCTGGCGGCAACGCTGATGGCGCTGTATGCCGCGCCTGCCTATTTCTACAAAAAAAGCAAAGGCGTGTTTAAAGCCGCTCCGGCTGACGTTTTGCAGCAGGCGCTGGCCGCCATCGAGCGCAAAAAGCAGCAGGAAGCGCAGATTGCCGCCTGGTCGCAAGAGTTGCAGGAAGGCAGCCTGCCCGAGGGCGTGGCCGCCGAGTTGAAACAGATTCTGTATGCGCCCGACAAGCAGTCGCCCGCCTACAAAGCGTTCACCCAGGCGGCCGATGCGCTGAAAACCGATGCCTACGGGCTGGCGCGGCGCACCGGCGGCATTGCGTCGCTGCCGCAGTATCTGTACGAAGGTTTTGCCTTCGCCCATTTTCCAAACGGCACTGCCGCACCGCAGATTCCGCTGCCGCCGCTGCCCGAATTGCCGCTGGCCGCGGGCATCAGCGCCTTTTCGATTGACGACGACGACACCACCGAAGTGGACGATGCCCTGTCGCTGCAGGATTTGGGCGACGGCCGCCGCCGCGTCGGCATCCACATCGCCGCGCCCACACTGGCGCTGGCTGCAGGCAGCGATATCGAAAAACTGGTTGCCGCGCGCCAAAGCACGGTTTACTACCCGGGCGGCAAAATCACCATGCTGCCGGACAACTGGATTGCCGCTTTTAGTTTGGACGAAGGCCATATCCGCCCCGCTTTCAGCATTTATTTCGACATCTCCCCCGATTTTCAGGCTGCCTATGCCGGCAGCCGTATCGAGCGCGTGGCCATCGGCTGCAATCTGCGTATCCAGGCCATCGAGCCGCTGTTTAACAGCGAAACCGGCACCAGCGCTGCCGAAGCTGCGGCCGGCTCCTTTCCCCACCATGCCGATCTGGCCTACCTTTTCACGCTGGCGCAGGAATTGCAAAAGCAGCGCGACCGTTTTGAAGAAAACACCGTCAAACGCTACGACTACAGCGTGCGGCTGCAGGAAGACGGCCGCGTAGCCGTGGCCAAGCGCGAGCGCGGTTCGCCCATCGACACCCTAGTCAGCGAAATGATGATACTGGCCAACAGCACTTGGGCGAAAATGCTCGACGAGCACGATCTGCCCGCCATTTTCCGCGTTCAGGCTGCCGGCGGGCGGGTGCGGATGTCCACCCGCAGCGAAGCGCACACCGGCATGAATCTGAGCCACTACGGCTGGTTCACATCGCCGCTGCGCCGCGCCGCCGACTGCATCAACCAGCAGCAGCTCGCTTCCCTGCTGCTGCCCGACACTGCCCCGCGCTATGCCGACAACCGCGACGGCCTGTTTGCCGCCGTCGGCGCCTTTGAGAGCGCCCACGCCGCCTACCGCGAGTTTCAGGACACCATGGAAGCCTATTGGTCGCTGGTTTATCTCGAACAGCAGCAAATCCGCGAAGTGCGCGCCCAAGTGCTCCGGGAAGATTTGGTGCGTGTGGACGGCCTGCCGCTGGTGGCGCGCGCTACCGGCATCCCGCTGGAAATCGCCCCGCGCAGCACGATTCAGGCTGCTATCAGCGCGCTGGACGCGGAAAAACAGCATCTGGCGCTGCGTTATTTGAACGTTGTTCCCGCCGTTGATCAGGCAGCCTGAAAACCGCTTTCAGGCTGCCGGCGCCCGTGCCATAATGGCCGCCCGACCTAACCCTTGCGAAAGGAAAAACCATGCTTACCGTACTTGCCCGCTTCCAAGTCAAAGCCGGCCAGGCCGCGCGCTTTCAAGAGTTGTGCGCCGATCTGATCGCCGCCACCCGTCAGGAAAAAGGCTGCGTGTCCTACGAGCTGTTTCAAGACAAAGCCGACGGCAACAAATTCAGCTTTATCGAATTTTGGCAAACCCAAGCCGATTTGGACGCCCATTCCGCATCTGCACACTTCACCCGCATCGTGCCGCAGCTGGTCGATATCAGCGACGAAGTAACGGTGCAGACCTTTGAAAAAGTCGCCTAAAGCCAAAGGCAAAAGCAGCCTGAAAACGCCAATCGTGTTTTCAGGCTGCTTTTTCAGGCAGCCTGAAACCTGGCGAAACCATACCGGCGGGCGCTTTGGCGCTTATTTTGCCGCGCCGAGTTTTCAGGCAGCCTGAAAGCGCTATAATCATTGCCTTGTAACACAGTGTAGTTTTCCCCCAACCCATTACAGGAGAAACCCTATGAGCACCCGTACCGAACACGACACCATGGGCAATGTAGAAGTGCCGTCTGAAGCCTACTGGGGCGCGCAAACCCAGCGCAGCCGCCAGAATTTCAAAATCGGCGGCGAAACCCTGCCGCAGCCGATGATTCACGCGATGGCGCTGGTGAAAAAAGCCGCCGCGCACACCAATGCCGCGCTCGGCCGCATCAAACAGGAGCAGGCGGATTTGATTGTTCAGGCTGCCGATGATGTGCTTGCGGGCAAGCTCGACGGCCAATTCCCGCTGGTGGTATGGCAAACCGGTTCGGGCACGCAGTCCAATATGAACATGAACGAAGTCTTGGCCAACCGCGCCAACGAAATCGCAGGCACTGGCTTGGCGGCGTACCAACCCGTGCATCCCAACGACCATGTGAACCACGCGCAATCGACCAACGACAGCTTCCCCACCGCCATCCACGTCGCCGCCGCGATTGAAATCAACCGCCTGCTGATTCCCGCCGTCAAAGCCCTGCGCGACACGCTGGACAAAAAAGCCCAAGCCTTCGCCCCCATCGTCAAAATCGGCCGCACCCACCTGCAAGACGCCACGCCGCTGACTTTGGGCCAGGAATTTTCCGGCTACGTTTCCCAGCTTGACCACGGTCTCGACCGCCTGCAAGACGCGCTCAAAGGCCTGTACGAACTGCCCTTGGGCGGTACCGCCGTCGGCACAGGTTTGAACAGCCACCCCGAATACGCCGCCAAAGCCGCCGCACGTTTGGCCGAACTTTCCGGTTTGCCGTTTGTAACCGCGCCGAACAAATTTGAAGCCCTTGCCGGACGCGACGCCGCCGTGTACGCCTCGGGCGCACTCAAAACCCTTGCCGCCAGCCTGAACAAAATCGCCAACGACATCCGCTGGCTCGCCTCCGGCCCGCGCTGCGGCCTGGGCGAAATCAAAATCCCCGAAAACGAGCCTGGCTCGTCCATCATGCCCGGCAAAGTCAACCCCACCCAATGCGAAGCCATGACCATGGTGTGCTGCCAAGTGTTCGGCAACGACGTCGCCATCGGCATGGCGGGCGCGTCGGGCAATTTCGAGCTGAACGTCTATATGCCCGT
>ERZ773077.1609-NODE-1609-length-15221-cov-14.983384_pt1 | contig 15221 bp, 12 predicted proteins | sample MGYA00580612_ERZ773077 | MGnify/ENA primary metagenome ERZ773077 (study PRJEB29015, sample SAMEA2737971) | human oral metagenome | biome: human oral; feature: human-associated habitat; material: dental | place: China | collected 2021 ...
TCCGTCAACAATGATTTGACCACTCGTTGGATTAATGACACTGACTAGTGACTTGATTGTCGTTGATTTTCCTGCACCGTTATGACCAATCAGACCGACAATTTCACCATTTTGAATGGTCAAGTTTAGATTCCTAAGGGCCAGATGGCCATCATAATCTTTGGTTACATTTTTAAATTCAATCATCAGAATTCCTCCCTTTTCTTTACATTATGTTTATTATATATTTTTTTAAAATGTTTGTCTGTTTTGTGCCTGAAATGTTCGGTTTTTTCCCTAAACGGTCATTTTGATGGTGTATAGCTTTTTTTGACCTCATCAAAGTGTTCTAAAAGATATAGAAAGAACTGCGGAATCGTCTCCAGCATATCCTGTTCATAAACTCGTTCTGTTCGCTGATGCAAGTCTTTTCCCCATGGACCTAGGTTGACTGAGGCGACATTGATCTCTGCAATCTTCTCTATGTCAAGTGGGTAGATCGTCTCAGAAACTGCTAGGCTATCTAAGACCTGTCGATAGTCTTTCAGTGGCTTTTCTAGGGCACAGTAGCTCATATCACAAATCCCCATAAAATACTCTTGTACTTTGAGATGGTAGCCACCACTTCTTTCTAAGTAATGTTGGTAAAAGGAGATCAAGCGCTCTAGATCCAGCTCTTGATTTTGTAATCGCCGGCTATTCATCGATGGGTAATAGGGTGGCGCAATGGCCAATATGGCTAGTGCTTCTTTTTTGTCATAAAAATCAAGGACCTTTTGGACGGTAAACAAGGTGACTTCTTGATAGGAAAGGCCAGCTTGTAGCTTCTGATAGGAGGCTTGGTTGACTCGTTCCATCATTTGAGTGAAGCCTGTTTTCTTTTGGCATACTTGTAGCAACTCTTGGTAGGTCAGTACCTTGGGTCTTTCAATGGGTCTATTTTCTTGATACTGCATTTGCAAACTACAGTAGTGGTCGTAAAACTCATCTAGGGCTTCTTGGCTGAGTTTTTTAATAGTTGCTAGTAACTCCTGTGGGCTTTTATCTAGGTATAAAAGACTGAAATAACCTGCTGCTCTAAGCACTGTCGAGACGTCATACTGCTCTTTTAAATCTCGCATAAAAGACCAGGATGGTAAAGGGGTGTGCTCGCCATAAGCCTGGTCTGCAAGCAGTGGATTGAGGTCTATTTTTTCGACTATTTTGGCTAAGAGAGAGATGGCATTGATCCCTTTGAGGGGTTCTTTGATATGAGAGAGGATGCCTTGGGTCACGATCAGGGGCATTAGTTTTCCGACAGTACCGACATGTAGGACTTTTTCGGTTGCTGATGGGCTTTCAAAAGGCTCTGAATCAACAGCCAGCAGGTAGTGAAGATTGAACCGCTCTTTTAACTCCTCTAGTAGTGGAATGGCGGCACGCATACCTTGTGAATAGGCTTCTTCGTCTCCGACAGATAGGTAGAGTAGATTGACCTCACCACTCCTTCTTTGCGCATACTCTTCTAAAACTCCTAGTTGCAGAGCCAGTGCGGCTTTCATGTCGCAAGAGCCACGTCCAAACTGCCACTCATTGGATGCTATGTCTTTTAGGACGTCGGTGTTTGAATTTTCTTGGGACAAGTGGACTTTTAGGGCTTCATTGTCAAAAGCGACATCCTTTAAATGTCCAAAGTCTTCTGTATCTACGGTATCATGATGATGAAAAAGAATCACTGTATCAGCGGTATCTCGACGAACCAAGGCCCAATTTACACTGCGACCTAAACTGTCGTAGGAAATGGCGTAAGTTCCAAATTGGTCGGGGTGCTTTTTAAAGTAAGGAATGGTGCTAATGTAATCTGTCAAAAATCGCTCTATGTCGCATTCAAAGGCTGTATGCGTAAAGCTTTTGATGGCCATACTTTTATTAAAAATCGTGCGTATTTTTTCTTTCATTTTTTTCACCTGAAAAGCAAGCTTGCTCTTTTCTGAATTGATTTCTCCCTTATTTTAGCACTCAAACCTTTTATAAACAAGGAAAAGTCTACTATTCTTAATTTTGTGGAAAAAAGGCTATGAAAAAGCTCCTTTTCTCTTGTTTGAGGGGAAGGAGCTCTTATTTATAATGGCTTGTTTTTCCATCACTCTAGTTTGGACAAGGCTAATAGTGCTAAGCCATAAATGATAGTATTGGTTTCTAAGTCTGTTTTATCTAGCCATTCGTTGGGTAGATGTGCGATGTCCTTTTGCCCTGGAAAGCTTGGTCCGTAGGCAATGATGTTGGGCACAATTTTAGCAAAGGTGCCACCTGTAGTCGTCACAGGTGTTGCTGTATTTCCTGTTACTTGGTTATAAACAGCTTGTAAAGTCCGCACATAGATCGAGTCTTTGTCATATAAGACTGGCTCCCACTGATCACGGACGCTTAGAGTGAGTCCTTGCGGGATCTTGTCTTGAATAGCAAGGATCAAGTCTTCCTGACTGCAGGAAGCAGGGTATGACATGGTCCACTCTATATAGTGGTCTGATCCTGTCATACCGAGACTATAGCCACGGACAATCATCTCACCAAAGTCCTCATCAGAAAAAGCAATTCCCAACTCTTGGCCATTGCCTTTGGAATGTAGTAAATAGTCATTGACAAAGCGGTAGAGAGCAGCAACCTGATCTCCAGGACTCGTCAAGCGCACGCGCAAGCGCCCTCGCTCGCCATAAACGACTGGCCATTTACAATCTGGAGTCCATCCAAAAATCGGCGGTACTTCTTTGGTCAGATAATGTTTGACACAGGCAAAGGCAATCTCTTCATTGGTACCAAAAACAATGCGGACGGGATAAGGAAAGCGAATGCCTGCTTCTTTTAGGACGTAAAGAGCAAAGAGATTGGCCAAAATCGGTCCCTTATTATCCAAAACGCCTCGTCCATACAAGCGATTGTCTCGCTCACTCAGAGTCCACGGGTCAGAGTCCCATCCTTGACCTGCTTCTACAACATCAACATGGCCAAATATACCGTAATAAAAACCTGTCGGCAAATCGTCACCGTACTGAGCGTAGCCGACCTTATTATCTAGATTAACTGTTTTAAAGCCTAGCCTATCTGCTATGTCAAGTGCTTTTAGCAAGGCAGCCTTAGGACCTGGGCCAAAGGGCGCATCCTCACTCTTATCTCCAAAAACACTTGGAATAGCAATAAATTCTTTTAATGCTTTTGCTAAGGACGGCTGAATTTCTTTTAATTTTGTGATGATTTCTTGTTTATCTTGCATAAACAGCCTCCTATTTCATTTCGATCGGTTTCATACGTTCTGCCAAGTAATCATCTAGCCATTTTTTGTCAGCCTTCTCTAGCTCCATGTGTCCATCTTTTTGCGGATGGATTCGATAGACCGTCAGAGGAGTCTGCTCTGTCGCAACGACAAAGGAGAAATTCTCTATATTACTAGCCGCTCCCCATTTGCCTTCTGCATTCAGTGCGACAACTGAAATATCTCCCGCCTGCTGTCGTCTCTTTTTCAAGGTATTTGTTACATTATAAACAACACGTTCACATGCTTCTTGCGGTGAAAAGCCTTCTTTCATCTGTCGGACGATTTCATAAGAAACTAATCCTTTCATCAGGTCTTCGCCTAAGCCCGTAGCTGTTGCTCCTCCAACCTGGCTATCTACATAAAGCCCTGATCCTATAAAAGGAGAGTCTCCTACTCGTCCTGCTTTTTTCATAAAGAGTCCACTTGTAGAAGTCCCAGCAACCATGTGATCCTGCTGATCCAATGCTACCATACCTACTGTATCATGACCTGCATAGGGACTAAGTTGCGGGCTAGTTTTCATATCATGAAGACGATTCTGGTAATGTATCTTCGCACGTTCGGTCAGCATATTCTTCCTCTCGAATCCTGCTTGATGTGCATAAAGCGCTGCACCTTCTCCGACCAAGACATTATTGACAGATAGCTTACTTAAAGAGCGGGCAACACTGATGGGGTTTGCAAAGTCCTTGAGGGCACATACAGCCCCAAAGTCAAAATTATCTCCATCCAGATAGGCAGCATCCAGTTCTACTTGCATATGCTCATTAGGGAGACCACCATAACCTACAGACTTGTAATAAGGAAAGTCCTCTACTTGCTTGATGGCTTGCTCTATTGCATCTCCGGCATCTCCTGAAATCTTTAGATCATCTACTGCCTGGCTGACTCCCTCTAGGGCCATTCGCCAAGTTGCAATCATTCCCCACATTGACCTTCTCCTTTGGAATCGATAGTTTTCTGTCATAATTTGTTCATATATTTCTGGTGTTAATTCTTGGCAAAGTACCTTCATTAAGCGCAGAGTGGCTTCTACATCTTTTTTGTGGAGAATGCCTTGATGGGTGTGCATATAGCGCATGGGAATAGACAAGGTTGTTGCAAGAATACCTTCCAAAGATTTATAGATATTTCCTGCGTCTGTCCCCCCGTCCATAAAGCAAGCAATTTGATAAGGAATCTGGTGCTTTTGGCATAATTTTTCTAAGTAAATCAAGAGACCCCGATTGGTCAAGGTCATATTGTCCACAGCATTGAGTGTGACTCCTTTACCCAATTTGATGGGATTCTTATCAGCTGGTGTATCTCCTGCTAAACAGGTGTCAACAGCAAAAGCGATCTGAGGCTCTATCATATGAGCAACTGTTCTTGCGCCTCGTAAACCAACTTCTTCTTGAACTGTGGTCGCTAAGGTTACTTGATTCGGACTTGACTGCTCCTGTAAGGATTGCATGAGCCAAATCCCTAGCGCCACACTGACACGGTTATCAAATGCTTTTCCTAGTAGATAGTTTGGATTGTTCAACGGTTGGTAAATGGCATAAGGGCAGACTCGATCCCCTACCTGAATTCCCAGCTTTTCAACTTCTGCTCTACTTTCAACACCTAAGTCAATAAAAGCTTGCGACATTGGAAGGACACTCTCTTTTGCCTTTTTACTAAGTGCGTGGATCTGTGGTCCAGCGATAATCCCTTGATAGGTCTTTCCTGACTGCGTGACGATGGTTACTAATTGTTGTAACAAAGTATGAGTCCAAGTACCACCAACACTCTGGATAAAAAGGTAGCCATGCTCATCTATACGAGATACCATATGCCCTACTTCATCCATATGAGTAGAAAAAAGAATAGATAAGCCGCTCTTACCTAGCGTGTAAAGTCCTGATCCAAGCCTGTCCGCCCTGACTTGGCAAAATGGTAATTGTTGACTGACATAGTGACGAATCACTTCTTCTTGTCCTGATACTGCCTGTAAATTTGATAGACTTTCTAAGATTGTCCAATCAATGACTGTTTTCATCTCCATCACCTATCCTATCTTGAAAAGCCATTTCTGCCAGCATTTGTTCATTTAATTGTCGCAAAAAAGCAACAATACTTGTCCGAATCGGATCCAAATCATCGATATGTATGGACTGGACAAAGGAGTTGCTATGTTGAAGGGGAATCACGATAACAACAGTCGGAGCACCTATCCGTGTCTTATGGATAAAGGCGCCATCAGTCCCTGTATCTTGTATCTGTGCTTTGACTTGAAAACCACTAGCTAAGGCTACTTTTTTCAGAGTCGCAAGCAACTTCAGGTTTGGCAGGAGCGTTTTATCAAAGTGCCGTAAATAAAGTGTCTTTTCTTGATAGTCTTCTACGGGAGCAGCGTCAAAAACCAAAGCCAAGTCAGGTTTTATACGATTAGTAGCGGTGATAGCTCCCCGTGTACCGACGAGGGATTGGCTGATTCCTCCAATAGCTAAGTCATAAGGTAAGCTTCCCTGTACTTCTGACATGATTTGCTGGGATAGGTAAAGCCCCACTCGATTGGCAATATTTTTTGATAACAAGAGGCCTGATTCGTTCAGATGAGCTGGGATGTCTAATACAAAGGTATCGCCGATTTGGATATGCCAATCTTTTAATTCTGCCAGAGAGCGGGCTCCAATATCTAGAAGATAATCCTCACCCTTTTTTAGAACATAACCATATACTCTTTCATGATGACGCTTGAGCAGGCAGATCCTTTGGTTGAGAAAGTCAGCTTTTTGGTACAAACCGATCGTCACAAAGTCTAGTAAGCCATCCTTTCGCAACTCTTGTACCATGCCACCATTTTCATCCATATTTGCACTGATCATAACCTTAAAAGGAGAATCATGTACGAGACTCTCGCCAAACACGGATCCTAACTTGTCTTTTGCAATCGCCAAGCCCTGCTTTTTATAATGATTTTCTAAATAATCGTGGAGCTCATATTCGTCACCAGATAGGGCTGGAATCTGGCATAATGTTTCTAAATCCATTTTCTCCTCCTCATTTATAAATCAATGGTGAATCTCTATTTTCAGGTTGACTAATGATTGCTGCGATGTTCTGTAGAGCTTCTGTCAGACCAACGCCGCCTTTTTTGGGCATTTCAATCATGGTTACTAGAGATTTGTATTGATTAATCACTTCTTCACTTTCTTTAGAGCAGGCTACAAAAGTATGACACTCTGTCTCTTTTTGCACAAAATCTGCAACTTGAGCAGCCATATCAGCATATGTATCGTAATTAAAACAAGGTCCACAAAATAAGACTTGGGCTTGTGTTTTTTTTACCAGCGCAGCAATTTTGCGTAGGACCTCTTCTTTATGCTCTTTAAAATAATCTGGCCCACAATAAAGCGTTCCAAGGACTTGTAGCTGATGCTGAGCAAAATAATCTTTAAACATCAAGTAAGAACCAACACCACCTTTTTCTAGACCTAGTGGCGTATCTGCTCTTTCTTTACCTCCATACCCCATCTGAATCTGATCAAACAATAATAATACTCTCATTTATCCACTCTTTCTAAAAAAGGAGTGAGCTAGGATTGCCTTCTCATGAAAGCGTTCTGCTAGCCTCACTCCATCCCTAGAGTTTGCTCCAATTATGGTTGCAAGACTCTCATTATGTTATATTTCACTTACCAGACTAAATCCTATAAATCATCTAGAGATAGGTCGTCTAGAGAGATTTCGTCTAGTTCGTCTGATACGACTGCTACTGGCTTCAATTCATCCTTGAGATATTGCTTGTCCAAAGCTTTAAAGAATGGATAGTAAATCAGACAGTCTAGGAAGATCAGCAGAATCTGCCAGAAACCTGCAATCAAGCTACCTGTAGATAGCCAGCCTGAGAAGAAGAATGGTGTCGTCCAAGGCAAACCAACTCCTGTCGTTTTTGGAATAATACCGACAATAGTCGCAATTGTTGAGATTATAGTGTTAAACACTGGAGTTACGATAAATGGAATAGCTACTACTGGATTCAATACGACAGGCAAACCAAATATAATCATTTCATTGATCCCAAAGATACCAGGAACGATAGCTAATTTACCTAATTTTTTCATCCGTTGAGATTTTGCAATGAAGACCATCAAGAAGACCAATGAAAGGGTTGATCCGCCTCCACCAAAGTTGGTAAAGAAGTTACTAAAAGCATTGGTAAAGATATTTGGTAATTCTGTATGTGCCTTAAAGGCTTCTAAATTTTCTAGTGTCAGGACAGTACCTATTGGACCAAATACGGTATTGGTAACAGCCGGACCATTGATACCAAAGAACCAGAAGAAAGTTGATAAGAACTGTGTGATTGGTTCTAGGAATACACTCTTACCAATCCCTACCAACGGTGTTTGTAAGGTCGTGTAGATAAAGTTGTGTGCAAACTTAAATGGTGTGAAGGTGAAACCGATATAAACTAGGAAAAAGAGTGCCATTGGAAATAAACTTGGAATAAGTGCAGCAAATGATTGAGCTACTGCAGGTGGTACTCCATCAGGCATCTTAATCACCCAGCCCTTTCGGGCAATCATGACAAATAGACGAACCGAAATGATGGCTGTAATCATGGCAATAAACATACCAGATGCTCCAAAGTTTTTAAGAGCAAAACCAGCAAAGGCATTGTCTCCATTCATAAAGTCTGGATGTGTCTTTGGTGTGATAATGAGGAAACAAACCAGAGCAACAACAGCACCGGCAATAGCATCTGCTTCTAATTGTCTAGCATAGGAATAACCAATCCCAATGACCCCAAGCAAAGCAAGAACACTAAAAGTTGAGTCGACAACCGCATCCATATGTGCTTCCCAGCCCTTGCCAAAGAACTGAGCTATGAAATCTCCATACCCAGGAATAGGGAATTGTTGTAAGAGTAGAAAAATGGATGCAATAATAATTAAAGGCGTTGTAATCAGAAAACCATCCCGAATGGCAATCAAAACTTTATTATTACTAAGTTTCTCGGCTGTTCCGCCTACAGCTTTTTCAAAATTCGCAAACATCATCTAATCTCCTTTCTGCTTATTTTTTGGCCTTTAAAAGTTGGATGGCACGTTTCAAAATTCGCTCGCCATCTACATTTCCGTAATCTTCTAAATCAATAACGGCTACCGGTGTCCCTTGAGGTTCATATTTATCTCGTGTCGCATTGAATTTATATTTGACCTGAGGACCGAGTAAGATAACGTCCGGATGAAATTCCTCTACAATAGCATCAAGCTTTGAGTCTGAAAATGCCTTGACTTCAAAGGGTAGATTGTGATTGTCTGCCACTGCTTGCATTCTGCTTGCTACAAGACTAGTAGACATGCCTGCGCTACAAAACAAGTAAACTCTTTTTTTCATAGCAAAATCCTCCTAATTTATTTCTGCCTGGGGCAATCTTTTATAAACTGCCAAAAGTTCCTCAGCTGTGATTTTTAATAACTCTGCACTCATGAGTTGATCTTCGGCATGAAGCAACAAAAGTGAGAAATCAGGACTGTCACCTGAGCTATCACGTTGCAACAGTTCAAAGTGAATCTCATGCCCCTTCACGCGCTGCGCTTCACCATCATCAATTAAAGCCTGAGCCTGATCAAAGTGCCCTAACTTGGTCTCAGAAATAGCTTCCATAAAAGCTGATCTCGCTGAACCTACAGCACTGATAATCTTGAAACAAACCAATTCCATCTCCTGCATCATCCAACCTCCTTTCTTCAGATACTAAATCCGTAAAATACAAGGTAAAATAAGAAACAGGCGATGCGTTCGATGACCGCAAGAATGTTTCTCTTTTTTACACAGTGTTTAGGACATGTTCTATTAACTAAGATATAAGAGCGTTAAAAACCAATTGAAAAATAGGAAATACGTTGACGAAATCTATTTCTAAACCTATTTATCTTTTTTTCTGAGGTTTTAGCTCACATTCGATTTGACTAAATTAAACAACTTTCCATTATAATAAAGAAACCATCTAATGTTTCTTGTCATTAGTAAACAATAAGTGTACTACTCATCCAAAATAGCACTAATGAATGCTTCTCCAGTTTGCGCTGAAAGGAGATTCTCCATTTTTTCTGGACGCCCCAGGCAGTTGCCTAACCAGTGGAAAAACAGCTGTATAAATTGACTATCTGTATCTTTCAAAGCCAGCATAATGACCATCTTGACAGGATATTTCCCCCAGGTTATAGCCTCTGATAAGACAGCAATAGAGATAACCGATTGTTTACTATATGCTTGTAGCGGGTGTGGGATAGCAATCGCATAGTCGAAGTCTGTTGGCGATAGAGCCTCACGTTGTCTAACAGATGACAAAAATTCATCTGAAACGATACCTTCTTGATAGAGATTGTCCGCCATAAACTGAAGTACCGAATCTGCGTCCTTCATATCCAAATTGCTATAGAAAAAGCGTTCTGTTAAAAATTTTCTGATTTGTAATGCTAACTGAACATCCGTTTGTTGTTTCTCAATTTTATTCAAAGCAGCAATCAAGGTCAGTTCGTCTTCTGCATTAAAGAATGTAGAAAGACAGACAACTGGGATTGAAAGAGACTGCGGAATTGGACTAAATGTGATGACTAGCTCAACCTCTTTTTGTAACAATCGATCCACACTAAAATAATCACTCTGTTCTACAATCTGAATACGATGTGCAAATCGTTGTTCCAAACGTTCCAATGATGACGTTATCAAAGAATAATTCTTCGGTGCTAAGAGATAGACTGGAATCTTACGACTCTCCATCAAATGCGAATAACTAGCTCCAATATGAACTGCAATGAGGCCAATTTCTTCCTCATTCAAATCCGTTTGTAAAATATTTCCAAGATAGGTACTGATATTGACTGCAATATCAAAAACGAGTGGATACTGCCGTTTCAAATCATGGAAAAAAGCATTGGGCAATTCTAGGTCAAATCGTAACCTTTCAACTAAACCTTGTAAATGCAGGTGCAACCGCATTAAAAAGTCTTGATCAGCCAAAAAATCTAGGCCAGATAATTCTTCTAAACGACGGCCAATTTCTTGTACTACTTGGTCAAAATCAATCGTTTTCCCCTTGAAATCTGTTTTGATTCTCAGTTGTTGAATATCTCTATAGGTATTTAAAAGCCGAGCAAAACTATAAACCTCTGTATCAGGAATCGTCAAATGAAAATGCCGAGCAATTTGATCAATAAAGTCTTGGGCAAGGGAACGCTCCTGCTCTGTCACGACTACATCTTCTGGTAATTCACCGATAAACTGCGCATCAATCGCTCGTCGTAGTGCAATGCCAATATGCAAGACCAGCATTGGCAAAGAAGCTGAACGCATAGGATAATCATAAAGTTTCAAAGTGTCCTGAAAGCATGTCCAAACCCACTCAAAATCCAAATCAGCGTACATATCCATCACTTTATCAAGATTAATAAAATCATCTTTAATTTCTGTAGCTAATAAATCACGATAAAAACGCCTCTTATAAAACTCTGTTCCTAAAAGCTCAACTGTACCCTCCTTACACCTAAGCTGCAAATCGGGATAGGCCGCCACAATCTGTGTGGCACGTTGAATATCCAATTTTATGGTTGGATAGCTAACGTAAAGTCTATCAGCTAAATCTAACAAAGGATGAGCTCCCTTACTCGTCAACAAGTATTTCAACAAAAAGTTTAAGCGTTCATCTGCTGTCTGAGGAAGAATCCTTGTTTCTGCTATCTGTCGATTTTCTACCGATAAGAAATATCCTTTGTGAGGATGAGACAATATGGTCCCTTCTACTTCTCGATTGATCTTTTCAATATCAGATCGGATGGTTCGATCTGAGACAGATAATAAGGTGGCCAAAGCTTTTCCCTTCATCCAATCGCCTTGTTGTTCCAAAATACTCAACAGTTGCTTTTGACGCTGGTTCATACTTTCACCACCTCTAATCTACTAAATCTACTTCTATTATAGCAAAATAAACCGCTTTCAAAATATAAAAGCCTTTCCTACGGCTAGGAAAGGCTATCTTATTGATAATTACGCTAGAAATGAGTATAAAATGACAATCTTTATACTAGAAAGAATATTACAGCACATGAATGTTTGAAAAGCACAACGTCTGAAAATGAGCGAAGAAGATTGGCTCAGCTTACTTGAACAACGAATCAATAACAGAATGTTTAGATGGTGCTTCGGATGAATATGTATGCGCCATACAAGCTCTGGGCAAAGAAAAAGCGACACCAAAACCACACAAGTTTTAGAATCACCTTTGGAATGAAGGAGCCTCTAGTCGAAAGTACGAAAACAGATGCTTGCAACGTTGAGCCTCTACTCCTTTATTTCCCTTGTACATGAACTGCTTTTATGCAAGAGACTTAATGATACATTATGTTTGATATAATTCCTTGACCGCTTGGATATCTACTGGCTGAATGCCAAAGAAAGAACCTGCCGATTGCATAACTGAATCCGACTCATTATGATCCAGACCGATTGCATGGCCTAGTTCATGCGCTGCTGTATTGACAATACGTGTTTGTGTGTAGCCGTTTCCTTGTTTAAAAGATAAAAAGCATTCAAACGAACTGTCACACTGCTAAATCGCTTGGTCAATACATTAGTCTCTGATTCTGCTTCTCCAGCTGCTGTAATACTATCATCATTCATTTCAGTGGCTACAATATTCGCCTGGCTTTTGTCTTCTACTATTTGAAAGTGAAAAGCCCCTGTCGCATTCCAAGAGGCGATAGCTTCTTGATAGGCCGAACGAAAAATAGGATTTCTTGTCTCGATATAAACAGTTGCTGTCGCTGCATCCCACCGAGTCCCAGCCAAAGCTGTCACATGTTCATCTGCTAGGTGACCTCTTAGATTTTGAACTTTTTGGCTGATACTCGTATGAATACCTTTCTCATCTAAAAAAGCATCCACATGATTCACTGCCGTTTGGAAAGCATGTGATAGACCTGGCAAGCCAGCCTTCGTACTACTTGTCACATATAAGACACCCACTAATATCATAAACGACACAGAAACTGTCCAAATAAGTCTCCAGCAGATCGTCCACATACATGTAAAAATCTTCCTCATTCTCGCCTCCTTCCCCAGATAAACTTTGATTGTAAACTAGCTTTCTTAAACTTTTCTGAATAATGAAATAAAAAAACTTCCATCCTATGCGTAATAGAAGTCCTTTTATCTGATTTATGATAGCCTCTCCTCTGGCTGATAGCCTATCGGCAACCATTCTAAGATGTATTCTAATTGTTTTTCCCAATAATACCATTCATGCTTCCCTGGACTATGTTGGTATTCTAGTGATAGGCCCAGTTCTTGTAGCTTTTGAACGGCCACTTGATTAGCCTGATAGAGAAAATCCTGCTCTCCACACCAGGCATAAAATTTTGTTTTTTTATCCGATTCGGCTACCATAGTGGTTAAAAAGTGTTGCTCGACTCCAGGAGCTTTCAAATCACCAAAAACACCTTCCCAGTAAGCATGACTTCCTCCCGGAATAGCATCCAAGTCAGTACCATCAATTCCAAGACCGAGAGCACCTGAAAAAGAAGCAGCATAAGAAAATCGATTGGTTTTCAAAGCGATTTTATATGCGCCATAACCACCCATCGATAAGCCAGCGATGAAATTTTTCTCACGTTTGCGGCTCATATTTGGAAAAAAGCGATGTAAAACCTCTGGCAACTCGGTCACTAAAGCATCATAGTATTCTAAGCCGTAAGCAGTGTTAGTATACCAGGCTAGGTCGGTTGACGGCATCACAACAATGAGATTGGTATGGCGCAATAATCGTTCAATATTTGTTCGCTTTTGCCAAGAATTTTCATTCCCCCCCATCCCATGCAAAAGATAAAGGACAGGAATATCCTGATCATCTACCTGATCTGGGTCAATTTCACTTGCATCTGGATAGATTACACTGACACGACGTTCCATGCCTAAAATTTTAGAGTTATATTCAATGTCAAGAAAAGCCATCTCTATCTCCTATTTCTATTACGCTAGAGAGTGGGACAGAAGTCCTAGCCTCTCAATTGTCTTTGGATTGTCGAGCAAGACGCAGTGGTTGAGTGGGCTCTACTACGCTGATTTCATCAGCTTTTACAGCCCTACTCAACTGTGCGGAGGTGGGACGACGAAATCGAATTCTAACGAATTACCGATTTCTGTCCCACTCTCTTATTGTTTCACTTCCATGACTACCGGTAAAATAGCAGGGCGACGTTTGGTCTGCTCAAAGAGATATTTAGAAAGAGCATCGCGGACATTTCCTTTTAAATCTGCCCAGTCAAACTCTTCTTTTGCAAGGTAATCTTCAACAGTCTTATTGATCAGCTCCGCACTTTCACGTAGTATATCACGGCTTTTCTTAACATAGATAAAGCCTCGGGTGTGAACTTTTGCTTTAGAAATAATTTTCTTTTCACGGCGATTGACACTAATCACCACAATGAAGATCCCATCTTCTGACAATACTTTTCGGTCTCTAAGGACGATATTGCCGACATCTCCTATGGCATTTCCATCAATCAGTACATCACCAGCAGGCACTACTCCAGCAGGAACAAAATCGCCTTGATCGTATTCCATAACAGAGCCACGTTTAGGGATAAAGATGCGTTCAGGTAAGAGCCCGATTTCCATTGCAGCTTTGGCATGAGCATCTAACTCACGGTATTCACCTTGAATTGGAAAGAGAAACTTGGGTCTCAAAAGATTCAGCATCAGCTGAAGATCACGCGCATTACCATGACCAGATACACGTAAATGCTGGGTAATCAACTTCACAACACCTCCCGCTTGATAGATCATATTTTCCACACGAGCGACAACTGCTTCCTTAGCAATCGAAGGAGTCGTAACAATATATACCAAATCTCCTTCTTTGATTTCTACATAGCGGTGGCGACCAATTGACATCTTACGTAAGCCATTGATAGGTTCTCCCATACGCCCAGTCTCTAAGATAATCAGTTCATGATCTTCAAACTTGGTCATTTCCTTTGGCTTGATCAAGAGACGTTCGTCGGCTAAGGAAAGCTTCTTCAGGCGGATAGCAGTACGGACAATATTTTCCACATCAAAACCAGTCAAAACAACACGACGACCTGTGTTTGCTGCAGCATCAAATACCTGCTGAATACGTGAAAGATTGCTAGCTACCGCTGCCACAATCACACGACCATCCCAATCAGCTATCGTCTGCATAATTTCATCGCCTACTTCACTCTCACTAGCTACCTGGATATTGCTATCTGCATTGGCAGAATCACTCAGTAAAGCAAGAACTCCATCACGTCCAATCTCAGCCAAACGACCAAAATCCGTCGCATAAGACTCACTTGCTGACTGGTCAAACTTGAAATCACCGGTATAAACGATATTGCCTTCATCAGTCTTGATGACAACACCCAAACTCTCAGGAATAGAGTGAGTCGTTCTGAAAAAGGAAACGACCACATTACCAAACTCAATTTCAGTATTTTCATCAATCACATGAAAGTCATTGAATTTCTTAACTGTATCGTTGTTTTTCACAAAAAGTTTGGCCAACTCAATAGTGAGCTCTGAACCAAACACAGGCACTTTTGTTTCAGCCAAAAGGTAAGGTAGTGCTCCAATAGCATCGGCATGGCCATGAGTCAAAAAGACTCCAGCGATTCGTTCACTATTTTCATAGAGGTAATCCATGTTGGGAATCACCACATCAACACCTAGCTGTTCATTCTCTGGGTATTTTAGCCCTGCGTCCAAAACAAAAATTGATTCATCTACCTCGGCGATATAGAGATTTTTACCATTTTCTCTGACACCACCTAAAGCGATGATTTTCACTTTACTCATTAATTTTGTATCCTTCCATACATTTATATTTTATTACTAACGGTCCTTGGAATCCAAGTCGAATTACAGTCTTGCAACTTTCGCTGCACATCCCCTATATTAT
>ERZ773077.1614-NODE-1614-length-15179-cov-3.092105_pt1 | contig 15179 bp, 8 predicted proteins | sample MGYA00580612_ERZ773077 | MGnify/ENA primary metagenome ERZ773077 (study PRJEB29015, sample SAMEA2737971) | human oral metagenome | biome: human oral; feature: human-associated habitat; material: dental | place: China | collected 2021 ...
CAGATTCAATCCAGGATGAAAACGGAAATGATACCATTAAATTCGAAAATGGTATAAGCAAAAACGACCTGATTATAAAAAGGAGTAACAACAAAGACCTATATGAATATGATGATGTGATTATCTCTTTTAAAAATTCTCCTAATGACTCGATAGCTATAAAGAATATTATTGCAGATAATAAAATTAGACCTTCTGGCATAATAGAGAATTTTGAATTTGCAAGCGGAGAAAAGCTAAGTTTTGAAGATATTAAGCAACTATCTCTTGTTGGTACCAATAAAGATGACTTAATAAAAGGCTACAACGATATGGATAATGAGATCAAAGGCGGCGACGGGAATGATATACTAATAGGAGGCAACGGAGTTAATAATATCCTTGATACTCTAAGAGGATGCTATGACAGCTATGGTAATCCCGACATCAGCATGAATGGCAAAAATACCTTCGTCTTTTCTAGGGGTGACGGAAACGATATGGTGGAAAATTTCAAAGACAACGACTTAATTAAATTCAAAGACATGGGAAGCAGCGAGGTTAAATTTAATCTAAATTTAGTCGATAATTCGTTACTCATCTCGGATAAGCTATCAAATAGTAGCGTCTTGATCAAAAACTACAATGTAAGGACAAATTTAAATTTTCAATTCAAAGACGGCAAAATTCTAGGAAGCGATTTTATTAGTGGGCAAGTAAAACCTATCGACGGTGGAAACACTATGGTAGGGGGCAAGGAAGATAATGTATTTATTTATGACGGAGGAGCAAAAACTATAATGGATCTTGGAGGCTACGATAAGGTCATATATAAAAATCCCGTAAAAAGAGTCCGCTATGACTTTGGTAAAAATGGTTCGAGCGATCTTAAGCTCATCATCACTCCGGCAGATCCTAATGCAAAGAACGATATCTTAGAAGTAAAAGGCTTTTTTAGCAACAGGGATAATGTCATAGAGGAATTTCATATCGGTAAATATCTAAATATCAAGGCAGCGGATATCTATAAAGCATTCGGCAAAACCTATATTGCTAGTGCCAAACCTGCTGCATTAGCGATAGATGCTAATTTGGCTGCAAATAATAAAGCCCCGATCTCACCTCTTTCAAAAAGCTCCGGCGATAGTTCAAATTCCAAATCCGGCTGGGATATGGTTTTAGGTAGCGGCGATAAGAATGAATTAAAGGCTATCGTTTCAAAATTTTACAACGATGCCGACTTAAGCACATCCAAGCTTAATTCGGCTCTTAATCCTAGCGGCGTTGCAAATCTAAACACCATCTCGAGCATCAGCCAAGAAGATGCTTTAAAAGACAATGCTTTCTTAAGCCAAAATACCGTAAATAAGATCATCGAGCAGCTAAACGTCTACGCCGATAACTCGGAAGCTTTGGAATTTAACCAAAGAGATATCCGCAAGGATGATATGCAGGTTTATATGAGTTAAGGGCTATTTAGGACTATACCTTTTAAGGGTTATGTCTTATAATTATGCCGGCATTTCATTCCCCTTGCCGGCATATCGCTTTATGTTAGCAATTTTATATGAGGCGGCACATTTAAAACGCCGCCTCATAAGTTGCCGTACATTTTAAAACCATAGCTAGGCAAATGATTAAATTTTGATACGGTAAATTTAAAATGCTTGCATGAGTATAGGCAAAATTCTGCAAACATCTCCATCCTTACATGGGGTTTTTACGCTTGCAACCTTTACTCTTCTTAAAAATCCTGAAAAGAACTAGGTTGATTCCATAAACTACAACATATACGCACCCTTTATGCCTTCAAAGCCCAACCCACACGCGCCCTTCAACAAAATATTCCACTCAAAACCAACCCTGGAATCCTCCACATTAAAACCCAATCCGAAAAACGAACGCCTTATCCCACAATTCCCTACCCCCTATGTCTTTCAAAACATCCGCAATATCAGATTCTACCATTCTCTATCACCAAGTCTTTTCTAAAAAAGCGATGACGCTTCTGAAAAAATAATAGAGCCTTGTGAGAACAACGAAGCTATTGAAAGGCAATAAAGTTACATAAAAATAATGAATCTCCAAGCTTTTTTATTTTCTACATTATAATAGATCGGTAATCTTTAAATTTACCACAAAATCTATCGCAAAGGAGCAGATATGCATTACGAAAATCTTTTAAGAGTCAAGAAAGGTATAAGGGTCTTTAACGATAAAGCTCAAGAAACTACTAATCAGAATGAGCTTATATGTCTAGTAAATACCTTTATCTCATATATTAGTAGAGCAAGGCACGATAAGAAAAGAGCGGATAATGCACTTAATGGTATATTGCACTATTACAAAGATATGAAGGTAGATAAAAGAGCTTTAAGCGAAGTAGTAAATAAAGAGTATAAAAAGCTACTAGGCCCAAAGAAAAAACCAACCAAATCAAAAATAGCAGATTATAAGGATTGCTTAAAATCCCTACATAAAAGCGGCCATAGCTATCAAAAAATAGCAGATATCCTATGGAAAAACTACGGCATACAAACCAGTAAATCAAGCGTAGCAAGACTATTAAAAAGATAAAGGTATAATCGTGGCTCTACACACCAGAATGAACGCCAAGGCTATTATCTCTCAGATTATGAAGCAAGCAAACGGTATCGGAATATCTAAAAGTAACGTAAGGCGCAATAGTAAGCTTAAAGGACAAAATGGTCATACAAAGAGCACATACGCTCATAGCATTAAAAGCATTCAAAACTTAAGAGTCGTAACTACGCAATATATAGAATTTCTTAAAACTAGGCACGGTCAAAAAATAATGCAAAACATCAATGCCAGCAGTGCAAGAGAGTGGCTACTGCTAAAAGCAAACGAAATAAGCGGCGGAACGCTTAATACCTATATATCGGCATTAGCTAAGAGCTTTGATAATTGTAGTAAGCTAGGGCTAAACGTATCGGGAAAAGATATTACGGATGTCCGCAAAGAGCTTAAGAAAAAGGGGATGAACCTTCGTAAAAGGCATTATAACAGGGCCTATGAAAACCCACATAAAATCATAAGCAATATGCAATTAAGCTCACTATATTATATATCCGCTAAGCTACAATTAGAAGCGGGGCTAAGACTGGATGACGCTATCAATTCAAGCAAATGGCAAATCAACGATGATAATAGCATAACCATACTAGGTAGTAAGAACGGCTTATGTTACAGTACTAAAAAGTTAAGCGATAAGACTATAAGACAACTAGAGCTTGCTAAGGAATCTGGATACTATGCCCCAAAGAATGCTTACGTAAAAGATCTAAAAGCAGCAGGAGCAGATAGTAGAGGAACACATGGGCTTAGATATAACTTCGCTCAAGAAAGATATGAGGAGTTGCGTAAAGAGGGTATGAGTCATATAGAAGCTCTAGCTCAGGTATCTATAGATATGGGGCATTCAAGAGTAGAGATAACTAGGCATTATTTGGTTGGGCTATAAGCATTATTGGCTTGATTATGAAGGCATTACTTAGGTTTGATTAAAGAGAGGATAGCTAGATTATATTCTCTCGACATTTAAATACCTTATCAAAGCAAGACCGCATAAGAATATTCCCAGAATTTGCTATCTGCAATAAGGAGCTGCTTTAGCAAAGAATGCTCCTAAAAGGAATAAAAGAGATGAGTTTGAAAAATTTAACTAGAAAGGCTTTTATAAGAAAATATCCCTGTAATTGGATAAAATGCTGATTTAGTTGAGAAATTTAAGCTACCTATATATGAAACCCATGAATTATGGAATTAATGAATTAAATGGGCTTACTAATAGCTTTAGAATATCTGAAATACGTAGTAAGCTCATCCCGGTTATTTTCTATAGACTTAGCTATATTAGAAAATCCTCTGTATGTTTATAGTATTTATCCGTTTATGGCAAGAGCTTTGCTATTATCTATAGTATTTGCCGTATATATTACTTTTTTAAGCTTGCCAGATGTATTCTGTTCAATCAACAACCGCGTAAACCTTCAAAGAAACTATCCTTTAGCCCATCCCTCCCCTTAAAATTTAAACCCCAACCCCTTTAAATAACCTAGCCACCATGTTAGAACCCTACGCGTATTCTCAATATTCGTAGCTTTGTTATAAATCTTTTGTATCTCTCTTTGTGCATGAAAAAGGGTACGTTCAATACTATAAGGATCCAGCTTGTTCTCATGTATTTTCTCATATGCAAAGGTTTCCAGTATCTTTCTAAAAGAGTGAAAGACCAGTCTATTCTTAGCTATTACGGGAGCATAGGTTTTAAGCGCTTTAACTAGAGTCATATCGCTTAGTACCTCTCCTTGCGTATTGGCAAAGCATAGCAAGCAGCTACTATTATGAGCGTGTAACCTTTGCAGCCATTGTCCTACTTCTCTAGGAAGTCCCAGATGTTCATCTCCATTGCTTTTTACCTTATTCTCATCTTGCGGGAATAGTAAGTAGTATTCTCCATCATCGCCTATTTTTAAATGCTCACGGGTTAAATTTCTTACATTTGAGCTTCTTAGCCCCGTAAGCAGTCCGAATATTAAAGCGTTCTTAACGCCGATTTGATGCGGATAATTCATAATAAATTTGATAAGTACGGTTAAATCCAAGTCATCTTTTATATATGGGTATTCGCTATGGCGAGGTATATTATAAAAGTCCTTAAACACCTCTTCTGCAAATAATGGATTTTTAGAAATATCTCTTATACGAGCATATCGGAACAGTCTTTTAATAAGTTTGAATAAAATTTCTAAGGAGGCATACTTCTCATTATCGTAATAATAATCCAGTATCGGCATAATATCCTTTTTACTTATCTTGTTTATATCTTTGTCGCAAATATCCCTTAAGGCCTTAAAGCTCATATCTCGTCTTTTAGAGGTTGCTAATGCGACATTGCCGTTATGTCTGCGAAACTGTCTATAAACGCTTGCTAGAGTATTTTTAGCAGGAGTCAGCTTAGCAGAATCATCTATCATTAAACCTTTAAGAGTTTCTTTGGCTTCGCTTAGGCTTATCTCATCTGCATTACCTAAAGACTTAATCAGCTTTCCTCCCAAGGAATAGTGATAGTGCCTATGGATTGTTTGTATTCCCTTTTTAGTAAATGAGCGGTAAAATCTAACTGCTATATGCTCATCTATCATTTCCACCATAGTATTTTTGCGATGAGGCAGGGAGAAATTTCTGATCACTTTATCGGGGTCCGTTTTAAAAGACGGATCGTCTTTAATTTTAGAAAAAACCTTCATAACTGCTTATCCTTTAAAATTTAATATAGTTTCATAGGACAAATTATAAAAGTTTCCAAAGAGTTTAACAAGCTTAAGAGCTACTATACATTTTTTAATATATAGTAGTTTCTCTTAAACTACCTGTATAATCTAGCGTTTTTAGCATTTGAAATTTTTTTGAAAAAATTTGAAAAAGCCGTAATATAGGGCTTTCAAAAAAATCAAAAAACTAAAATTAGGGGGAAAATTTGGTGGATGGTGTCCCCGACAGGATTCGAACCTGTGGCCTCAAAATTAGGAATTTTGCGCTCTATCCTACTGAGCTACGAGGACAAAAATCGGCAATTTAATCGCCGATAATATTCATAACGTCGTCTAGCTTTTTTTGCAGATCTTTGTCGTTGATGGGTTTTGTCATAAAATCATAAGCGCCTTTATTTAGCGCCTCGCGTTTGGCGGTCTCATCGGTAGTAAGGACGATGACAGGGATGTGCGATATGTTTTCTCTAGCGTGGAGGTTATCTAAAAATTCTAGTCCGTTCATCACAGGCATTACGATGTCTAGCAGCACCAGATCCACAGGCTGTACCTCAAGCACCGCAAGGGCATCCAAGCCATTTTTGGCTTGGAGGACGGTTTGAAATTTACCGTATTTTTTCAGCATAACCTCTAATAGCTTTAGATTGATAGGATCGTCGTCAACCGTTAAAACTTTTAACTCTTTCATTTAAAACCTTATCCTTTAATGTATTTTTGTGCGAGCTTCTCAAGGCCCGACTTAGTGATGTTATAAGTAGCGACCTCGCTAAATATCGGATTTTCGTCGCTATCGTTAGAAAACAATATCAGCTTAGTTGCCGGAGCTTTTTGGCTTAAGTTTTCTAGCGCCGCAAAATCCATATTCGATAACTTTTTATCGATCAAAATTAGCTTATAGCTACCGCCAGCCGCCATAGATAGGAGCTGCTCAAAGTTGCTCGCAATCTCCACGTCCTTATAATGGTGCTTTAGTATGCTTGCAAAAATTTTGCTCTCCATAATGTTTGCCTTGCATACCAAGATATCCTTCGTAGGGACATTAGCCTTTTGCGCCGAAGCGCCTCCGTTTGAAGCTAGGCTCTTTTTAGGAACCATCTTCATTACGGTCTTTGGCACCTTTACGGTTTTGATGACCGTTTTAGGTACCTGCTTTTTAACCAGCTTCTTAACGATCTGCTTCGTAGTACCGCCTGACGGAGCGGCGTCGGAACGCTTATCGCCCACGAAGCTATCTAGCATCTGGGCCAAGATATCTTTTTTGATCGGCTTGGTGCAGTATTCATCAAGCCCCGCCGCCATAAATTTCTCTCTATCGCCCTTTAGTGCGTTAGCCGTTACCGCTACGATCGGGATATGGCGTAGATTATTTTCGCTCTCATACTGCTTGATCTGCTTGGTTGATTCTATACCGTCCATTACTGGCATCGAAATATCCATAAATATAAGATCGTAGTCGTTATTCGCCTTTCTAGCCTCTAGCGCCAAAAGTCCGTTTTCGACTATCGTTAGGTTCATATCGAAGCTATTTAGCGTATGCTTCATAAGCTTTTGATTGATCTCGTTGTCCTCGGCGATAAGAATTTTCGCGCCGTATTTGCGATTTACCAGCGGCACGTTATCGTCGGCAGGATTTCTAGGTACCGGTACCTCGACCTCTTCCTCGACCTCGACCTCTTCCTCGACCATGATAGTTTCTTCCTGCTGAACATCCTCATAGACGGTGACCGGAACCTCAACCATCACCTCTTCCTCGGGCTGCGGTATGACGACCGGCTCTACTTTGACGCTTACAGGCTCGATTTCAGGCTCTACCGCAGGAGCCTCTTCTACAGACTGGGCGATAGGCTCGACTGCCTCAACGACAGGTTTGGTCTCAGGCTCTACGCTAGCAGGCTTTTGCGACTCCGATTGCGAAACCAGCGGAATTTCTATATCTACTTTCGGAGCCAACGGTATCTCTGCCTCGGATTTTAAAATTTCCTCTTTCTCTTCCGGAATTTCAATCTTAGCGCTAGGCTCTTCCTTGCCGATACCCGATAGATCTATCATCTCGACTTCATCAGGCTCAACGCTCGGAGTTTTAATCTCAGGCTGAGCTTGCGGCTCTACCGGCTGCGCTTTTGGAATTTCAATCTCAATCGGAGCGATTTCGATCTCGTCTTCCGCCGCCCTGCTCTCCGCTTTAGGCAGATCTATCTTGATGTCGTCCGCTTCTAAATTTGGCTCAGAAATTTTAGCTTCGGAGTGCTTAGGCTCGGCAGGAGGAGTTTCCAGATCGATTAGCTCGTCCGAAAGATCCAAAGATATCGTCTCGGCGGCGTCTAGCTTAGGAGTATGCGCGGTAGGGATTTCCGCCTTTGGAATTTCGATATTTGGAATTTCGACCTCAGGCAGATCCATTTTGATCTCCAGCTCCTCAGGCTCCAATCTAGGAATTTCGGTTTTGATATCGCCCAAGTCCTCGATATCTAAAGTACCGATATTCGGCTCTACAGGCTTTGGCTCTTCTTTCTTTACCTTAGCCGCGCTAGGAGCTTTATGTGCGATGTCCTCTTTCGGTTTAGGCGCCTCATGCTCGTGCTTATCGTGAGTGCGCTTTCTGCTTTGCAAAATCGCGCGCAGCTCGTCCGCAGACGACATAGCATGTCGAGGCTGCTCTACTGTAGGAGTTATGATAGGTCTTTCTTTTACCGCAGGCTCCTCCATTATGAGTTCATCCGGAACGACATTTTTATCTACGATAGGCTTTTCGACCTCGGCGTCTAGCTTGATCTCGCGCGTAGAAGACAAGAAAGGCTCGGATCTATTTAAGGTTATGCCGGATTTTGAAATTTTATCCAGCGTCTTAATAAATTTGGTTAGGTTGAAAGGTTCCGTAAGGGTAAAAATTCTAGGGTTTGAGATACTGATACTTTGAAGCTCTCTAGGCTTTAAAGTAAGTATGGTAGGCATGATCGACATATTGCTGACTTCGCCGTAGTTTTTAAATCTGGTTATTAAAGCGTCGTATTTATTATTATTCTGCGCCGAGCGAAGCTGCGCGCCGGTATTAAATATCGAAATTCTACCGCCCAGCTTGCTGATATAGTTTTTGACGATGTCGTTATACATAACATCCGCGCTGTCAGCCAAAAGCGCGAAACTTAGTCCTTTTATGCTCTCGAATACCGCGTCCGCATCGGTCTTTTGCGTCTCTTTAAAGGCGAGCGTGAAATAAAATTTAGTGCCCTTGCCGACGGTCGATTGGACCTGAAGCTTGCCGCCCATCATCGCTACGTATTTGGACGAAATTGTTAGTCCCAGACCCGTACCGCCGTATTTGCGGGTGATCGTAGAATCTGCCTGAGAGAAAGCGTTAAATACGTTTGCAAGCTTATCTTCGGAAATTCCTATACCGGTATCCTCTACGCTGAAAGTCACGATCGCTTCGTTTGGAGACTTGCTAGGCTCTCTTAAAATTTCGACCACGATATTGCCGTGCTCAGGAGTAAATTTAACCGCATTGGACATAAGGTTGATAAGAACCTCTTTGATCTTAGTGATGTCGCCGTATAAGTGGTGCACAAGCGTAGGATCGATGTAGAGCAGGATGTCGATATTCTTCTCCGCGGCCTTTGCGACATAAATTTCAACGGCGCTTTCAAAGTCTTGGATCGGATTGAATAAAATATCCTCAAGCTCGACTTTATTACTTTCGATCTTGGAAACGTCTAAGATGTTATTGATGATCGTCAGGAGGTTTTCGGACGATTTTTCGATGGTATCAACGTAGTCGCGCTTCTCCTCATCCAGATCCGTATTTTTAAGAAGCTCGGTAAAGCCGATAATGCCGTTAAGCGGCGTTCTGATCTCGTGCGACATATTGGCCAAGAAGATCGATTTTGCCTTGTTGGCGTCCTCGGCAGCGCCCTTTTGATAGGCAATCAGATCAAGCGCGTCCTCGATAAGCGAGTAGGCTTTATTAACGCCCTCGCTCGTTCTAACGTCGATATGCTCATGCTGATCGGTAAGATCACCGATTCGGCTAAGCACGTTTCCTAGATCGGTAACGTTCTGTCTTAGGCGCTTTACGATACCCAAAGCGAATATAACAAGCACGATAGCTAAGCCCCAAATTCCAAGTGCGATGAAGAGGTTTCTAAGTCTTTCCGCCAAATACTTATCGGCATGCACCGTAAGCTCTTCGTTGATTTTTTTGGAAATACTACTTAGCATCTGGTATTTTTGCGTAGTTAGCGTAAACCACTCCGCAAACGGAACGCTATAATGCCCCTCATCGGCCTCTTGCTGCAAAAGCGCGGAAACTTTCGCGGCCTCTCTTAGCGTATTTTGCGATTCCGGATTGTTTAAAATTTCTAAGATCGCGCTTCTTGCAGAAGACTCTGGCAAGAAGTAGTAGTTAGGAAGCGAACTTGCTAGGTTAAAATTCGCCCACGTTCTTAACTGAGACGGATTCATCGCCTTGCTTCCGATGATGTATTCAATGATATAATCACGCTCCGAGGCCGTCGCGTCTATCGCTTCGTAGGTATTAAGTAGAGAAATGGTCCAAACCGTAATATTCGAGCTTACCGAACCCTCTCTTAAAACCCTTTGAACCGCCTCGATATTATCGTCTAGCTTCTGAAAGTATGAGCTAAAAAGTTCGCTAAAGCTCTTGGATTGAGCATCGACATCTTTTCTTATCTGCGGTAGCCCGGCTAATAAATTTTGTATTTCGGCTTCAGCGGCGATTAATTCGTCATTTCCAGTGCCGGAAGCAAAAAAATCAAATATCTTCTTAATTACGACATTTTCGTTTTCAACCTTGGTCTTTTTATAATTTTCGAGCGCCTCGTCGGTTCTTTTACGCTGACCGGTAAGCAAGGTGCCCATGCCCGGGTTTCCTTCACTACCCAAAAAGGCGGACGTAATACCGCGCTCTTTATCGACCTGCTCCATAAGGGTCGCAAGGTTGCTGTTTTTTGTGATTTGCTGCTGCAAAATACCGACCCTCGCGTAATCTCGCACAGAGATAAACAGAAAATAAGAGGCGAAGACAAAGATTAAAAGCAGCGGGATACCGCTGACCAATCGGAGAGCACTTGTAGTATTTAAGTTCATACAATATCCTTAAAAACGCGGTTTGAGCGACGTCAAATTTATTGAACCGGGGGTAAAAGTCGCTTCCGTCGCACGCGGCGAAGACGATTTTAGCCGTCCTGCAAAGTTATTTGGGATTTTACTAAACAAATCTTTAAATATAGCTTTTTGCGTTAGGTTTTCGTTAATGGTCATTTAAAATTTTTTCCGCGGTTTGAATATTCGTAAGCGATCTGATCTCATCGAAGCTCGCCGCATAAATGCTCTCAAAATCGCCGTAAAAGTCCAAAAGCCTCTTTAGGCTTCCCTTGCTGACGCCCAAGCTCAGTAGCTTTGAGCTTTGTAGATCGAGCTTGCGTTTGCTCTTTTGGTGAAACGAGATCGCAAAGCGGTGCGCTTCATCGCGTAGGCGCTGAAAAAACTGCAACTTTTTATCGTCCGTTGGTAGCGAAAAAATCCCGCCCTTCGTGCAAATTTTATCTTTCGCAGCTCCCTTTGCGCGGTGAGCTTTGGCGTCAATTTTTTCTTTAGAGATAGCGATTATATCGACGTTTGCTCCGACGCTGCAGATTATTTCCTCCGCCAAGTTTAACAAAGCAGTTCCGCCGTCGATGAGCCACAGATCGGGTGCGGCGAGCTCGTCAAATTTAAGCGCGCGGCTAGTTAGATACTCGCGCATCTGATCGTAGTCATTATTTGAACTAAGGTGCTTGTGGCGGTAGTTTTGTTTGTTAAACTCGCCGTCTTGAAAGCTTATCATAGCTCCCACAGGCGCGGCGCCGAACATATGCGAATTGTCGAAAACTTCGATATTTACCGGCAAATTCGTAAGATCAAAATAATCCTTTAGTTCCTGCAAAAATGCGTAATCGTGCGTTTTTAGATGTTTTTTGATATTGATCTCGCAGTTTTGGTATGCGATCTCGCAAATTTTACGCTTCTCACCGATTTTCGGCGCGTAAATTTTAAAGGCTCTTTCGTGGCGTTTGGATAAAATTTCGCATACCAGATCCGCATCGTCAAACTCGTCGTAAACGTAAATTTTAGCGCACGCCACGGGAGCTGCGACAGGAAAGGCGCTTAAGATCATCTGCTTGTAGGCGTTTGCGATATCATCGGCGCTTGGAGCTTTGCAGTTAATTATATGCGAGCTTGAGGCTGAAATTTTACCCTCGCGTATGCTAAAATGCACGGCGCAGACGAGCCCGTCGCGTGCGGCAATCGCAAAAACCTCGAAATCATCGAGCTTTGCCAGATCGACCTCGACCTTTACGTTCATCTGCTTTAAAATTTCAATCTTATCGCGAATCTGCGCGGCTTCCTCGAAATTTTCGCTCTGTGCAAGCCGCGCCATCCGATCCTGAAGCTGCGGCACCATCTTTTGCGGATTTTTTAGGGCGGCAAGCGCGCTCTGCACGATACGCGCGTAATCCTGCTTTGAAATTTTATCCTCGCACGGAGCGGCGCAACGCCCAATCTGATGGAACAAACAGGCCTTTTTGCCCTTGACGCAATTTTTCTTCTGCACGAGCGGAAACTGCATGTAAAGCGTCTGTAAAATTTCCTTCGCACCGTGAAAATAAGGGCCGAAGTATCTGATGTTTCTGCCCTTTATGATCTTTCGCGTGATCTCAAAGCGCGGGAAATCGTCGTCTAAATTTACATATATATAAGGATAGGTCTTATCGTCGCGCAGTAGGATGTTGTATTTGGGCTTAAGCTGCTTGATGAAGGAATTTTCTAGTATCAGCGCGTCGCTCTCGCTGGGCGTTACGATGTATTCTAAATGCACAGCCTCGCTTATCATCTTGGCGATGCGCGCACTTAAGCGCGGGCTCGGAGCAAGAGCGGGCGTGAAAGAGAAGTAGCTTTTGACGCGATTTTTTAAAATTTTTGCCTTGCCGACGTATAGCAGCTTGCCCGCGGCGTCGAAGTATTGATACACGCCGGGGCTAGCAGGCAGGCTCTTAATCTCCTCTATTAGCAAGGATTAGCCCTCTTATCTCTTCAAAAATTTTATAAATTTTCGGATCTTTTATTTTGTTTCTAAACTCCCCTTTTGCGCGCTCTGAAGATAAAATTTTGCTGCTTCGGCGCAAATGAGCTTTATAAATTTGCGCCCTTCTTCTGCTCATTACTCTATCTGCGACGAAAAATTTTATCTCTCGTGCGGCGCAAAGCTCTGCCGTCTCTCTAGCGGCTACAAAGCGCTTTAATACGTCTTTTATTAAATTTATATTACTATCGCGTTTTAGTTCGCAAAGCCCCGCCGGGTGTTTCGCGGCTATCATCAAAATGCCATCTTTGACGTAGATGAAAGCGATCAGCCTTTGCCAACTAAGCGGCAAAATCGCCAAGAACTCGCTTCTTTCTCGCATCTTGGCATATAAAGGATCTTTTCTGATATGAGCTATTATTTCTCTTGCATTTTCCATAGGCGGATTTTAGCATTTTTTATCTTAGTTTTGCTTAGCGGCTGCGGATACAAAGCGCCGCCGTTTTATTCGGAGGGCGAGCAGAGCCTTAGCGCTACCGCCCAAAATACGGACGCTAATAGCACGAGTGGCGATAAAGGAAGCGTTAGAATTTTACGCGATAAATAGCCTACTTTTAGCTTTGCTTTGTTATACTTTTAAAAATTTTTACAAAGGAATTTCATGCAAACGGCAGACATTTTAGTGCTGGACTTCGGCTCCCAATACACCCAACTGATCGCTAGACGCTTGCGCGAACAAGGCGTTTACACCGAGCTGATCGCATACGACGCACCGATCGATAAGATAAAAGCAAAAAACCCTAAAGGCCTTATTTTAAGCGGCGGACCCGCTAGCGTTTACGCCAAAGATGCGTATTTTTGCGACGATAAAATTTTTGAGCTTGGAATTCCAATTTTAGGTATCTGCTACGGTATGCAGCTCATCGCGCATAAATTTGGCGCTAGCGTCGTGCCTGCGGGTAAAAAAGAGTATGGCAAAGCTTCTTTAAAGCTGCTTCGCGCAACCAGGCTCTTTGACGGCGTTAAGGACAACTCTACCGTCTGGATGAGCCATTCGGACAAGGTCGAGAGCCTACCGGAGGGCTTTGAAGTGATGGCGAGCTCGGATGAGAGCGAGTGGTGCGTATTCGGCGACGAGATCCGTAAAATTTACGCGTTGCAATTTCACCCGGAGGTCTGCCACAGCGAGTTCGGAGATAGAATTTTAAAAAATTTCGCCAAGGAAATCTGCGGAATAACCAGCACTTGGAATATGGGCAGCTTCGCCAAAGAGCAGATGATCAAAATAAAAGAGCGCGTAGGCAGCGCCAAGGTGCTTTGCGCGGTAAGCGGCGGCGTGGACAGCTCGGTTGTAGCGGCGCTTTTGGCGCATGCGGTGCCGCAGAGCCTGATAGCGGTTTTCGTCGATAACGGTCTGCTCCGCACGGGCGAGCGCAAGGCGGTAGAGGAGATGTTTAGGCTCAAACTCGGCGTAAGCTTAGACGTGATCGATGCCAGCGAGCTGTTTTTAAGCAGGCTAAAAGGGGTGGTCGATCCCGAGCAAAAACGCAAAATCATCGGCAAGCTCTTCGTCGATGTCTTCAAAGCCGAAGCCGAGAAGCTCAAGGCCAGCGGCGCTGGCCATAAGGGCGCAACCTTCCTGGCCCAAGGCACCATCTATCCCGACGTAATTGAATCCGGCGGCGCCAAGAGCAAAAAAGCCGTCGTCATCAAAAGCCACCACAACGTCGGCGGCCTGCCCGAACAACTGGGCCTGAAACTGCTGGAGCCGCTGCGCGATTTGTTCAAAGACGAAGTGCGCGAACTCGGCGTGGCCCTTGGCCTGCCCCACGACATGGTTTACCGCCACCCCTTCCCCGGCCCGGGCCTGGGCGTGCGCATCCTGGGCGAAGTCAAAAAGGAATACGCCGATTTGCTGCGCCAGGCCGACGCCATCTTCATGCAAGAGCTGCGCTCCACCATCGAACCCAACAGCGGCAAAAGCTGGTACGACCTCACCAGCCAGGCCTTCACCGTCTTCTTGCCAGTCAAATCCGTCGGCGTCATGGGCGACGGCCGCACCTACGACTACGTGGTGGCCCTGCGCGCCGTGCAAACCAGCGACTTCATGACCGCCGACTGGGCGGAATTGCCGTATGCGCTGCTGAAAAAGGTTTCTTCACGAATCATTAATGAAGTGCGGGGGATTAATCGGGTGACGTATGACGTGTCTTCCAAGCCGCCTGCGACGATTGAGTGGGAATAATATTTTTGAACAAGAACCAAGGAAGATCTTCAATGAACAAAAAATCACAAGAAAGTAATGGTGTGGAAATTTGGAGCAAGCTTCTTAATGAAAGCAGAAGAAAATCTCCAGATAACTCAAAAACAAAATCGGGAAAAACAAAAGAGACAAGAACAGAAATCGAGAGAGACTATGACCGAATTCTTTTTTCAACGCCAGTTAGGCGTCTCGCGGACAAAACACAAGTCTTCCCTCTGGACAAAAATGATAGCGTCAGAAATCGCCTGACTCACTCTCATGAAGTATCCAATATTGCCAGGAGCATTGGAATAAATCTTGCTTTTAACTGCAAATTTGCGGAGGGTGTGGAGAATTATCAAAGAAACATTCCTGCCTTGCTGGCTGCTGCAGGACTAGTACATGATTTAGGAAACCCTCCTTTTGGCCATCAAGGAGAAGCCGCTATTCAAAGCTGGTTCAAAAAAAACAGAAGCTTTGTTCTGGATATTGAATCTATGCCGAATGAGCAGCAAAAACAAGATTTTTTGCGTTTTGAGGGAAATGCACAGGCATTTCGACTGGTTACTCGCCTTCAATTAATTAA
>ERZ773077.1618-NODE-1618-length-15151-cov-4.351815_pt1 | contig 15151 bp, 18 predicted proteins | sample MGYA00580612_ERZ773077 | MGnify/ENA primary metagenome ERZ773077 (study PRJEB29015, sample SAMEA2737971) | human oral metagenome | biome: human oral; feature: human-associated habitat; material: dental | place: China | collected 2021 ...
AAAGTGAATGGAACAAGCTCAACCTATTCACAGGGTGGCAAGATGTAGATTTAACAGAGCAAGGCGTACAAGAAGCACGTGAAGCAGGACGCGTAATGAAAGAAGAAGGCTTCAAATTTGATGTTGCCTATACTTCAGTGCTCAAAAGAGCTATCAAGACTTTGAACAATGCTTTGGAAACAATGGGTGACCTTTGGATACCTACACACAAAAGCTGGAGACTCAATGAAAAGAGTTACGGTGCACTACAAGGGTTAAACAAAGCTGAAACAGCTGCTAAATACGGTGAAGACCAAGTGCTTTTGTGGAGACGCTCTTACGACGTACGCCCTCCATTGCTCGAAGAGTCTGATGAACGTCACCCTTCACACGACCGTCGTTATGCTGCACTTACCAAAGAAGAAAAGACAGCAGGCGAAAGTTTGAAAGATTGCTATGACCGTATGTTGCCTATATGGTTTAACGAAATTGCACCAGACATTAAAGCAGGCAAGAGTGTGATTATCGCAGCACACGGTAACAGTTTGCGTTCTTTGGTACAATATCTCGACGGGCTTTCAAAAGAAGAAATCTTAAAGCTCAATATCCCAACGGGAGTACCTTTGGTATATGAACTTGATGCTAATTTAAAACCTATCAAACATTATTATTTAGGCGACCAAGAAGCTATTGCAGCCGCTATCAACAGCGTGGCGAATCAAGGTAAATCAAAATAAATTTTGCTTGATATATTGATAGAAGAAGGAGGTTATTTATTGCAGATAACCTCCTTTATTCCTTTAAAGATGAAACTTTAACGTCACGCTTTTTGTATATTCGAGTAAAATAATTACCTTTGCACCAATTTTAAGCAGAACATATATTAATGAAATTTATATACATTCTTCTTTTTTCACTATGCAGTAGTACTTTTAGTCTGTTTTATGGACAGAAAAACCCTGTGTTTAAAGTAGTTTTAGATGCGGGTCACGGAGGTAAAGACCCCGGTAAAGTAGTACAGAAAAACATCTTTGAGAAAGATGTGGTGCTGAAAATAGTATTATTAGTAGGCAAAAAGTTAGAGGCTTACCCTGACATAAAGGTGATTTACACTCGCAAAACCGATGTGCTAATTGACCTTTATGAGCGTGGAGCTATTGCTAACAGGAACAAAGCCGATGTATTCGTTTCAGTACACTGCAACGCTCACGAAACACAAGTAGACGGTGCGGAAACATATGTATTAGGGCTACACGCCAACCAGCAGAACTTTGAGGTTGCCAAAGCCGAAAACTCGGTAATCTACTTGGAAGATGATTACAAAAAGAAATACGCCAAGTACAATATCAACTCACCTGAATCGGTAATAGGGCTATCTATTATGCAAGAAGAGTTCTTGGAGCAGAGCATTCAGCTAGCTAAGTTAGTGCAAAACCAACTCACAGGAGTGATGAAACGCACTAACAGAGGCGTACGCCAAGCGGGATTCATCGTCTTGCACCAAACCTATATGCCCAGTATTCTTATAGAAACAGCATTCCTTACTAACAACGAGGAACGCAAATTCCTTACCTCAGCTAAGGGGCAAGAAGAGTTTGCAGAGAACATTGCTGAGGCGATACTCGCTTACAAGAAATGGATAGAAGACAAAAGTTCTTATATTACCCCTGACGACAGTATTTCACAAGTAAGAGAAAAAAGTAATACCCCGAGACAAAGTACAAGTAATAGCACTATCAACAACAGCGATTTGAGCTATAAAGTACAGATATCATCAAGCCCTAAAAATTTAGAAACAAAGGCTTTTAATTTCAAAGGACTCTCGCCTATATCGGTTGAAAAAGACGGGCGTGTATATGTGTATTACTATGGTGATACTTCGAAGCACAGAGAAGCCCTTGAGCTACTGAACAAAGCAAAAAAAAAAGGGTATAAAGATGCTTATATCGTAGCTTTTTACCAAAAGAAACGCATTACAGTAGAAAGAGCTAAACAAATAGAAAAGTAAACTTATTCAAATAGAAACTGATGAAACTATCCAGAGAAATAAAAACAGCTATTATAGTTGTGGCGGGTATTGCCGCTTTTTATATAGGCTTTAACTTCTTGAAGTCTAAATCATTATTTAATAAAACGAATACTTATTACGCTTATTTTCCTCATTCAGGAGGGTTAAAAACAGGTACACAAATCACTGTAAATGGGGTGAAAGTAGGGAGTGTGGAAGCAGTGGACTTAGAAGAGAAAAGTGCCAAGATAAAAATCACGATGGAGTGTTCAGATGATTTTAAGTTCTCTAAGAATAGTGTAGCCGAGCTTTACAACAGTTTGCTTGGAGGTGCAGGACTGCAAATTATTCCCGCCTTCGATAATGCTCCTATAGCCGTATCGGGAGATGTATTAGAAGCACGTGTACAAGAAGATATGCTCGCCTCTATCTCTTCGTCAATCAAACCTACACAAGACAAACTCAATCGCCTTTTAGGACAAGCCGATACGACTCTGACAGGAGTGAACAGTGTTTTAGATGCTAAAACTACTAACAATTTAAAAATTGCCATTGCCGAACTGAGCGCGACAATGCACAACCTAAATCAGGCATCAGTAAACCTCAATAAGATGTTGGTAGCTAATCAAGCCAATTTGAATGCTACTTTAAGCAATGCTAATAAAATCACTACTGATCTATCAAAAGTATCAGGACAGCTTTCAGAAGCTGAACTCAATAAAGTAATTGCCAATGCACAAACAACTCTTAACAACCTCAATACTCTTTTGGCTGAAGTAGAAGGAGGCAAGGGTACTATTGGGAAATTACTAAAAGACGAAGCGCTCTATAAAGATTTAGACAAATCGGCTAAACAGCTTGAATTACTCTTACAAGACCTTCGTTTGAATCCTAAGCGTTATCTTCATTTTTCCGTTTTTGGTAAAAAAGCTAAAACATACGAGCCTCAAGACGAAGAAAAAGGAGAATAAACTGTATTGATGAGCTTCTTTCCTAACATAGTATTTATAATACTTCTCTGTATAGGAGGAGGCTTTTTTATTTATAATCTACGGAAACTCATTAGGAATATTCGTTTAGGCAAGCCGGAAGACACTTCTGGCAACCGCAAAGAGCGACTCAAAAATATGTTGTGGCTCGCCTTAGGGCAACGAAAAATGTTGGTACGCCCCATAGTGGGTGTGTTACACATTATTGTATATGCAGGTTTCCTGATTATCAACATCGAACTTTTAGAGATTATTACTGACGGTATCATAGGAACCCACCGCATATTTGCCTCCTTAGGGGCGTTTTACAACTTCTTGATAGCTTCTTTTGAGGTGTTGGCTCTCTTAGTGATTGTAGCAGTAACCGTATTTTGGATAAGGAGAAACGTACTAAAACTACCACGCTTTCGCAAGGCAGAAATCAGAGGGTGGGCAAAAAAAGATGCAAGCAATATCCTTTATGCCGAAATGGTAATGATGAGTCTTTTCCTACTGATGAACGCTGCCGATGGTCAGCTACAAGCATTACACGTACCCCACTATGTGCAAGCAGGTTCTTTTCCTGTGAGCGAATGGTTACGCCCCTTGTTAGGAAACGCTTCGGTAAGCACTCTTATCGCTGTAGAACGCAGTTGTTGGTGGTTACACATTACTGGGGTTTTATGCTTTTTAAACTACTTGTATTACTCCAAACATCTACACATACTGTTAGCTTTCCCTAATACGTACTACGCACCTATTCGTCCGTTAGGAGCTTCTAAGGTAAACCCAGTGGTAACACAAGAGGTGAAATTAATGTTAGCCCCCAATGCCGACCCTTTTGCAACACCACAAGACACAGCCCCTCCCGATAAGTTTGGAGCTTCGGACGTGACCGACCTCACTTGGTTACAGCTGATGAACGCCTATACTTGTACCGAGTGTGGGCGTTGTACCGATGAATGTCCGGCGAATCTCACTGGTAAAAAGCTTTCTCCTCGCGCGATTATGATGAAAACACGTGACCGCTTAGAAGAGGTAGGGCGCAATATAGACAAGCACGGTACTTTTGAACCCGATGGCAAACAACTTTTAGGCGACTACATTACTCCTGAAGAACTATGGGCTTGTACCACTTGCAATGCTTGTGTGGAGGTCTGTCCTGTGAGCATCAGTCCGCTATCTATCATTATGGATATGAGGCAGTATTTGGTAATGGAAGAATCAGCAGCCCCTACCGAACTCAATGTGATGATGACTAATATAGAGAACAACGGAGCTCCTTGGGCGTATAGCCAAGCAGATAGAGACATCACAAATTAATTTTAATTTATTATCTAAATTAAATGAACTTACTATCCGTAGAAAATATATCAAAAGTCTTTGGCGAACGCATAATTCTTGAAAACATCTCTTTTGGTATCAATAAAGACCAAAAAATAGCCTTTATCGCTAAAAATGGTACAGGAAAGACTACTTTACTCAATATTATTGCAGGCAAAGACCAACCCGATAGCGGACAAGTAGTATTCCGCAAGGGCATACATATAGGTTTTCTCTCACAAAATCCCTCTTTTAACGAAGAACTAACGGTAGAAGAGACTATTTTCGCAACCGACAATCCTATTTTGCGATTGATTCAGGAGTACGAACACGCTTTACAGCACCCTGAAAACGAAATGGCTTATCAAAAGGCTTTTGAACAGATGGAACGCCATAATGCCTGGGATTTTGAAACACAATACAAACAAATACTCTTCCGTCTAAAATTAGACAACCTCCAACTGAAAGTAAAAAACCTTTCGGGAGGACAGAAAAAGCGTCTCGCCTTAGCCAATGTACTTATTAGCAAACCTGACCTGCTGATATTGGACGAGCCTACAAACCACCTCGACTTAGAAATGATTGAATGGTTAGAACAGTACTTTGCCAAAGAAAACCTTACGCTCTTCATCGTTACGCACGACCGTTATTTTTTAGAACGCGTATGCAATGAAATCCTGGAATTGGACAATGGCGAACTATTCAGCTACAAAGGGAACTACTCCTATTTCTTAGAGAAAAAAGAACAGCGATTAGCACAAGAGCAGGCATCGGTAGAGAAGGCTAAAAATCTTTATGTGAAGGAACTCGACTGGATGCGTAGGCAACCTAAGGCACGAACTACTAAATCGAAATCGCGTATAGACGATTTTTATAAGATAAAGGAGGCAGCCCACAAGCGTCGGAAGGAGCACTCGGTACAGCTCGAAATTAATATGGAGCGATTGGGAAGCAAGACGGTGGAATTTCACAATGTGAGCAAGAGTTTCGGAGACTTGCGCGTACTCAATAAATTCAATTATAATTTCTTGCGGGACGAACGAGTGGGAATTATAGGTAAGAACGGCACGGGCAAATCCACCTTTCTCAACTTGCTCACCTCGTCTATCGCTCCTGATAGTGGCAAAATAGTAGTGGGAGACACTATTAAGTTCGGGTACTATACCCAAGATGGTATTGAGGTACAACAAGGACAAAAGGTAATAGAAGTGATACAAAAGTATGGCGATTACATTCCTCTACTTAAAGGGCGCACTCTCTCAGCAGGACAGCTATTGGAGCGCTTTCTCTTCGACCGTAAAAAGCAATACGACTATGTAGAGAAACTCAGCGGAGGGGAACTCAAACGCTTATACCTATGTACTGTACTCATTCAAAACCCCAATTTTTTGATTTTAGACGAGCCTACGAACGACCTCGACATTGTTACCCTAAACGTCTTAGAAGACTTTTTGTTAGACTATCCAGGGTGCTTGTTGGTAGTATCACACGACCGCTATTTTATGGATAAAATAGTAGACCACCTTTTTGTCTTCAAAGGCAACGGCGAAGTAGAGGATTTCCCTGGTAACTACACCGATTACCGCGTGTACGAAGAGAGCGTTCCTCCGACAGACGATACTCCCAAGAAAGAAGCTTCCAAAAACACTTGGCGCAAGGACGGAATGAAAGGTTTATCGTTCAACGAGCAGAGGGAATACAACCGATTGGAAAAAGAAATAGCGCAGTTAGAAGAGAAAAAAGCTGCTATAGAAGCTACTTTTGCCGAAGGAAGTCTTAGCAGTAATGAAATACAAGAACAATCAGTAGCCTTGCAAGAGACACTTATTGCCATAGAGGAAAAGACCGAACGCTGGTTTGAACTAACGGAGAAGCTGGAAGAACATTAATATTTTACTCCACTGACAAGTTAGCATATTAAGAGTATTTTTGCTATTTACTTAATTTTATGCATTACAATTTTCAAATTCTACTTTATTTTCGTATCTTTGCCCCCTCACTCACTATATAATGACTCATTCAGGAAAAATTGAACTAATGGCACCAGCTGGTAATTTTGAGTCGCTACAAGCGGCAATAGACAATGGTGCCGACTCAGTGTACTTTGGGGTAGACCAGCTGAATATGCGCGCAAGGGCAAGTATCAACTTTACGATTGACGACCTTGATGAAATAGCGCACCGTTGTGCTCCTAAGGGCATTCGCACTTATCTCACCCTTAATACTATTATTTACGACCACGACCTATCTATCATCAAAACACTATTAGACGCTGCCAAAAAAGCAGGTCTTACAGCTGTGATAGCTATGGATCAGGCAGTCATAGCTTATGCTCGACAAATAGGAATGGAGGTGCATATCTCTACCCAAATCAATATCACTAATATTGAAACCGTGCGCTTCTACGCGATGTTTGCTGATACAATGGTAATGAGCCGTGAACTGAGCTTGCGACAAATCAAGAAGATATGTGAGCAGATAGAAAAAGAGCAAATCAAAGGACCTTCAGGCAATTTGGTAGAAATAGAAATATTTGGACACGGGGCGCTTTGTATGGCGGTATCGGGCAAGTGCTACCTGAGTTTGCACTCACACAACTCATCAGCCAATCGCGGAGCTTGCAAGCAAAACTGTCGCAAGAAATACACTGTAATCGACCAAGAAAGCGGTTTTGAAATAGAATTGGATAACGAGTATATGATGTCGCCTAAAGACCTCTGCACGATTGACTTTCTCGACCAAGTAATCGACACAGGGGCAAAGGTATTAAAGATTGAAGGGCGTGGGCGCGCTCCTGAGTATGTGGCTACCGTTATTCGCACCTACCGAGAAGCAATAGATGCTTATTACGCAGGTACGTACAGTAAAGAAAAAATTCAAGGCTGGATAGAAGCCCTCAAAACGGTGTACAATCGCGGTTTCTGGAGTGGGTATTATCTGGGGCAAAAACTCGGTGAATGGAGTGAAAACCCAGGCTCTAATGCTACCCAAAAGAAAGTGTACATTGGGCAAGGCAAACACTATTTCCCTAAGACTGGCATTGCAGAGTTTGCTATTGAAGCCTTTGATATAAAGATAGGCGACAAGTTGCTCATCACTGGACCTTCAACAGGCGTTCAAGAAATAGAGCTCACCTCAATGATGGTAAACGATACTCCTGCTGAAAGAGCTAAGAAAGGTGATTCTTGTACTATCAAAACCAATTTCAGAATAAGGCTATCAGATAAACTGTATAAAATAGTAAAAACAAATATCAATTAGCAGATTAGCAGATTTAGTTTAATATGGTAATAGTAACCTTACAGCGTGAAAAATGCATAGGCTGTAACTACTGCGTAGAGATGGCTCCTGAGCAGTTCCAGATGTCGAAAAAAGATGGCAAGAGCGTGTTATTACGTTCCACTGAAAAAAAAGGCTTCTTCACTCTAAAAAGTTATGACGATAGTATTTTTGAGGATTGTGAGAAAGCACAAAAAGCCTGCCCCGTGAAGATTATCTCTACCAAAAAATTATAGTATTAACAACAGACAACTAACATCTAAAAATAATAAACAATGAGAAAAATAGTATTATTAGCCATATGTTTGTTTGCTTTTTACAATGTAAAAGCACAATACATAGGAGTGAAAGCAGGGTACAATTATGCTACCTTAAAAGGAGATGTAAGTAGTGAGGCAAGTTTTAAACCATATCACGGTTATTATGCTGGAGTTACTTTAGAGTTTCCCCTTTCTAAATTGTTCTCTTTACAGATAGAAAGTATCTACAATCGTCGTGGTGCACAAATAAAATCTGATAGATATGGGAATGCTACTTTGGCTCTTGATTATATTTCGGCTCCTGTAATGGCACGATTCAATGTAGGGAAGGGTATTAATTTGCACGTAGGTCCTCAGATAGAATATCGCGTTGACCAGCCTAATTTCTACTTCAATGGTACAGAACCCGTAACTCGTGTAAAATCAGATGCCATAGACATTATAGATGTAGCTATGACTGCAGGGATAGGTTACACTACTGATGCAGGTTGGTTTTTCGAAATACGTTGGGTACAAGGACTCACTAATATCTTTGAGGGCGATGAGGCAAGCCTCATAAGTACGGGCATTGCTAATTCTTACGACTTTAAAAATAGAACGCTCTCAATGGGAGTAGGGTATCAATTTTAAGCTAAATAATAGGTAACAAGATGTATAGACTGATATATGTAATATTTTTGATTGGACTACTTTCTTGTGAGAAAGAGCGACAAACGCGCAACCCTAACTTAGGAGAAGTACATTTCACCTATACTATCGATATAAGTTTACCTCTCTATAACAGCTTAAAAACACCAATGAATACTGTATTTGTTCCCTACGGAGGTATTAAAGGATTTTTTGTGACTTGTTATAATAATGGAGGATATCGTGCTTGGGAGGCTACTTGTCCTAATCATAATTTACAAGAGTGTCATAGTCGTCTATTTGGCATAAGGGCTATAGAAGATGAAAATAGCTATGAGAAGACTGGTCACGACTATACTTTTGCCAAATGTTCTTGTGGTAAAACAGTTTACAATTTGATATCAGGGGCTCCTATTGCTATTGGGCAAATTGCCAAACCTTATCCTTTACTAAATTATAATGTTTCAGTAGCTGGTAATTTTTTAACTATTAGTAACTAATGCTATCAGTACGTTTTGAAAATACAAAGCCCATTACTTTTATCATTGTGCTATTAGCACTATTGATAGGTGATGGGCTATTTCAATTTAAAATACTACAACTTCCTCTCAGTGACGTGTCTCATCTCACTGTTTTAATGAGTACTTTTGTATTACTCTTTCTTTCTTTATTATTACTTCATCAAATAGACCGGTGGAATGAACTTACTGACACTAAAAACTGCTACTCTATAGCTTTTTTTAGTATTTTTGTAGTGCTCTTCCCTACCCTTTTTGATAAAGTGAAATTAGTAGGTGCTAACTTACTCATCATTGTAGCCTTGTGGCGTGTACTTACTCTTAAAACAGGTGATGGCATCCCACAAAAACTATTCGATACTTCTCTACTAATCATTTGTGCAGGCTTGTTGCATCCTTGGGCTTTAGCATTTCTGCTAAATGTATGGATTTCTCTACTCTTTTACGGAGCTGAAAAACGCCGTTATTGGTTTATACCTCTTTTAGCAATCATTACTGTTAGCATCTTATTAGGGACTATTTTATTAATACTTCAAGAGCCTTTTCCTATTGATGATTTTACAAATCTCATCACTTCTGATATAAATAATCTTCTAAACTTTTCTTCTCATTCCATTGCTACAACAATAGCAGTATGTAGCTTAGCTCTCCTTCTTTTAGTGGCATTAGCAGTATACTATTTCAGAAGTGTTTATCACAGTATCAGCTCATTAGTAGTAATACAATTCCTCTGGATAGGGCTTATAGTAGTATTCCTTTCCAAAGAAGTGATATACACCTTTGCCCCTATTGCCATTCTCTTTGCTCTTTATGTAGAGAAAATACGCGTGTGGTGGCTAAAAGAAACCGTTCTATGGTCTCTATTATCTCTGCCTGCCATAGTGCTTCTACTCCATTTTATTACCAAAAGCTAAATCACCCGCATCACCTAAACCTGGTACTATATAGCCGTGGTCGTTAAGGTGAGGGTCTATGGTTGCAATCCATAAATGAGTAGTCTCAGGAAACTTATCTTCCAAGTATTCTATCCCCTGCTGTGCCCCTATAACAGCAAATAAATGTATTTCTTTAGGTGTCCCTAAAGGTTTCAGCGCATTAAATACATTAGCAAACGAACGCCCCGTAGCCAGCATTGGGTCAGCTAAGAAGAGGATTTTACCTTCTAAGGACGGTGAAGCTAAATACTCCACCATTATATCAAAATCAGTCTCAGAAGTGTGTTTGCGATAAGCCGAGATAAAAGCATTATCAGCATTATCAAAGTAATTCATTAAGCCTTGATGCAATGCCAAACCAGCACGCAAAATAGAGCAAATTACTATCTCGTCTTTCGGAAGTTGTACCTTCTTTTCTCCCAAAGGTGTAGTAATTGTTTCCGTTTTATAGTGTAGAAACTTACTCATCTCGTAACACAATACCTCCCCTATTCGTTCCAAATTTTTACGGAATCGCATACGGTCTGCTTGAATATTTACATCACGCAACTGGGCGATAAATCGGTTTAATACGGAAGGCTCTTCGCCTAAATGATGTATGATCATTGGTCTGTTAGCTTTATATTTTTACGCCACAAAAGTAGTATATAATTTGCTAATTTCCAAATTTGCCAATTTGCTAATTTACTTTTTGGCACACTATTTGGGATGTCTATACTGAATCATTAAACAATAATTAAGCGTATGAAAAACAAAATCACTAAATTAACGGCTTTTATTGCGATAATGCTACTCACCACCACTACCTATGCTCAAGAGTTTCACTTAGGAGCAAAAGCAGGTGCCAACTTAGGTAAAGTAGAAGGTGTAGCCTATGATAAAAACTTTAAATTGGGCTATCAATTAGGAGGTTTCGTCGAATTCGATTTCAATGATAGCTGGGGGCTACAGGGCGAAGTACTTTTTAGTCAAACCAATACAAAGCTCCGCGATAGCTACCAATCTGTTTGGAACGACAAGTTCGAAAAGAAAAAAACACTGAACTACGTAAGTGTACCAGTACTCTTGAAATACAACCCTAGCGGATTGATTTCACTACACGCAGGACCTCAATTTAGTTTCCTTGCCAACCGCGACCAAAGTACTTGGGAAAACGGAGAAAAGCTCTTTAAAGATACCGATTTTTCTTTAGTAGCAGGAGCCGAAGTGAATTTAGGTCCTCTTTTTGCTTACGGTCGCTATGTATGGGGTTACAGTGATATTAGTAATGCCCTTAAAGAAAAAGCAACTACCCAACAAATACAATTGGGCGTAGGGGTGCGTTTTTAGAAAATAGGAATATTAGTTAATTAGAAATAGGGTTTAAGTGATTTATAAATCACTTAAACCCTTTCTTATTTTTTTAACAACCCTAATTATTCTTCGCCTTAGGTTCACCTTCCCTTCATTATTCCTTTATCTGTCCGTGCGACTCGCACCGTCTTTTGTTCGTCTTTTGTTCGTTCATCGTTCGTCTTTTGTTCGTCTTTTCTTCGTTCATCGTTCGTCTTTTGTTCGTCTTTTCTTCGTCTTTTCTTCGTTCTTTGTTTATCTGCCTGTGCGGCTCGCACCGTCATTTGTTCGTCTACCCGTGTGGCTTGCACCGTCTTTTTATTACCCGTACATAGTGCTATGATTGCCTCTCGTGCTACGACTGTCTGTATAGCTCGCACTATGATATTAACAGTGCATTTGCTAATTTGCCAATAATCTCTTACTTTTGCATCAAAAATATTCCTTATGAATAAAGATAACAAACTAATGCCTCCACAGTGGATTAAATATCCTGAACTTTCTGAATTTACGATGGGCTGGCGTATGGGTTATGGCGAAGAGTACCGTTACTATTTTTGGGATTGGTACGACACGCTTACATCTAAACAGCAGCAAGAGTATCAAAAGCTTTTTCCTTATCCTGTTTTTTGGCATCACAACAATTGGAAAATGATTAATAATGACGGTAAATTATCTCAAGATATTGTTGATAATGAAGAGGATTATTACTTTGGAAGTATTTCCTTTTGGCAACCTAAGGGAATGTGTAAATATTCCAAAGGAACCTTTCTTAACTCTCCTAAAAAACTCAAGTTTCTCTTCTTTTGGAACCCTAATGCCGATGCCATAGATGAATCCTGTTTTTCACAATGGCAACTTTCGCCTTTTAATGTAAATGCCGATGAATATTCGTGTACTGAGCAGTATATGATGGCTGAAAAAGCACGTTTGTTTGACGATGAAGAAGTAGAAAAGGAAATAATGAACACCACTGACCCTAAGCTGATAAAGGCTTTAGGCAGAAAGGTACGCAATTTCGACCCTGCCGTATGGGATAAGGTGAAATACAGTATTGTACTTAATGGCAATTACTATAAATTTACCCAAAACCAAGCAATGATGGATTTTCTTTTATCTACGGGTGATAAGATATTAGTAGAAGCCAGTCCGTTAGACACCATTTGGGGCATTGGTTTAGGTAAAGATAACGAAAAAGCGTTCAACATCGCTTCGTGGCGTGGTAAGAATCTCTTGGGGTTTGCCCTAATGGAAGTACGAGATGAACTACGCAAACTTTATAAAAACGCACACTTGTTGCTGTAGTATGTAAAGACCAATCACTAAAAGAACTTCTCATTGACGATTTTTAAGTTTTACTTTGTCAATTGAGTAGTATTTTATACTTTTGCCCCAAAATACATCAAAGATGCTTATCATAGGAATTACAGGAGGAACAGGTTGTGGTAAAACAACTGTTGTTAATCAAATTATTAAAGAACTCTCAGGTGAGGAAGTTACCGTTATTTCACAAGATTCTTACTATAAAGATTTGAGTTATCTTAGCTTTTCTGACCGCACCAAAATCAATTTCGACCATCCCAATTCTATCGATTTTGATTTGCTTAAAGAACATTTATTGGCATTAAGAGAAGGAAAAGATATTCAAAGTCCTACTTATTCATTTGTAGAACACAACCGTACTAACGAAACCGTTTTAGTTAAACCTACCAAAGTGGTAATTGTAGAAGGTATTCTTATCTTTGTACACCCCGATATCCGTGAGCTTTTTGATATTAAAATATTTGTACACGCCGATTCTGATGAACGACTTATACGTCGTATCAAACGCGATACAACCGAGAGAGGACGTGATGTGAATGAAGTACTCAATCGCTATCAAACCACCTTAAAACCTATGCATTTAGAGTTTATTGAACCTGCTAAAGAATTCGCCGATATCATTATTCCTAATAATAAGCGCAATAAAGTAGCTATTGATATCATTAAAACAATAGTACATAACCGTATATTTCAAAAATAATGAAAAAGTTACTTGAATATCTTTCTTTATTGAAGGGCTATAAACTATATCTCGCCATATTATTCTTTTTTATAATATGGATGGCTTTCTTTGATGCTAATTCTATATTAACTCACCACGAACTCAATAAAGAAAGAGAAAAACTCAATAAGCAAAAACAGTTCCTTAAAAAGGAGATTGAAAAAGATAAAAAAGAACTTCAATCTCTTTACACCGAAGAAGGTAAAGAGAAGTTAGGACGTGAAATATACTATCTCAAACACGACGACGAAGAAGTCTTTATCATCGAATACGATAGCATTAATTAAAACAATAAACTAACTTTTTTTGAATTAGCTATGAACAAACGATATGAGAATATTATCAAGATGAACGACATTCTTGCTAAATTAGAAAATACTCTTACCAAAGCTCAAGAAGTATTGGAAGAATGGAAAGCAATCCAACCTGAGTATGACCAGTTGGTAGCTTATTACGACAGTAAACAGTGGCGCCAAGACTATTTTGATAGCAACGATGGTAAAATACCTGACGAAGTACCGCAATGGGTACTTACACAAGATGCTATTTTTGATGCTATTGGCACTCAGTTTTATTTAGCTGATGAATATCGCACTTTATTGGATAAAATTAAAGCAAAAGAAATGAATTCTTAGGAAATCACCGCTTATACTTTTGTAAACTCTTAAAGTTTTTACCAAATCATATGAATAAAGAAACCTTGCGACAACTGTGGGAAACACTACCTCCTAATAATTTAATGCGTGATTGGCAAATGGAAATTGCTGAAATTACTGAAAGTACTATTACTCTTAGTATGCCAGTTACCGAACGTGTTACTCAGATAGACGGGGTTCTTCACGGAGGGGCTACACTTGCGCTGGCAGAAACGGCAGGGAGTTTAGGAGCTTATTTGCTCTATCGAGAAGAAGGAGAGCAGATACGAGGTATAGAACTAAGTGCTAATCACGTGCGAGCAGGTAGGGTAGGGGATACACTCTATGCTAAGGCAATATGTGTGAATGCAGGTAGAACGCTCCAATTATGGGAAATAAAAGTAACAAATCAAGACGAAAAGCTTATCTCTTACTGCAAATTTACCACTATACGAATTAATTACTAACTGTTAATCATTGAAAAATGGCTGAGTTTATCAAACTATATAATGAAAATCCGAATGAAAAAGATATAAGTAAGGTAGTAGAAGTCCTTCGCCGTGGAGGATTGATTATTTATCCTACCGACACAGTTTACGGATTGGGCTGTGATATAACTAACACTAAAGCTCTTGAAAAAATTGCTCGTATCAAAGGGGTAAAGCTCGAAAAAGCAAACTTCTCTTTTGTGTGTTCTGATTTCAAATTGTTCTCTTGAATCTTTGTCTTTGTGTGGAGAACGAATTACTGTCACAACTTCTTTTCTTGTTGGAAGTGGAATAGGTCCTGAAACTTGTGCTCCTGTTTTTTTAGCAGTTTCTACTATCTTTTCAGCAGATTGATCTAAAATAACATTATCAAAAGCTTTTAATCTTATTCTTATTTTTTCACTTCCTTGTATTTTTGTTGCCATGTTACCTCCCTTTTAATATTGATATTTGTCTAGCAACCATCTTCTTAAAGTATCCCGGGTGTTCTATTTTATTTCCATAAAAAAAACTAAGCAAATCTCGCTTAGATAAGATACTTATTTAAGAACTTATCGCCTGGTCTATGCCATGACTTCTCCATAAGAGTTCCCTGCATCTAAAGTGCAGCCACATTTTACTTCATCGCTTGACTACTTAAGTATAGCATCTTATACCTTATATGTCAATTATTTTCTAGTATCTTTTTTTAATTTTATAGATTATTTCAAATTATTTTTTTATAACTATTTCCATCTCTTTTTCTTCATAAAATG
>ERZ773077.1626-NODE-1626-length-15105-cov-14.613156_pt1 | contig 15105 bp, 11 predicted proteins | sample MGYA00580612_ERZ773077 | MGnify/ENA primary metagenome ERZ773077 (study PRJEB29015, sample SAMEA2737971) | human oral metagenome | biome: human oral; feature: human-associated habitat; material: dental | place: China | collected 2021 ...
CCCACCGCAGTTGTGCTTCCGAGGGTGATTGCACCGGGATAAACGCCGCCTCCCGGAATCGACGCGATGCCGGCGAGCTCTTGGCATAGCCAGCCCCACCCGCGACCCGCACCTCCACATTGGCGGCTGCGACCGCAACCTCAGCGGCATCTAACCGCAATTCCAATAACTCCACGGGGCTAATATCCGAATTACCAACACGGGTAATAATGCTTTCCTGCCGCGCAATGATGTCGGAAACCCTCGCGGCAATGTCCTGAACCTCATCGGCGAAGGTCGCGTTCACGCCGAACAGTCGCTCGCTGGCGGCAGCAATCGCAGCCTCGGCAACCCCGATGCATTCCGCGATTTGCAGAACCACAAACGTGGGCCGCACCTGGAGGATGAAGGCATCAAAATCGTGAGTGAGAACCTGCGACTCCGGCACGAACACGTTTTCTAACGAAACCCAGGCGGAGGCGGTGGCGTTCAAACCCAACAGGCCAAACGGTTTCCCGAACGTAAGCCCCTCGGCGCCACCCTCTACAAAGATGAGCAGTCGGTCGCCGGCATCGGTGCGTACCGCGGTCACCAACACGGCGTCGTCGTACAGATTGGAGGCCCAGTTCAATTTGCCGGTCACCCGGTATCCACCTTCGACCGGGGTGGCGGCCAGTTCGATCTCGCCGCAACCTGCGAATTCCTTGAACGCGGCAGCCATGCCGGTGATGCCGGGTCGGGTGCCGGAACGCAGCGACTGTTCCACTGCCGACGCCGCCGGCTTGTTGGCATTGGCCAGATAAGTTTGGGTCATGAGGTGAGCCCAGGTGGTGAACCCAACCGACAGGTCACGCCGGGAGATTTCCCGAATAGTTCGGGCCGCGGTGAGCAGATCCGTATCGAGCAGCCCGGCTTCGGCGAGGATCGGCAGAATGTAGCGTGCGTCTTCGGTTCCCGCGTCAACTGCCTTCGCTTTCTCGCTTACAGTTTCGAGAATGCTGGGGTCCACAACGAGCGGCGCGGTAGCTTGTTCGATGATAGCGGTCATAAGTTATACCAATTCGGAGGTGAGGCGAGCGGGACGGGTGTAGGTGTTGACCACGGGCGACCACTTGATGGCATCACGATGAATTTGGTCGAGGGTGTCACGGTCGGCGTCGCCTTCAAGTTTCACCTTGACGCGAACGTCAGAGACACCGGGACGCTTGTCGTCGGAAAGATCGCCGACGCCCCAGGTGGGAGAAATATCAATGTCGCCTTCGATATCAATTTCGATTGCGGTAAGGGTAACGCCACGGTGGGTGGCAATGGCCTGAATGCCTACGGAGATGCAGGCTGCAAGCGCGGCCTGGGCAACCTCGGTGGGGTTGGGTGCGGAGTCGTCGCCTAGCAGCGCCGGGGGTTCAGACACGAGCACCGGATCCAGTCCACGCACCTTGGTGTAATTGCGGAATTGCCCATCGGCCTCGGTGTGGGTGCGCACGGTCTTACGGCCCCCCTCGGGGTTGTCGATGTTCTTCTGCGCGAGCTTGGCGAGACCTTCTTTATCGATGGGCTGGAGGGGTTCGCCGGGGTTGTGGTTGGGGGTGAGGTCACTCATGGTAAGACTCCTTCAATTTGTCATCGTTGATCGAATTAGGAACCGACACTAACACATAATTTCCAGGTTTGCATACTACTTAGTGCGCCCTTATTCGATAGGTTCATGGGTTTTTGCGATCAGATAATCGTAAATAAATTGGCCCCTACCACCTGCGATATTAATTTTTAGGCTTTTCCATTCGCCCTCAGAGATCATAAAAAGTAGACAGAATAGATCACTATAAATTAGAGTCGAAATCCAGTTTTAAGACCGATCAGTCTACCAACCAGAACCAAGCGAGGTACCGTGGGAAACCCATTACACTCTCACCGCGTGAGCCGTCGACAAGCGCTAGCGTTAACGGTCATGGGCATGGCCATGCTGCCCCTTACTTCCTGTGCGCTCAGCGCCGCGCAACCCCGCAAACCGGAAGGCACCATCACCATCGGCTATGTCCCCATCGCCTGTACCGCACCTCTGATACTCGCCGATGCCCAGGGCTATTTTGCCGACCACAACGTCACCGTGTCGCTGCGCAAATACGCCGGGTGGGCGGACCTATGGAGCGCCTACGCCACCGGCGAAATCCATGTCGCACACATGTTGGCCCCCATGCCGCTGGCTATAAACGCCGGAGTCACCAACGCCGCCCGACCCACCGAACTGGTGTTCACACAAAACACCAATGGGCAGGCTATTATTCTCGCCAACACACACCGCAACGTGGTGACCACCGCCGTCGACCTGCGGGGGATGACCATTGGCATCCCCTTCGAGTTCTCGGTGCATTCGCTCCTGCTCCGCGACTATCTCACCGCCCATGGCCTTGACCCAGACCGGGACCTAGAGCTGCGGCTGCTGCGGCCCGCCGACATGGTTGCACAACTACAAATCGGCACCATTGACGGTTTCATCGGACCAGAGCCATTCATACAGCGCGCCATTACCGCTGGCAGTGGTTATGTTTTCACATTCACCCATGAGCTCTGGCCCAACCATCCGTGCTGCGCAATTGCCATGGCCACCGACTGGCGGCAATCGCATCCCGCCGAAGCCATCGCCATCACCCAGGCCCTGGCCGCCGGCGCACAGGCGGCAGGCAACCATGACCACGCCGCCAACACCGCCCACATTCTGGGTTCAGAACAATACCTCAACCAGCCGGAAAAGCTTTTCATTCCAGCACTTCAAGAGCCTGACCGCATAAACTTCGGCACCCCCACCGACCCAGCAGCCATTACTTGGATGGCCACCCAGATTGCCCGATGGCGCCTAGGCAATAACGCCCTGGACTGGGATGATGCGACCATTCTCCGGCTCGCCACCAACACCGTGGGCGATTCTTACAACACAACGATCGACCCAATCACCGTGAACGGTCAACCATTCGACCCGCTCATTCCCACCGCAACCTATACCGCTCACCCATAACACCCACCTACAAGATTCACCCATAACACCCAAGCCAAGGCATCCCTCCCATGAGCATCACAATCACCAAACCAGAGAAGCAAACACGCATTCGGGCCATGATCATCGGGGCCCTGCTATTAGCGGTTTTCCTATCGCTTTGGCAATTGACCGTCACCGCTGGCTGGCTCACCGAACTAGCCCCCACCCCGGCGCGCACCGCCACCCGTGCCATCGAAATTTTTTCGGACCCGTTCTACTATCACGGCACAACAAGCGTGGGTATTTTCTGGCACCTCATTACTAGTCTTCGCCGGGTTTTGATTGGTTTTACCATTGCCACACTCATTGCGGTACCGGTGGGATTCCTATTAGGTCGCAGTACCGCATTACGGTGGGCGGTGGATCCGATCATGCAGATTCTGCGGCCAGTATCGCCCTTGGCGTGGTTGCCGTTGGGGCTTGCGTTATTGTCGGGTGCGGAACGCACGGCGATTTTTGTCATTGTGCTATCGGCTTTGTGGCCGACCCTAGTGAGCACGATTGATGCGGTTCGTGGGGTGAATTCTACATATATTAACCTTGCCGCAACCCTGGGTACCCCGTGGTGGTCGCGGATTATTTATGTGTGGTTGCCGGCAGCATTGCCAGGAATTATCACGGGGTTGCGGTTGTCATTGTCGACATCGTGGTTGGTGATTATTGCCGCAGAGATGCTGGTTGGGGGTCAGGGGATTGGGTTTTTTGTGTGGAATCAGTGGAATCGCCTGGATATTGATGCCATTGTGGTGTCGATTGTGGTCATTGGCCTCACCGGGTTGGTGTTGGATCATCTCATTGCTGCCCTGCAGAAGCTTGTTCGTTACGATTAATTTTTGAGAGATGTTGTTATGCCTGCACATGTTGTGTTGTCCGATATCACCAAGTCGTATGGTTCGCACACGGTGATTGCGGAAACGTCGATTGCTGTGGCCGAGGGGCAGTTTGTGTCGATTCTTGGGCCTTCGGGGTGTGGGAAGTCCACAATGTTGTCGATGATTGCCGGCCTGGATTTTCCCACGACGGGCACGGTTTCTGCCGGTGGGCGCCCGGTTTTGGGGCCGGGGCCGGATCGGGGCATGGTGTTTCAGGATCATGCGTTATTGCCGTGGTTGACGGCGCGCGGCAATATCGAGTTTGGTCTGAAGTCGGCGCGCCCGGAGTTGGACAGGGCAGAGCGCACTCGGGTGGCCGACCGGTTTTTGGGGCAGGTGGGGTTGGCGCATGCGGCACATCTGCGGCCGAGTCGGCTGTCTGGCGGCATGCAGCAACGGGTGGGGATCGCACGTGCGTTCGCTATCGACCCGGAGATTTTACTTCTTGATGAGCCGTTTGGCGCGTTGGATGCGTTGACGCGGCGCGAGTTGCAGTTGCAGTTGTTGGATATTTGGGAGGCGTCCCGTCGGACGGTTCTCATGGTCACGCACGATGTTGACGAGGCGATTTTATTATCGGATCGGGTGTTGGTGATGGGGCATGGCCCGTCGGCGACGGTGATTGCGGATATTGCGGTGGATGTGCCCCGCCCCCGCCATGGCGATGGTTTCGATGATACGTTCGACAAGCAGGTGGCGGGGTTGCGGCATGAGTTGATTGGACTGTTGGGGAATAACTGATAGCTTTTCGACAACCGCACGGGGTCGGCCGTCGAAAAGCTCGGAGATTATTCGTACCGTAGTGCCTCGATGGGGTCGAGTTTGCCGGCGCGGCCAGCGGGATACCAGCCGAAGAACAGGCCGATAACGAGGCAGAACGCGAGGGAACCGATCATGCCCATGACGGGCGGCATGGTCATGGTCTTGAACATGAGCTGGCATGCCAGTGGCCCAAGGATGGCGCCGATGGCCATGCCGATGAAGCCACCGATGAGGCACACCACCATTGCTTCGATGACGAATTGCCTGCGAATGTCTTTGCGGGTGGCACCGAGAGCTTTGCGAATGCCGATTTCGCGGGTACGTTCGGTCACGGTGATGAGCATGATGTTCATGACACCAATGCCACCGACCATGAGGGAGATAGCACCAATGCCGGCAATAGCGGCGCTGATACCACCAAGGACACTGTTGACGCTTTCTAATTCTTTGGTGTAGTCCCGAACCTTCATTTCGTATTCGGGGCTCCCCTCAAACCGTGGTTTGAAATAGTCTGCGATGGTTGCCTTGATTTGTTGCAGGTCTCCAGCGGCGGCCGGGGTGGTGCGGAACGTGATTGACTGCCAGGTGCCCGCCTGGTCGCTGAGCCGGGATTCCAGGGTGTAGGGCACGTACATGTTACTGGGTTCCGGCCCACCCCCACTCAACACGCCTTCCTTCGGTTCTTGAAGCACTCCCACAACGGTGAAGTCGCTGAGACCATCCTCGGATTCGAAGGTTACTTCCTTCCCTAGGGCTGCCTGGATATTGTCACCGAATATTTGTTTGGCGAGTTTATTGTTGAGCACCGCAACAGGCTTGTTATTGTTGATGTCGTCCTGACCAAGAAGGCGCCCCACTGCGATTTTGTAGTTATTTTGGACGAAGTAGTAGGGGTTGACGAAGAAGGTGGAACCGTTGATGGTTTTACTGTTGTAGATGAGGTCACCATTGTAGGAGGAGCTCCCGCCAATGGCCACCCCGGCTAGTTTGTCGCCCAGAAGTTCTTTGATCCGATCAATATCGTCGCTGGTGATCTCGTAGGAGGGGTCGTCAAGACGTCCGGAATAGTGGTAATGGTCTTCGCCACCAACCATCTGCAGTTCTTCCTCCGAGGGGATGGGCCGGGCTTCGGCAACTATCTCGACGCCACCATCGTTGTTGAGGCTGGATAGGGTGTCTTCGCGCAGACCGTCACCGATGGTGAGAATGGTAATAACGGAGGCGATACCGATAATCACGCCCAGGAGGGTGAGGGCGGACCGCATTTTATTGGTGCGGAGGTTCGACAGCGCCAGGGTGAGGGATTCAAAAATGCTCACTTAGTGGTCACCTCCCGGGGCGGTCTTGGAATCGGAAGCGGACCTACTGGGCCTACCGGACCGACCAGACCTAGGCCCAGTAGCACCCGTACCGGTACCGGTGGTGACGCCGCGCCAGGCTTCCCCACTCTGCCCTTGGGCGGTGGTGGAATGCCGCTGCGACTTCGATTTCGCCTTCTTCACCTTTGGCTTGGCCGGCACCGTCGGCTTTGGGGTTGGCGCCCCGGTCGCCGGCGTTGCATTTGTCGGTGATTGCGAAGCCGCGGCCTTGGCCTCGGCGGCCGCAATATCGTCAGGCGTGATTGCAGTAAACGGGCCGGTTGCGGGGGCAAGCATGACCGCCGGCACAATCCCGTTCTGGGGTGCCGGTGGGCCGGTCAGTATGCCGTCGTTCATGGTGACAATGCGGGTAGTTTCCTCTGCCAACTCCGGGTTGTGGGTGATGAGTGCAATGGTCACGCCATGGTTTTGATTCAGGTCGTGAAACAGGTCCATGACCATGCGGCCGGTGGCGGTGTCGAGCGCACCGGTGGGCTCGTCGGCAAGCATGAGGTCGGGCGAGTTGCTGAGCGCCCGGGCAATGGCCACCCGCTGTTTTTGGCCGCCGGATAGTTCGGCAGGCAGGTGATCGGCGCGCTCCTGCATGCCCACCATTTCTAGTAGATGGTTGGCGCGTTCTGTGCGGTCCTTGCGGTCCACACCGGCGTACATCATGGGAAGTTCCACATTGCGACGCGCGGAGATGCGCCCAATCAGGTTGAAGTTCTGGAACACGAAACCAATGTGTTTGGAACGGTAGAGGGCGGCCTTGTCGTCGGAAAGCTCCAGGACGTCGACGCCATCGAGATTATAGGTGCCGGACGTGGGCTTATCCAGTAACCCAATGATGTTCATGAGGGTTGATTTGCCGGAGCCCGAGGTGCCGACCACGGAAAGGAATTCGCCGCGCGCCAGGTTAAAGTTCACACCGTGGAGGATTGTGAGTTCGTTGGGGGTGCCGATATTGAAGGTTTTGACAATGTCCTGCATGTCGATGAGCAGGTCGGAGTCGGTTTCCTCCGCGAGGTTGCGTTTCTTCGCCATTTTCTGCCTTTCGCTGCCCTGACTCGGGGACTATCGTACTTCTGCCGCGGCGGTGCTTGTTGCGGTCCCGCTAGCACCGCCGGCACCATCCGCACCCTCAGGGGCTGTGGTGTCGACGGTGGCTTTCTGCCCCACGGATTGGCGGTATTTCGCGGCATCCACCAGGATCTTATCGCCCTTCTTTGCCTCGCCGGAGAGAACCTCCACATCGAAGTCGGTCTTGCTTCCCAGTTTCACGGTGCGTTCCACGATGGTGTCGTCGGCGTCGATGGCCAGGACTTTCTTCTTGCCTTGGTCTTCGTACACGGCGGATTGGGGGATGACCATCTTGTCGGAGGCCTCCCGGGTAATAATCCGCGCCTTGGCGGTGGAGCCCAACCGCAGGGTTCCCTTATTGCCTAGCACTTCGATCTCAACGGGGAAGTTCACCTTATTACTGCCACTGGTACCGGACGATCCACCGGAGGAGGAACCGCCGGCCGAGCCACCACTGGCGGGAGTCGCTGGGGTTTCCTGCGATGCCGCAACCGTGGAGACGAAGGAGACTTTACCTTGGAATTTCTTGTCACCAGTACCGGGGGTGGTGAACTCCACCCGCTGGCCAACGGCGATCTTGGCGACGTCGATTTCTTTCACATTGGCGTGCACAATCATGCGGGCATCATCGGCAATGGTCATGAGGGCGCCGTTCGCGGCCGACCCCTGCTTGGCGGCAACATTGGTGACCACCCCGTCAAAGGGGGCACGAATCTGCGCGGAGGCAATATCGAGTTTGAGTTGGTTATCGCCGGCATTATTGGAGGCCTGGGTGGCCCGAGCGTTCCGCACCGCATTATCAATGGCCGCCTGATTGTCTTCCATTTGGAATTGGGCATTGCGTTCCGCCACGGCAAGCGCGGTAGCAGCATCCTTCTTTTCTTCGAACGCTTTAGCGACATTGCGTTGGTCGGTGACGAGCTTATTGTCGGCTTGAGCCAGGGTGGCCTCGTAGCTGTCCTGGGATTCCCGCAGGTTCCGGTCGGCAGCCTGCAGCTTATTGGTCACATCGGCGGCATCCAGCCCGGAGTCAATAGTATTACGGTACTGTTTATTCACGGAGTTTTGCAGGGTTTCTACCCGCTCTTCGGATGCCTTGATTTGCGCCTGGATCTGAACCTGCTGTTCCGGGCTGGCCCCATCGAGTTGGGCTTTGAGTTCTGCAAGATTACTCTGCTCGGTGGCCAGCGATCGGCGTTCTGTGTCCTGGTCCTGGAGGGTTCCCACCGCCTTGAGACCCATGCGGGCAGCCTCAACGTTGGTGTTCATGCTGTCCTGACGAGCGTTTTCGATCTTGGACTGTTGGGCGGCGATGTCTTGCTGTTTCCCATTGCCACGCAGGGCGCTCTCCAGCTGGAAGTTGCGGTTTGCCTCATCGTAAGCGGATTCGGCTGTGCGCAATGCGGCCTTGGCGTTATTAATATCCTGGTTCATACCGTTATCCAGTAGTTCCTTATACCGGTTATAGCGGGATTCGGCACCCCGGATTTCGGCAATAGAATTGGCTTCGCTGGTGGCCGCCTGCGCCTGGCTTTTCGCCAATTCGGTTTCTTTATCGGTGACATCAAGGTTGGCGACCAATTGGTCCGCCTGCACCCGGTCCCCCACTTTAACATTGAGTTGGTTGACCGGGCCGGTGAGCCGGGTGGAGAGCACCATGGATTTTTGGGGTTCCACATTGCCGGACACGGCGACGCGCTGCGAATTATCGCGCTTGTCAAGGACCTGTACGTCAGAGGAAGCTAATGTGATGGCGGATGAATTCGCAAAGAACGAATACAGGGCTACACCTATCAATGTGATTATCACAACCACTGCGGCGCTAATGAAAAACACCTTACGCTTACTAAGGTTTTTTATTCTCACTGCTGCTATGCCTTTCTGCTTCCTGAATTAACGGTATCGAAAGTAAAATTAGCATAGTAACAATTGTGCAGCACGGTCTAGCACGCTTTTGGGGTGGGGGGAAACCCTGATGCCGGACTCATACCGTGGTATGAGTCTAAGTTTTTCCTGAGGTTACGATATAAAAAATAATGCTTTTCGACGCTCAGGGCAAACCCCTAGGGGCGTCGAAAAGCGATTCAATTACTGAGCTTCGGCTGGGACCGGTTTCGGATCGACCGTCATGAGTGCATCACCAGCAGTAATATTGCTCGGCAATGGCAAACCTGCGGCAGGAATCACCGGGCCGGTGCGTTTCGAGTTCGACACCACAATCGGGGTGGTTACCTCATATCCTGCGGCCTTAATGGCATCGATGTCAAATTCGCCCAACAGGTCGCCGGCCTGCACCTCATCACCCTGCTGTGCAGCAGGTTTGAAGTGCTCACCCTTGAGATTCACGGTATCAAATCCGATGTGCATGAGGACCTCGACGTTCTTGCCATCGGCGCCCTTGCCACGAATGGCGAACGCGTGCCCGGACGGGAATGCCACCACAACTTTGCCGGTGATCGGCGCGGTCAGCTTACCCACGGTTGGGACAATCGCCAGGCCGGCACCCAACTTGCCTTGGGCAAACATCGGGTCGGACACTGCCGACAGTTGCTTGACCTCACCGGTCAACGGGGCAATAACCGGGAGGGCGTTCTCCGCAGCAACCTCGGTGGTCACGACGGGTTCGGCGTCAGCGCTAGCCTCAACGGCGGTGCCCACATCATCAGGGTCGATGCTGCCGTTGCGTTGCGCCAGGTAGCGGCCATAGGCAAAGGCGGCGGCGAAGGAAACAATAAAGGTAATCACGGCGCAGATCATGAAGGGACCCATGTCTTCGGCCTTGATGGACACAACACCCAGGAAGCCGGCGGCACCCAGCGCAACGGCCTTCACGTTCAGCAGGGCAATCAGCGCACCACCAATGGCGGCGGAACCGATGCCGATGAAGAAGGGCCAGCGCAACCGCAGGTTCACACCGAAGATAGCGGGCTCGGTGATGCCCAGCACGGCGGACACACCGGAGGCACCGGCCAGCCCCTTGAGCTTTTCGCCCTTGGCCAGGAAGAACACGGCCAGTGTTGCGGCACCCTGGGCGATATTTGCCATGGATGCGGTGGCGAAGATGAACGAACCACCCTGCTGTTGCAGCTGCAATTCGATCGGCGGGAACGACTGGTGCAGACCAGTAATAACAATGGGCGAGTAGACCAAACCGAACAGGAAACCACCAATGGGGCCGCCCGCCTCGTACACGGTTTGCAGGCCCTGCCCCAGGGCGGTACCCAGGCTACGCATGAACGGGCCGATAACGATGAAGGTGAGGAAGCCCGTGATGAGCAGTGTGAGCATCGGGGTAATAAGGAAGTCCGCGGTACCCTTGAGCTTCTTGTGCAGGAACTTCTCAATGGTAGCCAACACCCAAGAGATCACGAGGATCGGCAGCACAGTGCCCTGGTAGCCGATCTTATCCACGAACAGGCCAAACAGGTTCCACTGCTCGATAGTTCCGGCCGCCTCGGCTTCAGCCATCTGGTAGAAGTTCACCAGGTCAGGGCTCAGCATGGCCATGGCGATGCCGGCACCCAGGAACTCATTGCCGCCAAACCGCTTGGTTGCGGTGAAGCCCACGAGGATCGGCAGGAAGGCGAATGGTGCCGAGGCCAGCAGGTTAATCAAGCCTGCCAGACCCTCCATCTGCGGATATTGTTCAACCAAGGATAATTCGCCAAACAGGTTTTTAGCGGTGAGCACATTGTTCAGGGCCATGAGCAAACCGCCACCGACCAGGATAGGGATCAGCGGCACAAAAATATCCGCCAGCACCTTAATCGAGCGGGTGAAGACGTTGCCACTATTGGCAACCACTTCCTTGAGCTCTTCGGTACTGACGGCAATGCTCTTGCTGGTGGCGTTGTCGAGTTCCTTGAACACCGTGTTGACGTCACCAGGACCAACGATAATTTGGAACATCCCACCAGTTTCAAAGGTGCCTTTCAGATCCGGGTCGTTGTCCAAAGCCTTTTGGTCAACCTTTTTTGAATCTTTTAGCACCATACGCAGGCGGGTTGCACAGTGGGCTGCGGCGACAATATTGTCTTCGCCGCCAACCGCTTTAAGGACGCGGTCAGCAACCTCTTTATGTTGCATAAGAACTTCTCCCTATGTTTAGTTGATCGAAACTCCCCAAAAACCACACAAACTCACATTTTTGCGAAGTCCGATTGTCTACCCCCTCTATTAAACAATCATTGCAACATAAAAACAATAGCTAATCACAGTTTCTTGTGATTGTGCTCCAAATCTCATTGACATTTGGGAAGGCAACAAAACTGGCAGCAATAGCCCCATCAGCAGCTGTAACCTCAACCGCACTACGATCCACAAAAACAACCAGTTCACCGGGCGGGCAGGGAACCCGACGTACATCACCTGCTACATCAATTTCCAATACCGGATTCTCCCCCGAAAGATAGTGAATAGTTGCCCCTATCGTCCCTTGTGACCCAGTAATCATTAATGTGGTTTCGTGTCCGTCCAGACGTTCCGAATGCCACAAAATCCCAGAATCCATGTGATTAATCTCACCGTTCCGGACAGGTTCGGGCACAATCAGGGTTTGTCGAAGCACATGATTATGTACTTCCACTCGCCGCGGCACGGTGAGCGAGTGCACCCATCCTTCCGCCGCCACCGACGGAGTATCGTCCTGTCCTGGCAAACCCATCCAGCCAAGTAATAAACCTGAAGTTTCGCTAAACCCGGTGATCTGTGGCGCATAGAACTGCTGTCCGTGATCTAATTCACTGAATCCTCGAAGCACTGTGAACCGGGTGCCGTCCAACTTGCCAACGATATAGCCGCATTGGTCGCTGCTGGCATAGTGAGTAGCGGTATCGGTAGCCACTGGTTCCAGGCCCTGCGGGCAGATAATCAGAATGTCCAGGTCTTCCCCGGTCACCGCATCACGCAAGGTAATCAGGTTCGGGCATTCCCACATGTAGCCGCCCGGCACCAGGTCCGGGGCTGTACCCGGAGCCGCATTAGTGGTATCGAACTCCAGTTCCCCCACAAAATTCCAATTGTGCAGGTCGTCGCTGTGATAGAGCACCACTGCCCCGGTTTCGTCTTCCCGCTGGGCGCCAATGACCATGCGCCAACCATCGTGGGAATCGCGAGGGTCGCGGGTAATCATGGGGTCCCGGTAGTGGGCGGTGTATCCGGCGGCGGGGCCATCGATAAGTGGATTTGCCACATCACGCCGATACACGCCCCCCATCAGGCCATCAGGGTCGGCCACATCCACCCGGTTTTGAGTGGCCCGGCGCGCAAATCCCCCATCGGCAGTGGGTTCTTTCAGATTGCCGGTATAGAACAGGTAGACCTGTTCACCATCAACGACTGCACCGCCAGAGTAGCAACCATCGAGGTCGTAGGCGGCATCGGGGTAGAGCGCATCGGGATGATGCGACCACCGAAGGGTGTCGAGCTCGGCGGAGGCGTGCCCCCAGCCGGTGCGTTTCTTGCCAAAAGGAAACGCCGGATCATGTTGGTAGAAAACATGAAGCCGGCCGGTGCGCGGGGAGACGAAGACGCCATTGGGGTCATTGAGGCGCCCCTGGGGTGGTGTGATGTGATACCGCGGGCGGAAAAATGTTTCAGAACTCATATGGCTATGATAGATGCATCTCATATCACAGGTCATAGGCCTATACTTGTCGCCGTTTCCCCTGGGTGAACATCAACAGCCTAACGCTACTGGCCTAGGCGGACGCATTCTTCCAACTTGTCGTGGCCATAGCCTGCCATGCGGATTGACCGATGTAGCTGCAATTCAAACCCGGTATTCCCCTTGTCCATGATTTTTGCCGAGAGCTTCGGGGCCGGCTGCGGCGCATGATCGTCATCTAGCCAATAGACATACTCGTGCAGCTGTGGCCCGTCACCAAGCAGATAGCGGAAGTTTTTGAACACGAAAAACTGGGTTCGTCCCTTGTCTTCGCTGTCGATCCATTTCTTGGCTTTTTGGGGCGAGATGGGATTGTTGCCGGGCTTGTACACGGCAGATAAGGGATAGGGCAGCAGGCCTTTGCGTAATTGTCGGTCCAGCCAGGTAATGTCTCCATCCGTGTAGCCGGCGGCTTTCAGCTTGCCGGTCACCGACTTCCATTTCGCCTGGTAAGTCGGGTCGGTTTTGTCTTCCAGCTTGGGGTTCATCGCCCGAATCTCGGCAAACTCCGGCACTTCCTTGGCAACCTCGTCAAACACGTAGCTTCGGTTGATGGAACTGTCTTGGCGGAATAGTTTCATTTCGGGGTTCTGATCGTCGACCCCGAAGCTGCACATCCCATTGGCGAATGTGAGTGTGAACGGGTTGGGGCCTTCGGCGTCCTCGGCACTGGCAGCTGGTGGCATCAGTGACATTCCGATAACCGTGGCGGCGATGAGTGCCGCCAATCGATTTTTCATGATTATCCTTTGGCAAAGTTATTGGACTTTACTAAGTATCGAATCATAAACGCATCACTGGTGCTACCGCCATCACCCCCGTGCCGCAAAACTCCAGCTTAGAACACCCGATACCTGTAGATGACGGCCCCCTGGCCGCCCCCACGCCGACTTTTTGCCCCATCATCTACCGGTATCACAAGTTCTGAGCTGGAGTTCTGGTTTGAGGCCACCCCGCCAACACCCTCTGAATCGAGAAAGTACAGCTTGGCAAACCGGGACGCCACCCCACGCCGACCAACATGCCCATGATTTGCCCGACATGCGGGCGTAACCCACCCGCCACCGATGAGGCTTCAAATCTTCTGAGCTGGAGTTGCTGGAGTTTGCTGCCACACCACATTCTGGGCGGCTGCGCGAGCCGCCCCTCCCCCACAACCCCAGCTCGGCACCCGATGCACCCGACTATTCGGGCAGCAGTGGGGTGGATAATGCCGGAACGAAAAACCCAATCACCGAATTAATGATCCGGTAGATCATGCCCAGTGCCCCACCGGGCTTGCGATCCTGCGAAGACTTGCTAAACATGCTGTCGCTGGCTGCCCGAGAACCGCTGGTCGCGGTGGATTCCGTGGGCGCACCGGATGCGGCAGTCGACTTGGCGGCTGACTGCGATGGGGTATCCGCGCCGGCGCCGAACCCGCCGAGCTTCGCGCACTCCTCTAGAATGTCGTGTTGGTAGCCAGCGAAATCCCTGGCGCGTTTCACTAATTGCAGGTGCCCTTCGCCACTGGCTTTGTCCGTGATTTTTTCGGAAAGCTCGGGCAATGTTTTGTCCGCCGCCGACCAATATTGGAAGAGCTCGATCTTGCCGTTCTCATCAATGTTGTAATACAACATCTTGGAGGCATAGTGTTGCATAATGCCCTTAGGTTCCATATCAGCTCGCCGTCTAGCCTCTTTCGGGGGTAATGGCTTGCTGAGGTCAGTGTCATCCGCCAATGGGTTCAACATGCCGCGCTTATGGAGCACCCGGTCAATCCACATGATGTCGTTATCCGTGTAACCTGCGGCTTTGAGCTTGACCACAGCTTTGTCCCAGTTCCCGCGGTATCTCGGGTCGGTGAGTTTGTTTTCCAGGTGAGGATTGGCAGCCCACACTGGGGCGAATTCGGGTACTTCCTTGGCGATTTTATCTAGAACATAGCTTTGATTGATATAACCCCTGTCTTGGGAATAAGCAAGCGCTTCCGGGTTGTTTAGGTCAATTCCAAAGGTACACACGCCATTGTCAAGCTTCACCGTATACGGATTCGTGCCATCTGCCGCAAGAGCTGGAGCAGGCGCTAATGCCGTGATGGCGATGAGCGCCGCCATAAGCCTAGTTGTTGTGGTGTTCATGCCTCTCCTTCAATTCCCATACTTAGTATAAAGGCACGCCCCGGGCGTCGAAAAGCAAGCTAAAAGGCAGGAAGCAGGACCGGACTAACCTGTGAAATAATCGTATATGACTGCACAATGGGATCCTTGCGAAGCGACGGATTCGGTGCCGGCGGCTCCCCTTTGCCGCTGCATTCCATGAGCGCATCGTAACGGTAACCGGCGAAGGTACGGGCCCGCTCGACGAGCTGCTGAT
>ERZ773077.1629-NODE-1629-length-15072-cov-3.868482_pt1 | contig 15072 bp, 15 predicted proteins | sample MGYA00580612_ERZ773077 | MGnify/ENA primary metagenome ERZ773077 (study PRJEB29015, sample SAMEA2737971) | human oral metagenome | biome: human oral; feature: human-associated habitat; material: dental | place: China | collected 2021 ...
GATATGAAGATCAACGAAGCCGTACTCAAAGCTCAAGATGCAGCTCTTGTTCGAAGTCCTCAGATTCGGTCGTGGCTCAAAACGATGGGGTATGAATATCGTAATGCTCGCACCGATGGCGACCTCATCTTCAAGAACGAAGAGACGAACATATGGTGCTTACTCCACTTTACACCTTACAGCAAGACCGACTTTCCCGGCATCCACTTCTCTTCGGATGAGTACGAAGTTTGGTAAAGCTCTCCTCCCTGGGAGACTCTCCTAAAACTACCCCTCGTAGTTCCATAGAGGGACCTCCCCGAAGCCAGAAACCCCACGATAGTCCAAACGGCTATCGTGGGTTTGTTATATTAGAGATACTCCCTATAAAGGAGAAAGCAATATCCCGAGAAATAGGATACTTAGGGCAACGGCTTCCTATCGTCTCCTTTTCTTTTCTTTGGGTTTGGGCAGGGGCTTGCGTGGAGCCTTGTCTTTGCGGAAGTGCTTCTCCCTAGGGGCCGAGTCTTTCCTCCCACGAGCGGTTTCCCTCTTAGAGTCGGAGCCATCCGCAGCGTCGGCATAATCAACAATAATGCGCCGCCCCTCCACTTCGTATTGAGAGAGCTCTTCGATTAGACGGTGGGCATCGTGGCTATCCACTTCGAAGAAAGAAAATTTTTGCATCAGGTCAATCTTGCCAATGCGCACTCGCCCCGGCACACATCGATTGATCAGCTCGATAAGTTTATTCGGGAAGAGGCGATCCGTCTTACCAAAGTTGATAAAGAGACGCGTCATCCCCTCCTCTACCACACGAGGCGCACTATTTCGTCTCTCGCGTTTCTCGTCTCTTGTTTCGCGCTTCAGGCTCTCGGGTTCGATCTCCTCTGCGGTGCTATAGTAAGCGAAGAAACGCTCAAACTCAAGCGTCATGAGGCGACGGAGGAGTTCATCGCGGTCGAGCCAGGAGAGTTTTTGACTTACTTCCGGCAAGATGGCAGCAATCTCTTCGGCATGAGCGCTAGAGTCTACATGCTCCAACCTATCGGCAAGGTGGAAGAGATGCTTGCTACAAATCTCGCGCCCCGAGGGCAATGCGCCGACCTCCATTTTGGCACCAATCAGCTTCTCGATGCTGCGAATACGGCTCTTCTCTCTAAGGTGACAAAGCGCAATTGAAAGCCCGGTTTTGCCGGCACGAGCCGTACGCCCCGAGCGGTGCGTATAGTTCTCCACATCATCGGGGAGACCGTAGTGAATCACGTGTGTTAGGTTATCCACATCCAAGCCTCGGGCTGCCACATCGGTAGCTACAAGCAGTTGCAAGTGCCCACTACGGAAGCGTTGCATCACACGATCGCGCTGCTCCTGGCTCAAATCTCCGTGAAGCGCATCGGCATTATAGCCATCGGCAATCAGGTGCTCGGCTATTTCCTTGGTTTCCATACGCGTACGGCAGAATACAATCCCGTAAATAGAGGGATAGAAATCGACAATCCGCTTGAGGGCAAGATAGCGTTGCCGAGCCGGTACGAGGTAGTAGATATGGCGGATATTGCTGTTGGCTTCGTTTTTACGCCCAATGGTTATCTCTTTGGGATCGTGCAGATAGCTGTGTGCAATAGTCGCGATCTCTCGGGACATCGTGGCCGAGAAAAGGAGCAAATTACGCTCTTCGGGAATCTCCGAAAGGATGGCTTTAAGATCTTCGCTAAAGCCCATATTGAGCATCTCATCTGCCTCATCGAGTACTACCGTATGGATCCCTTCGAGAGAGATGGCACGGCGGCGCATCAAGTCGAGCAAACGCCCGGGGGTGGCTACTACTATGTCTACACCACGCTTTAGGGAGCGTATCTGCGTCTCTATGGAGCTACCTCCGTAGACAGCCAAAACACGCACCTCCGGCAAGAATTTGGCAAAAGACTCCAAATCGCTTGTAATCTGCAAACAAAGCTCTCGTGTGGGAGAAAGGACTAATGCTTGGGGGAAATCGCGTTGGGGACGGAGCTTCTCCAAAAGGGGTAAGCCGTAAGCGGCTGTTTTGCCCGTACCCGTCTGCGCCAACGCTATAAGGTCTATGTTATCTTCTAATAGATAGGGGATTACGGCAGCCTGAACAGGCATCGCCTCTGTGAATCCCAAGGCACTAACTGCGTCCAGCAGGGGTGCACTAAGTTTGAGTTCGTCAAATGTCATCGCCTGCAAAGGTACGCTAAAATCTCCTCTAAAGCATCATAAGAGAGGAGTTTAGGTGCTGATTCGCCGCCACTTATAGGAAGGGGAAACAACAAAAAAGACGAGGGGTACAGGGGAGATTGCCCCTTAGAGTGAAAAGAAACACTTTAGACAAAATATTATTTCTCCCTTTAAGGTATTGCATAATCAAAAAAAACTGTACATTTGGGCTAGAAACCTGTGCAGCTACAGCTTTTAGGTCTCGCTTCTAGCACCTACTGCTTAGAGCTCCATAGCTACATTGTAGAACTCATAATAATTAACGCTTATGAACAAGACTGATTTCATTGCACGCGTAGCAGAGAAGGCTAACCTCTCTAAGACGGATGCTCGTGCAGCTGTAGACGCCTTCGCAGAAGTCGTCGGTGAGGAACTGAAGAAGGGTGAGAAGGTCACCCTCCTTGGCTTCGGTACTTTCTCTGTCAATAAGAAGCCTGCTCGTCAGGGGATCAACCCTCAGACGAAGGCTAAGATCAAGATCCCCGCTCGCAAGGCTGTGAAGTTCAAGGCTGGTGCAGCTCTTGATCTCAAGATCAAGTAAGCACGATCTCTGATCAATAGACTTAACGAGGCTACTTCGCCCTTAGGGGTGGGGTAGCCTTTGTCTTTGGTGTTATGCTCAAACATACGTTGGATCAAGGCGCTGGACGCCTATGTTTCGTTGATGAAGGGACGTCTCAAGAGAAGGGATTCCTAAGCTATGAAGTTAGCCCTATGGGGGTCGCCGATGCCCAGCATACGGTCGTGAGGCCGGAGTATCGGGGGCAAGGAGTAGCCGAGGAGCTTGCTAAGGCCTTCTTTGTCCTAGCCCAAGAGCATGGATGGCAGGTGCGTCCTTCCTGCTCCTATGTCGCTCGCTATATGGATCGGCATCCTGAGCTGGAGAGACTGCGAGAGTAGCCTCTGTAGCGGGGGTAAGTGTCTTTTGCTGTACTTTTGCAGTCGATCATCCTACCGAAGAGCCTTGTCTGCGTGCCTAATGTCCTTTCTACTTAGTTACCCAGACAAGCCTCTTCGCTTACATCTATCTATTTCTTCTCTATAACTACCGCCTTCCTCTGGCTCATCGGCCTTGTCGCCCTGACACTGGGGACGATGATGCTGAGTAACCGTCTCAAAATCGCCTATCCCATTGCCTTGGTGGCTGTCGGGCTATTGGTTTGTTTCATCCCAGGTACACCGAGGATCCATCTAAACCCCGAGGTTATCTTTGTGCTCTTCTTACCTCCGCTGCTCTATGAGTCGGGCTGGGCAGTCTCGTGGAAGGAGCTTTGGAAGTGGCGACGCATTGTCGGGAGCTTTGCCTTCCTCGTGGTTTTCTTCTCGGCGGCAGCCGTTGCTTGCCTGGCCAACCTTGTTTTCCCAGGCTTCTCGCTGGCTTTGGGCTTCCTATTGGGTGGGGTTGTCTCTTCGCCCGATGCTGTGAGTACGGCAGCGATCCTACGTTTTGTGAAGGTACCGAAGCGCTTGGCTTCCATTCTCGAGGGGGAAAGCCTGCTGAATGATGCCTCTTCGCTGATCATTTTCCGCTTCGCTGCGATTACGGTCACTACGGGTCAGTTCGTCTTCTACCAAGCTGCAGGCCAATTTCTCTGGATGGTCATCGGTGGAGTGGGGATCGGTGTACTCTTTGGCTACCTAGCTCTAAAGCTCCACAGACATCTGCCGATGGACTCGAATACTAACGTTATCCTGACGCTAGTCGCTCCCTACATGATGTATATCGTAGCCGAGCTGCTCGGAGCGTCGGGGGTCATGGCGGGCGTCTGTGGAGGTCTCTATACGGCATCGCATAGGCTTACGATCTTTGGGGCGGAGATTCGAGTGCGGGGCAAATATGTTTGGGATAGCCTAGTCTTTATGCTCAACGGGATGACCTTTATCTTGGTTGGGCTGGAGCTTCCCGATATTCTCGATGGGATACGTGCCGAGGGGGTAAGTCTTATGGAGGCCACTTGGTATGGGCTGATCACTACGGGGGCACTCATCATCGTTCGCTTCATCTCCGTCTTTGGTGCGATCGTGGTAACGCAGATCATGAAGCACTTTATCACCGTCGCTGACGAGAATATCCCCGACTGGCGGATCCCATTGCTCTTGGGTTGGGCGGGGATGCGTGGAGCAGTCTCGCTGGCAGCAGCGCTCTCTATCCCCTTGATGGCAGGGGATGCCCCCTTCCCGCATCGTAGCTTGATCATCTACATGACTTTCGTCGTGATCTTTTTCACCCTCGTTGTCCAGGGCCTTTCCCTACCGATCTTGGTCAAAAGGCTAAGGCCGGAAGATCCGGGGGACTACATTAGCGACGAAGAGACCGAGAAGCTCCTCCAGACTGAGCTAGCTCGCACGGCACTATCCTATGTGAAGAAGCACTATCCAGAAGCCTACGAAGAGAGCCCTGCACTACGTCATCAGGTCAAGCAGTGGCGTGTAACGCTAGAGACCGAAGCCTCCCCGATGACCTCCGATTATCTCAAGATCTATCTCGAGGTGCTCGAGCACCAGCGAACGGCTCTCTTGGCGCTGAATAAGCGACCCGATATCAATGAAGAAGTCATACGTCGCTACCTCCTCCAGCTGGACCTTGAGGAGACGAAGTGGAACTAGTCTGTCGGGGTATCGAGCAAGTAGTCGATGCGGACTGCCAGTGTTTGGACTGGAAAAGCTCTAGGTTAGCTTGTAGAAAGGTCTACCTCTGTACAGGAAGAGGTAGACCTTTCTCGGAAGATCGATTGATGGATGTGGGCTAAGCTAAGGGGATCCTTCTACGCTCCGTCTACCATCACATAAAGTATCTTCATCTAGAGCAATGACCGAAGTAGGGGAGTGCTTCTTCCCTGAAATAGCTTAGGTGATAGGAGGGAATGTGGTTTGCATGAGTGCGCTCAATAGTTTATCTTTGTGCGAGCAAAGGGTTAGGGTTTTATCCTTGGCCTTATCGACCTCGGAGAGATGGCAGAGTGGTCGAATGTGGCGGTCTCGAAATCCGTTGTACCGTAAGGTACCGGGGGTTCGAATCCCTCTCTCTCCGCTTTAGGTACTCTGAAATGAATATCAGAGAGAAACCTAAGAAAAATGTAAGTATCATAGCTACAAGTAGTTATGATACTTTTCTTTTATACCCATCCTAATTTTCAGAGTATGCACAGAGGGGGCAGAAACTCCCAAAATGCTCTAAAAAGGCTACAATCAGGCTACACATTTTCAAAGCAAAATAAAAATGTAGCCAAGAGTACATACAGAGTACATAAGGAGTATGCGTAAATTACTGCTATTCAAACAAATATATTGAACTTTGCAGCGTGATTACAGAGGTGTTTTTGTTACCATACACCACTTCGGGCAACAATGTGTCCGACAAGCCACGGCTACAGATGGCAGGTGTTAGGACAAGACTTCTGTTCAGGCTACAACTAAAAGCAGTAAAATGTATGAAAGCTATTTTCAGAGCAGTCTTCTATCTCAGAAGCAATTATGTGAACAAGGAGGGCAAGACCCCCGTCATGCTGAGAATCTATCTCAACAACGAACGCCTTTCCATCGGCTCGACGGGCATTGCTGTCCAACAGTCCCAATGGGACAGGGAGAAGGAACGGTTGAAGGGAAGGACAACTGAAGCACTTTCCACCAACCTCGAACTTGACAACATTCAAAGCGGACTCCAGACCATCTTCAAGAAAGTCGAGATGACGGACGAGGTGTCCTTGGAGCGTATCAAGTCGGAGTATCTTGGTAAGAAGGAGGATGTGGACACCCTAATGAGCCTCTTCAACAAGCACAACAGTGACGTTGCACGGCAGGTAGGCGTGTCGGTCGAAGCTGCAACCTTACAGAAATACAACGTCTGCAAGAAACACTTCTCAAATTTCCTTCGTGATAAATACGGTCGGTCTGACATCCGCCTGTCCGAACTCGGCTATATCGTGATACACGACTTCGACATTTATCTCCGAACGGTTGTCGGGCAGAATCCCAACACCGCTACGAGGATGATGAAAACCTTCAAGACGATTACCATTCTGGGCAGGAAACTTGGTGTCCTGCACCATGATCCGTTCCTCAACATCCGTTTTCACATGGAACCGGTCAATCGTGGATTCCTCACAGACGAGGAAATCCTTAAAATTGCCAACAAGAATTTCGGCATCGGTCGTTTGGAACTTGTAAGGGACGTGTTCGTGTTCTCGTGCTTCACGGGACTTGCGTACATAGACGTGTACAACCTCGCTCCGGAAAACATCGTCACGCTCAACGGCAAGCAGTGGATAATGACCAAGCGGCAGAAGACGAGCGTGGAGACCAACGTTCTTTTACTCGATATACCCAAGAGCATCATTGCAAAATATAGTGGCAAAACCTATCGTGACGGCAAACTTTTCCCCATGCTGACGAATCAAAAACTGAACAGTTATCTGAAAGAAATTGCCGATATTTGCGGTATCAAAAAGAACCTAACCTTCCACCTCGCCCGGCACACATTTGCCACGATGTCCCTATCCAAGGGAGTTCCCATCGAATCCGTAAGTAAGATGTTAGGACACACCAACATCAAGACAACGCAAATCTATGCCCGCATAACCAATAAGAAGATAGAACACGATATGGATGAGTTGGCTGACAAATTGAGCTCTTTCAATACGGCATTAGGCATTTCCTCAAAATAATGTATATAACCCTAAAATTTTGAATTTATGACAACAAAGAAAGAACTTTCCTACTTCCGTCTGAAGTTGGAAGCGTATCTCGGAGAGCATTTTCCTGAGAGAGTGAATGACAATGCGTTTGTAACCGCTCGAGCAGACGAGGCTCTGACGGCTTACTGCGATGCCGTGGCGCAAGGTTTCTCCTACCCCGAAGCAGAGACGATGGCAAGCGAGGTGCTGTACCACGACTTGCACTTCTCAAAGTATGATACCCTTGTTTCCGTGCTGGAGCAGGAGTTTGAGAAGGAACTGCCAAGTCCGCTACCCGAAAGGTTAGCCCCTCTTTTATTGAACAACAAGGCAATTCAAGCGGTATTTGCCAAATACGAACTTCCGGACGACTTTGCGGCAGGTACAGAATACGACAAACTGTACACCGAGCTGACCGGTACCATCGTGCTGCTCATCGAGGTCAATGGTCTGCCAACGATAGGCGGAGAGAACATGGCTTGATACTTCACCATCGGGGGCTTTTGTAGTGTCAAGAGCCAAGATAAACACTCCACTCCACACGTCAAGAGTTTTGCAAACACTTGTCTTTGTGTAGTGTGCGCATCTTGTTGTCGCTCTTGAAACTATTAAAAGCCCCGATTATGAATACTATCATCATGAATCAAGACGTTCTTAAAAGTGCGATTTCCTTAAGCCGTGAGGACAATAGAAGCGAGCTTCCATTGTCCTCACGGCTTAAGGAAATCGTTCACACACCTGCCTTCATCAAGGCAGACGCATCGAACAAAACCGATAATATCAAGCAGCAGCCGACTTCTCCCAAGCAAGTCCGCCGCTTCGGTTGGACACGCTTCATCGAACTCGCCGTTCTGCTTTTCATCGTTATCGGTGCGGTTTACCTCATCTCAAAGATTGTTACGCCGCAAGTCGTAACCGCCGTTTCGGTTATTCTCGGTTTCCTGATACTACGCTTCATTGTTAAAGTTATTCTGCAAGTAACCTTTACAATCCTGCATTGGCTGTTCTGGCTTGCCGTCATCTTGGCAATCCTGCTCTGTGTACTCTAAGGCACAAGGAAAGATATTCTTCGATTCATTCTTCTTTATGGGTGGTTATCTCGATTGAGGTAGCCACCTTTTTCGTTTCCCATACAGGCGTTGCACTTTCGCTTCTCACAGCCATCTATTCCACTTTGATGTGCCATAAGTCGGTGCTGATTTCTTTTTATTCGCAAAGGTAGTAAGGGGCTACGGCTTGCACAAGGTCTGTGCCTTTGGTTTGCACGGAAAATCTCCACACCTACATTTCATTTCGGGTAGTATTTTCCTGCAAAACCTTGTGCCGGCTGCGCCCCCTACCTTCTGATTGCTACAAAAAGGAATCAGCATACTCCGATCTTTGGACGCATAAAAAAAATGTCATTATGGAACAGCAGAAAGTAAATATTACATCTTCGATGAAAGAAAAAGGATATAGCTCCTCCTCTCATTACCGCATAAGTTCGGTGGTTGATGAAAGTGAGCGTTTGGTGGCAACTAAGTTTGTGCAGTGGGATGTTGAGCCTTTGGACAAATTGAGTGGCAGTAAGGTGTATCTTCTCCGTTTGAAACTCAATCGTGGGGAGCGAATGAGCCGTGAAGAAAAGAATTGGCTTGCCGAAGCGGTGAACACCAACACCTACTTCCGTACAGCCGTTCCCCTAATGGGTTATCGGTTTGACTTTATGGACGTATTGAAGAAGTATTTGGTCAATCAATACGGACATTGGTCAGAGTATTATGCACCCGACCGCACCAGCCTAAGAAGTTTCCTTTGCGGACAGATAAACCAAATTGTAGAAATCCCTAAATACTAAGCGATATGAAAGGAACAGAACATTTTACGAGAGCAATAGCCGAGTATCTCAACCAACGTGCAGCGACAGACCCTTTGTTTGCTCCCAACTTAATGAAGCCTAACAAGAGCATAGAGGAGTGTGTAACTTACATCTTGAACCAAGTGCAGGCGAGTGGGTGTAATGGCTTTGAGGACGATGAAATCTATTCAATGGCAGTACACTACTATGACGAGGATGAAATTGAAGTTGGAAAGGAAATCACTTGCAGAGTGGCAGTAAATCATATTGTGGAACTCACAGAGGAGGAGAAAGCCGAAGCAAGGCAGGAAGCCATCAAGCAGTACCAACGTGAGGAACTCGCCAAGATACAGAGCCGTAATGCAAGACCACAAAAGAAAGAAACGGCAGGGGTTGCACAACCTTCATTGTTTGACTTCTAAAAAGCAAAGACTATGGAACGATACGATTTAAGCGAAGCACGCATCTATGTAGGTACTTACGGAAAGTATAACGAAGGCTCACTAAGAGGTAAGTGGATAGACCTTTCAGAGTGTTACGACCACGACGAGTTTATAGAAGTATGCCACGAACTTCACCAAGACGAGGAAGAACCCGAATTGATGTTCCAAGATTGGGAGAACATTCCCGAAGCATTTATTGACGAGGGGCATTTGGATAGCAACTTCTTTGAACTGAGGGACGAGTTGGAGAATTTGGACGGTATGAATGTGAGTGCCTTTTGGATATGGGTAGAGAATACCGGCAAGGATTTAACCGAGTCCGTCTATTACCTAATGAGACAATTCAATTCCGCTTTTGTAGGCAGATATGTGAACAAAGAAGAGTTTGCAAGGGAAATAGTAAGTATGGAACACGAACTATCCGAGTTTGCGGAACGATATTTCGATTATGACAAGTATGCGGACGAACTCTTTGACGAGGGGTTTTGGTTTGAGAGTGGATATGTATTCCGTGACGAGTAAAACAAGAAAGACAGAAAATGAAAGCAAGAAATAAATATGAGAAGGCAGTCCTTGCCGAGAGTAAGCACCTTCGCCCGATAACCAAGACACAGAGCAAATGGGCATTCCGTGAATGTATAGACCATTTCGCCTACCGACTGCCCAAAGGTCGCACAACGTGTATGGATTGTGGGCATAGTTGGACAATAGAAAAGCCTACGGACACTTGCACCTGCCCCCATTGCGGGGCAAGGTTGCAGGTCAAGGGAACCTTTCAACGCAAGATTAGGCAGAAGCAGTACTTTACGATACTTACCGCTTGCGGAGAGTACCAAGTACTAAGAATGTTTCTTCTTTCCGTGGAAATGGAGAAAGGTTGCAAGGCATCTTCATATACCTTTGAAATCGGTCAGTATTGGTGGAACGCACAAGGAAGAAAAACGATTATTGCCGTTCAACGAACATTAGGCAGATACATTGACACCTTTTCTTTCTGTTCGCCAATGGCAGTACGCAACGACAACGAAGCCTACCGCCATATATCGTACTCACCGATATATCCCAAGTTCAAGGTTACGGACACACTCCGCAGGAATGGTTTTGAAGACAACTTCCACAATATAGTGCCTACTGAACTCATACCAGCATTGCTTTCCGATAGCCGTGTGGAAACCTTGTTGAAGTCGGGGCAAATCCCGCTACTCAAATTCTTCATGCACAATGGTCGAAGAAGCATTGATAGCTATTGGGCATCTATCCGCATCTGTTTGCGAAACGGCTACCATATAGAGGACGGAAGTCTATGGTGTGATATGGTGGATATGCTCAATCAATTAGGCAAGGATATTCACAATGCCAAGTATGTTTGCCCCACCGACCTAAGAGCAGCGCACGACCATTACCAAACCAAGCACAGGGCAAGGCAGGAGCGTGAGAACATTATCAAGAAGCGCAAGGAAGCGATGGAAGCCGAACAAGCATACAAGCAACTCAAAGCAAAATTCTTTGGCATAGAGTTTACGGACGGCATTATCCGCATCCACGTTTTGGAGAGTGTGCAGGAGCATTTGGAGGAAGGCACGGTAATGCACCATTGCGTATATGACGCACACTATTACAGCAAACCGCAGTCGCTTATCTTCTCTGCAACAAAGGACGGCGAGCGCATCGAGACCATCGAGGTATCATTGGAAACAATGAAAGTGGTGCAAAGTCGTGGAGTGTGCAACAAGAACACTGAGTACCACGAGCAGATACTCGCCTTGATGCAGAAGAATATGAGGATGATAGAGCAGAGAGCAACCGCATAACAATCCATTAAACAAGGGAATATGAAAGTACAGGTAGAAGGCATTATTTGTAATTGGGCAGACAAAATACCCAACATCATCGTGAGAGTTATCAACGCCATAAGCATAGCCGAGAACAAGGAGGAGTTGCAGACCGCACTCCTCCAAATCTCCCAAGAAACGGAACTTGACAAGTTCTTTACCTATGGTTACGGAGCGCACCATTTTTGGCTCACCCACCGCAGGCTATCGAATGGTGAACCAATGGAACACAGATTACTAATCGCTGAGTTTTGAAAATATGGAAAGGAAAGTTTACAGAGTACGCACCCAATACGTTTTTGAAGGAGTATTTGAGGTAGCAGCCACAGACCGAGAAGAAGCCGAGCGCAAAATCCTTGAAGATTGTGGAATGGTGATGGGCAGAGGAATACACAGCACACTGCCCGATGAACAAATTAATTGGGCTTTTGATACCCACCCCGAAGAGCGGATAATTGAAACAACCGAAAAACCCTAACACAATGAGCCACGCAACCTTAAAAATTGCGTGGCTTCTTTTCTTTTTCTTTGAACGAGCAGGCGACCAAAGAAAAGAAGCAAAAGAAAGTCGCAGAAAAGAACTTCGTTACTTTTGACAGTAAGTTGAGACGGCTCAAAACTAACAAAGACATCCAATTAGATATATAAAAATTAATTATCAAACAAATCGGCTAAAGTGGCATTGATAGTAATTGGATTCTCTTGTCTTGGATATTCTTCATTTATAGAAACATAAACTACACCATCTGTTTTTTCTTTTATATGCACAAACATCTTTGTTGCCATAACAAGATTAAAATAAGCCTCATGACAATCTATAAAAGAGTCTATATTTGACCTAATACTACTACCTGCTATTGTTATTTTCAAATCATCCTTTTGAACTTCACCAAATGATACATACGGAATGTCTTCTTTTTTCATAATAAAGAACCCAAATGGTCGAATTCCTGCACATAAACCAATATAGGGATTTTCTATTTCATAAATATTGTCAGTTGTAATTATTGCGTAATTCAAATCATTATATTCAATCTTTTCCAAAAATCCTTGTATTTGACTCCGATTTATCTTATACGATGCTAACTTTCTCATACTGTCAAGAACCCGCAGATACACACGATATAACTCAAACATAAAATTCGTCAGAAGAGGAGGCTCACAAAGCCCAATATTTTTATATGGAGAGTAATAAAGAGTCTCCAACCTTTCTTTCGTTTCTACAACATCTTCCTTTATTATGAGATTATCAACTTCTGCCATGATATTATTTTGTGGGAGTGCGATATTAAAGTTATTCACAAAGGACATTATCTCTTCTTTTAGTTTGGAGAATTTTTCACAATCCACGTCAGGATGATTTTGATGGGTTTCTTTGGTATTTAAGCATTGGTCCCGATAATCTGAAAGTAAGGATAATATATCTGCCTTATCAACAGGGAGTAATCGTGGAATCAATTGAAAGATTTCTTTACTATAAAATTCCTCTACATCATCTTTCATCATTTCCATTAAAGTTGCCATTCTTTCATCATCTTCTATCAATATTGGAGAGAATGGTATTTGAGAGAGAGAATCTGTGTCGTCAAAATTTCGATGTTGTAAAGTCCATAACCTAATTACAAGTAAAGACAGGTACTTTATCGCTTTCCTAAATATAAACTTTTCATCATTTACTCCTCCCATTTCGTCTGCAAAATAGAAATTTTGCTGTTGAAAAGCAGGACTAGTACATATCGAATCTATGTTTTCCAGCATCTCAACAATCTCTATAAATGTGCTTGGAATTAAGCCATAGTATTCTGGCTCTGAATGTGTATAAAGGAATATATCATTGAGCCATTTATATCTTTCATTATGGAGTAGTAATGTTCCTATCATCACATGGCGGAGCATAAATTCTTTTTTATCCTGCCATAATATTTCATTAGCTACAAAGCGATATCGCAGACTTGAATAACTTTCAGCGAACTGCCAATATTGTTTAAACCAAGAGTAGTTGTTATATGTTATAGCTTCATTTAGTAATAACCACATCAGCTGATGAGTTTGTAGGCTAATTCTTGACTTTGAGACCTGGTTATATAAGGCTGATACTATATCATTATTTCGATGTAACAAATGGTGTCCATCATCCTCTCTGATGAATCCTTTTAGTTTTTGAATTATTTCCCAGACATGCTTATCATATTCAACTGGTGGTAAAATGTCATTATCATTCTGTTTCTTATTATCATCACCCTGTTGTACAGTTATGTATGAAAACACACTTGACATGGCATCAATATAAAGTTGATGATTGTTTTTAGAATCTGCATAGATTGCCAAGTCAAAAATATCCATAATGTTGGATTTGTCAATTTGTCCTCCTTCTATGTGCCTGAGAAGTTCTCCTGCGTTCTCGTACTTTATCATTAACTGGAATAGCAGGAAAGTAAATCCCATCAGTAGTACCAAAAGAATGGCTTGGATTGTCACAAAACCTATATTCCACCATTCTGCATGTAGCAGAAAAGGAGTAGATACTGCGAATAACAAATTCAGAATAAGAAGGACTTGGAACACCCTATATATTGTCTCTTTCGTAAATCTATTCGCAAGTAATGTGGAATCATATTGTGTATATATCCTACCGATACTCTGCATTATCAAAGGATAGCCAACTCCATAAAGAGATGCTAAAATGGAAAGCAATCCGCTAAAAGTATAATTTGTAAAATCAAAAATCATTTTCTCCTATGTTTTTTATCTGTTTTTCTACTCTACGAATTATTTTATTTGTCTCCCTGATGATCTTATCAATATCTGAGACTTCGGAAGAAATAAGTTTTATTTGTTCGTTTTTTATAGAGTCTTTATTGTTTTGTATGGAATCTTCGTATAATTTCTTTTGATATTCTTTTATAATGTCTTTCCATTCAGGAGACCAATACTTAACAATATAATTTCCTTCCCAATTCTCATTTTCTTTAACTATCCAATTAGGTTTCTTTTTATTCCATTTTTTCTTCCAATAAAATCTATAATCTTCAGCCTCACCTATACTTAAATAAGCAATAACAATTCTTTTTCCACCATTATCTTTAATTTTTAACTCTTCTATTTGTTCCTTAGTAAAAAAAACATTATTATGTGAAACTTCAATTAAAAGTAAATCATAATTAGTATTTCTTAAAGCTTGGTAATATTCTTCTATATCAGAAAAATTTTCTGGATTTAATAGACATAAAAAATTTTTTACTTCACTTAAAGAATTTATATCTTCATCATTGTAATCTTCTATTGTTTCATATAATTTATCAGCATTAAATGAAGGTAAAAGCTCACTTACAAATTTAGTTTTTAAAGCTTCTTTTTTCAAAAATTCTTTCTTTTTCTGACCTTTGCCATAATTTATTACAAAAACAGGTTTCCCTTTTTTTCTTATAGGTGTAGTTAATTCTAATAACTCATTTTTTAAGCCCTTAGAAGTAGGAACATTAAATCTTAATACATCTCCATAATATAAAGATTCTTGTGTTGTTCCATTAGTTAGAGCAAAGAATTTATTATCAATTTTTCCATTTTTAAAATATAATTCATTTCCATTTTGAGTAATTAGCAATTTATCTTTAGATGTATTTTTTTTAATTTCTAGAATTAATTCACGCATTCTATTCCGATATGTTTCACTTCCTGTTTCATAATTTCTTAAATTATTAATCTTTTTATATTTTTGCTGTGAAAAACAGTAAATTGAAAAAACTAAAAATAATATAAAAGAATTAATGAAAAAAGGATGTGCATACGATATAGCAAAATACATAAAAATTGACACTGATGAATATGCTTTGAAATATCTGAAAGACAATCTTCTAAAAAATCCTTATATAATGAATTATATTTCAAAAAAAGAAAATATGGAAAAAATTGTCTTATCCCTAGAGAAAAATTTACCATTGGAAAAAATGAAAGGACTTCCTACTGATAAAATTAATTTTATAAATAACAAATTTACAGCTTTAAATATTGTAGTTAGAACTCTAGAAAATTTTAAAGGAACAGGAGAAAATTTAATTATATTTGCT
>ERZ773077.1633-NODE-1633-length-15058-cov-4.134640_pt1 | contig 15058 bp, 18 predicted proteins | sample MGYA00580612_ERZ773077 | MGnify/ENA primary metagenome ERZ773077 (study PRJEB29015, sample SAMEA2737971) | human oral metagenome | biome: human oral; feature: human-associated habitat; material: dental | place: China | collected 2021 ...
ATACCAAAATTTTTTTCTTATACTCTAAATATGATTTATCTAAAAAATTTAATAAATAATAAGCATTGCGGGGGTACAATTTCGTTTAACAAATACCTTCAAAAGGAGCAAAAATGAAAATCAAGTCTTTGGCGCTTATGCTTTTGGGCGTTAGCGCTTATGCGCATTTTGGTATGGTCGTACCGTCAAATTCGACCGTGGACGACGAGAAAGAGGCAAATTTGCAGATCACCTATAAATTTACCCATCCTTTTGAGGGCGATATGATGAACCTGGTCCTTCCAAACGAGGCGGGCGTTTTCGTAAACGGCAAAAAAGAGGCGATAAAAGGCCTAAAAGAGCTAAAAGAGGATAAATTTAGCTACTTTACGGCTAGCTACGACGTAAAGGAGCCCGGCATTTATCAGTTTTATATGGATCCAAAGCCGTATTTCGAGCCTGCGGAGGATAAATTTATAAGGCATATAACAAAAACCGTCGTCGATGCCTACGGCTACGGCGAGGGCTGGGACAAACCGGCCGGACTAAAAGCCGAGATAGTGCCGCTAACGCGACCGTACGGACTTTATAAGGGAAATTTGTTCTCAGGCGTGGTTTATTATAAAGGAAAACCCGCTAAAAACGTAACCGTCGAGGTAGAGTACTATAATACCAAAGGGCTAAAAGCTCCGTCCGACGCCCACGTAACACAGGTCGTAAATACTAACGAGCAGGGCGAATTTAGCTTTGCGATGCCGCTTGAGGGCTGGTGGGGATTTGCCGCGCTGATAGACGACGACCAAAAGATAAAACACGAGGGCAAAGAGTATCCCGTGGAGCTTGGAGCCGTTATCTGGGTGCAAACCAAAGAGTATAAATAATGCACATTAGCGAAGGCGTTTTAAAACCCGAAATCATCGTACCTTGCTCGGTCCTTTGCGTCGTTTTGGTCTCAAGCTTGATTTACAAGCTAAAAACGAGCGAGATACCCAAGGTAGCGGCCGTCAGCGCGATGTTTTTTATGGCGTCTTTTATCCATATGCCTATCGGCGTCACGTCGATACATCTCGTGCTAAGTGGCCTTGTGGGGGCGTTTTTGGGTGCAAATGCCGTTTTGGCTATTTTTATCGCGCTATTTTTTCAGGCCTTGCTTTTTGGTTACGGCGGACTTAGCGCGCTTGGCGTAAATTTGCTGATCATCGCTTCTCCGGCGCTTCTTAGCCCATATCTTTTAAAGCTTTCTTTTAAGCGATATAGATCGTTTTTTTGGTTTTTGATCGGGTTTTTGCCTATACTTTGCTCATCGGTTTTGCTATCCTCGGTTCTAGTTTTAAACGGTAAAGAGTTTGCGCCCGTGGCCGCGCTTGTTTTTACTTCAAATTTAGCCCTTATGGCGCTTGAGGGGATCATCTCGCTTTTTGCGCTTTCTTTTATTTACAGGGTTAAAAAGGATCTTTTGATTTGCTAAAAATATTTTTGATCATGCTTTTAGCAAGCTTCCTAAACGCGCACTCTCTAAAAGGCTTTGCAAAGCAAGAGGGCGAATTTATCGAGATAAAAAGCTATTTTTACGGGAATTCCCCTTGTAAAAACTGCCCCGTAGCTTTTATAAAAGACGGCACCCAGATAGGAGGCGCGCAAACTGATGAAAACGGTTTTGCCAGAGCTAAAATCCCCGCAGATGAATTTGAAATCCTGATCGACGGCGGACTAGCGCACGAAAAAAGGATCAAATTTACCGCAAACAAAGCCGAGCTAAAAAGCGCCGAAAGTAACGCGTCAAGCGATGCCTCAAAGGCCAAATTTGACGAAAGCGAGGAGGATTTTGGGGCTTACGCGCTTAAATTTATCCTTGCGTTTGCCGGAATCGGGCTATTTTTCGGCGGAATTTATCTGGTAAAAAGAGGCAAATGAACCTATCCGTTTTGCTCGTTTGCTTTACTTTTTTTAGCTTCAGAGTCTCGCTTTCAAGCAGCACGGACGTGGTTTTCATCGCGCCCGTGCTTTTTTTGGCTATTTTAAATTTTAAAAATCTTTTTGAAATTTTAAAATCCGTTTTAAAACTAAATATTTTTGTAATCTTAGTCGTCTTAAGCCTCGTTCTTTACGGAGAATACGCGCTTGCAAAGCTGATATTCGTAAGGTCAAATTTGATCATACTTTTTGGGCGGCTGGCTTTTTATAGAAGCGATTATTTTAGCATCGCGCTTGCCGTTTCGTCGCTAAATTTAGGTGACAAGCTGACGGCGATTTTTTATTTTAGCGCCAAATTTACGGCCGATCTTAAAACGATATTTACAAGGCTAAAAAAGACTTTAAAAGTTCGGGGATTTGAGCCTAAAGCTTCGCTTTTTACCTATAAAATTTACGCAAATTTAGTCGCTATGCTTTTTTTGGAGGCGTTTTATAAGGCGAGCGTTCTTGAAAAAACCTTTGTTTGCAGGGGATTTGACGGCAAACTTTACGGAGATAAAAGCCTCAAAATAGGCGCAAAAGACGCCGCTATAATCGCTTTAACGGCGTGTTGTTATATTTTTAGTTTAGGAGTCACGATATGAGCTGCACGATAAGCCTAAAAAACGTCTGCGCAAAAATAGGCGAAAGAACGCTTTTTGAAAATCTAAATTTAAACGCGACGCACAAGGACAAAATCGCGCTCATAGGCCCAAACGGCTGCGGTAAAAGCACGTTGCTCGAGATAATGGCTGGGCTTAAAGCGCCTTGTGGCGGGCATATCGAGCTTTTTCACTATAAAATTTCAAATTTAGACGAGTACAAGCCGTTTCGCCGCGACGTGGGCTATCTTTTTCAAGAGAGCAATGATTGTTTTATCTGTCCTAGCGTACTTGACGACGTGATGTTTTCGCTACTTAGCCGCGGCAAGGACAAAGACGGCTCTTGCGCAAAAGCCGAGAAAATTTTACGTGAGCTTGAAATTTGGCATCTAAAAGACGAGATCGTTTTTAACCTCTCCGGAGGCGAGAAAAAGCTCGTCGCGCTAGCTGGGATACTGGTGGCCGAGCCTAAAATTTTACTACTTGACGAGCCTACGACCGCGCTTGATGCTGACATGCAAAGAAGGATAGCCGCTATCTTAAAATCCCTCGACGTCACGCAGATAATCGTCTCTCACGACAAGGAATTTATAAGCGACGTAGCAAGCGTAATGTACCGCCTAACCAAAAACGGACTAGAGCCGATATAAAATATCCTTATCTATACTTCTTTAAAAAAATCTCCGAAAACAGCAAAATTTATCAATGTATAATGATATATTTCATAAAATTGATAAATTTTATTTCAAAGGAGAATTTTATGAAAAAATTACTACTTATTTCTATCGCGGCCGCGGTTGCCTTTGGCGGCGAAAATTTGCTCGTGGGAGCTGGCGGCGGATACAAAAAACCAGTCACTGAAGTGATAGAAAATCTCAAAAAAGACGGCGTGCAGATCGAGGGCGCGTTTGCAAATTTGGGCCAAATTACCATCCAAGCAAAAGAGGGCAAGATGGCTGCGATCGTGGGCGACGAGGCGTTTTTAAAGAAAACGGATCTAGATATAAAGGGCTATGAGCGCATCGGCAAGGGCGCTTTGGTGCTAGTCACGCCAAAAGGCAAGCAGATAAAAGACGTCAGCGAGCTAAAAAATCTCGCCAAAATCGCGATGCCCGATGCCAAAAAAGCGATCTACGGCGTTAGAACTACCGAGTTTTTGAAAAACTCGGGGCTTGAGGCCGATCTAGCGCCTAAGATGCTACCGGTCGCGGGCGTACCGCAAGTAGTCGCCTACGTCACGAACGGCGAAGTGGACGCTGGCTTTATCAACTCAACCGAGGCTGTGGCTAGAGAGGGCGAGTTTGGTAGCGTGATATATATCGACGAGGCGCTTTATAGCCCGGTTTTCATCTCGGCGGCCAAACTTCCGGCGTGCGAAGGTAGCGAGGTGTGCGCTAAATTTATAGACGAGATAAAAACTTCTCGCTCAAAGGAAATTTTCGCTAAATTTGGGCTAAGATAATTTAAATCGCCGGCTTTTGGCTCAGCCGAATTACCTTCAAATTTGACGTAAAATTTGCTCGCTAAATTTAACTCTAACGAAAAGCAAAATTTAACGAAAAAAGGAAAGATTTGCAGGAATTTGCCTGGCTCGTTCACCCGCTGCTTTTAAGCGCCAAAACGCTTGCCGTAACCTTTGTGCTACTTCTATTTTTGGGGCTTGGTGCGGCTTATTTTTTGGCGTTTTACCGCGGCAAATTTAAGGCCGTTTTGGAAGCGGCCGTGATGTTTCCGCTCATTTTTCCGCCGATTGCTACGGGATTTTTGCTACTTTACGTCTTGGGGCGAAACGGCGTGATCGGCAAGGCGTTAAATTTACAGATCGTTTTTAGCTTTTCGGCGCTTGTTATAGCTTCGTTTTTGGCGGGCTTGCCGCTATTTGTAAAGCCCGTTCAAAGCGCGCTTGAAAGCCTGCCCAAAAGTCTAATCGAAGCGGGTCAGAGTCTAGGCAAAAATCGCTTTGAGATTGCCGTTTTTATCCTCATCCCAAACGTCTTTAAAAGCGTCGTTTCGGCGCTGGTTTTGGCTCTGGCTCGCGGCCTTGGCGAGGTTGGCATCACGCTGATGTTAGGTGGAAATATCGTGGGCAAAACCGACACCGTTTCGCTAGCGATTTATAACGCGGTTTACGACGGCGAAAACGGCCACGCGCTCATTTTGAGCGTTATTTTGGTCGTGCTTAGCTTGGTGCTTTTCGGGTTTATAAATTTTCTCGAGCGAGCTAAAAAATAAATTTGCTATTTTAAACGCATAAAGCGACGAAGGCTCCGAATTTAGCCCGAGCGTAAAAACAAAATACGGCTTTGCGAGTATAAATTCATTATTTTTTTGCTACAATAAGAAGTTTTGAACTTTAACTATTTAGGAGAAATTTCTATGAAAAAAGAAGACATAAAAGAGCTGATCGAGTTTTTTAACGACATGGATATGAACCGCATAAAGATAAAAAGCGGGGATTTTGAGGTCGAGCTTGAAAAATTCGCCGACTGCTGCGAGCTGCCAAAGCCCGTCATCCAGGCTCCCGTCCCGACTCCGACTCCGGTAAACGTCGTGGTAAGCTCGGAGGTCAAAGCTCCTGCTAATTCTCCAAAAGACAGCATAAAATCGCCTATGGTCGGTACTTTCTACGCTGCTCCAAGCCCTGGCGCGGCGCCGTTTGTCAAAGTAGGTCAACGCGTGAGAAAAGGCGACGTCGTGGGCATCATAGAAGCGATGAAGATAATGAACGAGATCGAGGCTGAATTTGACTGCCAGATCAGCGAACTGCTCGTATCAGACGGTCAGCCGGTCGAGTTTGGCTTGCCGCTATTTGGCGTGGAGAAAATTTGATGGAAATAAAAAGAATTTTAATCGCAAATCGCGGCGAAATCGCGCTGCGAACCTTGCGAACGATAAAGGAAATGGGCAAAGAAGCAGTCGTAGTCTACTCCACGGCCGATAAAGACGCGCTCTACGTCAAATACGCCGATGTGGCGATCTGTATCGGCAAGGAGCGCTCAAGCGACAGCTACCTAAATATCCCGGCCATAATCAGCGCAGCCGAGATCAGCGAAGCCGACGCGATATTTCCGGGCTACGGATTTTTAAGCGAAAATCAAAATTTCGTCGAAATTTGCTCGCACCACAAGCTAAAATTTATCGGTCCTAGCGTGGCCGCGATGGCGCTGATGAGCGATAAAAGCAAAGCAAAGCAAGTGATGCAGCGCGCGGGCGTTCCCGTGATCCCTGGCTCTGACGGCGCGGTAGCCGACACCAAAGCGGCCAAAGAGCTAGCTAAAAAAATCGGCTATCCGGTCATCCTAAAAGCAGCAGCCGGCGGCGGCGGACGCGGCATGCGCGTGGTCGAGCGCGAAGAGGATATCGAAAAGGCGTTTTGGTCGGCCGAGAGCGAGGCGATGAGCGCGTTTGGCGACGGAACGATGTACATGGAAAAATACATCCTAAACCCGCGCCACATCGAGGTTCAGATCATCGGCGACAGCCACGGCAACGTCCTGCATATCGGCGAGCGCGACTGCTCTATGCAGCGTCGCCACCAAAAACTGATCGAAGAAAGCCCTGCAATACTACTAGACGAAGCGACGCGAGAGAGGCTACACGAAACCGCGATAAAAGCGGCAAAAGCTATCGGTTACGAGGGTGCGGGAACGTTTGAGTTTTTAGTCGATAAAAATTTGGATTTTTACTTCATCGAGATGAACACGCGCCTGCAAGTCGAGCACTGCGTGAGCGAGATGGTGAGCGGCCTAGACATCATCGAGCTAATGATAAAAGTAGCCCAGGGCGAGGCGCTACCGCCGCAAGAGAGCATCACGCTAAAAGGCCACGCCATCGAGTGCCGCATCACGGCCGAGGATCCAAATACGTTTACGCCAAGTCCAGGCAAGATAACAAAATACGTCTGCCCCGGCGGCCGAAACGTGCGCATGGATAGCCACATCTATCAGGACTACTCGATCCCGCCGTACTACGACAGTATGATCGGCAAACTCATCGTCTGGGACACCGATAGAAATAGAGCCATCCACAAGATGAAGGTGACGCTCGAGCAGCTCATCATCGGCGGCATCAAGACCACGCGCGATTTTCACATCGCGATGATGGAGAATCAAGACTTTATCGACAACAACTACGATACTAACTACCTATCCCGCCGCTAAATTTGCGGCGCGGTTTGCCTTGCTCGCGGCTTTTAATCGGCTGCAAGCAAGGCGATCTAACTTTAAATTTATTACTATGGCGATAAAATTTTACTCAAAGCTTTTTGACGAGTGATTTTATCGGTAGCCGCGACATTTGTCTTTTGCGTTATTTTAAAACTTGTCCGTAAGTTTTGTTTGCTTCTGCTAAAATTACTACATTTGTTTGCTGTGATTGCGGTAGCATCTTTTAAATTTGCGCATTTAAACCGCAAATCTTGCGTCTTTGCTTGCGATATTCAAATTTACATAAATGATTGATTTTTGAAATGTATTTTGGATTTTAGGCGAGTAATGCGGATAAGTTTTTCGTAGTTAAAAATAACGTAAAGTTAAAATCGAATTCGTCGGATATATATTTTAAAATTCGCTACGCTACGATGCTATGCGGGCTTGGGTTACCAAGTGTAAATTTCGCTCCCAAAAAGCCCTTGCACTTTGCTTGTTGCTCGACGAAAACAGTGCTGGCTTTCTATTTTGGTCTATAAAAATTAGCGACTTTTTGTCTAAATCAAGGCGCATTTTTAAATTTAGCCTCGCTTTTTGACTTTCTCTGCACTTTGTCACGCTTTTTGCATCATGGTCATTTGCGCGCCTGCTATGCCAATATAGCCAGCTGAAATACAGATTTCTTAACTGTTAAACCGTGTAGCGTCACGCGCTTGCCTAAAGAGCTTTTTGTATGCACGCAGTATTTCTGCGCACGCAAGGTGCGACGAAGCTCGGTGCTAGATGATTTTATCAGCATTAGGCGATGGTTTTCTCTCTTTGGCTATTTTTATCGCACCGCATAATGGTTTGGTATTGGCTGCGGGTCGGCTCAGCAGAGCATCCAAGCATAAGATGCACGCAGCCCTTCACGGTAAAATATCTCCTCATCAAACGGATCAGGTAATGTGTGTGGTGGTGTCAGATATGGCTTTTAAGGTCGCATTAGTTATCAAAAATTTAGCTTTAATTTTTGGATTTGAAGCCGAATTTTGGACAATAAAATTCGGCTTCATTTCTGATGATTTTGCTTAAGGGACAAAAACGAGTTTGGAATCAAATTTTATCGACTATTTATATAAAAATGCGAGTAAATTTGTCACACATCCGGTATCGGTAAAAATTTAAATTTTACCGCATATCACGAGTAACAACCAAATCAAGACAAAATCTCAAATTTTACGCGCTCGTTTTCCTCCGCTAGATCGGTAAAAACGGCGATTAGATCGTCTGCATAGTCGCCAAGTGCGCTAAGAGCGGCGCGATTTTTTAGATTTATCTGCGTTGGTTCGTTTATCTCGCCCAGAGCGTCGTAAAGCGCGTCAAGGTTTTTTACATCGGGATCAAGGCCGAATTTTCGCGCTAGATACTCAAAGGCCGCCGTTTTCTCGCGCATTTTCGCTCCGTTTAGAGTTATAGTTTTCACTGCTGTCTCCGCTCATAAAGTAGATAAAAGTTCTCATAATGATCGGGCGTGTAGTAGATCAGCCCGTCGCTAGAAAACACGATACGCTCGGCTCCGCGTCGCCCTCCGCGGTATCCGATATCGCACTCAAACCACTTGCGCCCGCTAGCTTCGGGTAACCTTTTTTCTCTGTTTGAAAAGCGGTCGCCGCCGATACTTTTTTTATCCGTGACTTGCCATAGATTGCCGCTTTTAGCGTCCCATCCGAGCGCGAGCGCATCTTTTTTGGTGATAAAGTTTCGCGGCAATCCGCCAAATTTATAAATATACGCAGCAACCTCGTCTTTTGAGGTGTAAGTGCCGTCTTTTACGACGTTTACGCTCGGTACGGCGACTACGTTTTTGCCTGTGCCGCTTCCTCTAAATTCGCTTTGCGGTTGATTTTGTTTCGGGGCGGCCGAGTTATCCGGGATGATAAATTTAAACAGCGCCGCGAGTAGCAAAACAGCCAGCGGCAAGATAACGTTTCTAAGTAGTTGTTTGTTCAAAAAAGACCTTTTGGAATAAATTTGAAGCGCTCGCTTCGGGGTTAAATTTAACGTCAAATTTTACGAGTTAAATCCAAATTTGATAATGTCGCGCCGTAAAGACGAGAGTAAATTTACGCTAAATTTGACTAGACAAAAGCCGAATCTAACCGCATAAATCGCAGTCAAATTCGGCTAAATTTACGGCACAATTAAGCTAAATTTGCTCGTCCGAGTTCGTCAAATTTAAAGCGTATTAAACACCCTATCGCCAGCGTCGCCAAGGCCCGGCACGATGTAGTTTTTCTCGTTTAGTCGCTCGTCGATCGCAGCCGTATAGACCTCTACGTCCGGGTAAATCTCGCTAAAGCGCTTTAGCCCTTCTGGAGCGGCGATGATAGAGATAAATTTGATCTGCTTTATGCCGTTTTCGCGCAGAAATTTAACCGCGTCGATAGCCGTACCGCCGGTAGCAAACATCGGATCGATGATGATGGCTAGGCGGTTTTTGGCGTCGCGAGGCAGCTTGGCGTAGAAAAACTCCGCCTCTGCGGTCTTTTCGTTTCGCTGAAAGCCCAAAAAGCCAACGCTAGCATCTGGAATGATCGTAAATACGCTATCAAGCATACCCAGAGCTGCTCGCAAAATCGGGCAAATCATCACCTTTGTCGCGAGCTTTTTGGCCTGGGCCTGGGCGACAGGAGTCTGCACGCTCACGTCGCGCAGCGCCAGATCCCTAGTCGCCTCAAATATCATCAGATGGCTGATCTCGTCCACGAGCATCCTAAACTGAAACGGCTCGGTGTTTTTATCCCTTAAAATCGCTAGTTTGTGCTCGATGAGCGGGTGAGAGATGAGCCTGACGTTTTTCATTTACAGACCCTTTGCGAGCTTTTCGGTATAGGCTTTTACGTCAAAATCCTTCACTCTAGCTACACCGTCGTCGACCGCAGCTTGCGCTACGGCAGGAGCTACCGCCGTTAGGACGCGTTTGTCAAACGGTTTTGGTATGATGTAGTCTTTGCCGAATTTTAGCTCTTTTACGCCAAATGCCTCGCAAACCTCCGCAGGCACGGGCTCTTTAGCCAAATTTGCAAGCGCGCGCGCCGCAGCCATTTTCATATTTTCGGTGATTTTTTTAGCTCTGACGTCTAACGCGCCGCGGAATATAAACGGAAAGCCAAGAACGTTATTTACCTGGTTTGGATAGTCGCTACGGCCGGTTCCCATCATCACGTCGTTTCGCACGCTAGCGACGTCTTCAGGGAAGATTTCCGGAGTCGGGTTAGCAAGCGCGAAAATAATCGGCTCGTCGTTCATCGACGCGACCATTTCTTTGGTTACGACGCCGGGTTTGCTAAGGCCTAGGAACATATCCGCGCCCTTCATCGCGTCCGCTAGCGTCCTATCTGCGGTTTCAAGGGCGAATTCGACCTTTTCCGGAGTTAGATCGGTGCGGCCTTTGTGGATCACGCCTTTGCTATCTACCATCACGATGTGTTTTGCGCCAAGCGCTTTATACATCTTCGCGCATGCGATGCCCGCCGCGCCCGCTCCGCTAACTACGATTTTGATTTTTGAGATATCTTTGCCCGAAATCTCCATCGCGTTTATTATGCCAGCGCTTGTTATCATCGCCGTGCCGTGCTGATCGTCGTGCATGACCGGGATATCGACTGCTTCTTGTAGTTTGCGCTCGATCTCAAAGCACTTTGGAGCGCGGATATCTTCTAAATTTATACCGCCGAAAGTCGGAGCTAGAGCCTTGCAGATCTCTACGATCTTATCAGGATTATGCTCATCTAGCTCGATGTCAAAGGCGTCTACGTTTGCAAATTTTTTAAACAAAACCGCCTTGCCTTCCATCACGGGTTTGCCGGCTACCGCGCCGATGTCGCCTAGGCCTAGCACAGCCGTACCGTCGGTGATGACGGCTACTAAATTTGCTTTGTTGGTGTATTTGTAGGCTAGCTCGTTGTCGGCCTCGATCTCTTTACAAGGTACCGCAACGCCCGGCGTGTACGCCATAGATAGGTCTCTAGCCGTCACGCATGGGGTTTTTACTTTTATCTCTATCTTGCCGCCCTCGTGATACGCGAGCGCCTCTTCGTTAGTTACGTGTGTCATTTATTCTCCTTTAAAATATTTTTTATTCGTTTTTTCGTCTCGTCCGCGCCTAAAACCTCGAGCACCTCAAATATCCCTGGGCTTACGCTATTTCCCGTTAGCGCGACGCGCAGCGCCTGAGCTAAGTCTTTTAGCTTTAAGCCGTTTGCTTCTAAAAATTTACCCGTCGTCTCTTCGTAGCCCTTGGCGTCTAAATTTCCGTCCAAAATTTCGGCAAATTTAGCCAAATTTTCCCTGCTTTCGGGCGTGATAAATTTAGCGTAGGCTTTTTCGTCGTATGCGCTTGGAGCGTTTATTATCGTCCTTGCGCTTTGGCTCATCTCAACTAGCGTTTTTGAGCGTTCGCGCAATGAATTTAACAGCACTTCGCCCTTTGGCATCGCTTTAAAATCTATATCAAAGCTAAGCATCTCTTTTGCCAGTCTCTCGTACGGCAGAGTCTTGATGTAGTGGGCGTTTAGCCACTCTAGCTTGCTTGCGTTATAGGTGCTTGAGCTCTTGTTTATATCGTGCGGATCGAAGTACTTTAGCATATCGTCCATGCCGAAAATTTCGTCGTTTCCGTGGCTCCAGCCTAGGCGCACGAGGAAATTTAAAAGAGCTTCGGGCAGATAACCCATGCGCTTATACTCCATCACGTCGGTCGCGCCGTGGCGTTTGCTTAGTTTGCTACCGTCCTCGCCGTTTATCATCGCGACGTGATAAAATTTAGGTGCTTTAAAGCCCAGTGCATCGTAGAGTACGATTTGTTTTGGGGTATTTGATAGATGATCGTCGCCGCGGATGACGTCGGTTACGCCCATTAAAGCGTCGTCGATTACGACGGTAAAGTTATACGTCGGAGTGCCGTCGGAGCGCGCGATGATAAAATCATCCAGGATATCCTCGACTCTAAATTTGACCTCGCCTTTGATACCATCGTCGATCACGATCTCGCCGCTTAAAGGCGCTTTGATACGGATGACGGGCTCGATTCCCGCGGGCGGAGTGCCTGTAAATTCGCGGTAGCGATTGTCGTATTTGGGTCTCTCTTTTCTCGCTTCTTGCTCGGCGCGCAGAGCGTCTAGCTCGTCCTTGCTCATATAGCATTTGTAGGCTTTGCCTTCTGCTAGCAGCTTTTGTACGTACTCTTTATACACGTCAAATCTACGCGACTGATACGTCACTTCGCCGTCGTGATCTAGCCCGCACCAGGCAAAGGCCTCTTTTATCGCTTGCGTGGCCTCTTCAGAGTTGCGTTTTAGGTCGGTATCTTCGATGCGCAGCAGAAATTTGCCGCCGTTTGCTCTAGCGTATAAGTAGTTATAAAGCGCCGTCCTAAGCCCGCCGATATGCAAATATCCGGTCGGAGAGGGGGCAAATCTAGTTACTATTTGTGAATTTTGCATTAAATTTTACCTTTATAGCTTGCGCTTAAATTTAAAATGTTATAATGCTCAAATTATATTTACTTTAGACTTAAACAAAGGTTTTATATGTTAAAAAAGATCTCATTCGCCGCGTTTTTTCTCAGTTTTTGTATGGCTAACGCGAGCCAGATCTCAAACGGCATAGCCGTCATCATCGAAAACGAACCCATCACCGTAAACGAAGTACGCAAAGCCGCCGCGCAGCTGCAAACAAGCGAAGCCAACGCGCTAAATTTACTAATCCGCGATAGGCTCGAAACCGCGCAGATCAAAAACCTAAAAATCGAAGCCAGCGACTACGAGCTAAATCAAAGGTTGCAAAAGATCGCAAGCGAGAGCGGTATGAGCGCCTCAGATCTGCGCTCGGCCGTGCTATCAAAGGGTGGAGACTACGCGCAGTTTAAAGACGACGTGGCAAAAAGCATAAAACAAGAAAAGCTATATCAAAGCATATTTGCCGACGCTAAAATTAATATCTCAGAAAACGCAGCGAGAGCGTATTTTGAGCAAAATCGCGACCTTTTCGCGCACTTTACCGATGTGAGCGTGACTAGATACGTGGCGCCTTCGATGCAGCTTTTAGAGGCTGCTAGACACAGCTCCCCGATGAATACCAACCACAGCGTGCACATGGACGTCCTGGATCTAAAAAGCGAGCAGATCCCGCCTCAACTAAGGACGATATTTCAGCAGACCCCGGACGGCACTTTCACGCAAATTTTCCAGACTCCCGAGGGCTTTGAGATGTTTTACGTAGCGTCTAAAAAGGGGCAAACGATGCCTGAATTTGACGAGGTCAGAGACGAGGCGATGAACGCGCTTTATAAACTCGAGCAAGACCGCGTCATCGGCGAATACTTCAACAAACTCCGCGCCAAAGCTAACGTCAAATACCTACGCTAAACTCAAATTTTAAGCCGATTTGATTCGGCTTAACTTCTTTTATTTTCGGTCAAATTTGACCGATTTTTTAAATTTAGTTGCTTACTCGCCAAGACCCGCACCTTTACGGCATAAATTTATCTCCAAACGATATCAAATTTAATCTCACGAAGTCATGGATACCATAAGCTACGATAGGCTTTCACTTTCTGAGTGATAGTTTTATGTGGGAAGCAATGAAATACACACAACCTTTTAGCGGCTCGGTCTTGGTCTGTGAGTTTTACAAGAAATTTAACGGTCAAACGATAGTGGCGAGCCGTACGCTAAATACTAAATTTTTAGGCGAAAAAGAGCAGATGGACGATACTCTTTTTAACGATGAATTTAGAGTTTTTACGGATGACAAAGTAGGGGCGAGATATCTTTTGACGCCTACGTTTATGAGACGTTTGTACGAGCTAAAGGAAAAATTTGCGGGAGATATGGGGGTGAGCGCGGCATTTATGGACGACAAATTTTACCTATTTTTAAACGGAGCGGAAAATAGATTTGAAACAACTCTCTTTTCGCTACCGCCTAGCCTTTATGAGGTAAAGCAGATAAAAAAGGAAATTTCAGAGCTTTTATCTATCATAGACGAATTAAATTTGAACCTTGATATTTTTAAGTGAGGGCAAATTTGACGGCTTAGATGATTGGGGATTTTGCAGATAAATTTGAGCGAGAATTTACGGCCGTACCATCTAGTGTCTTACTAGTTAAAATTTAGCCGCTCGCCTTAACCCGTTTTTAGGCTTTTGATGATATAATTTCTCAAAAATAAGACTTTTGCGGTTTGAGGAGAGTTTAAAAATCAGCAAATTTAATCAGCTTAAATTTAACGTCCCAAAAGCGCAAATGCTCTAAAATTTATCAAAAAAGGAGCCAAAATGAAAACGCTAGTAGTTTTATCTCACCCAAATTTCGCCGCCTCTCGCCTAAACAAGGCACTGGCAAACGCCGCAAAAAGCGCAGGTGCCGAGGTTCGCCACCTAGAGGGACTTTATGGCACCGACGCCCTAAAAATCGACGTCGCAGCCGAGCAGGAGGCGTTTTTGCGCGCGGATCGCATCGTGTTTTTATTCCCAATGATGGGCTTTAACGTGCCCTCCATGCTAAAGGCATACATCGACTACGTGCTTAGCCGCGGCTTTGCCTACGGCGAGGGCGCGAAGATCGCGGGCAAACAGCTGCAAATCGCCGTGAGCGCGGGCGGCGGGCTAGGCGAATACTCCAAGCACGGCGCGATCAAATTTAGCCTAAACGAGATTTTGCTGCCGCTTCAGTGCTGCGCGGACTTTTGCGAGCTCGTTTACGGACGGATTTTCGCTAGCTGCGGCGTGGAGCCGGGTGTGCCTGATAGCGCGATAGAGGCGCATGCGGCGAGATTTACGAAGCTCTTAAACGACGAGCTTGAAGAGCACGAATATCAAATTTAACGAAGCAAAATAGCTCGGCCCTGGGCTAAAATTTGCACTGCTAGCGGCGATTTCCCGTGCGGAGTCGCCGCTTTTTCAAATTTAACCGCACAAAATGTCAGCTTAGGCGCCCAAACAATGTGAGCGACTCGGCGTATCGCGGAGATTTTGCTGGTTTTGCGCCATAGTCCTTTGCGGGGCGAGCTAGTTTTTTGTTTTTCCTGACGGCCCAGACCCGCACCTTTATCGTACTTTGCTTTGGTGCGGGCGTATTTTACGGCGAGATTTGGTCAAATTTGCGTTATCGCAGCAAAGCTCACGACCGTATCTTTTGCCGTGGGCGACGATTTTGGTTTTATGAAATTTTTACGCATTAGGATTTGGCTTTAAATTTGGCTCGTTTTAAAACGGCGCAAATCCTTATAAATTCGGAGTTTTTATGATTTTTGGCAAGATTGATTATCTAAATTTGCTTCCTTTTCACGTATTTTTAAAGCGCTCGCGCCTAAGCTCGCAGGATAAAAAAA
>ERZ773077.1639-NODE-1639-length-15030-cov-30.241269_pt1 | contig 15030 bp, 16 predicted proteins | sample MGYA00580612_ERZ773077 | MGnify/ENA primary metagenome ERZ773077 (study PRJEB29015, sample SAMEA2737971) | human oral metagenome | biome: human oral; feature: human-associated habitat; material: dental | place: China | collected 2021 ...
CGGGCTGGCTCTACCGCGTCGTGCACCGCATCGCCAGCGGCAAAGGCCGTCCCGATGATTTGGAACTCCTCGACAGCGTGGGCAACAACATGGCCGGTCGTACCATTTGCGCATTGGCAGATGCTGCCGTGTTCCCTGTCCGCAGCTTCACCAAACACTTCCGCGCCGAGTTTGAACACTACATCGAACACGGCAAACCGATGAAAGAGCACAAGTGGTGCTAAGGTATTCTGAAAATAGAAAAATTTAGGGAGAGTGTATGGATTTGGAGTTGGTTAAAGACTTCCATGAAATATGTTCTATGGAGACTTTGAAGCAGTATTTGGCAAAATATAATTTAGTCAGTCGAAAACCTATTGTTCGGCAAGTATATAAAGTTTGCACTTCTTTAAGTAATGTACTACATGAGTATGTTGGTATTGTAAATAATTTAAAGGTTATTGTTATTCATAGATGGTATGACCCAAGCCAAGCATTCTCTATTGAGCCTGATATAGAAAAAATAATATTGCAAGTTTTTGATTCAACAGGTGAGTGCTTATATGGAGGCTTAACTGAATTTTCTGAATGAAGCAGATTTTTTAAGGCCAAAAGCTACCTGAAAAAGTAAAACCTCAACGGCCGTCATTCCCGTGCAGGCGGGAATCTTGGCGGAGCGACAGAAATGCCGGCCGAGCCCGCCCGCCGCCGAACCCCAAACAAGATTCCCGCCTGCGCGGAAATGACGGCAGCAGGAGAAACGTCCGTTTCAAGTAGCTGCCAAAGCAGCCTGAAAACCTCAGCGCGGGTTGCAGCGCAGCGAAAAAACACCCCAAGGCCGCCCAAAGCAGCCTGCACCCCTTTTCAAAAATCCGGTAACTAGGAAGAACCATGTTACAAATCCAAATAGACGGCAAACAGATTGAAGTACAGCAGGGCGCGACCGTAATGGAGGCCGCGCACGAGCTGGGGACATATATCCCGCATTTCTGTTACCACAAAAAACTCTCCATTGCCGCCAACTGCCGCATGTGCTTGGTGGAAGTGGAAAAAGCCCCCAAACCATTGCCCGCCTGCGCCACGCCGGTAACGGACGGCATGGTGGTGCACACGCATTCGGCCAAAGCCAAGCAGGCACAGGAAGGCGTGATGGAATTCCTGCTCATCAACCACCCGTTGGATTGCCCCGTGTGCGACAAGGGTGGCGAGTGCCAGTTGCAGGATTTGGCGGTGGGCTACGGCATGTCGTCCAGCCGTTACGAAGAAGAAAAACGCGCTGTAAAACCCAAAGAAATGGGCCCGCTGATTTCTACGCAGGAAATGAGCCGCTGCATCCACTGCACCCGCTGCGTGCGCTTTACCGAAGAAATTGCCGGCGAGCAGGAAATCGGTATTGCCAATCGCGGCGAATTGTCCGAAATCATGACGTTTGTCGGCAAAGCGGTGGAAACCGAATTGTCGGGCAACGTGATTGACCTCTGCCCCGTGGGCGCATTGACCAGCAAACCGTTCCGCTTCAACGCGCGGACGTGGGAATTGAGCCGCCGCAAATCCGTGTCCGCGCACGACGCGCTGGGCTCGAATCTGGAAGTGCAAACCAAAGAACACACCGTGCGCCGCGTGCTGCCGCGCGAGAACGAAGCCATTAACGAATGCTGGCTGTCGGACAAAGACCGTTTCGCATATGAAGGCCTGAACCACGAAAGCCGCCTGACGCAGCCGAAAATCAAGCACGGCGGCGAATGGCAGACGGTGGACTGGCCGACCGCGCTGGAATATGTGCGCCACACGCTCGAATGCGTGGGCAACGAATACGGCAAAGACCAAATTGCCGTGTGGGCGAACCCGATGAACACGGTGGAAGAACTGTATCTGGCGAAAAAACTGGCCAACGGACTGGGCGTGAACGCCACCACCGCACGCCTGCGCGAAAGCGACAGCCGCCTTTCAGGCAGCCTGCAAGGCGCGCAATGGCTCGGCCAAACGATTGAAGAGCTGGCAGACAACAACGCCGTGCTGGTGGTCGGCGCGGTGCTGCGCAAAGAACAGCCGCTGCTGACCGCCCGCCTGCGCCGCGCCGCGAAAAACGGCATGGCGGTGAGCGTGTTGTCCGCACAGGCGGAAGAACTGCACATGCCGCTGCTGACGCAGGACGTGCGCCACCCGAATACTTGGGCGGATTATCTGAACAACCTGCCCGAAGCCGTTGTAGGCAGCCTGCAAAACGCCGAACGCGCTGCCATCGTCTTGGGTGCGGAAGTGCAAAACCATCCGGATTACGCGGCGATTTATCATGCGGCGCAGAAAGCGGCATTGGCATTGGGCGCGCGCTTCGGCATTTTGCCGCAGGCGGCCAACAGCGTGGGCGCAGACGTGCTGGGCTTCAACCAAGTGGCGATTGCCGATTTGGTCGCCCAGCCGAAAAAAGCCGTGCTGCTGCTGAATGTCGAGCCCGATGCGGACGTGTTGGGCGGCGGCAAAGCCGTGGACAGCCTGAAACAGGCGGGCAGCGTGCTGGCGTTTACCGCATACGAAAGCGACACCCTGCTGGACGTGGCAGACGTGCTGCTGCCGATTGCGCCGTTCACCGAAACTTCCGGCAGCTTCATCAGCATGGAAGGACGCTTGCAGTCGTTCTACGGCGTTACCAAAGCGCTGGGCGACAGCAAACCGTTGTGGAAAGTGCTGCGCGTGCTGGGCAACCTGTTCGCGCTGGACGGTTTCGGTTTTGAAAGCAGCGAAGAAGTGCTGGCGGAAGCCTTGGGCAATGCAGATGCGCTGCCTGAAAAACTCAATAATTTCAGCAACGGACAGGTGCAGGCTGCTTTCAATGACGCCGACAAACTCGTGCGCGTGGGCGGCGTAGGCATTTACCACACCGACCCGATTGTGCGCCGTGCCGCATCTTTGCAGCAAACCCAACACGCCGCCGTGCCCGAAGCACGCGTACATCCCATGACGCTGGGCATGCTCGGCCTGGTGGACGGCGACGCAGTGCTGGCCGAACAACACGGCCACATCGCTAACGTTACCGTGCGCGCCGACAAAACGCTGCCCGAAAACGTGATACACCTGCCGCACCATCCGGCCAACGCCCAACTCGGCGGCCTGATGAACACTATTAAATTGACGAGGGCATAATCATGCAAGAATGGTTTCAAACCCTATTTGCCACCACGCTCGGCATGGGCGAAACAGGCGCAACGATTGGCCTAATCGTCGCCATTTTGGTCAAAATCGTGCTGATTTTGCTGCCGTTGATTCTGACCGTGGCGTATCTGACCTATTTCGAACGCAAAGTCATCGGCTTTATGCAGCTTCGCGTCGGCCCGAACGTGGTCGGCCCGTGGGGCTTAATCCAGCCGTTTGCCGACGTGCTGAAACTGCTGTTTAAAGAAGTGACCCGCCCCAGCTCGTCCAACAAATACCTGTTCTACATCGGCCCGATGATGGCGCTTGCCCCGTCGTTTGCCGCGTGGGCGGTCGTGCCGTTTTCCGACACATGGGTGCTGACCAACGTGGACGCAGGCCTGCTGTATATCCTGATGATTACGTCCCTGTCCGTGTACGGCGTGATTATCGCCGGCTGGGCATCCAACTCCAAATACGCCATGCTCGGCGCAATGCGTGCTTCGGCGCAAACCATTTCCTACGAAATCGCCATGTCTGCCGCGCTGGTGTGCGTGATTATGGTTTCAGGCAGCCTGAATTTTAAAGACATCGTGGCCGCGCAAAGCAGCGGTATTGCCGGCGGTTCGATCTTCTCGTGGAACTGGTTTACCCTGTTCCCCGTGTTCCTCGTGTACCTGATTTCTGCCGTGGCCGAAACCAACCGTGCGCCGTTTGACGTGGCGGAGGGCGAAAGCGAAATCGTGGCCGGACACCACGTGGAATATTCCGGCTTTGCCTTCGCGCTGTTCTTCCTGGCCGAATATATTTTCATGATTTTAATCGGTGCGCTCACTTCCATCATGTTCCTTGGCGGCTGGCTTTCGCCCTTCCCGCAAAGCTGGGGCGTTATCGGCACACCGAGCCCGATTTGGATGTTCGCCAAAATGGCATTCGTGCTGTACGGCTATTTGTGGATTCGCGCCACCTTCCCGCGCTACCGTTACGACCAAATCATGCGGTTGGGCTGGAAAGTGCTGATTCCCGTAGGCTTCATTTCCATCGCCGTGCTGGCGGCGTGGATGGTATCGCCGCTGAGTTTGTGGAAATAAGGGCAGCCTGAAATCCAAAAGCAGCCTGTGAATTTACCGTAAAAGGAAATGATATGAAAACGCTCATCAATCTGTTCCATCCCAACCTTGCTCGATCCAAAGTAAACCGTGCATGGGCGGAACGGTTGGCACGCGAACCGAACGTAACCGTCCGTAAACTTTATGAACTTTATCCCGACGGTAAAATTGATGTCGCCGCAGAACAGTCCGCATTGTTGGCGCACGACAGACTGGTGTTTCAGCATCCGTTTTACTGGTATTCCATTCCCCCATTGATGAAACAGTGGCTGGACGACGTGCTGACCTATAACTGGGCATACGGCCCCAAGGGCGGCGTATTGGCGGGTAAAGAGTGGGTGTGCGCCATTTCTACGGGCGGACCGGCAGATTCGTATCAAGCAGGTGGCTATAACAGCTTTTCCATGTCCGAATTTTTAAAACCTTTGCAGCAGACCGCGAATTTGCTGAAAACCCCGTTTCTGCCGCCGTTTGTTTTTCACGGTGCAGTAGTTGCCGATGATGTGGCGATAGCGCAATCTGCCGAAGATTGCGTCGCCCATGTGTTAAATCCCTTGCTGGATCCCGCTAAAAAACTTGCCGCCCTGTCCGCCAAAATGGAACAGGAAGGCGTAAGCTTGTAACCGCGTTTTCAGGCAGCCTGCACCCGCATAACAAGGACACCCCATGTTCATCATCGCCCTGACCTACACCGCCCCGCTCGAACAAGTGGAACAGCACCTGGCTGCCCACCGGCAGTTTTTGGACAAACACTACCAAAGCGGCGTATTCCTGTTTTCGGGGCGCAAAGAACCGCGCACCGGCGGTATTATCGTTGCCCGTGCCGCAAGCCGCGCCGAGATAGAGCGCATTATCGGCGAAGACCCATTTCACCAAGCCGGCATTGCCGATTACGAAATTACCGAATTTATCCCTGCCAAAACCGCCCCCGATTTGGCGCAATACGCAGAAAACTGAACGGCGCAGACGCTGCCGCCGCAAAAGATAAAAAGCAGCCTGCACCCCGAACACCCAACCCGAAAGAGCAAACCAAAATGGCCAATTTCTTCAAAACCTTCCTGCTCGGCGAACTCGTCAAAGGCATGGGCGTAACGCTCAAAAACTTCTTCGCCCGCAAAGACACGATTTACTTCCCCGAAGAAAAAACACCGCAATCCGTGCGTTTCCGCGGCCTGCATGCCCAACGCCGCTATCCGAACGGCGAAGAACGCTGCATTGCCTGCAAACTGTGCGAGGCCGTCTGCCCCGCCATGGCGATTAACATCGAATCCGAAGAACGCGAAGACGGCACCCGCCGCACCACGCGTTACGACATCGACCTGACCAAGTGCATTTTCTGCGGCTTCTGCGAAGAAGCCTGCCCCACCGATGCGATTGTGGAAACGCATATCTTCGAATACCACGGCGAGAAAAAAGGCGATTTGCACATGACCAAGCCCATCCTGCTGGCCATCGGCGACAAATACGAAACGGAAATCGCCAAACGCAAAGCGTCGGACGCGCCATACCGCTGATGGCGGAGCGGATAGGCCGTCTGCAAAAAGCAGCCTGCACCCGAAAAAATTTTAAACACCCAAACCCAGAAAGTACAAAACCATGACTTTCCAACTCATCCTGTTCTATCTGTTTGCCGCCGTCATCCTATACGGCGCGCTGCAAACCGTAACCGCCAAAAACCCTGTGCACGCCGCGCTGCATCTGGTACTCACTTTCTGCGCCTCCGCCATGATGTGGCTTCTGATGCAGGCCGAATTTCTCGGCATCACGCTCGTGGTCGTGTATGTCGGCGCGGTGATGGTGCTGTTCCTGTTTGTCGTGATGATGCTGAACATCGACGTGGAAGAAATGCGCCAAGGCTTTTGGCGGCACGCCCCTGCCGCGCTGGTGGTCGGCGTGTTGATGGCCGCCCTGCTGATTGCCATCTTCCTTGCGCCCGACACCGCACTCAACCAGTTTGGCCTGATGAAAGACATCCCCGCTGATTACAGCAACGTGCGCGATTTGGGCAAACAGATTTACACCGCCTATCTGCTGCCGTTTGAACTTGCGGCCGTGCTGCTCGTGCTCGGTATGGTGGCCGCCATTGCGCTGGTGCACCGCAAAACGAACAATCCCAAACGCCAAGACCCGGCCGAACAGGTTAAAGTGTCCGCCGATAAAAACCGTATGCGCCTCGTGAAAATGGAAAGCGTGGTGCAAACCCCGACCACCCAGCCCGAACCCGCCGAAAACTTGGAGACCAAAGCATGATTACGCTGACCCATTATCTCGTCCTCGCCGCGCTCCTGTTCGGCATCAGCGCGATGGGGATTTACATGAACCGCAAAAACGTGCTCGTGCTGCTGATGTCCATCGAACTCATGTTGCTGGCCGTGAACTTCAACTTCATTGCCTTTTCGCAATATTTGGGCGACACGGCAGGGCAGGTGTTCGTATTTTTCGTGCTGACCGTGGCTGCTGCCGAAAGCGCGATTGGTTTGGCGATTATGGTGCTGGTGTACCGCAACCGCAAATCCATCGATATTGCCGATTTGGACAGCCTGAAAGGATAAGGCGGCTTTTCAGGCAGCCTGAAAGGAAAAATCATGTTTCGCAAAACCGTTTTCGCCCTTATCCTGTCCGCAGCCGCAGCCGTGGCTGGTGCAAAAAATCCCGAGTACGCAGGCCTGTACAGCACGCCGTCCGGTGGCGGCGTACGGCTGGCCCTCTTCCCCAACGGCAGTTACTGCCTGAAAACGGAAGGACAGGCACAATCCGAGCGCGGCCGCTACCAAATCCGAGCTGCCGCCGTCAGACTGGACAACGGGCAATCCCTAATCCGCTCGACCGAACGGGAAGTCGAGGAAATGGGTGATGACAGCCACACCTATTTTTACCTGCGCCGCGATGGCGAAGAAGAGGGTGCGCTGCTGGCCTATTTTGACGAGGCGTTTTTTACGCGTAATGGTTCGCCATACAAAACAAGCGCAGACTTGTGGCATGCCGCGCACCACGAGTTTTGCAGATAAAAGCAGCCTGCACCCCAAACAAAACAACTCCATAAATTCAAATCCCCCATAAAGGTTCACTCAAAATGACCGACATGACTCTCTACCTACTCATCGCCCTTGCCCCGCTTGCAGGCTGCCTGCTGGCAGGGCTGTTCGGCAACCAAATCGGCCGTAAAGGCGCGCACACGGCGACCATCCTCGGCGTGGGCGTTTCCGCCGTGTTGTCCGCACAGGTGCTGTGGGGCTTTATCAACGGTACGCGCGCCAAGTTTGACGAAAACGTTTATACCTGGCTCACCATGGGCGGCACGGACTTTTCAGTCGGCTTTTTGGTGGACAGCCTCACCGCCATGATGATGGTCGTGGTCACGTCCGTGTCGCTGATGGTGCACATCTATACCATCGGCTACATGAAGGACGAAGAAGTCGGCTATCAACGCTTTTTTAGCTATATCTCATTGTTTACTTTCAGTATGCTGATGCTGATTATGTCCAACAACTTCATCCAGCTCTTCTTCGGTTGGGAAGCAGTGGGCTTGGTGTCGTATCTGCTGATTGGTTTCTATTTCAAACGCGACAGCGCCATTTTCGCCAACCTGAAAGCCTTTTTGGTGAACCGCGTGGGCGACTTCGGCTTTGTGCTCGGCATTGGTTTGGTGCTGGCGTATTTCGGCGGCAGCCTGCGCTATGCGGACGTGTTCGCCTATCTACCGAACGTGCAGAACGTACCGTTTTTGGGCACCGACCTGATTACTGTCACCTGCCTGTTGTTGTTTGTCGGCGCAATGGGTAAATCCGCGCAGTTCCCGCTGCATGTGTGGTTGCCCGATTCCATGGAAGGCCCAACGCCCATTTCCGCGCTGATTCACGCCGCAACCATGGTAACCGCCGGCCTGTTTATGGTGTCGCGCATGTCGCCCATGTATGAATTGTCCACCACCGCGTTGTCCGTCATCATGATAATTGGCGCGATTACCGCGCTGTTCATGGGCTTCCTCGGCACGATTCAAAACGACATCAAACGCGTGATTGCCTATTCCACTCTGTCACAACTGGGTTATATGACCGTGGCTTTGGGCGTGTCAGCCTATTCAGTCGCCATGTTCCATGTGATGACGCACGCCTTCTTTAAAGCCCTGCTGTTTTTGGCCGCAGGTTCGGTCATCATCGGCATGCACCACGACCAAGACATGCGTAACATGGGCGGCCTGCGCAAATATATGCCGATTACTTGGCTCACCATGCTGATTGGCAACCTATCGCTCATCGGCACGCCGTTTTTCTCTGGTTTCTATTCCAAAGACAGCATTATCGAAGCCGTGAAAATGAGCCACCTGCCCGGCAGCGGCTTCGCTTATTTCGCCGTGCTTGCCAGCGTGTTCGTCACCGCGTTTTACGCCTTCCGCCAATACTTTATCGTGTTCCACGGCAAAGAACGCTGGCGCGAAGCCAAGCATGACCACCACGCGCACGGCCATGACGACGGCCACCACCACGGCCTCGCCCCCGACCAAAATCCGCACGAAAGCCCGTTGGTCGTTACCCTGCCGCTGATGCTGCTGGCGATTCCGTCTGTGATTATCGGCTATCTGACCATCCAGCCCATGCTCTATGGCGACTTCTTCAAAGACGTTATTTTTGTCGATGCCGCCGCGCACCCTGTGATGCACGAGATGGCGCAGGAATTCCACGGCGCAATGGCCATGGTAACGCACAGCATCACATCGCCCGTGTTGTATTTGGCGATTGGCGGTGTGGCCGCCGCATGGTTCTTGTATTGCGCCGCGCCGCAACTGCCTGCCAAAATTCAGGTAGCCTGCAAACCGATTTACCGGCTGCTGGAAAACAAATATTACTTGGACGCGATTTACTTTGCCGTGTTCGCACGCGGCGCACGGGTGCTGGGCAACCTGTTCTGGAAGGTCGGCGACACCATGATTATCGACAACGGCATCGTGAACGGAGCCGCCCGCGCCGTTGGCAGCATCGCCGCCCAAGTACGCAAAATGCAGACCGGCTTTGTTTACACCTACGCCGCCACCATGGTCTTCGGCCTGCTGGTGATGATTGTCGCGTTTTTCTGGAATTTGTGGTTTAAATAAAGTGCAGGCTGCCTGAAAACCAAAAGCAGCCTGCACCCGAAGGAACGCCTTATGGCCGCCATCGACATTATCCGTTCCGCCGAATTCGCCGCCGAACGTGCATGGGGCGCATGCGATATTGCCAATATGAACGGCATCACCGTGCGCCTGCATTGGACAGACCAGCCCTACCGCTGGCACATTAACGACGGCGAAGAAGTGTTTGCCGTGATGGACGGCGAAGTGGATATGCATTACCGCGAAAACGGACGAGAACACATCGTGCGGCTGAAAAGCGGCGACATTTTCCACGCAGGCATCGGCGCGGAACACGTTGCCCATCCCTGCGGCGAAGCACGAATTCTGGTGATTGAAAAAGAAGGCAGCGAGTAGGGCGGGCAATAAAAGCAGCCTGCACCTGCCCGCATTACTGAAATACCCAGAAATTTAACTTTTTCCATAACTCCCCAACCAAACAGGTAACACAATGTTTTTCAACCACATACTCAGCCTAACCATTTGGCTGCCGATTCTGGCAGGCGTGCTGGTGTTGGCGACAGGCTCGGACGAGCGTGCGCCGCTGGCGCGGATACTGGCGTTTTTGGGCGCGGCGGCCAGCTTTGCCGTTACTCTGCCGCTGTTCACGCATTTCGACCGCACCAGCGGCGGCTACCAGTTTCAGGAGCTGCATGCGTGGATTCCCGCGCTGAACCTGAACTACGCGCTGGGTGTGGACGGCATTTCCGTGCTGTTCATCATCCTGAATTCGTTCATTACGCTGATGGTGGTGCTGGCAGGCTGGCAGGTGATTCAAAAACGCGCGGCGCAGTATATGGCGGCCTTCCTTATCATGACGGGTCTGATTAACGGCGCGTTTGCGGCGCGGGACGCGATTCTGTTTTATGTGTTCTTTGAAGGCATGCTGATTCCGCTGTACCTGATTATTGGTATGTGGGGCGGCGCGCGGCGCATGTATGCCGCCATGAAGCTGTTCCTGTACACGCTGGCCGGTTCGCTGCTGATGCTGATTGCGCTGATTTATCTGGGCGCGCAGGCCGACAGCTTCATGATTACCGATTTGCAGAACCTGAAAAACATTCCGCTGGGCGTGCAGCAGCTGCTGTTTGTCGCATTCTTCCTGTCGTTTGCGGTGAAAGTGCCGATGTTCCCCGTGCACACCTGGCTGCCGGACGCGCACGTTGAAGCGCCGACGGGCGGTTCGATGGTGCTGGCGGCGATTACGCTGAAAGTGGGCGCATACGGCTTCCTGCGTTTCGCACTGCCGATTCTGCCCGACGCTTCGCGCTATTTCGCGCCTGCGATTATCGTGTTGAGCCTGATTGCAGTGGTGTATATCGGCTTGGTTGCGCTGGTGCAGACCGACATGAAAAAACTGGTGGCGTATTCGTCCATCAGCCACATGGGTTTTGTTACACTGGGCTTCTTTATGTTTATGGCCGACGGCCAGCCTGAAGCTTGGGGCTTCAAAGGCGCGATTATGCAGATGATTTCGCACGGTTTCGTGTCTGCCGCCATGTTCTTCTGCATCGGCGTGATGTATGACCGGCTGCACACGCGCAATATCGCCGATTACGGCGGCGTGGTGAATGTGATGCCGAAATTTGCCGCGTTCATGATGCTGTTCGGCATGGCGAACGCCGGTTTGCCGGCCACTTCGGGCTTTGTGGGCGAGTTTATGGTGATTATGGGCGCGGTGCATTACCACTTGGGTGTGGGCGCACTGGCGGCGGTAACGCTGATTTTGGGCGCGAGCTACACGCTGTGGATGTACAAACGCACGATTTTCGGCGACATTACCAATCCGCACGTGGCTGAAATGAAAGACATCAACTGCCGCGAATTTGCGGTGCTGGCGATTTTGGCGGCGGCCGTGTTGGGCATGGGCCTGTATCCCGAGCCGTTTATCGCGGTGGTACATCAGGCGGCCAACGATTTAATGGCGCAAATCGCGCAAAGTAAGATTTGAGGTGCAACGTGGAAATGAATTTGAATTTAAGTGCTGCCGCACCTGAAATTGTGTTGTTGTGTGCGTTGTTCGGCGTGCTGCTGGCGGATTTGTGGACCAGCGACGAAAACCGCTATATCACGCATTATTTGAGCATCGGTTCCATGCTGGCGGCGGCGTTTACGCAGATAGCCGTGTGGACAGGGCAGCCTGCACAGGCGTTCAACGGCTTTTATCTGGTGGACGGCGTGTCGCAGTTGGCCAAATTGACCGTGTATTTGGGTACGGCCGCGCTGTTTGTGTATGCCAAGCCGTATAACAAAGCGCAAAAAATGTTCAAAGGCGAATACTATACTTTGGCGATGTTTGCGGCGACGGGCATGAGCGTGATGATTAGCAGCGCGCATTTCCTGACGGCGTATATCGGCTTGGAGCTGCTGTCGCTTTCGCTGTACGCCATGATTGCGCTGCGCCGCGACAGCGTGCAGGCATCTGAAGCCGCGCTGAAATATTTTGTTTTGGGCGCATTGGCATCGGGTATTTTGCTGTATGGTATTTCCATGGTTTACGGTGCGGCAGGCAGCCTGCACTTTGCTGCCGTTGCCCAGGCTGCGGCGGACGGCCATGTGAACGGCTGGTTGCTGAAATTGGGCATACTGTTTATTGTGGCGGCGATTGCGTTTAAATTCGGCGCAGTGCCGTTCCATATGTGGGTGCCCGATGTGTATCAAGGTGCGCCGACTTCGGTGGCCGCGTTCGTCGGTTCCATGCCCAAAATCGCGGCAACCGTGTTCACGTTCCGCATTCTGGTGGAAGGTTTTGCGTTGCAAAAAGGCGACTGGCAGCTGGTGTTTGCCGCACTTGGCGCATTGTCGCTGCTGGTGGGCAACCTGGCTGCGATTATGCAGACCAATATCAAGCGGATGTTTGCGTTTTCCACCGTGTCGCACATGGGCTTTATCCTGCTGGCGTTCTTGGGAAGTGTGATTGGCGTGGAGGCTGCTGTTTATTACGCAGTGGCATATATCCTGATGAGCTTGGCGGGCTTCGGCGTGCTGATGGTGGTGAGCCGCGAAGGCAAAGAATGCGAGAACATTGCCGATTTGGCCGGTTTGAACCAGCGCAATGCTTGGTATGCTTTCGTGATGCTGCTGGTGCTGTTCAGCATGGCCGGCATTCCGCCGCTGATGGGTTTTTATGCGAAATTTGCCGTGCTCAAGGCCCTGGTGGCAGCGCAATACAGCTGGGCGCTCTGGCTGGCGGTATTTGCCGTGGTGATGTCGCTCATCGGCGCGTTCTACTACCTGCGCGTGGTACGGACGATGTATTTCGACGAAAAAACCGACGATGCGCCTTTGAGCGACAGCGTTCTGCTGAAATGTGTGCTGTCCGTCAATGCGTTGCTGCTGCTGGTGTGGGGCATCCTGCCCGACTCGCTGACCGAGTGGATTCGCATTGCGTTGGAGCATTCGTTCTGAACAGAATGAATGAAGAAGAAAAAGCAGCCTGCACCCCGATATTGGGAAGTGCAGGCTGCTTTTTATCATTAGGAATAGTCGAAAGTAAACAGTACGATACGGCTGACAGGTTCATACATCAGCAGAATCATATCTGCGCCCGAGCTGCAATAATTATAGCCCGCCACGCCCGCGATATAGTGGAACGGATTGCCGTTATAGGCGATTTTAATACCGTTGTCGGGCAGTTCGTCCAAATCGACCAGCTTCATTCCAGCAGGCGGCAGGGTTAATGTGAAGGTTTTCGGTATTTCCGCGGTTTCCGGCCAGTTTCCGTACCTAAAACCACCGCCCAATTCGTCCAAAAAGTTTTCGCGTTCCGGATCCTCGCCATCTTCCAGCCAACGGAAATTCACCAAAATGCCGTGTTTTTCAAAATATTCACGGTTTTTTTGGTGGCAATCGCGCATTTCTTCCACATATTTTTCCATCTCCCCGCCGTAATCATTGACGGGGCTGCGCATAAAAAAGCCCTCGTTGCCCAAAAATTCGTAGTGGTTGTCTTCGTGCAGGCGCGGAAGGCCAGCCAGTTGGGTGCGGTAAATTCGTTGTGGTGCGCTTCTGTTTCATCGCCGATTAAGCCTTCATACGGCTCGAACGGGGTAATCATATGCACCGTCTGCCCTTGCCATTCGGGGTTCAGCACCGATAAATCAATGGAAATCAGCGGCAGGAAATGCGCTTTCAGCCACGGCTGTTCTGGCACGAAAATGTCTTCCATGCGCGGGAAGGGGTGCAGGTATTCTTCCAAAGTTTGAATGTTTTCTTGATGAAATGCCAACAAGAGTCTCCTCCGTTATTGGGATTCTGCGGGTGCAGACTGCTTTTTTCTCTTTATATTCAATGCGGCGCTATTCCTTATTGCGCGAATGCCAAAAATAACGCCACACAAATGCCGGGAAGGCAAATACCAGATATAGGCACACCGCCACCACATAAAACGCCCAGCCCTGTTCGTGTACCGAGCCGCTGCGGCTTTCCAAAATATAGGCAAAAACCGCCGTCAGTGCAAAACCGATGGCCAATTCAATCAGATGGTAGCCGAAATGTTTGCGCGCCACGGGCAGGAAGCCCAAAACGCGCTGCGTCAGAAACGGCAGGTTGGCAAACAGCAGCGTGAGTGCCAGCAGGATATACATGGAAGCGGTCATGATGTGGTGTCCGTGTGAATGCAAAAGCAGCCTGCACTTGGCGGCAAAGGTCGTGTACGAAGTGCAGGCTGCTTTTAAGCGTGGAAATTATGGGTTGCAGAGTGTGCAGATGAAATGGTAGGCGCTGATTTCAAAGCCGTTTTGGAAATACACGCGGTGCGCCGCCGTGCGTTCGCTGCTGACATTGCTGTCCACATGCAGTTGCGCGATGCCGTTTTCCTGCGCGATACGGTGTACTTCCTGCAACAAGCGTTGCGCATAACCGCGCCGGCGCGATTGCGGCACGGTAACGAAATCGTCGATGTGGATATGCCGTCCGCTGGCCAGATTGGTTTCTTCGCGGAAGCCGCACACCGCCACCGCATTGGCCTTGCCTTCTTCAAAAATCCCCAGCAGGCGGTAGCCCTGCGCGCGCTGCACTTTGTTCACCTGCTCCACGAAGCGGTTAATGTCGGTCAGCGCGGGGCGCAGCACGCTCAATGCGGCAAAGGCGGACGCGGTTTCGCCGGGCGGGATTTCGCGCAACACGCTGCCGGCAAGATGTTCGTCTTCCGCAGGGGCTTCGGTGCAGGCTGCATCGGACACTTCTGGTTGCGTCGCATCGGACGTGGTTTCGGCAACGGGTGCAGGCGGCTGTTCGCCCATAAAATCCTGCCCGTGCATCATGCGCAAATCGTTGTCGGCGGCAAAATCCATCAAAAAGCGGAACATGCCCGGGTCGATGGTTTCCAGTTGCGCCGAAATGGCAACGCAGCGCACTTTGTCAATCAAGACGGGGTGTACCCATTCGTGATAAGACAGGCGGTGGTCTTTATTGAACGAAGATAAAATGCCGCACAGCCGTTCTGCCCAATCGCTGGGACGGAACACTTTGCCGTTGCTGGTGGTGCCGTGGATGATGATATCGTCTGCTTGGATAAAAGACATGATACGCCGCCATCGAGTTGTCGGATAAAATTGGCGAGATTATACCCGATGTGCCGCGCAGTCGGTAAGGGTAGGCAAAAAATAAAACCGTTTACCTTGTTTCAAGATAAACGGTTTTGAATTTGGTTGCGGGAGCAGGATTTGAACCTACGACCTTCGGGTTATGAGCCCGACGAGCTAC
>ERZ773077.1641-NODE-1641-length-15027-cov-8.485106_pt1 | contig 15027 bp, 13 predicted proteins | sample MGYA00580612_ERZ773077 | MGnify/ENA primary metagenome ERZ773077 (study PRJEB29015, sample SAMEA2737971) | human oral metagenome | biome: human oral; feature: human-associated habitat; material: dental | place: China | collected 2021 ...
GGCGCAGCGCGGTCAGCGCCGGGCGCAAGAACGGGCGGAGCCGGGGGCAGGGCCGGGGGCGGGCGAATATAGCGCGCAGCGCAGCAGGCGCCATGCGGCAGCGGCGGCGCTGCCCGCGCCGCGCCGCAGGCACAGCCAAAGGGGCGGCGCGCCCGCGCGCTCCAGCCGCAGCAGCAAAAAGCGCTGGCCGTCCAGCGCCACCTGAACGCGTGAGACGGCCTGGTCAGGGCGGCCCGGCTCGCGCAGCAGCCAGCCCTGCCCGTCAAACGCCAGCTCGCGCGGCGTCTGCTGCCGCCAAAAGCGCCACAGCCCGCCGCCTATCAGCGCCAGCGCCAGCCAGGGCACGGCCAGCCACGCGCCAGAGCGGGCGCTGCCGCTCAAGGCCGCCGCCAGCGTGGCCAGCAGCGCAGGCAGCCACAGCGCCAGCAGCAGCGCCGCCAGCCAGCTGGCGCGGCCAGCGGGGTGGGCCAGGGCAGGGGGCGTGCGCATGGCGGCGGTCAGCTTTGGGCGCTGGCCCGCAGCCTTTTCTTGCGGAGAAGGAGCGGGCCGGAAGGTGGAAAGAGGCGCATCAGAGGCATGACATTATCGCTCTTGTATCCATAGCAAGAGGTCCTAGTGGAGATTGCGCGAAGCGGCATTTCAGGTCCCTCAAATTTGCTCCTGATTTTGATGCGTTGCGGCCCGTTTTCAGCGCATCAGGGGCTGGCCGTTGAGCAGCATCTTGCCGCCGGGTTCGACTTCAAAGTGGGCGCTCCAGGCGCCGTTTTCGTTTTTCACGAAGCCCTGGGCGGCAAAGCCGTCGGCCATTTGCTCCAGCGATTCGGCGCTGGCGCGGGGGTCGCCAGCCATTTTGGCGACGACGGCGCTCCAAGCGCGCGGGATGTGAAGGCTGGCCTTGATGCTGGCGCGCTGCATCAGCTTGAACATCGCGGGCAGCTGGATGGGCGATTCCTTGGCCTGCGCGTCGGCGGCGGCCAGGGCCACGCTGTATTCAAGCGAGCCGGCCTGCTGGTCGATGGTGGCGCCGTAGCGCACCTGCACGGCTGGCTCGCCGGCGAGCAGCTCTTGCAGCAGCGCCTCGGTTTCGCCCTTGAACTGCTCTTGCATGGCTTGCAGCGCGGCCTGGCGCTCTTCGCCTTGCAGGCTTTTGTCGGTGAGCGCGCCCCACGCGCGCGCCAGCATCTGCTGGGCTTGCAGCAGGGCAGCGGCGCTGATCTTGTCGAGCTTGACGTCGTAGCTCAGCGCTTGCAGCGCCACGCCGCCGATTTCGCCTGCGGTGGCGTAGTGGCCGTGGGAGCTGATGGCGTCGCCCTGGCGGGTGGTGTCCACTTTGTAGGTGAGCTGGTCGAAGCGGAAAAGGTCCTTGCCGCCCATGCTGGCCTGCATGCTGGCAACGCGGCCCTCTTGCTGGCTGGGGGCCAGCAGCCACAGGCCGGAGCTGATGTCGGCGCTGAACTGGCCTTGCATGCCGCCCACGCGCATTTGCAGCGCGGCAGGCTGGCCGCCGGGGCCGGGCGCGGCTTTGGCGGCTTCAGGCGCGGGTTCTGGCGCTGTTTCTGGCGCTGTTTCGGGCGCGGCTTCAGATGCCTTGGCGGCGGGGGCGAAGGTCATTTCCATGCCTTTGAAGTCCACCTGGCCGGACAGGCGCTGGCGGTCCCGGCTCAGGCGCAGGTCGTAAGTCAGGGGCTGCCAGCTCGCCTGGCTGGCGGGCTGGCCGGGCTGTTGCACGGCGAAGCGGCCGGCGGGCAGCAGCAGCTGCGCCGTCATGTCGCCCGCCAGCGGGCGGTGGAGCGTGACTTCGGGCGGCTCGGCCTGGGCGAAGGCCTGGCGCACTTCATCGGGCAGGCCCTCCACCTTGGCCAGCTTCAGGCGCGTGGTCACGCCCAGCGCGCCGTGGCTGACGTGCTGGCTGATGTGAAAGCGCACGGGCGGCAGCGGCGCGCTGCTGTCCGCCTGGCTTTCGCGGCTGCTTTCGGCCTGGCTTTCATGGCCTTCGCCAGCTTTTGCGGCGGCGCTCTGGGCCGCCTTGGGCGGGCGTTTGAGTTCCACGACGATGGTGTTTTCGTCGCTGAACAGGCCGCGCTGGTAATTGCTTTGCACCACGGCGTGCTCGCCCAGCTTGTCTTTCACCCAGTTCAGGGCCTGGTCGGTGTGGTGCTCGGCCTGCTGGCCCATCCACCAGCTGGCGCCGGCGTAGCCAGCGGCGGCGATGACGGCGGCGGCGGCCGCGATTTTGGTGAGTTTGCTCATGTTGATGATGGCGTGGCGTTTGAAAAAGAAAAGCTGAAAAAGGACAGCGGCGGATTTTCAGGGCCGCGAAAAAGCATGAAAAACGCCGCCAGCGCCCGTGGATTGGGCGCGGGCAGCTATCAAAAGCGCAGTGGCAGCGGGCATGGGGCGCTTCAGTCCAGCCGCAGGCCCAGGGTGCGCACGATCTGGCCGAGCGCTTCGGCCTCTTTGCCGATGTGCTGGCGCAGCTCTTCGGGGCTGGAGCCAACGGGCTGCCAGCCCAGGGCGAGCAGGCGCTGGCGCAGCGGCTGGGCCTGCATGACGGCGGCCACGGCCTGCGCCAGCTTTTGCCGCGCGGCGGCGGGCAGGCCGGCGGGGGCGATGAGGGCGTTCCACACCTGCAAGTCGTAATCGGGCACGCCCAGCTCGGCGAGCGCGGGCACGCCGGGGGCCAGGGGGCTGCGGCTGGCGGTGGTCAGGCCAATGGCGCGCAGCCGCCCTTCGGCCACGTGCGGCATGGCGACGCCGGGGGCCATCAGCCCCATCTGAATCTGCCCGCCGATCAGGGCGGTGATGACGGCGGGCTGCCCGTTGTAGGGCACGTGCAGGGGGTTGAAGCCGGGCAGGCGGGCCTTGATGAGTTCCACGCCCAGGTGGGCTATGGAGCCTGCGCCCACGGAGCCGTAGTTCCAGCGCTCGCCTTCCTGGCGGGCCTTTTGCAGAAATTCCTTGCCGCCGGGCAGGCCGGCCGGGGCCACGAGCACGGCGGGGGCGGTGGTCAGCAGGCTGATGGGGGCCAGGTCTTTAGCCGGGTTGTAGGCGAGCTTGCGGTACAGCAGCGGGGCGGTGGTGAGGTTGCCGTTGATGGCGATGCCCAGCGTGTGCCCGTCGGCGGCGCGGGCGACTTGCGCGGCGGCGATGTTGCCGCCCGCGCCGGGCTTGTTTTCAACGATCACGGGCTGCCCCAGCGCGGCGGCCAGCGGCTCGGCCAGCGCGCGCGCCGTCAGATCGGGCGAGGAGCCGCCGGGAAAGCCGACCATGAGCTTGACGGGCTGCACGGGCCAGCTTGCGGCCGGAGCATCGGCGGCCTGCGCGCGCGGCGCGGCGGCGGCCAGGGCGGCCAGCAGGAGGGAGCGGCGTTGCATTTTGTGGGTGGTTGGCATGGGAGTCAAAACGCTTTTTGCTATTGAAAGTGAGGCAAATCCAGGCCCATTGAAACGGCTGAGGTCCTAGTGGAATCTGCGCAGTGCGCTATGAAACAAGGAGCAAAGAAACCGTTCTGTTCATGGCTTGGCGTCCTGCGCGCGGGCCTGCTCGCGCGCCAGTTTTTCGGCTTTTTCCTGCGCTTCGCGGGCTTTTCTGGCGCGGCGCTCCTGCACGCGGCGCTTGGCGAGCACGCGGATTTCGTCAGGGGTGAGAAAGCCGTCGCCATTGGTATCGGCGGTGTGGAATTCCGAGCGCAGGGGCTTCCAGGGCACGAAGCGCACTTCCTTCCATTCCAGGCGGCCATCGTGGTTGGTGTCGAGCATGTCGAACCAGACGCGGGCCTGTTTCTCGCCCTGGCCGGGTTCTTCGGCGGGTTTTCCGGCAGATGTTTCAGCAGCGGGCGCATCGGCGGCAGCGCAAGGCAGGGCCAGCAGCAGCGCCAGCAGGCCAGCGGGAAGGGCGGGTGTTTTCATGGGGGCGCAATCATGCCGTTGGCGGCTTTGCGCCCTGGCTGCGGGCGGGCGGCTCGTTGGCCACGCCGGCGGCCACATGGCCGGCGGGCACGTGGCGGGCGGCGTGTTCGGTGTGGCCGGTCTGGTCGTCAAAAAAGAAATCGGGCGCGAATTCGCGCAGAAAACCGCCTTTGGGCAGGCCGCCGAGGAACATGGCTTCGTCCACGGCGATGCGCCAGGCCATCAGCGTTTGAATGGCGCGCTCGTGCGCGGGGGCGCTGCGGGCGGTGACGAGCGCGGTGCGCAGGCGCATCTTCGGCGCGCCGCCATCGCTGCCATCGCCGCCGCCAGCGTTTTGCAGGCGGTTGAGCGCGTCCAGCAACGGCTTGAAAGGGCCGGGCGGCAGGGGCTGGCGGGCCTTTTCGCGCTCGTGCGTGTGGAAGGCGGCGATGCCCCCGCTTTGGTAGATGCGCTCGGCTTCGTCGGAAAACAGCACGGCGTCGCCGTCAAAGGCGATGCGCACTTCATCAGGATGGGCTTCGCTGGCGGGGGCCGATTCGGTGAGCACGCGGGCGGCCGGAAAGCCCAGCGCCAGCGCCTGCTTCACATCGGCCTCGTTGGCCGAGAGAAACAGATGCGCACCCAGCGGCCGCAGGTAGCCAAAGGGCGCGCGCCCCTGCGTGAACACGCCCCTCTCCAGCGCAACGCCATTGGCGGCGGCGCTGCGGAAGGCGCGCATGCCGCTGACAGGGTCGTTGCGCGAGAGCATGACCACTTCCACCCGCTTGCGCTCCGGCGTGTTGAAGGCCAGCAGCTTTTTCACCAGCGCGAAGGCCACGCCGGGGCGCGCGGGCGCGTCCAGCCGGTCGAGCTGCAACCGCATGTAGGCGGCGGCGTCGCCCGTTTCAAACAAGTGGTTTTCTTCCTCGAAGTCAAACAGCGCGCGCGAGGAAATGGCGACGACGAGCTGGTCTTGCAGGCTGGCGGGCATGGGCGGGCGAAGCGGGGCGGGGGAGCGAAAAAAGCAAGGGGCAAAAGCAGGAGGAGCAAATGTACCCGCCCAATACAATCCGTTGCACTCCAGGCTCCCGCTCATGAAGATTCTGCTCTGCAACGACGATGGCTACCAGGCCCCCGGCATCTGCGCGCTGCATGCCGCGCTGGCGGCCGCGCCCGGCGTGCAGGTGGAAGTGGTGGCGCCGGAGCGCAACAACAGCGCCAAGTCCAACGCGCTCACGCTGCACGCGCCGCTGTTCGTGCACGAGGCGGCAAACGGCTTTCGCTACGTGAGCGGCACGCCCGCCGACTGCGTGCACCTGGCGCTGACGGGGCTGCTGGGCTACCGGCCCGATCTGGTCGTCTCCGGCATCAACAACGGCGCCAACATGGGCGACGACACGCTGTATTCAGGCACCGTGGGCGCGGCGATGGAGGGCTATCTGTTCGGCATTCCGGCCATCGCCTTTTCGCAAGTGCAAAAAGGCTGGGCGCACCTTGAAGACGCCGCGCTGAAGGCGCGTGACATCGTGCTGGGCGTGGCCGCCGGGCGGATGGGCGAGGGCGCCGGCGGCCAGCCCTGGCTGCTCAACATCAACATTCCCAACCTGCCGCTGGCGCAGCTGGGGCGCGTGAAAGTCTGCCGCCTGGGCCGCCGCCACGCCGCTGAAAAAGCCTGCGTGCAAGTCAGCCCGCACGGCGACACGATGTACTGGATAGGCGGCGCAGGCCCCGCGCTGGACGCCGCCGAAGGCACCGACTTTCACGCCACGGCGTCTGGCTGCGTCTCGCTCACGCCGCTGCAAGTGGATTTGACCGATCACGATCGGCTGGCCTACTGGCACCAGGGCCTGGCGGGCACGCTCACCGGAAAGGGGCCGGAGCGGCCATGAGCGCGCCGCCGCGCCGCCCGCCGCCGGGCCAGGGCCGTTCAGGGCGCATCGTGCCCGCCCTGCAAGCCCAGGCGCGCCCGCCCGCCGAAGGCGATTTCAACGACCCCATCCCTGCCCGCGCCCACATGCTGCGCCAGCTTGCGGCGCAGGGCCTGCGCGACGCCCAGGTGCTGCGCGCGCTGGGCGCGGTGGACCGCCGCCGCTTCGTGGAAGCCGCGCTGGCGCGCCGCGCCTATGAAGACACGGCCCTGCCCATTGGCCTGGGGCAGACCATCTCCAAACCCAGCGTGGTGGCGCGCATGGTGGCGCTGCTGCGCGGCGGCCTGACCGACCCCGCAACCGGCAAGCTGGGCCGCGTGCTGGACATCGGCACCGGCTGCGGCTATCAGGCCGTCGTTCTCTCGCACGTGGCCGACGAGGTCTACAGCATGGAGCGTCTGCGCGGCCTGCACGAGAAAGTGCGCGAAACCCTGCGCCCCTTGCGCGTGAGCAACGTGCACCTCATTCTGGGCGACGGCATGGAAGGCTTTCCCAGCGGCGCGCCCTACGCCGGCATCATCGCCGCCGCCAGCGGCGCCGCCGTGCCCCCCGCCTGGGTCGAGCAGCTGGCCGTGGGCGGGCGCATCGTCGCGCCGGTGGACGTGCGCGGCGACGGCGAGCAGGCGCTCGTCGTCATCGAGAAAACCCGCCAGGGGCTGACGCACGCCGTGCTCGAACCCGTGCACTTCGTGCCCCTAAAATCCGGCATTTCCTGAGAAAATTTTCACAGTCTGGCAACGCGCCTTCACAAAAACGCCGGGCAGGCGTTCAGGCGCGGGCCACGCCCGGCGGAAGGCGCTTCAGCCCTCCGCCAGGCTGCCCCGCCCCATGCAGGCGGCGGCAGGCGGCCTACCGAACAAAGGAAATCCAGCATGGTTCTTCTCACACGCAGCACTCACACGACGCGAGCCTGGGCGGCGCTGACGCTGGCCGCCGCGCTGGCCATCAGCGGCTGCTCCACCACACGCGCGCCGCGCGCTTCCGGCACCAACGTCACCCTGCCTGGCGCGTGGAGCGCGCAGCCTGGCGGCACGGGCGCGGCCGCCACGCCCGCCACCCCCACGGTCGATCCTTCCACCCTGCCCGGCGCCGAAAACGCGGGCAAGCCCGGCTACCACACCGTCCGCCCAGGCGAAACGGTGCGCAAGATTGCCGCCGAATACAACCAGGACTGGCGCGACATCATCCGCTGGAACCAGCAGCTGCCCAACCCGGACGTGATTGAAATTGGCCAGGTTCTGCGCGTTCTGCCGCCCGCCAAAGCGCCTGCGCACGCCAGCGCCACGCCGCCCGCCACCACCACCACCACTACCACCACCACCCCGGCCGCTGGCGACGTGGCCGTGGCCACGCAGACCACGCCGGGCGTGACGCCTGCCGCCACGACGCCCCCGCCGGTTTCTCCGCCCGCCGCCACGGCCCAGACAGACAGCCAGGCCGGCGCGCTGGACGAGAAAGTCTCCTTCATGTGGCCCGCCAGCGGCGCGGTCATCAGCGGCGGCGCGGGCGAAAAAGGCAAGGCCCTGTTCATCGGCGGCAAGGCGGGCGACCCCGTCGTGGCTGCCGCCGACGGCAAGGTCGTGTATGCCGGCGCGGGCCTGCGCGGCTACGGCAATCTGCTCATCGTGCAGCACACCGACGCCGTCATCAGCGCCTACGCCCACAACCGCGCCCTGCTCGTGAAGGAAAAGCAGACCGTCAAGAAAGGCCAGCGCATCGCTGAAATGGGCGACAGCCACGCCAGCCGCGTCATGCTGCGCTTTGAAATCCGCAACAACGGCAAGCTGGTCGATCCCCTGCGCTACCTGCCCGCGCGCTGAGCGCCGCTGGCCGCGCGGCCTCTTTCACGACGTCAAAGGGCGCTGGCAGCGCCCTTTTTCATGCGGCCAAGGCGCAGCCGGACTTGGGTGAATGGCGATATTTCGCTCTCTTATTCATAGCATGATGTCCTAGTGGAAACTGCGCAATAGGCATTTTCAGGCCCTTTGAATTCGCTATTGTTTTTGATGATGTTTGACCGTTGCAGAGCCGCTGCGCAATCTGGCTTCGTCCGCCTGCCGCCCAATCTGGATCTGCGTTGCGGGTTGATGGCAAGCGGGCGGCATAAAGCCGCAGTAGGGATTTCCGGCATTCCCAAGCGGGCAGCAAAGGCTAACACTGCGGGGCAGGATTGACTGCCATGACTTCTTCCAGCCTTCAGCATCTCATTGACGCCAATCACGCCTGGGCCGAGGGCGTGAGCCGCCAGCAGCCCGGCTTTTTCCAGCAGCTGGCCAAGCAGCAAAGCCCGCGCTACCTGTGGATTGGCTGCTCCGACAGCCGCGTGCCCGCCAATCAGGTGGTGGCGCTCGCGCCGGGCGAGGTGTTCGTGCACCGCAATGTGGGCAATGTCATCGTTCACTCCGATCTCAACGCCCTCTCGGTCATCCAGTACGCGGTGGACTATCTGAAGGTGGAGCACATCATGGTGGTGGGCCACTACGGCTGCGGCGGCGTGCTGGCGGCCCTGCACGGGCAGCGCGTGGGCCTGGCTGACAACTGGCTGCGTCACATTGGCGACGTGAAGATGCGTCACTACGCACGCCTGGCCAGCCTGTGCCGCCACGAGCAGGAAGATGCGCTGTGCGAGATGAACGCCATTGAGCAAGCCTTCAACGTGGCGCAGACCAACGTGGTGCGAGACGCCTGGAAGCGCGGCCAGCCGCTTTGCGTGCATGGCTGGTGCTACGGCCTGAAAGACGGCAAGGTCAAAGACCTGGGAGTGACCATGAGCTGCGCCGAAGACGCCGGGCAGATTTACCGCGCCGCCCTGCAACGCTACCCGTGTGCGCGGCCGCCAAGGCTTGACGTTTCGCTTGATGTTTCGCAGGAAGGCGCGCCTCAAAAACGGTAACAATTCCCGGCGAGAACCTGTTTGCGCCCCGCATTGCCATGCCACCGCTGCCGGTGGCAGACAGATTCCAAGCCGCCCGCGCCCCGGCCCAAGCGGCGTTTTGCAAGTACCTGAAAGGAGACTCTCTCATGAGTGAAACCATCGTCATCGTTTCCGCCACCCGCACCCCGATGGGGAGCTTCCAGGGCGACTTCACTCCGCTGTCCGCCAACGAACTGGGCGGCGTGGCCATCAAGGCTGCCGTTGAAAAAGCGGGGCTGCAGCCGCAGCAAGTCGATGAAGTCATCTTCGGCAATGTGCTCACCGCCGGCCAGGGGCAAGCGCCCGCACGGCAAGCCGCCATCAAGGCCGGGCTGCCCATCTCCACGGGCGCGGCCACGCTCAACAAGGTTTGCGGCTCGGCCATGAAGGCCGTCATGCTGGCCGCTGACGCCATCAAGGCAGGCTCTGCCAGCGTGGTGGTGGCTGGCGGCATGGAAAGCATGACCAACGCGCCCTACCTGCTCAAAAAAGCCCGCGGCGGCTACCGTCTGGGCCACGACAAGATTTATGACCACATGATGCTCGATGGCCTGGAAGACGCCTACGAAGAAGGCCGCAGCATGGGCCTGTTCGGCGAAGACTGTGCCGCCAAGTACAACTTCACGCGGCAAATGCAGGATGACTTCGCCATGGCCAGCGTGCAGCGCGCGCAGCAGGCCATCGCCTCCGGCGCGTTCAAAGATGAAATCACCCCCGTCACCATCAAAGACCGCAAAGGCGAGCGCGTGGTGGACACCGATGAAGGCCCGGGCCGCATCAAGCCCGAAAAAATCCCCACCCTCAAGCCCGCCTTCAAAAAAGACGGCACCGTCACTGCCGCCGCCAGCTCCAGCATCAATGACGGCGCAGCCGCCGTGGTGCTCATGACCGAAAGCCGTGCCAAGGAGCTGGGCTGCAAGCCGCTGGCGCGCATCGTCAGCTACGCCACGCACTCGCAAGAGCCGGGCTGGTTCACCACCGCCCCCGTGCAAGCCAGCGAAAAGGCGCTGAAAAAAGCCGGCTGGCAAGTGGGCGATGTGGACCTGTGGGAAGTCAACGAAGCCTTCGCCGTGGTGCCCATGGCGCTGATGCACGAGCTGAAAGTGCCGCATGACAAAGTGAACGTCAATGGCGGCGCCTGCGCGCTGGGCCACCCGATTGGCGCCAGCGGCGCGCGCATCATCGTCACGCTGCTTTACGCGCTGAAAAAGCGCGGCCTGAAAAAAGGCCTGGCCACGCTGTGCATCGGCGGCGGCGAAGGCACGGCCATGGCGCTGGAACTGCTGTAAGCCACTGGCGCGCCTGCTTTTTTTTGAATAGGGACAGGCGCGTTTGATGAGAAAAGCGGCCCTTGAGGCCGCTTTTTCTTTTCTGTTTCGGCGTTTCGCGGTGAGTGACTTGACCTCGCGCGGGCAGATCGCAAACAGGCCTCCAAAGTCGCTCCCGGCATTCATGACAGCCCATTCAGGCTGCGCCAAGGCACTTGAGCAATTGAGTATTCGGATGCCTGGCTGAAATGAAAAACGGGGCGGTTGTTGCCGCCCCGTTTTTCGTCATTGGCGTGCAACGCGCCGGCTGCGCTTCAGGGGTAGAGGCCGCGCAGATCGCGCGCTTGCAGGATGCGCGTGCAGGCCACGATGTAGGCGGCCGTGCGCAACGTGACTTTGTGCTGCTGGGCCACGTCCCACACGCTGGTGAAGGCTTCTTTCATGATGCGCACCAGGCGTTCGTTGATTTCGGTTTCCGTCCAGAAGAAGCTGGAGAAGTCCTGCACCCATTCAAAGTAGCTGACCGTGACGCCGCCTGCATTGGCAATGACGTCGGGCACGACAAGCACGCCTTTGTCTTTCAGGATGTCGTCGCCGGCCGGTACCGTGGGGCCGTTGGCGCCTTCCACAATCAGTTTGGCCTTGATTTGCCCGGCGTTGGCGGCGGTAATCTGGCCTTCCAGCGCGGCGGGAATGAGGATGTCGCAAGGGGTGGCCCAGAAATCGGCGGCATCCATGGCTTCAGCGCCTTTGAAGCCCGCGACGCTGCCGGTTTGCGCCACGTGCGCGAGCAGGGCGGGCACATCCAGCCCCTTGGCGTTGGCGATGCTGCCGCCGTGGTCTTGCACGGCCACGATGAGCGCGCCCGCTTCGGCAAACAGCTTGGCCGCAATGCCGCCCACGTTGCCAAAGCCTTGCACGGCCACGCGCGCGCCGGGCACGCTCAGGCCCAGGCGCTGGGCAGCTTCCACGCCCACGGTGAACACGCCCCGGCCCGTGGCTTCGCGCCGGCCCAGCGAGCCGCCCAGCGAAATGGGCTTGCCAGTGACCACGCCGGTGGCGGTTTCGCCCAGATTGACGGAGTAGGTGTCCATCATCCAGGCCATGATTTTTTCGTTGGTGTTCACATCAGGCGCGGGAATGTCCTTGGTCGGGCCGATGATGATGCCGATTTCGCTGGTGTAGCGGCGCGTGAGGCGCTCCAGCTCGCCTTGCGAGAGCTTGCGCGGATCGACGCGGATGCCGCCCTTGGCGCCGCCATAGGGCACGCCGACGGCGGCGTTCTTGATGGACATCCAGGCCGACAGCGCCATCACTTCCGACAGCGTCACGTCCTGGTGAAAGCGCACGCCGCCCTTGCCGGGGCCGCGGCTGGTGTTGTGCTGCACGCGGTAGCCCTCGAAGTGGGCGATGCTGCCGTCATCCATCTGAATGGGCACATCCACCACCAGCGCGCGCTTGGGGCGCTTGAGCGTTTCCACCCATTTGGACAAGGAGCCCAGATAAGGCGTGACGCGATCGACTTGCGTGAGGTAAATGCCCCACGGCCCCAGACGCTCTGGATTGAGGTATGAAGGCAAGGCATGAGTGGCGGTTTGGCTGGATGTCATGCGAACTTCCCGAAATGAAAAACAAAAGAGCTTGAAGCTTAACGGTTTGCAACAGCGTCTTGCGCTTTCCTGCGCCCTGCTTGCTCGGAGCCTGTTCAAAGTCCTTTGATCAAGAGAGCCAGAAATTTTCAGCCAGACCAAGCAGAGCTCAACGATTCAGCGCTTGGGTTTCACCTTGAATGCATGAAGTTCGCCTCTCCTGGCTATCTGCACCGTCACATGCTCGCCAAGGATGTTTTTGACGTTCTGCGCACTGACCTGCGTGGCCGCAATCGCGCAGCAGGCTTTGCAGGCAGCCCTGGCTGTGCTGGCTGCACTCCGGCACAGCCAGCGCCTTTTGACGCTGCCGCTGGGAGGGCGGGCTTGCGCGGTGACATCGCGAAGACAGAGCCAGCCTGATTCACACGCCGTGGTTTTCGCGCTGTTTCGCTTGCTGGGTGTCGCCAAGCCCGGCACTGTGCGCTGGGCATCGCGCCAGATGACTCGGTGACCGCAGTCAGCGCCCTGCTGGCGCCGACTGCATGCGCGGCTTATTTTGCTCCTCTATTCATAGCATGATGTCCTAGTAGAGAGTGCGCAAGACGGATTTTTGGCGTCTGTTTTTTTCGCTCCTTTTTTGTGTGCGCATCTGCCGTCCGATCTTGCGCTGGCGTAGCTGAGATGAGCCAGTTGGCTCAAACAGAGGAATGAATGAGGCGCACGTGATTTCAGAACTGCATGCGCGCGGTCAGCATGAAGCTGCGCGGCTCGCCGTAGGAAACCTGGTTCAGGTTCACATCAGCAAAGTAGTGTTTGTCAAACAGGTTGCTGATGTTCAGTTGCACGCTCCAGCGCGGGTTGGGTTGCCAGGCCAGCATGGCGTCCCAGATGGCGTAGCCGCCCTGGCTCACGCGGGCGGCGGGCACGCGGCCGCTGGCAGAGCGCGCGACAAAGTAGTTGCTGTTGGCGCGCACGCCGCCGCCCAGCCGCCACGCGCCGCCGGCCACGGGCAGCCGCCAGTCGGCCCAGGCGCGGAAGGTGCGAAGGGGCACGCGTTCGTTCCAGGTGACGGCATCTCTGGGGTTGCCGTTGCCGTCCAGGTTGCGGACGTAGCGCTGGTGTTGCAAGGTTGCGCCCAGCGCTATTTTCAGGCTGGGGCGCACCAGGCCAGCCAGTTCCAGCTCAATGCCGCGCACGCGCTGGCGGTTGTCGGCGATGTAGCAGTAATCGTCGCTGATGGGCGAGGCCGGGCAGGGGTAGGGCGTGCTGGGGTCGCGGCGGATCTGGTTCTTGCGGTCGGTCTGGTACAGGGCGATGGAGCCGGTCAGGCGCTTGTCCATCCATTCCGTTTTCAGCCCCAGCTCCCAGTTCGTGCCCGTGGTAGGCGGCACCATCTTGCCGCGCGCGTCGTAGGCGTTGTTGACATTAAAGATGTCGGTGTAGCTCACGTAGGCGCTGGCGTGGGGGTTGAAGTCCCAGTTCAGCGCGAAGAAGGGGGTGAAGATGTGGCTCTTGTGGTAGGCCCCGTTGCCCACTACGTTGTAGGTGGGGTTGAAGCGACCGCCGTAGTGGTAGCTGCTTAGGCGCCCGCCGAGAATGCTGGAAACCGAGTCGGTCAGCCGCAGGCGCAGGCTGGCGTGCGCGCCCCAGGTTCTGGAAGGGGTGAACGACCAGGCGCTGGGGCCCCAGATGGCGGGCCGCCACGGCGCGGTCATGTCCAGCGTGCCCGGGTTGATGCGCACGGGATTGTCCGGGTAGTGGGGCGTGGGGCGGGAGTCGTAGGCGTATTCAACGGGTCTGATCTCGCGGGACTTTGTCCACCGCCAATCAATGCCTGCAATGAGGTCGTGGCGGCGGCCCAGCCAGTCGAAGCCGCCCGTCAGGGTCACATCCATCGTGCGGCTGTTTCTGGAGCCCAGGCGGCGCTGCGCGTCCTGATACAGCGGCACTTGCGCGCTGCCCGGAACCGGATCGGCCACGCCGCTGACAAAGCCGAAGTCCCAGTCTGTTTCTTCGCGCCGCCAGTTGTAGGCGGCCTTGAGCTTCCAGCCGTCGCGGAACTGCCAGGCCGCTTCGGTGAAAAAGCCCAGGGTGTCGCCGGCCCATCGCGACCAGGGAGACACCGTGCTCATGCGGCGCGAGTAGCCGGGGAAGGTGCCGTCGCCGCGCAAGGGCAGGCCGTTGATCCACGGTATGGAGCGGCGGCGCTCCAGATCCATGCCCGCCGTCAGCGTGAGCGCAGCCAGCGGCTGCCACTCGGCCACGCCGTAGAGCGTGGTGTTTTTGCGGCGGGCGGTGCGGAAGAAATATTCGCGATTGGCCTGGCTGGCGATCAGGCGCACGCCCAGGCTGCCATCGGCCAGCAGGCGGCGGTTCACGTCCACGGTGGCGCGGTACTGCTTCCATGAACCCAGCGCCGCTTCGCCTTGCATGTGCGGCTTGTCTTGCGGGCGCTTGCGCGCGAAGTTGATCTGTCCGGCAGGGCTGCCCGCATAGCCGCCGCCTGAAAACAGGCCATTGGGGCCGCGCAGCACTTCCACCTGGTCATAGGCGGATAAATCGCCAGGCGCTTGCCAGAACGAGGCGCCGGCCAGGCTGCCGTCGATGGAGATGTTGTTGAGCGCAAAGCCGCGCGACAAGAAGATGGGTGAGTCCGTTTCGCGCGCGCGGCCATTGAACACGCCGGGCATCCATTCGAGCACGCGCGCGCCGTCCACTTGCGCCTGGTCGCGCAGGCGCTGCTCGGTGAACACCGAAACCGACTACGGGATTTCGCGCAGGGCGCGCGGGGTTTTGCCCGCCACTTGCACGCCGCGCGTGGTGTAGGCCTCGCTCTCGGACACGCCATCGCGCGCCAGGCGCCGTGCCCGGACGATGACTGGCGGCATCGTGTGCTCTGGCAAGGCGGTTTGTTCTTCTTCAGCCTTCGTTTGGGGCTGAGGCTGGGTTTGGGACTGCGCGTGCGGCTGCGCCGGGGCCTGTGCCTGTGTTTGGGCATGGGCCTGGGCTTGCGCAAGGGCGGGCGCGCTGGCGGCCAGCGCGGCGGCGGCGGCCAACAGACGCAGGGTGGGGCGCAGGGGCGCGGGGCGGGAGCGAGGTGCCATGAAGTCAATCTCCTGAATGAAGGTTTGAAAATGGAAAAAATCAAGCATCATCCAAATATCAAACGGGAATACAGTTGATTTTCAAAAATCAAACGCGGGATGTCTTGCATTGTTTTATTTGATTTTCAACAATATCCCGGATAAATAGATTGGATATTTTATTGTGGAAATAAAAAAATATTTTCACCTGATTGAATATGTGGCGTTTACTGAAAAACCGGCCTTTCTGGCCGCATGACGGCGGTCCGCTGAACTTTGCGTGTTGGCCCCTGTATCAGCGCGTGCGCTGTTTCATGCGCTGGCCTATAGTCACGCCCTTTTTCTTTTCCCGGTTTTT
>ERZ773077.1642-NODE-1642-length-15021-cov-4.649606_pt1 | contig 15021 bp, 13 predicted proteins | sample MGYA00580612_ERZ773077 | MGnify/ENA primary metagenome ERZ773077 (study PRJEB29015, sample SAMEA2737971) | human oral metagenome | biome: human oral; feature: human-associated habitat; material: dental | place: China | collected 2021 ...
GCGCCTATGGCTAATATCGCAACCTGCGGCTGTGGAATGATAGGCGTTCCCATAAGATTCCCAAATGTTCCTATATTAGAAATAGTATAAGTAGCACCCTGAATATCCTGCGGGCTAAGTTTTTTATTTCTTGCTTTATCCACCAAAGCATTGATAGCCTTCGCTAAGCCACTTAGACTAAGCTGGTCAGCGTTCTTAATAACAGGAACGATAAGGTTACCATCTGGCAATGCTGTTGCTATTCCTATATTTATATTCTTTCTTTTGATGATTTTGTCTCCATCTACAGAGATGTTTATCATTGGGAAATCCTGAATTGCCTTTACTACTGCTCTCACGAAGATAGGCATGTAGGTAAGCTTCTCTCCTTCTCTCTTCTCAAATGAAGACTTATTTTTAGCTCTCCATTTTACAATGTTTGTAACATCTGTTTCTATAAACGAACTCACATGCGGAGAAATCTGTTTGCTGAGCAGCATATTTTCAGCGATGATTTTTCTCATTCTATCCATTTGGATAATTTCATCACCTTCATTAGCTGTTACAGCTGGTGCTGAAGCCTGAACTGGTCTCGGAGCTGATGCATTAGATTCTACTGCTTTTGGCTGCTGTGCAGGTTTTGCATTTCCTCTATTGCTGACAAATTCTAAAATATCTTCTTTCGTAATTCTGCCTTCCAGCCCTCTTCCTTGGATGCTTTTCAGCTCTTCTTCCGTTATATTTTCTTCTTGGATAATAGACCTTACTAGTGGTGAAAGATTCATTCCCTCTATGCTCACCGGCATAGAAACAGGCACGATTTTAAATGGCTCCTCCAAAAGGTCTACCACTTTATCTTCTACTATTTCTTCTTTGGTTTCCTCTTCTTTTTTATCAGATTCTGGTTGAGCATCTGCTGTCTCCTCTCCTTGTATTTCTAATATTGCGATAGGTTCTCCCACTTTTGCAATTTGGTCTTTTTCTACCAAAATTTTAACGATTTTTCCAGAAACAGGTGTGGGAACATCAGAATCCACTTTATCCGTAGCGATTTCCACTACACTATCATCCTCAGCTACAAAATCTCCTTCTCTAAAAAGCCATTCTATAACGGTTGCCTCCATCACACCTTCTCCCATGGAAGGTAATAACAATTTATATTCTGCCATAACTCTTTATTACAAACCACAAAGATAACATTTCTTATTGAATTTTTCTAATATCGCTTCTTAAAATTTGATTTTAAATCAATAAATGATATATTTCATATTTCTAATTTTTAGTTAATCTAATGGGATTATCTAATTTTGTAAATCTTTAAAAAATAAATTTCATGGAGAAGATATTACAATTTTTCAACCTTGACCAAAAAATCAATTGGAGAATAGAAATTTTAGCGGGGCTTACGGTGGCTATGACCATGATTCCAGAGTCTCTTTCTTTCGCTATTTTAGCGGGATTTCCGCCTCTTTCTGGGCTTTATGCAGCATTCATCGCTGGACTAGTAGCGGCGATGTTTGGCGGCAGACCTGGGCTTATTTCGGGCGGTGCTGGGGCTACTGTAGTCACACTCATTGGGCTTATAAAACTTCATGGTTTAGACTATGCTTTTGCTGCAGTGGCGATGGCTGGGGTTATTCAGCTGATTGTAGGAATTTTTAAATGGGCCAAATACATCCGCCTCGTTCCGAGTTCGGTGATGTATGGCTTTGTAAATGGTCTGGCTGTGATTATTTTTTCGGCTCAGCTGGAACAATTCAAAACTACTGCACCAGATGGACAAATGGAATGGCTCACAGGAACACCAATGATGATAATGGCTGGGCTGGTGGCTCTTACAGTATTGATTACTTGGCTTTTCCCTAAAATCTCAAAGGCAGTTCCTTCGTCATTGATGGCGATTATCGTAGTATTTACGATTGTTTTAGTTTTCGGAATTGAGACCAAAACCGTGGGCGATATCTCTCCTATCAGCGGTTCTCTTCCGCCATTTCATATTCCAAATGTTCCTCTGACTTGGGAAACTTTCATGATTATCCTTCCTGCTGGGGCTATAGTCGCCGCTGTGGGGCTTACAGAGGGGCTTTTGACTTTAAATCTCGTTGATGAAATTACCGAAACCAAAGGAAATGGCTCTCGAGAAAGCCTTGCGCAAGGGGCTTCTAACATTCTGAACGGCTTTTTCTCAGGGATGGGAGGCTGTCCTATGATTGCGCAGACTCTGGTAAATCTCAATGCTGGTTCTAGAAGCAGAGTTTCTGGGGTTATCGCGGCTTTGGCTATTCTTATGATTGTCCTCATTGCAGCGCCTATTATCGAGAGAATTCCTATGGCTGCACTCACAGGAGTGATGATGGTAGTTGCTTTTTTGACCTTCAAGTGGTCTAGTTTTCAAATTTTAAATAAAATGCCAAAGACTGATGTTTTCATCATCATTTTAGTGACTGCTATTACCATCATTACGCATAATTTAGCAGTGGCAGTGCTGACAGGAATCATCATCTCTGGGCTGAATTTTACTTGGCAAAAAGCCAATGAACTCAGCGTAAATACTGAAACCAATGGCACTGAGAAAATTTATCATCTAAACTCTGACTTGTTCTTTGGAGCGGTGGCTTCTTTTGAAGGTATTTTAGATATAAAAAACGACCCAAAAACAGTGGTTATTGACTTCAAAAACAGCGAAATAAAGGATATGAGCGCACTAGAATCTTTAGCCAAAATGACCAATAAATACGCTAGTCTGGATAAAGTTTTATACCTGAAAAATTTAAATGAAAATTCTAAAAAAAGAGTGGAAAAAGCCAAACCCGTTATTGAATTAAATTTATTGGGCTAAAGTTGGTTTCAAATTTTATCTTTTTGCTTACCTTTGTAAAAATTTGTAAAAATGAAAAAGTTAGCTAAATATGCATTGTTTGCCCTTGCAGTAGTGTCTGCCACGGCTTGTTTCAATGAGAAAAAAGTATACAATAGAAGCACTGTGTCTGAAAAAAATGGTAAAATGCTCCTTGGCAGACAGACCAGAGACCAGCTGAAACAAGAGCCTTTCAATGCGTGGTATGAGGAGGAATACAAGAACTATGAATACGACCCGCAGACCATCAAAGAACTTCAAAAGAAGAACTTGACGAGTCATAATATCATTGTTTTTTTTGGGACTTGGTGTGGAGACTCACATAGAGAAGTTCCTAGATTGCTGAAAATTTTGGATGCGGTGAAATACCCTGAACAAAGGCTGACCCTAGTAGCAGTGAACAGAAAAAAAGAAACTCCTGATGGAGAGGATGTTCCTTATAACATCAAGAGAGTGCCTACTATAATCGTCCAAAATAAATATGGCAAAGAAGTGGGAAGAATCATAGAATCTCCAAACAGCGGTTCTTTGGAAAATGATTTATTAGAAATCCTAAACAAAAGCAAATAAGCATTGAAAAAATCTTATAAAAATATTTTCGTTTTTCTATTTGGGGCTTTATTCGCCTATTTATTAGTCTTTTTCTTCCAAAAAAACACAGAAAAAGAGGCTGAAGCTATCAATAAGGACTACTATATTCTGAGCAATCAGATAGAAAAAATGAACAAAATGATAGTCTTAGAGCAGAACTTTTCTAGTTTTCAAACTCATAAAAGTTCTGCCTTTGAACTTGGAGGTATAGAGTTTCTTTCCAAAGAAATGGTGCTCTACACTACGGCAAAAGCGCAGGTGACTTATGATTTAAAGAAACTAAAAATGGAAGTAGATTCCACGAATAAAAAACTAATCATAAAGGAAATCCCTGAAGCTGAAATCAAAATTTATCCTGATGTGAAAATTCATTTTATGGACGATTATGCTGTGAATAGGTTTTCTAAAGCCGACCTAAACAACATCATGGAATCCGCAAAGAAAAACATGACAAAAAGCATCAATCAGACCAAACTAAAAGAGGAAGGAAGACAACAGCTGATTTCTAACCTGCAGGATATTTTTGTATTGGCTAAATCCCTAAACTACACCATAGAGGACGAAACCAAAACTTTACCCAGCGTTTTATAGTTTTTAATTATTTCCTCTTTTTAACTTGCTTTTTCTTGATGTATTTCTTTGTCTGAGCTACTGCTATGGCTGCATTGCTCTCACAAAATACGGATAAAGCCTCCTCTTTTACTAAAGTGTATTTGAACTCGCCTTTTCTCAGAGCTTGTTTGAAATTTTGTACATCTTCGGCTTTTACAGGTTTTCCATCAAGCATAAATAATATTCTGCATTTTGGAGGCGTAAGACAAACTATAATGTCTTTTTCTCGGTGAGACAGCGTTACATTAACTTCTTGTTTAGGTGTTTTTTCTACAACTGGATAGCAGTGATGACCTTCCTCAAAGAAGACAACATCCAACTGCCCTACTACCAGTTTATAAAAACCGTTTTCATCTGTCAAGGTTTGAGACTGGCTGTCAGAAGACACCTTCACATTAGGAAACGGCATGCCGTTCTCATCCGTAACTCTTCCCGTGATGGTAATTTGTCCAAACAAAGGAAAACAAATCATAAAACTAATAAATAAAAGTATTTTCTTCATGATAATATGGGTTTTAATGTTTTTATAGTTTAAATTTCAGCAGATATTCTTTGGTTTCGGTGGAAATTCTCCTGCTTTCTCTTGCTTTTTGAATGGTTTTGTTCTGTACAAAAGGCGGCAAGGTCTTGGCTTCTATCAGTGGCATAGTCGCTTCATACTGCTTCGCAAGAGCCGTTGCGAAATACCAAGCAAGCATCATATTCACATAGTATTCCTCGGATTTCACCTCGGAAACCAGCTGGAGCATCTCTTTTTGGAAATGCTCATCCAGATAATTGGAAAGCAGCAGCCCGACAGCATATCTTATCGTATAGGTTTTATCGCTTTTTATCCATTTTTGAATGTATTCATAGACTTCCTTGGGATGTTTTTGGAAGATTTTGGGAGAGAATGTATCGCAGACCGCCCAGTTATCCACGAATGGTAGAAAAGCCTCCGTGTATTCCACGGCGCTTTGGAAATCCTTTATCTGCTCTACAAGGAAACCATGCAGGAGGTTTTCTTCATAATAATGGTGCGGCAGGGCGCTGAGAAATTCCTCCGCGGCGGACTTATTTTTATAAAATTCTTTGGCAAATTTCCGCAAAACAGGAACGCGGACGCCGATGATTTTTTCTTTGTCTATGTTGGGAGTGAGTTTCGCGGTGAAATCCCTGTATTCCCTGTCCTGTAAGGCGAAAAGTTCCTTGTGTAAAGTGTTTCCGGCAGTCATGGCGGTGGTTTTTATGAGGTGTTATGATGCTCTGGGCATCTGTTTTTTCATGTAAAAAAGGCGGTGTATGCTACCGCCTTGTAGGTTTTGGAGTTATTTACTCGCATCGATGCCGAATTCCTTCCAGCCTGCCTGTGGGATATCCACTTTCACGCGTTTTTTAGCGAAGATATACTTTTCGTTCAGCTCTTTCAGCCTGTCGTCCAGTTCTTGTGTTTTGGTTTTCAGGTCAGCTTTCAGTTTTTCCTGTTCGCTGTTGAGCCTTTCTACTTCTTCGCGGATGCGGTCCAAGTCGGAGATAAACCCAGCATCTATTTTCGTTACATTGCCCGAATTGTTTCTCAGGGCGTCCGTCATTACCTTTGCATCGGTAATCTGTTGTGCATAAGATTTTGGCATAGTAATAAAATTTATTTGCTAATATACTACTTTTTTCTTTAAAACCAAGACTTTGAGTATTTTATCTATGTTAAAGTCAAGCAGGGCGCTTTTCTTTTTCATCAATTCCGAAACGAGGGAAATGAAGAAAATTCAATAAACCATGTGTGCCATTAAATAGTTTTCAAAGACTTAGCAAAGTTGATATAAACTATTCAACCGCACACCTTTCCCAAAGCTTCGCGCATGTATCCCGAAGTTTCGCACACCTTTCCCAAGCCTCCGCTCATGTCTCCCAAAGTTCCGAACACCTTTCCTAAGGCTTCGCGCATGTTTCCCAAAGTCTCGCACACCTTTCCCAAGACCTAGCGCATGTCTCCCGAAGTTTCGCACACCTTTCCCAAGGCTTCGCTCATGTCTCCCAAACTTCCGCACATATTTCCCAAGGCTTCGCTCGTGTCTCCCAAACTTCCGCACACCTTTCCCAAAACCTCGCGCATGTTTCTCATAAAGCGGGAAAGATAAGCGGAGAGATTTTCCATGTGAAAAACCTCTCCGCCTGTTTCTGCTGTTTTTTATTCTAATTTTGATTTGCCAGAACCGTTGATTTTCTGCTTAACTCTCTTCGGATTTCCCTTGACAGTAACATCACCAGAACCCGTTATGGAAACATCCAAATCCTCGGTCACATAGGCGGAAACATCTCCCGAACCATTTACTTTGATAACAGCTTTTTCGGCTTTTAGGTTTGGAACTTCTACATCACCGCTTCCACTGATATCGATGGATAAGTTCTTAGCCCTGCCGCTTACTCGGATATCGCCCGAACCAACAACCTCCAAAGCGAGAGAGGAAACATCCACCGCCAAACGCGCATCACCGCTGCCGTATATGCTAACATTTAAAGCCTTTGTTTCCAGATTTTTTTCGGTGGAAATATCCGCGGAACCTTTGATGTCCACTTGTTTCAAACGAGAATCCACAGGAACATAAATGATGATAGGCTCTTTTACTTTGTTTCTGTTCTTTTCTGCGCCTATTTTCAGCAGTCCATCAGACACCTCTGTCTGTATGAGCGGAAGGATGTTGTCAGGAGCTTTTATTTTAATCTTGCCGACCTCTCCATCCGTAAAAATAACATCATAGCTACCCAAAACCTCTATTCTGTCATACGCAGAAAGCTGTTTTTCTTGGGTAATGATGTTGTTGCTCCCCACGACTACTTGATTTTTACTGCAATTTATCAACAGTAAAGCCAAAAATACTAAAGCGATTACTCTTTTCATGATGTTATTATTTAAAATTATTGTTTAAAACTAATAAACCAAAAGGTTTTCCACCTTCCCGAAGAGGGTTTTGGTCTCATTTATTTCTTAGACAAATGGTAGTAAGCTAGCATCTTGTAGTATAATTTCGCTGCCAAGAATGCCGTAGGTTTTGGATTAGCAGAATCCATCAGCTCCACGATATCAAACGCAACTACATTACATTTCTCAAAAACTTTCTTTAATAATTTCAAAGTAGGATACCAAGCCAATCCCCCTGGTTCTGGCGTTCCCGTAGAAGGCGCAATAGACGGGTCAAAAGCATCCAAATCTATCGTAATATACACATTACCAGAAACTTTACTAAGAACATCTTCTATCCAGTTTGGATTTTCAGCAATCTCGTGCGCCCAGAAACACTGCCCTTTTGGGACATACTGCATTTCTTCCACATCACACGAACGGATTCCTACCTGAACCAAATTATGCTTTTGATTAGCCTCAAAAACAGCACAAGCGTGATTAGAAGTAGAACCATGAAACTCTGGTCTTAGGTCTGTATGGGCATCCAGCTGAAGCACCGTAAGGTTTTCGTACTTCTCTCCCACTGCACGGATAGAACCGATGGACACAGAATGCTCCCCACCAAAAAGTGTGAAAAGCTTGTCCTCATGCTGGAGCATTTCTTTTGTTTTTTGATAAACTGCCTCTGTCATGGCTTCTGGCGAAGAATCCTCTGTAACTTCCCCAGCCAAATAAACTCCCTCCAAATACGGCTCTGTAGCAGTCTCTATATCATAGAGTTCCATATTTTCTGATGCATCTAAGAAAAGTTCAGGGCCTTTATCCGCTCCCTTTCCCCAAGTAGAAGTTCCATCATAGGGAACTGTCATCAGCATTACTTTTGAGTTTTCTAATGTTGCATTTTCTTCTGGTATTCCTGCGTATGTTTTCATTTTTTATGTATTTAATTATTAAATTTTTACTTCTTTTTGCATAAAGGAATGATTTCTTCAGCAACGATACGATACCGTTCTATTTCTTCAGCTGTGAAATGGGAAGCGTATTGCAGTTCCTCTACTTCAAAGCCTATACTGCGCAATTTATCAAAATAGTCTAAACCGTAGACCCTTACGTGGTCATACTGACCAAAAATACGGGTGCGTTCTTTCGGGTCAGTAATGGTGTTATCTTCAAACGTAATTGCTCTGTGGTAGTCCTGTGGTACTTGAAAAATACCCCAACCACCCTTTTTCATCACACGATAAAGCTCTTTCATTGCTTGGGTATCATCTTGGATATGCTCCAATACGTGGTTGCAAAATATCACATCAAAACATTCGTCTTCAAAAGGCAAAGCACACAAATCGGCTTTTACATCTGCCAAAGGAGAATATAGGTCGGTGGTGAGGTAATTGAGGTTAGGTTGTTTTTTAAAGCGTTTATAGAAGGCTTGTTCAGGAGCGACGTGTAGCACTTTTAGCTCACGCGTAAAGAAATCGGTTTCACGAGTAAGATAGAGCCAAAGCAATCGGTGGCGTTCAAGCGATAAGGTAGAGGGCGAGAGTACATTGGGGCGAGCTTTGCCGTAGCCATATGGTAAGAATTTCCTAAAAGTCTTGCCATCAATAGGGTCTTGGTATTTCTTTCCTCGCAAGTAGAAAGCTAAAAACGGACGCACCCAATAGCTCATCTTTATAAGCCAAGGGCGTGGAACTTTGTTTAATATAGTGGTAATAATAGCCATTAGAAGGTGTTTTTAGCGAAATAAGGTGAGCCCTACTCCTTTCATTTCTTCGGAATAAACGGGGTAAACAACCATTTGTATTGAAGATTTCTCTTTGCGTGTAAGCCATTTGGAAGTATATGGCAAGAGCCAATAGGCTGTTTTGGCACTAAGGATACCTATACCTGCCCCTACAAGCACATCGCCTATCCAATGGCGATTATTGTACAAACGCATTGCACCTACGGTGGTAGCTATAGCATAGCCACTGATACCTACCCATATATTCTCATCTTTGTACTCTTGCCAAAGGATTTCCATACCTGTAAAAGCGGTAGCTGTATGTCCTGAAGGGAAAGAATTGTAAGCACTTTCATCGGGACGATGTATTCTGACACTATATTTTACTCCATTTACTAAAGCTGCCGTAATGGCATAAGCCGTAGCTCCTACTATGAGTCGTTCCTTTACACTGTGCTTGGCTTTTATACCTAAATTGCTATAAGCAAAGACGCTGGCAATAGGTAGATACTGTATATAATCATCGAAGCGCAACTTCTGTCCGCCGGAATATCTATAAGCGTGTCGTTGTACATAACGATTGATATAAGTAGCGTTGGAGATAACTCCTAAGGTAATGAGAGAAGCAGGAAGTAATACCTGTTTGAGTTTAGGTTTTTCAGTAGCTACTTGCAAAGTATCGGCTGTGAGTACCGATTCGTGGAGTACTGATAAGCTATCGGTTTGAGCTTTTATAGATTGAATGAGAATAAAACAGAAAGCTACAATTAAAAGTAATATTTTCATTTTGCAAAAAAAGGTAAAAAGTAAAAGGTAAGGGTAGGAGGAAAGAATAACTAATTGTTAATTGAGAAATAAATCAGTAATACTGCTCCAATAACAATGCGGTAAATGCCCCATACTTTAAAACCAAATTTGGTGAGGATATGTATAAAGAATTTCACGGCTATCATTGCTACCACAAAAGCTATTACATTGCCTATGATAAACAACCAAAAACTCTCATCAGTTTTCATTATCAGCTCGTAGCCTTTCTCCTGGGCAGTACCCCATTTCTTTAAGAAAATAGAATACACGGTTACAGCTAGCATTGTAGGAACGGCTAAGAAGAAAGAGAACTCAGCGGCGGCTTTGCGAGTGAGCCCTTGCGTCATTCCGCCAATAATAGAAGCAGCAGAGCGCGAAGTGCCTGGCATCATTGCTAAACACTGCCAAAAACCAATAGTAACGGCTTTCTTTATTGTGATGTCTTTCTCGTTGTGAATTGTAGGATGTTTGAACCAATTGTCTACAAAAATAAGGATAATACCGCCTACAATCAGGGTAATAGCAATCGCTTTTTGGTTGCCCAAAACTGCTTCAATCTTATCATCGAAAAGCTTACCTAATATAAGAGCAGGGATAACGGCACACGCTAATTTGAAATAGAAGTTCCAATTAGAAAAGTCGAAGAACTTGCGCCAATACAGTACTACTATCGAGAGGATAGCACCAAACTGTATGGAAACTTGGAACATTTTCAGATACTCATCGTCGGGCATTCCCATAAGGGCAGCGGTAAAACCCATATGTGCGGTTGATGAGATAGGAAGGTACTCGGTGAGTCCTTCGATAATAGCAATAATAATAGCTTGCAGTGTACTCATTCTTATTTTTCTTCTTGTTTTTTATCAGTTTTAGGATTTACCAGAATGGCGTAAATTTCAATGGCAAAACCTAAAAGTACCAAAGCAGGAGCTAAGTGAATACGTCGGAAATTGAAAATAGAGGGGTCGAACACAGCGGGATTATCGCTACCACCACCGCTCATTGTTATAAAACCAAGGGCTATTACTATTAAGCCAATAGCCATAATAAGATAGTTTTTCTTTTCAAAAATGAAAGTTGAATGATGTTTCATCAGTGATTAATTATTAATGATTAATAATAAAGGTCGTTGGTATTGAGGTTTAGGAAACGTTGTGTAGCAAAATAGGTGCTTAGCCAACTGATGAGTATCCCAATGGTTATAATGCTTATAAAAACAATGCTTAAAGTACCAGTGTCCATTAAGATATTAAACTCAGGATATGACTTTACAATAGCCAAAAGCGATAGATAAAAAAGCACTATGGCTATTAGAGCGCTGAGAATGCCCAAGCGTACATTTGTCCATAAAAACGGACGGCGTATGAAACTGCGCGTAGCCCCTACTAATTGCATTGTTTTGATGATAAAACGTTTGGAATAAATGGAGAGGCGAATAGAGGCATTGATAAGCAAGATAGATACAAAAGTGAATAGGGCGCTGAAAATTAATGTAACAATACCTATTCTGTTCACATTTTCGTGGATAAGAGCTACCAAAGATTGGTCGTACACTACTTCGGTAACAAAAGAGTTTTGCTCTAACTCACGTTTGATTTCGCGCATCTTATCGGGCTCGGCATATTCGGCTTTTAGGCTTAAATCGATGGTGTTTTGCAGAGGGTTAGTACCGATGAAGGTAACAAAATCTTCGCCGATATCCTTACTGAACTTTTCGGCAGCAACTTCTTTTGATACAAAACGCACTGACTTTACAAAACTCGCTACCGAAAGAGTTTTCTGTAACTGTTCGATGTCGGCATTTTTAGCGTCGTCCTTTATCAAGACGGTAACGGTTACTTGCTCTTTGAAGTAATTGGCTAATTTATTAGCACTTAATACTAAAAAACTAAAAAAGCCCATAAGAAAGAGCACTAAGGTAATGCTCACTATTACCGAAAAATAGGAGGTAATTAATCTTCGTTTGTTAAATGAATCGATGGAACGTGCCATTCTTATATTTTTTGTTTTAAGATAGAAAATCACGCAAAAGTACAACTTTTTTTTGAATTAGCAACTAATTTAATACCAATAATACCAATAATGCCAAAAATACCAAATCAATGGTAAGTGATAAGTGACGGTGTGACGAAAGCCCCCGAACCCCCGAAGGGGGACAAGCTTTAAAAGGAAACCGATGCGAGGTCGTAGCACGATAGGCAGTGCGAGCCGCACAAGCAGGTGCGAGCCACACGGACAGGTGCGAGCCACACGGGCAGATAAACAAAAGACGAAGAAAAGACGAAGAAAAGACGAAGAAAAGACGAAGAAAAGACGAAGAAAAGACGAACAAATGACGGTGCGAGCCGCACAAGCAGATAAACAAATGACGAAGAATAAATATATCTAAGATCAACTTAAATCCTATCTAAGATGAAATTTAGTTATTATTTTAGTTACACATAATTTTGTTTAATTGAAAAGTTGTATTTTTGCTGGAACTTTAAATAAAATGAGAACACTCTTTTTACTTGCTTCAACACTCCTTTTTTTCACGGTTGATGCACAACGCCCTAATATAGTAGTTTTTATAGTAGACGATATGGGATGGGAAGACACTTCTTTGCCTTTTTGGAGTGAACGTGTTCCTAATAACGATATTTATCACACGTCTAATATGGAGCGATTGGCTTCGCGAGGGGTGCAAATTACGCAAGGTTATGCGGCGTCAATTTGTTCGCCGAGCAGAGTGAGTTTGCTTACCGGTAGCAATGCGGCGCGCCACCGTGTTACTAACTGGACGTTACACTACAATACCCCTACCGATGTAGAAGATACCTTGCTCACACCACCCGATTGGAATGTGAATGGTATTTCACCCATACCTAATGTACCTCACGCTTATTATGCTAAAACGCTTCCTCAGTTATTAAAAGAAGCAGGTTACTACACTATTTGCATAGGGAAAGCACACTTTGGGGTAACTCAAACCTTAGGGGCTAATCCGTTGAATTTAGGATTTGAGAAGAATATTGCAGGGCACGCGGGAGGAGGACCTGCGAGCTATTCAGGGCTTACTAATTTTGGTAATCGTACCGATGGACAACCTTCGTCGGCTTTTGCGATTCCTGACCTCGAAAAATATTGGGGGAAAGATATTTCGGTAACCGAAGCACTTACGTTAGAAGCACTTGAAACATTAGATAACCGACCTAAAGACCGTCCGTTTTTTCTCTACCTCTCACATTACGCAGTGCATATTCCTATTGAGGAAGATAAGCGTTTCAGTGCTAAATATCAGTATTTAAACCCTATTGAAGCCCGTTATGCCTCGATGATAGAAGCTATGGACAAGAGTTTGGGCGATGTGTTGGATTATCTCAAAGCACATCAGTTAGAAAATGATACTTTTATTTTGTTTCTATCGGACAACGGAGGGCTGAGTGCCGTAGGTCGCGGTGGAAAGCCTAATACACATAATTATCCGCTACAAGCAGGTAAAGGCTCGGCTTATGAAGGAGGTGTGCGTATTCCTATGATAGCCTCTTGGCAAGGGCAACTACCCACAAATAAGCGCACGGAGCAACCTGTAATTATAGAGGATGTATTTCCGACGCTTTTGGAAGTGGCGAAGATAAGAGACTATAAAGTACCTCAAAAGGTAGATGGGAAAAGTTTTTTGGCGACCTTAAAAGGTAAAAGAGTAGGAGAGGAGCACCGTTGCTTTTATTGGCATTGTCCTAACAATTGGTATACAGTAGAAGGCTATGGTTATGGAGCTTCGAGTGCTATAAGGCAAGGCGATTGGAAATTAGTATATATGCACAAAACGGGTGAGAAACAGCTGTTCAATATTAAAGAAGATATAAGCGAAGCTCATAACTTATTTGAACAGTACCCTCGTAAGGCAAAGCAACTCACAAAAAAATTGCGCCATTACCTCAAAGAAGTAAAGGCGCAGATGCCTATGAATAAAGAGACAGGGAAAATAGTTCCCTTACCTTAATCTTCGTCCTCTAACCCGAGTTCTCTCGCTGATATTTCACGCATTTCTACCTTGCGTATTTTACCCGAGATGGTCATCGGGAACTCTTCTACAAACTTCCAATAACGAGGCACTTTGTAATGAGCAATACGCCCTTTGCAGAAGTCGTGGAGTTCTTCTTCAGTGAGGGTAACCCCTTCTTTAGGTTTAATCCAAGCCATAACTTCTTCGCCGTATTTTTTGCTAGGGACACCAATTACTTGCGCGTCCATTACTCCTTTATAGGTATAGAGGAAGTCTTCTATTTCTTTAGGAGAGATATTCTCACCTCCGCGAATAATCAAATCTTTAATGCGACCTGAGATATGAATATAGCCATCCTCGTCCATCATAGCCAAATCGCCAGAGTGCATCCAGCGTTGTTCGTCTATCACCTGCTGTGTAGCCTGCGGACTGTTCCAATACTTCAACATTACTGAATAGCCACGAGTACATAGCTCACCGTTCTCGCCTCGTTTAACGATAGCTTTGGTCTCAGGGTTGATAATCTTAATCTCTAAGTGGTCGTGAATAGTTCCTACCGAGTAGATTTGTTTCTCGAAAGGTGCTCCTATTTTAGTTTGTGTAGAGACGGGCGAAGTTTCTGTCATACCGTAGCAAATGGTTATTTCGTGCATATTCATTTGCTCCTTCACACGTTTCATAATCTCAGGAGGACACAAAGCACCTGCCATTACCCCTGTACGCAGACTTGATAAATCATAAGGTTGTTTGTCTAATACATACAGTTCTGAGATGAACATCGTAGGCACACCATAAAGCGAAGTACATTTTTCTTTCTCTACAGCTTCGAGTGTTTTAGTAGCATCGAAACTGTCATTAGGGATTACCATAGTAGCACCGTGTGTTGTGCAGGCGATATTGCCTATTACCATTCCAAAACAGTGGTAAAAAGGTACAGGAATGCACACTCTATCTTTTTCGGTATAATTCATTCGGATACCTATAAAATAACCGTTATTGAGGATATTGTGGTGAGAAAGTGTAACGCCTTTGGGGTTGCCCGTAGTTCCTGAAGTATATTGTATATTTACGGGGTCATCAAACTGCACTCTCTCTTCAAAAGAAAGTAGTTTCTCGTCAGTGACTTTTTCACCGTGTGCTAAGAAATGTTGCCAGCTCTCTCCCCAATACACTTCTTTACGCAAAGTTTCAGTAAACTCACGCGCATCGTCTATCATTTTTTTATAATTACTACTTTTAAACTGTGGGGCAGCAAAGATGTATGATATCCCTGATTGATTGATTACATAAATCAGTTCGCTGGTACGATAAGCAGGATTGATATTCACCATTATCGCTCCTATTTTGGCTGTGGCATACTGCAAGAGCGTCCACTCATAGCAATTAGGCGACCAAATACCTACCCTATCGCCTTGTTTCACACCTAAGGCGATAAGTCCTTTTGCTACTGTTGTTATTTGCTTATAAAACTCGGTATAAGTAACTCGGTAGTCCTGGTGTACAGATATAAGCGCTTCCTTATTAGGGTATTTTTCTACTGTTTTACGAAGGTTCTGGTCGATAGTTTCCCCTATAAGAGAGAT
>ERZ773077.1644-NODE-1644-length-15013-cov-8.109440_pt1 | contig 15013 bp, 15 predicted proteins | sample MGYA00580612_ERZ773077 | MGnify/ENA primary metagenome ERZ773077 (study PRJEB29015, sample SAMEA2737971) | human oral metagenome | biome: human oral; feature: human-associated habitat; material: dental | place: China | collected 2021 ...
GATTGATTCACAGGGAATAAAGACTATAAAAAACCAAGGGACAAAAATACGAAATTAATGATTAATGATTCACGATTAATTTGTTAATTTTTATCCCTTGCTTTTTACAAGAATTTTACTATATAAGGTGGTATATGATCCTTCTATTTTTCTTTATTTTCCTCATATTCCTGATGTATCCTTCGCAACTCCTCCTTTATATTTTTAGTATTATCATATCGGAAACAATAATAACGATCTTCGTACTGACTGCCCATTGAAGGTTGTTTAGCAATACATCTTCCTTCTTCATCTAATAAGTAAATATAATCATTACTATACCATCTATAGCTATGATTGTTGTATTCAAAATCAATATCCCAGCCATAGAGATATTCTTTATTGCCTACTATATAGGCTTGATCTATAATAATTTTATCATCTCTATCTTTAGCTTCATCTCTAAGGAGAATATTATCTCTATTACTATTATCAAGAAATATACCTTTACCACTAGGATATATAGCCAAATGATTGTGAATCCATCGTATCCAAGAATGAGGTATTTTTTCTACTACAAAATCCAACAATCCTGTATTAGATAACTGATAGACCGTATGTTCCCATTCAATACTTTCAGAAGGTCGCAAAGGTTGAGGGGTATCATTCCCTATCAACAACTGATGGACGGATTCTGTAATAGCTTGATGCAAAAGGTAATACAACCAAGTATTAGGCTTATTGTTAAATACTCTATGCCTCCAATGTAAAACTGCATAATATTGTTCTTGTCTGTTAAACCTGCTAATCAAGGCTTTTAGAAGACTTGCATTATTATAGGATTCATTCATAGCAGATGCTCCATCTGCTGTTTTTTCACTTTTAAAATAGCGTTGTACATTCTCCCATTTTTGGTCAAACAAACTCCAATCTGTATTCCCCTGGCCTTCACGAAACAAAAAGCGAATACTACCTCTGAAAAAGGCATAGTTTTCAGCGGTTATGATTTTTTCTTCCCAGGTATCCTCTTCACAGATCTTTTTAGCTTTTTCTATCTCTTCATTGCAACGTTGTTGAAATTCATTAGTTTTGTCTATTATTAGAGTTTTAGACAGCATACTATTATAAACATTATGGCTGTCAAAAATAGCTATATAGTCTATCGCTATTTTTACAGCATCAATATTTCTTATTTGAGGCAATCCTCCTTCATCTTCACCTGAGACTAAATTCCATACCACCCGCATCCATCGTTTTAGTGAGTTTTCATCTCCCTTTCCTTCTTTAAAATATTTACAGATAGCAAAGAAAACAATTCTTTGTATTTGAGTGATTCCTGTAATACTTCCTCCATTATATTCTGGAATATAAAAGAATGGGGCTTCCCATTGAGCCGTAGGGATCAGTTCTTTAAGAGACTTATCTTGAGAATATTCCCAAAAATTATTTAGAACTGTTTGTAAGTCTTCAAATAGCTTCAAGGGTATTTCTCCTTCACTATTTTTATAGTTTTCAAGACTATTATAGGTAGTATAATTATCCTCATCTAAGTATTTGTAGGTATCCGTTTGTTCTATTTTACTACCGGTTTCCTTGCTATACCCTACATTATAATTCCAAAAGAAACGATTTAAAAAAGCATAATAAATCTCATCTACTTGATGAGTTGCAGATTTGTTTTTCCAAAAAATATCCAACCATTCTGTATCTAAAAGAATAGGAATTCCCCTATAAATATCCAATAACCTCTTCCATTCTTCTTTTTCTTTAGCTTGTTGCTCTATATAGCCAATGAGATCTGCCTTGAAGTTCTCAAAAGGGGTCAGTTGCTTACCGCGAGCATTCATTTTGATATACAAATCATCTGAAAGACCAAAATTTTCTAATGGTTGGTAGTAGAAAGCAATAGGTGTTTCTTCTGTAAGGAGTCTCCAATAACGATCAAAGTCTTCTTTGATTTCTTTTTCAAATAATTTCTCTATGTTGTCTATGAGTACTTCATCCTCTCCAGCCAACATTCTAAGCATTGCTTGTATAGTAGGGTCTTGTTTCCAAAAGGAATAAAACCAAGTTTGTTGGGTTATAAAATCAACAACACTTCCTTCATCAAACTTCTCGAAATTATCTGCCTTACATAGGTTTTCACAAAATTCACGGGAAGAAATCCTTGTTTCATAACTAAATTTCTTTAATATTTCGGAGGCTTCCTCTAGTTTTCCTGCTCTTAGAGCGATGTACCAATGCAAAAGCCATAGGGTTGTAAGTCTTTGTTGTCCATCAAGGGGCTGTAAATGATTGTTCTCTTGAGAACCATAGACAAAATCTAGCTTCAAAGGTTTACCTTTATTATCTAATGCTTCTTTTAATTCTTTGAGGAAAGATGCTCTTAGATATTCTTTACCTATTCTTCCTTGTGCGTAATCACGCTGAATAATAGGAATTTCAATTGTATTTTCTTGGATAAACTTCCAAAATGTCTTCTTTTGTGTTGCCATCGTGTTAGTTATCTAATTGGTGAATACATTCTTGAATATCGTTTTGATAGGCTTCAGCATCTGCTTTTGTCCAATAGTTATTATCTGCTATAGTAGGAGAATAATATTTAAGAAATACTTGCTTGGTACAAGGAGGTACAAATGAAGAAATCACATTTATAGGTTCTTTAAGTACCCACTTTCTTTCTCTACCAAATTGAGGAATTGCAATCCTCTGTCCTTTATCTTTGCTAATAATCACTCTGCGTTTAGCTGGAAAAATAGCATTGCCATAACTACGATTAGTTGAACTATCCAAAAGAGTATAGTTCCATATTCTGTTTTTCTCCTCTGGAGTCCATTCCTCTTGTGTAGAAAAACTATATTTTATTTTATCAAATAACTCTTTGGTATCGTTATCATTCTGTGAGTTATCACTTGACTCTTTACTCAAACACTTTGCTATCTTTTCTTGCAGTTCTTCTCCTACACTCAAATAGACATTTAAGAGCCATTCCCTTTGAGTTTGCACATCATCTTCCAGATTGTCCGTACTCGAATGAATATGCTCTACATCCCAGTTCTCCATCTTATACAAATGGAATGGAAATTTGTAAAAAGTAGCTATTTCATACTTATCCTTCTGATTGGTATTCTGATTGATAACTGTTTGTATATTATGAAATAATAATATAGGTTTGCATTTTGTCTTTTTAGCTCCTTCTAAATCATATTGATAAGTTATAGAATATTTAGTTACTATCTCCTTGATCTCTTCCTTTAAATATTTTAAGAAAGATTGCTTATCTGTAGCTTCTTTCCATTTATTAATAAGCTCTGATATAGATTTGTATTCGACAAGGAAGCCTATATAATGATATAATTCTACATCATCATACCATTCCTGAAAAGTTTGGAAATGTTTTTTTACAACCTCCCAACAATACGCAATATTCGCATCCTTTTCTTTAAAATATTGATAGAAATAGCGGAATGTTTTATATTCGTCTGTTCCTATAGCTTCTATTTTTTCATTTTCAAGTACTAAAATATTTTTTTCACAAATAAGATCAAAGATAAAATCTATTCTAGTGGGGCGATTATCTCCTATTGTATTCAAAAATAACCAAAACTCTTCATTTTGTAACCTATATTCTATATGATCCCACTCTGCAGCAATTTCTTGCTGCCTTAATCTTATAGCATTTCCTTCTTTAGTAAAGTTAGTGCGATTTAAAAAGAGTGCTTTGATCAGTTCTGCATTAGTAAGCGATATTTTTCCTATATTAAGACGTGTAAATACCTTAATAGGGTCTTCATCTACAGATTCATACCAAATAAATCTAATATTATTTGCTTTATCTTTTATTTTATCATCATTTGGAATGTAAGTTAATAATACTTTTTGAATTTTTTCTTTCTCTTTTTCTCTTTCTTTAAACCATTCCTCTATAGAAAAATAGGCTCTATTAAGGTAATTATAGTCTATTTTCTCATCATAGAAACTCCCTTTGAGAAATTCTTTTATAAGAAGACCTCTTTGGTAATTCAATTGATAAAGCTTATCTTCCTTCAGAAAAGTAAGTATCAGATATATAGTAGTTAGCCTCTGTTGTCCGTCAATTACCTCATACCATTTGCCTTCTAAAGAATTTTGTTTCTTTTCTTCTTCATTCATCTCACGAACAACTAAAGGTTGTACACAATAGAACTCTCCTTTTCGATATTCTTTTTTTTTAGAGAAATCGTAGATATCCTCCAAAAGGTCTTTTACCTGCTGTTCAGTCCAGCGATAACCTCTCTGATAGCTTGGTATAAAAAACTTCATATCAAGAAGTTGTGCCACAGATTTAAGTCCTATCTTATTTTCTCTCATGGGATTATTTATTATTATTTATTTTTTTCTTGATAATTTCGCATCACTCCAGAGGCAAAAGGTGTCCATACACAAGCGCGTATACCGCTGTTTTTGAGCATCTTATTTGTCCAAGTATTACAAGTGAAAAACAGCTGATAGTGTCCCTTGGCCTCATAAAAGGCATCGGTGTCACCATAGACTGCATCGGTAGGCACCAGCACGCCCCTACCCTCTTGTAACACAAAGGTTTGCGCAATATGGGCTACCAACAGCTTATACTGGGCGGCACTAAGCGAGAGTGATACCGATTGTTCATCGGTAGGAATTTCATTATAAAAAGTAGCATGCATCAGGGTACCTCCCTGCCCTGTAACCGCCTGAAAGGCAGTAGTGAATTTTAGGTCTGCCCAAGTGGGTGTTTCCAAGTAGAATTTCCTGCAACCCCAGCCTAAAGCGATATAGCGACTTTCACCTTTGCCTCGGGTATCTTGCTGACTAACTATTGTCTGCCAATCGAAGAAATCATTCTTGACGGGCATAACAATATCGGTATGTGCCCCATTGGACAGCAACCAAATGGTCTCTTCCTTCTGTGAGACTTCTTCCGTATTGACGGCAATACGAGAGAGTACCGCTGCCGAAAGCAAATAAAGCAACAGAAAGGCAACAAAACCTGCTATGCTATAACCGAGGTATTTTAAAGTTTTGAGAAATATTTTCATCAAGCGAATTGTAATTGTTGTAAGAAAAGACTAATTGTACAAGAATTCAAAAACAGCTTCTTGAAACTCCTTTCCTTCTTTTTTATGTAAGGTTTTCATAGCTATATAAGATTGTTTGAAATCTTTTTTTGCCACCTCTACCGTATCTCCCTCTCCTATAATTCCATAGTTAAGCGTATCATCTTCCAAATCTATATATACACTGTAGGAACCATCTACTGTTTTTTCAATAAATGCTTTTACTTTGTTCATAATATTTACCCTTTGTTCATAATATTTACCCTTTGTTCATAATATTTACCCTTTACAGATTTCCATTTCTTCTTCAAGCCACTGAGAAAAAGGCATAAGCTCTGTATCCTCTTCCCATTCCTCAGGAGGAACATCAGAATAAAAAATACCAAACTGATCTTCTTCGCCCAATACAAATCCTGCCTGATGACCTACATTTGGGTAGCAGACTAAAAGGATATGAGGGAATAAATAGACCCCTGTACCCTCAAAGACCTCTTTAGCATAGCTCTCCCATTGCTCAGGTGCATAGAACTGGTAGGAAAAACCTCTTTCATCCTCAAAAAGTGTACAAGCACCTAAGGTGAGGAGGAAAGTTTTGAAATCTGTGGGGAGTCTTACCTTATATTTCTCCTCGAAATTGGCAAGTTCTTCTTCGCTAACCTTTGCTTGCTGGGTAAAGCAATACATTTCATTGCCATAATGAATAGGTTTGCCTGCACTTTGTTGCAATAGGTTTTGTAGTATTGTAAGGTTTTCTTGAAAGGTACTCATGATTTTCTATTTTTCTGACACGCTATGCTCTCTTATATTCATTGAGCAAACGCACTAGTTGGTATACTAAGGTTACTGGTTTTTGTTGGTGATAAGGCAAGTGTTTTTGCCTAAGATATAATTTTTCAGCACGTACAATAGCTTGTGCTTCAGAGGAATTATCATCCTCTTGTAATAAAGTATAGAGTTTCTTACAGAAGTCAATCTTTTTGCCATTCTTCACATAATTCATCTTAAAACATTTTCCCAATTGCTCATAGTAATATTCTCTGTTCTGAGTGCTTTGTATATCTTTATAATGTAGCAATAGCCATAATTCAAAACAATCATTGGAATAAGCCACATTATAGCCCAAGGATTTAGCCTTAGCTATGGATTTATCAAAGAGAGTAAAGTCCTTATGAGTATTTACATCCATATCGAACACACACCATACTTCATCAAAGGCAAAACCCTCTTCCTCTAGAATATCCTGAGTAGCTTTTACCAAACTCATCTTGGATTGTCCTTGTAGATTGACACATTTCACGGATAGCGAAATAACAGGGAATTTGCTAAAATACCATTCTTCTGTTTGTCCTTCACAGACTATCAGTATAGTTTTATGGGCTGTTCTAATAGTATCATACTGATAACTATTTTTACGCTTTTCCCAAGGCTTTGCCTCGTCAGTAACCTTTATAGCTTTAGCTTTCTTATCCATATGGCTTATGAATTAGTTACTAATTCTGAAAAATCTACCAATGGGATAGCTCCATATTTACCATGTATGTAATCCTTCTCAAAAGAGTCTTCAGCACGTATACCATTTATTTGAGCTAAGCTATATAAGTGACTGGCGCCTTCTTTATCCTTTTCAACAAACTCAATTTGGTCACGCCTTAGAAGGTTGTTCGATAGCAAAGAGGTATCGTGAGTGACAAAAATGAACTGTGTTTGCCTATTTTCTTCTGAATTGAATAACTGTACTATACGCTTGGTCAGCATAGGATGAAAACGCGCATCGAACTCATCAATTATCAAAGGGCGTCCCTCCTTTACCGCTTCATAAATGTAAGGACTCAACTCGAAGAGCTTACGAGTACCCTCTGATTCATATTTCTCAAAAGAAAAAGTTCTATGGGAAGAGTCTCCCAGAAAATCTTTTTTGGAAACAAGCAGCAAGGATTTTTTTTGCTTCTCAAAATCAATACCTTCATCAAGTTCTATAAGTTCCAAATCACTGATCGAAGTATCTCCCTTTTTTAGCATATTAATAATAAATGCTTTCTTATGAGCATCCCCTAAAGCTTCTTTTGCATAACTCATCATTGCTGGGTTACTTAATCCACTGATTATATTAATACTACTTAGATTGCTGATAATACGTTTGGATATTTTCCCAAAGCCAAAAGAAGCCAATACTGTAAGAAATAAATTAGTAGACAAAAGTATTTCTTCCCCTTCACCCCCTTGTTGAGCTAGATTCATATAGATAACTCCTTCTGCAAAATTTGTCTTATCTATCTCAGTGATAGCATGATCCTCTCGAATAAAATAGCACAATTCTTGTTTTCCTTCTTTTCCATAGAGCCATTCGGAGGTGATTTCACCTTTTTTGACTTCAAAACCATAGCGATATCTTACCTCATCTATCCAAAAAATCATCTGGAAGAAAGCGGACTGGTTTATAGTTTCAGTACTAACAAAGGAATTCATAAGGGAGAGTACCTTACTATCTTTCACAGAATCAGATACAATTTTTAAAAACGTATCCAAGGCCTTCACCACATTGCTTTTTCCACTAGCATTCGCTCCATAAATAGCTTTTGTTTTTAGGAAAGCACTGCCTTTGTGGTTAAAGGTATGTGTAGGCTCCAAAGCCATATCCTTGGCTGAAGTTAGTGGTGCTTTGGAAAGACTTAGTGTTTGTATTTCTTTGAAAGAACGGAAGTTGCCAAAACTAAAATCCTGTAATATGATCATACTATTATTTTTGTGTGTTACTGGCAAAAATACAAATAAGAAATGATTTGACAAAATATTTCTTAGAATAAGGTCTATTCATAGCGTCCCTTATAAACTTCTTTGGCTATTTGTGTGTATTTTGTTATGAAACTGGTCTTATGAGCCGTATAAGCATCTCTATCATGTTCATAAGGTTTCCACAGGGAAATCTTAAGCGCCTCATATTGCCTTGCCACTAACAAATGTTCCTGCAAATAGTCCCGAAAATACAACTCATCATTATCTCCCCAATAGCGCAAATGTAAGTGAAATACCTTATCCGAAAAACCTTGTAGCGTATATCCTTTGTTAAAAGAGATTCTTGTAGGTGACTCATTCATACAGAGATAACCTGCCTGAAGAAGCATCTCCTTTGCCTGTGAAAGTGGAGCGGTCAGATCCAATTCCACCAATATATCTATAATGGGTTTTGCCCATATTTCACCAATGGCAGTACTGCCTATGTGACTAATCCTAAGTACCTTATCAGAAGGCAATCGCTGCTGAAGAAATGACTTTTCTTCCTCAAACCATGCTTTCCAAAGTGGGTTAAAAGGCGAAAGAATAATGGGAAATAGTTCCCATAGTTCTGCAAGCGACATCCTCAGCAACGGGTTGGTCTGCTCATCATTGGTCATTAGTAATTTACCTTTATGTTAGTGTGCTTCTAGCCAGTTGTTTCCTGTTCCTATCTCCACGATAAGAGGAACAGATAGTTTGTAAGCCTGCTGCATTTCCTCCCTGATAAGTGGGGTTACCACTTCCAATTCAGCTTTGGGAACATCAAAGAGCAATTCGTCATGTACTTGTAGGAGCATTCGGGTAGCCAATTTTTCATTTTCAAGGCGCTGAGCGATACGTACCATCGCTATTTTGATGATATCGGCAGCACTTCCCTGTATAGGGGCGTTCACTGCATTGCGTTCGGCAGCACCTCGGACAACCTGATTGCGTGAATACACATCGGGCAGATAACGACGGCGACCTAAGAGGGTCTGTACATACCCATGTTCGCGGGCGAAGAAAAGCTGTTTTTCTATATAAGTCTTGAGTTTAGGGTAAGTCTGGTAATAGGTATCAATCAGTTCCTTACTTTGACTACGACTTAGGGAGGTTTGCTGGCTTAGCCCAATGGCTGATACCCCATAGATAATCCCGAAGTTGACCGTCTTGGCATGGCTACGTTGCTCTTTGGTTACCGCCTCCAAGGGTACTCCGAAAACCTTAGCAGCGGTAGAGCGGTGGATGTCCTGCCCTTGAAGAAACGCCTCTATCATGTGGTCTTCCTCACTTAGTGCTGCAATGATGCGTAACTCTATCTGAGAATAGTCGGCCGAAAGGAGGGTATAGTCCTCATTGCGAGGTACAAAAGCCTTTCGGATTTGACTACCTCGTGGCGTACGGATAGGAATGTTTTGCAAATTAGGTTGGTTGCTACTAAGCCTACCTGTAGCGGTTACTGCCTGCATAAAGGTCGTATGAACACGCCCTGTACGTGGATTCACTTCACGAGGAAGTGCCTCTATATAAGTGCTTTGTAGTTTCTGCAAAGCACGGAATTCCAACACATTGGCAACGATAGGGTGCTCAGAGGCCAACTCAGAGAGCACCTCCTCAGAGGTTGCATATTGTCCTGTCTTGGTCTTTTTCGGCTTAGAGAGCAACTTTAACTTCTCAAAGAGAATATCCCCCAACTGCTTAGGTGAAGAGAGGTTAAAGGACTCCCCTGCTTGATCAAAAATAGCTGTTTGTAACGCTATCAGGTCGGTGTTGATCTCCTTGGAAAGCTCCCCAAGGAAATGGGTATCTAGCCGAATTCCTTCGTACTCCATCTGTGCCAATACCTGTACTAAAGGCGCCTCTACCTCCGTAAAAAGTTGAGTCATTTGGTCTTTTTCCAACAATGGCTGGAAGGTATGCTTGAGCTGGAGCGTTACATCGGTATCCTCCACGGCGTATTCCTTTTGCAGTTCAGCAGGTACGGAACGCATAGTAAGCTGCCCTTTGCCTTTTTTCCCTATAAGAGTATCTATGGCAATAGGGGTATATTCCAAATAAGCCTCCGCAAGTAAGTCCATGTTGTGGCGCATATCTGGATTGAGCAAGTAATGGGCTATCATAGTATCAAATAATGGACCACGGACAATAATCCCATAATTGGTCAATACTTTCAGGTCATACTTAAGATTTTGTCCTATCTTAAGTATATTTTCTGTTTCAAAAAACGGTTTCAATACCAAAAGCCATTGTTTTGCCAAGGAGGAATCCTCAGGAAAGAGGATATAATACCCCTTATGTACCTCCCATGAAAGGGCTAAGCCCACTATCTGTGCCTCCATTTCATTCAAAGAAGTCGTTTCTGTATCAAAACACACTTCTTTTTGTGCTAAAAGTTCAGGTAATAAGGCTTCTATCTCTGCTTGAGTTGTGAGTAATTGGTATTGGTGAGGTACATCCTTAATCGTTTTAAGTTTTTTGGTAGGAAGTACTTGAGAAAGCGCTGATGTTGTAGCTACAGGAGAGGTGAGTCCCGCCAAAGAAAACAAATCGGGCTGAGCAGCAGGAGCCACCCCAAAGGCTTTTTGTAGGGTACTGAGCATAGTACGGAACTCCAATTCCTCAAAGATAGGTTCTATCTTGTCCATCTGAGGAGCGGAAAGTTCGAAATCCTTTTCATCAAAGGTTACAGGCACATCCAAGAGGATACGAGCAAGGGTTTTGGAGAGCAACCCCTTTTCCTTGTTAGCCTCAATATTCTCACGGAGCTTGCCCTTGAGCTTATCCGTATTGGCTAAGAGGTTTTCCATAGAGCCAAATTCCTTGAGGAGCTTTTGGGCTGTCTTTTCTCCTACCCCAGGCAGACCAGGGATATTATCCACCGCATCGCCCATCATACCTAGAAGGTCTATCACCTGCTCAGGTCGTTCCACTTGAAAGTTCTCTTTGACCTCTTCTACCCCCCATATCTCCACTTCATTCCCTCCACGAGCTGGTTTATACATAAAGATATTGGGGGAGACTAACTGACCGAAATCCTTATCTGGAGTTACCATATATACGGTATATCCTTGTTTTTCAGCCTGTTTGGAAAGGGTTCCTATTATATCATCCGCCTCATAGCCTTCCTTTTCAAGGATGGGAATCTGCATGGCCTCCAAAATCTGATGAATATAAGGAATGGCTAGACGAATTGCCTCTGGAGTCTCATCGCGATTGGCCTTATATTCGGGGAAAATAGCCAAACGTTGCTGACTTCCTCCCTTATCAAAGCATACAGCCAAAAGGTGAGGTTGTTCCTTTCGGATTACCTCCAACAAGGAGTTCATAAACCCTACGATCGCAGAGGTATTCATTCCTTTGGAATTGATACGAGGGTTCTTGATAAAAGCATAATACCCTCTGAATATCAAGGCATAAGCATCTAAAAGAAATAATTTTTTCATCTCAATATATTCTTTTTAAAGAAATACCTTTGGTAAAAAGACTTCACCAAAGGTATCTCTAACAAAAACATAAAAATTCACAAGCACAGACTAGAAATTGGGCATCACAAATGTATGAATAGTGAAATTATCCTCAATGGCCTTGTCTCCTAAGTTAGAGAAAAAGCTGCCTGAACCATACTTGATATCATACTGTGTACGATTGATTACCACTGTGGAGGCAAAACCTTCTACGGCTGTTCTGAGTAATTCAACTGTTACAGGCTTGGTAATCCCCTTTATAGCAAGATCCCCCTCAGCCTTGTAGCCTGCTTGCGTTTTAGTTACCTTCTTAAGCACTAAAGTAGCAGTTGGAAATTTCTTTACAGCAAAGAAATCATCGGATTTAAGGTGCTCTTCGAGCTTTGCTTTCCCTTTGGCATCCATACCCTCATCAGTAACAGTTAAGGTGTTCATATCTACTACAAAAGAGCCTCCTATAAGTTCATTATTCTTGTAGGTAAATTCCCCTGAGCTAAAGGTAAGGGTACCCTGATGAGCTGCGCCCACTATTTTCTTAGCCTCCCATTGGAGATTGCTGGCTTGTAAGTGGAGTTTTTTAGTTTGTCCCATAGCTACTGTTGCTATGAGTAATACAAAAATGCTTAGTAAATTTCTCATAAGAATTAGTATTTATCACAGGGCAAAGGTAGTAATAAAAATGGAATAAACAAGAGAGAAGCCAAAAAATTAATTGGACAATATAGCCTCCTCGAACTCTACCTTAAAGTTCTCTGTTACATATCTTTGTATCTTATCCTTATGGGCTTCATCGGAATAGAGTAAGACCGCCTTAAGCTCTTTGTGCTGTACAAGGAAGTCCTTAGCTTTCTCTATGCCCCCCAAAGCCATAAGCGTAGTGGCATAGCCATCGGCAAGCATGGCCGAAGGTGCTATCACGGTAGCGCTGAGCAGGTTGCTCGGTTGCGGGCGACCTGTCTTTGGGTTAATGGTATGTACATATTTCTGCCCTGTAAGGGAGTCCGTCCATAGCTTGCGATAATTGCCCGAAGTAGCTAGCCCACAATCGGTTAGTTCCACCGTGGCAACAATCTCCCTATCTTCGTCAGGCTTTTGCAATGGATTGTCTATCCCTATCGTCCAAGACTTTCCCTTTAGGGTGTTTCGTCCATGAATGACTATTTCGCCCCCTACCTCTACAATAAAGTTAGTAATCTGTTTAGAGAGGAAATAATCAGCAATTACATCGGAGGTATAACCCTGCGCTATTGCATTGAAATTCAACTGTATATTAGGATTATCTTTTTCTACAAAAGTACCCTTAGGGGTAGTGGCTACATGTATCTTATTCATACCTGTTAGAGCAAGCAAACTATCTATTTGCTTTTGAGTAGGAGGGATATGATTTTCCTTCTTTCCAAAGCCCCAAGCGTTGATCAACTGTCCGATAGAGGGGTCAAAGACGCCTTCACTTTCTGAATATATATCCATGGAGGCCGACAGCACTTTCTCAAAATGAGGATCTATAGGTAGGTATTCACCTTTGTTAATCTTGGTTATCAAGGAGTTATCTATATAAGTAGACATAGATAGGTCTATCACCTTCAGTATAGAATCCACCGCCGTCTTCTCTATGGGCTTATGAGCTATATAAGTAATGCCATAGGTAGTGCCTTGTGCCTCTCCCCGTATGTAATAGACATTTTCTTTGGACATTTGCTGACAAGCAACGGCTACAACTGCCGCACATAAAATGTATAGGTATTTCATTTATTCAATCTTTAATAATCCTCTAAAATCCACTTGGTAGGACTTGCCTTGCTCCAATGGTGCCAAGGGATTGGCTACATCATAGAGTCCTACCCCAGCCCAATAAGTATCGGCTTGGTGCTCCTGGGCTTTCTGGCTTACTTTCTCCATAAAGGCAGGGTCATATACATCAGGGTCGTCTCCCTGCAAAATAGGACGTACGATGATAAAACTCTTCTTCCCTTTGGGGTCTATACAGACAAACTGTGGATTCTTCTTGCGGTCACTATTGACCAACAGAAACTCCCAACCTAGCTCCTGCAAGGCCTCCCCTACGATATTCATCGCTAAATTATGTAATTCTTGTTCCGTTAATGGCATTTCTTTTATGATTAATAGCTAATGATAGGGGCTGATTACCACAGGCGAATCGCCATTCGCCCCTACTGCTGACAACCTTGTTCATCTCTGATTTCTTTTGGTGTCTGTATATGGTAATCATAATACCTACACCTTGGTTTTTTATCAATTATGAGAAAATAGAAAGCTACTTAAAACTAATATTCTCTTCTAAGGGTTGTTGCTTAGAACTTCTAAAATAAAGAAGTTCTATTATAGTCTCATCCTCCCTAATCTCATAATAAAGAAAGAATTTTCCTTTCATTATTGCCCTTTTATATAGTCCTAGCTCAGCTAAATATCTTACTGAATAAGGATATTTCTTAATTTCCTCTATTGCTTTCTCTGTTTCTCTAATTATTTTTTGAGGATATTCATAAGAGCCATTATGCTCATGCCTAAAATCAAGTGTTTCTAAAAAACTATTCTCAGCATTTTTAGACCAAATTAATTCCATATCTCTCTTTCGCTTTTTTTAGAACTTCTTCATTTGTGGAAAAAAGACCTTGTTTAATTTGTTCTCTAGATTCTTCTATCTTTTGCAATTCTTCTGAAGAAAGACCATCATAAGGATCTTGTTTTGGAGGCAATACTTCGATGCCTATCTCTTCAAGAAAGTTTATAATCATCTGATACTGATGAAAATTTAGTTTCTCTTTGAATTGTATAGTATTTGTACTCATAATTATTTTATCTTTATAGTTTTATCAAAATAGTAAAGTTCTTCAATAGCTAATCACTAACAACTAAACTTTCGGCAAATGTACGAAATTAATAGGGAATGAGCATGACGAATGACTATTTTTTTATATCTTTGCTTTCTGTAAGCCTTACCAACTATGGAAAGTATTTTTACCTCCTTACTATTTGCCTTGCAAGATGTCCCCTATGGTGATTTCACCCACAAGCTCATCCCTACTCTCTCCCGTGAACGTATCATCGGGGTACGCCTGCCTGTGCTACGCAAGTTAGCCAAAGACCTCACTAAGCAACAGCCCGAAGCCGTAGCGCAGTTTCTCAACTCACTTCCTCACCACTACCATGAGGAAAACCTATTACATGGCTTTCTCATAGAACAAATCAAAGCCTTTGACAAGGCTATAATCTATACCGAAGCCTTTCTACCTTATATAGATAATTGGGCGGTGTGTGATACCTTTTCCCCTAAACTCTTCCAAAAGCATCCCAAGGAAACCTATACCCATATCCTCCAGTGGCTCAAAAGCCCACAGCCCTACACCATTCGTTATGGTATAGGGCTGCTGTTATCCAATTACTTAGATGACTATTTTGAGAGCGAAATGCTTTCCCTCGTCGCCAGCATTCAGTCGGACGAATATTATGTCAATATGATGATTGCTTGGTATCTCGCCACTGCCTTGGCCAAGCAGTACGAAGCGACCCTGCCCCTTATCCAAAGCCAAACCCTCTCCCCATTTGTCCAAAATAAAACCATCCAAAAAGCCCGCGAAAGCAGGAGAATAAGCGAGGAGGTGAAGGATTTTTTACTTCAATATAAACTACTCTCTTCATGAATCTCTGGCATATACAACTACACCCCTCTGGGGCTACTGCTTGGACAGCTGAAGACACCCGTAGCATAATCGCTACGGGCTA
>ERZ773077.1647-NODE-1647-length-14994-cov-21.964389_pt1 | contig 14994 bp, 15 predicted proteins | sample MGYA00580612_ERZ773077 | MGnify/ENA primary metagenome ERZ773077 (study PRJEB29015, sample SAMEA2737971) | human oral metagenome | biome: human oral; feature: human-associated habitat; material: dental | place: China | collected 2021 ...
TTATAATTGATAGTAAATTATAACTGCACTGCTTACATTTCTTCTTGAAATTTATTATATCAATTATAAATTATGCTAATAAATGTTTCCGTCTATATTGTTTTTATAACTTATTTTTTTATTTTCTTGTAATAACTTTTATAATAAAATGTCACAACAAAGAAACCTAAACATATCGCTGCCATAGTATCAGTAGGATAATGAACTCCTAAATATATTCTTGAAGTTGTAATTATCAGTATTCCTAAAATTGATATAAGTAAAATAAGATATTTACTTGTTTTTTGAAATACATTAATAGCGATTAATCCTAATGTTAGGTACATTATTGCTGCTGATGTACTATGTCCACTTGGAAAACTTAACCCACTAACTTCTATTAATCGATGAATTTCTGGTCGTTGTCTTTCAAATATATTTTTTATAAAAGACATTATTATTCCACATGTTGACATTGTTAGTACCAAAAACAACGCTTCTCTTTTATACTTTAAAAAATACAAAATTACTGTTATCACAACTACTAGTATTGTACTCTGCCATGTATCGGCTATATCAGTTATAGACTTGTAAAAAATAGTTAATTCACTACTCTCAAAACCTTGAATAAAATTAATTATTCTCAAATCAAAATTTTTTAAAAAGCTATCATAACCTATTGCAATAATTAAAAATGTAAAAATTGATACTAACATTATAAAATTATACTTCTTTTCCTCCATGTCATCTCCTTAAATAAAATTAGGATAACTAGATTTCTTTGTTATTCTATCTAGTTATCCTTTGTTTTAGTCTAAAGTTTTTAATTTCCCTTTAAAATCTTCTATACTTGAGTAACCTTTTCCTCGCATTACTTCTTCTAATTCAGCTGATAAACGCTCGAAAACTCCAACTCCTTCTTGATGAAGAATTGTACCTACTTGTACCAAATCTGCTCCGCACAGTATATGCTCAAAAACATCACGTCCATTAGTAACCCCACCAGTTCCAATAATTTTAATATCTTTATTAAGACGTTGTCTAAAGGCACGCACATTTGCCAATGCAGTTGGTTTAATATATTCTCCACCAATACCACCAAAGCCACCTTTTGGTTTGATAACAACCTCTTCCTTGTCTAAATCAATGTATAATCCATTACCTACACTATTAACACTATTTACATAAGTTAGTGGGAACTTATTTAAAATCTCTGCCATTGCATCAAAATGGGCGATATCAAAATACGGTGGAAGTTTTACTCCTAGTGGTTTCGTAAAGAACGAGAAAACCTCGGCTAACAACTTCTCTGTTAAATCAAAATCATAGGCAATCTGAGGCTTACCAGGAACATTTGGACAAGATAGGTTAAATTCAGTTACCCCTTCATAATCGCTTTCTTGAATTTTCTTCAATAATTCAATATTTTCTTCATAACTCATACCTATTACTGATAGAAATTGTAGCTTGGCCCCTTGTTTTTGACGTTCTAATACATAATCTAAATAATAATCAAATCCATTATTAGGAAGCCCCATCGAATTAATACTTCCTAATTTTGTATCATAATAACGGGGTTCAGGATTCCCTGCACGGTAATCTCTTGTTGCAGTCTTTGTAACAAAAGCTCCTGCTGCACTTCCAGCAAGTTCATTAAGTTCCTGAACACTCATACAATGAACACCAGATGCATTCATTAAACAATTTTCTAATTCTATTCCTAAAAATGTTGTTTTTAACATTTTTCTCCCTCCACAAAGCTTTTTATATAGTTTATCATAAATATTCATTAGTTACTATTGATAAGAAGAACCAAACTATAAATCAAATATCCTCTATTAATACTAACTATTTATTTTTGAATATAAATCTAATGAAACAAATTTCCCATTAGACATTTCATGCTCGACTAATACCCCTTCTTTAATAAAATTTAATCGTTTCGGTATAGCTGCACTCTTGGCATTTTCTGTTTGAACTCGTATCGTAAGTTTATGCAAATTCAACTCAGTAAATGCGTATTCTGTTAAATATTCTACACTTCTTGTAATTATTCCTAATCCTTCATACTCTCGACTTAACCAGTAACCTACTTCAGCGCGAACATTGATTTTTATTTCATGAAGATCAATCATACCCGCTACTTTATCATCAACTAAAATCATTAAAACAAGCATCTTTTTATCTAGCATTTGTTGTAAGATATCTTCAATAACTTTTTTCTCTTCTTCTGCACTTTTTAAGTTATGAACCCAGGGTAAGTATTTGCCTAATCGCTCTCGTTCATTGTCAATTATGTTATACATTTCCTCTGCATACTTTGTTTCTGGAAGAATCAATTTACATTCTCTTCCATCTCCTAACTGGAATTTTTCAAATAAAAACATTACTTCATCCCTATTCTTTAAAATTTTCCTCAATAACTTCTGCTAAAAGTTTGTAAGAATGATATTGAGCCTCTTCGTCGTAAATGTAAGAATTAACTATCAGTTCTTCAAATTTAACTCTTTTTTGTAAATCTTTAATTTGTTTTGCGACCGACTCTTTACTACCTATAAAAGATACCTTAGTCATTTTCTCCACTATTTCCTTTTCATGACTAATCAAATTATCTACTTCAAAAGCAATTGGGCCAAAATGGGGGACTTTATTTGTGGCGATAAATTCTCTCCACACCGCTTCTTCCGATTGAAGTGGCGGCATAAGCCCTTTCTGATTACTTGTAACAATATTTAAAAATGATTGTATCATTGTCGTTGATAATCTTTTAGCCTCTTCATCTGTATCAGCTAGTATTGCATTCACTCCTAGTATTACATAAGGCTTGTCAAGGATAGCTGATGGTTGGAAATAACGATTATATATTGCTATAGCATTTTCCATCATCGTTGGTGCAAAATGAGCAGCAAATGAATAAGGTAACCCTAACTTAGCAGCAAGATACGCACTATCGGTGCTTGATCCAAGAATATAAAATGGTAAATACAGACCATGTGCAGGATAGGCTTGAACATAATTCGAACCTTTAAAGTATCCTGATAATTCTGCCAAATCACGCTCAAAATCAGTTTTCAAATCTTTAGTTCTACGTAAAGCCATCGCTGTTGGTACATCTGTACCTGGAGCACGTCCAAGTCCTAAATCTACTCTATTAGGATACAATGTTTCTAACGTTCCATATTGTTCAGCAATCAAATATGGACTATGATTAGGCAACATTACACCACCAGAACCAACTCTAATTTTTTTAGTATTTGCTAGTGTATGCTGAATTAAAAGTTGGGTTGCACTACTTGCAATACTTCTCATATTATGATGCTCAGCAATCCAATACCGAGTATATCCTAAGTCTTCAACTCTTTTTGCAAGACGTACCATAGCATCCATAGCATCTTTAAAACTTTCCCCATGCCTTAATGGCACAAGATTTAATACAGAAACTTTCATAGTTATCTCCTCATTTACATTTTACACATTTTCTTTAATTATACTCTTACAAAAATAATATAACCAGTAAAAGATGATTCACTTCTACTTTAATAAGTCGCCTTTTTATAAAATAATATTATCCTTAAATAATTTCAGTAATTGTTTATTTTTTTCTAAAACAAAAATATAATAATTCATTTTAGCGTTCTTATCTTTTATTAAAATATTTACTCGCCTAGTGCCGATTCCATAATGTTGAGAAATGTCAGTTGAAAATGTGGGTAACAAAAATTTCTCGACTAATTGAGTAAATTCATTATCCTTTTGTCTTATAAATTGTATTTCATTCAACTCACTAATTAAGCTTTCCCAAGAGCCTATTTCCTCTCTAAGTAACAATGTTAATCCCTTCATTTTGTCGAAAGAAATTGAACTTTTATTAGAATAAGGGTGTCCATTTGGAACTGAAAGATATAGTTGTTCAGAAAAATAATACTGATTAATAAAATCTTTCTCACTACTTTCCTCACTAGTTACAATTAAATCAAACTTTCCTTTTTTCAATTCCTCTCTCAATTTATTTTCTGAAAATACTTTTTCTATGATAATATTATTATTTCTTAAACATATTGAATTTTCTATTTTCCAAACTACTCCTGGTGTACATACGCCACAGACTATATTCTCATTAGATTTTTCATATTTTTGAAGTTCATAAGTTAATTTTTTTTGTTCTTCTAAAAACCCCTTTATTCTAGCTACCGAATACTTCCCCGTCAAGGTTAGTTCTAACCTATTTGACTTTCTTTGAAATAAAGTTACTCCTAATTGCTTTTCTAAGCTATACATATTCCTTGTAAGTGTTGACTGTGATAAAAATAATTTTTCTGCAGCTCTTGTTAATGTTCCTTCTTCTACATAAACTAAAAATTGTTCTAAATATTCTAATTTCATATTATACCTACTATTTACTTTTTGCATGCTTTATATTTATTATTTATATTTTACAACGATATTATCCTATTGTAAAATATAGTGTATAAAATTAATAGAAAAGAGGAATTCTTTTGGAAAAATCAAAAACAAAATTATCATTTTTAATAATATTGAGTGCATTTATGGCATTCACATCATTATCTACAGATATTTATTTACCTGCCATGCCTTCTATGGAAAAGAGTCTTGGGGGAAGTGTTGAACTTACAGTTACTGGATTTGTAATTGGCTTTGCAATTGCTCAATTAATATGGGGACCAATTAGCGATCGTATCGGTAGAATTAAACCCCTATTTATCGGAACTATTTTATTTATAATTGGATCAATCGGTTGCGCTTTATCTACTAACATGGAACTAATTGTCTTTTGGCGTATTTTCCAAGCATTTGGTGCTTGCGTAGGTCCAATGATTAGCCGTGCTATGATAAGGGATTTGTATAGTAGTACACAGGGGGCACAAATATTATCTACCCTTATGATGATTATGGCTGCTGCACCAATTATCGGTCCTCTTCTTGGTGGTCTTTTTATTAGAATTGGCACATGGCGTTTAATCTTTATTTTTATGGCTATAGTAGGTTTTATTTTATTTTCAACTGTCAAACTATTACCCGAAAGTCTTCCGAAAGAAAGAAGAAGTAATGCTAGTTTATCTAGTAATTTAAAAAATTATCTTACTTTAGTTAAGTCTAAAAAATTTATGATTTATACTTTAAGCGTTACATTTTTCTACGTTGCAGCTTATGCCTTTATAACCGGTTCTTCTAGCATTTATATAAACTACTATGGTGTTAATCCTGAAATATACTCTTTATTATTCGGTCTAAATATACTAGGTGTGTCATTAATGAGTATGGTAAATAGACGTTTAGTAAATAAATTTAGTCTTACTATTCTACTTAGCTATGCTACCATCTTTGCGTTTATATTTTCAATAATATTAGTAGCTATGGCTACCACTAATATTTTTGGTCTTAGTGGCATTGTAATCCCGATGTTCTTTATATTTTCTACAAACGGAATAATCGCCGCTTGCGCTAACGCCGCAGCACTTAATAGCGTATCTAGTAATATTGCTGGTTCTGCTGCTGCTTTTGTCGGTGCACTTCAATATGGAAGCGGAGTTATCTCTTCTATCATTCTGGCTATATTCTCTGATGAGACTGCTACTACTATGTCAATTATTATATTAATTGCTATTTTCTGTTCTATGACTATGGCACTACTCGGAAAAAGATTCTCATAGAAAATATATCATCTTTACTTCTAAAGAGTTGATTATAAAAAATACGGAGCATATCCCGTATTTTTTATATACCCTAATTATATAATACATATAATTTCATAATCCTTTATCCAAAAATTACACTCATTCATCTCTCAATATTTTATTTATATATTTTTATAATTGCTCCTTTTTGTAAATATTTTAACTAGATTTTTAGCTAAATCTCTATTCCCTTCTCTGCTAAGTTATTTATACATTCCATATAATAACTATCATTGTGTTCTTTATAAATTGGTGAATTAATTTTTACTTCTTTCAAGTCTGTATATGGTTTACAAACTTTTCCTCGATAGTTTTTATCAAACCATTCCTCACTCACATTATATCCTCTAGCTATCATTTCATCCATTATTAGTTTATGATATTTATATAACAAAAATGGTTCATAATCAAATACATAATTGACTGTTGCATGTCTTTTTGCCCAACCATTCCCTCTTAATGCACAGCATTCACGATGTTGCCCTAAAAGTTGTTGTCTAGGTAGTTTGCGAATTAAATCTTCATGCCATAATCTCATTAATTTTCTCCTATAATAAAAGTTGATTCCTGTAAATACTTATTAGGATATTTTCCCAATAATACTCTTATTTCTTTTAAAATCTCGTTTTGTGTTGTTTTTCCATCTCTATACTCTTCTAACTTTGCAAAGAACTTATATTTTTCCTCTGATGTTGCATTCTTTTTGAAATATCCCCAAACGTGATGAAAAGCATTTGTCACCTGACCTTTATCTTCTGGTAACTTTATCGCTTGTTCAATATATCTTTCTACTACTCTTGTATTAACATCTTCTTGTTTTAAATATTGTCTAATCTCTAAATATATCTGATTCGATTTACTTAACACCAAATATTTATTTTTCGCCCAAAGTTTCTGACAAAGGATGCGTTCCTTCTTTTTATCCATAATAAATTATATTCCTTACCTAACAATATTATTTTCTACGACCATATCTTAAATCTCTAGCTTTAATGAATTACCATCTACATAAACAGCCTCTGATTCAATGATTTTTATTTTTTCATCTTCAGAGAACCCTATAGTTTCTCCATGTTTTAATGTTACATCATAAGCCAAAACATAATTTAAAATATTTATAAACAAATCATATACTTCTCTATTCGGTATAGCCGTTTCTAATATTTCTATCTCAGACTTATCAAACTCTTGCATACCATAAGAATAAATACTAGTTTTTTCATTATTACATATAATACCAATATATATCCAAAGCTGTATCGGTAGCATATCACTCAGTAATAACTCTGAAAAAGCAACATAAAGCTCTTTAGGGAGTAATAATGTAGCTGATCCTTGATAAATACCTATAGCATCTTCACAAGTACGCAATATAGAAGAATTAATTTTTGTTAATAATGAATATTTCTCTACTGACGATATATCACTAAATAAAATTGAAACTATTACATGATTTGTGTGTGCTTTTGTTTCACTTTCTACATTCTCCCATAAATATGAATAACTATACATTGATTCAAGTTCTGAATTAGGTATCGGTACTGGCATCATCGATATGGCAACAAGTTCACCTCCTACTTTGAAGGTAGCTAGTTCATTATCCCCCTCGATGTCCGTAACATCAAGCTCCCAATATACTCTTAAATCCTCTATTACCTTATCTAAAACATAACCTTTATTATTTTTGAACATCGGCATTGACAAAACAACATTATTTTCATTTAAAGCTTCCATTAGTTTTTCTCCTTTTTTAAAATTATTCCTTACTATATTTTCTTCTCCATATAGTTTTAATTAATTTACTTTTTTACTTTTCTTGCTGGTAATTCTGCCAACATTGTCATAAATAAACCTGTTAAGTATTCTTTATCATCTACCTTAGTAATTAACAACATTTCCTTTGCTCCTGGATATGGTAGGCTATATTCTATGTTTGATACATAGTCTAAAGCTGATTGTACTGGCTTTACTAATAATCTATCATCGTATATTCCACCAACAATCTTATCATTGTAGTATAAAATATATTCTCCCATCATGGCTCTATATTTAATATTTTCTAAATCGTCTAGCTGTTCTAATATAAAATTTAAATATTCTTTACTTGATGCCATATAAATCCTCCATTTTTAACTATATCCTATCTCTCACTCATATACTTTCCTATTTCAGCCTCTGTTAATTTTCTTACTTCTGTATTTGGATATTCTTTATATTCTTTAACAAAAAACAATGGCTGTAATGAGTTGCATTTCTTATTTTTATTTTTTTTCAAAAATAATTGTAATTCATTATTATCCGCAAATATTTTATAAGACAGTCTACCATTTAAACTTTCTATCTCATAAATTCCACAACATTTTTTCAATGTAAAGTCTGTTGTACGCAAATAAAGCTTCGCAATATCTAATGATTTAAACGGAAAATTCCATCTTTGCAATCTCCTAATTGAATCTTTCTCAATACAAATACATCTTCCACAGTTCTCACATATGTATTGTGTATGATTTTTAAGACAGTCTACTGGATTTAATAACGGTGTTACTCTATTTTTATCTGAATAACATTCTTCACACATTTGTTGTCTCCTTTTTTAGTATTGTAACATTCACTATACATTTTATATATCACCACATTATGTTATGATGATGGTACGCTTATTCTATTTTACTATATTTTTCTAATCATATAAATATTTACTTTAAATTTTAATCACTTTTATTTCCTTTAGTTTAAAAAATAGCGTCCCTTATTTCATCAAATAAAGGATGCTATTTTGTAATTATTGCGTTATATTAAATTTAACTTTATTAGTTTCATTAGATTTCTTAGAATTCATATGTAGTAAGTTTTGCAAATTCTCCATATCTATAGTGACTTTTCCACTATCATCAACTTGTATTGCGATATATTGTTTAGCTGTTGGATGATAATCCATCCCTTGTAGATCTACATAACGATCTGCTTTATATTCTAACGCCGCTAGATTATAAATAGCTCTACTATTCAAAACTTCACCAATTTTATTTTCTGAACGTGCCGTGTTAACTACCAAAGCTAATGGTTCAAAAAAACTTTCATAATTCGGAAGATAACTAGCTTTTACAAAATATTGATAGTTATCAATATGTGGAGTTGTTATATACAGATAAACTGTATTCCCTTCAACTTTATAATCGTTTAAATCATACGCTCCGGCCTTTCCATAAGCATTAGTGTTTACCTTAAATGACATCGCACCATATACATTCATTTTATATGTTGTCTCTTGGAACGTAAATTCTTCATTTGGAGTAAAGTTATATTCTTTTGCCGCATCTGTAATAAATTGTTTCCAAACATTTTCAAATAATTCTCTTTGATTATTGAAACCTGCCGCTTTAACTAAATCATCAAAATTTTGCTGATTAACAAAAACAGCATCTATTACTTTTAATGCAGATTTTACTTTTTCATCAGAAATACTTTTCTTTTTATTTTCTAACTTAGCTTTAGCCTTTTCCACTCTTGTCAACCTAGTTGTGAAACTTTTACCAGAATTTTGTTCTGTGTATGTACGATCTAATTTTACTGGTTCCACTTTTGCATTCCAATCAAAATCTTTTCCTGGCCCTTGTATTACTTCTTTTTTAGGTTCATCTTTTGAATTATTTGTCGTTGTTGAAGTTGTAGAACATCCAGACAAAGCTGAAACTAAAACCACCGTTCCTAATATTTTTAATAATGTTTTTCTCATATATTATCCTCTCTTTCCTTTTATAAAATAATTAATACCTCTATTATATCCTATAATACAATTTATAATGTTAATCCTTCTATTTTCGCCCTTTAAATAAAACTCCCAATCCTTGTCCTAAAAAACTTGTCATCCCATATATTAAAGCATATATCAACGCACTTTCATTTAAATATATTGTAATAACTGGTATCCAAAGTAATCCTATAATTAAAGACAGCCACCAATTAAATCCACGTGTCTTGCTATGTATAAAAGAAAGAATCCAGATAATTAAGGGGAATGTTATTAATAATGTAAGAAATGCACCCCCAGCATCTCTACAAAGCAAAGGTGTAGCGACATAAAAAGCTATTATTACAATAATATAAACATAATATTTTCTTATAAACTCTTTCATGAGATATTCCTCCTATCAATAAGAATAATATTCATACTTATATATTTTTCATATAAAGAGTTTTTCCACTCTCTACGAATTAAAACACTAACGGAATATCTCCATATAACCAAATTCTAAAAATACCTATAATCGCTAAATGGATTGGATAATAGTAATAGAAAAACCATTTAGAACCTATACTTCGCCCTCTTGTTCCATCATATTTCAGTAATAATGGTATAGTAAGTAAAGTCGCAAACTGTAATATCCCATAGAATATATCAATAAATATTATATAGACAGTTGCATAAACACTTATCCAAACTATATAATCAATAACCTGTTGTTTTTTATTTTCTCTATGTTGATACAAGAAAAATGGCATCATCAATGCTATCGAAGACCAATCTGCTACGAAAGTTAATAAACAAAAAATAATAATCGTTAGAGTTTTCAACGTATTATTTATCTTTTCATTTTTAAAGATTGCTATCAACAACACCGCCATAGCTAAGGGAAATAGAACACTTGTTTTATTAAAAATGCTACCTACCATTAGATTAAAAGGTATACCTAGGCCAAAACAAAAAGTAAAATGACTAACTATCGCAAACCCCATTAATCTCAGAAAATATTTTTTAATATTTTTAGTATAATAACAACCTTCTGCTATAAAATACCACATTATAGGTGCTGTTAATCTGCCAATTATATGCATAGTCACCGGTACTGCTCCTTTTACCAAACCTGGATATAGTAGCCATCCTAAATGATCTATTGTCATCGCTATAATAGCAATATACTTCAATTGTGTTGCATTAAATTTTAAATTTTCCAAAAACTTCCTCCTATTGCGCAGTTTTATACCAAACAATCAAATATACTCTACACATTCTATCTTTTATTCCCTTAATATTTTTTAAATTTCAATATTAAGACGATCTTTTATAGCTTGAATAGTTTTTTGGTAATTATCTAAAAAGAAAGTATCTACATCGCTATCAAGAATTAACAGTTTTTCTTTAAATCCATCTCGTTCAAGTAAATAAATAAGATGGTTTGTAAAATCGTCTCGAATATCTTGACTTGCCATACTCATATCACGAAAGCCATCATTAACATATGCTGATTTTGGTGGAATTAGAATAATAAGATCCCATTTTTCTTTTGAAATAGCAACCTTATATGATAGCTTAAGTGCCTGATACTCTTCTTCTGAAATAATATCTTTAAGATAATAATCTACATAAGCCATAGTCACCGTAGCATTAGTGTCTACAAAAACAATACCTGTATGGCTACCACTATCAATGACATTTGAAGTCTGTTCGTTCTGATTAGCAAAAAGACGAATATAATCATTAGTATCTAGTTCATCATCACGAACATTATAAAATTCTTGATAAAAACGTGCATACTCAAGCGATATAGGTGCATTAAAAACACGACCAAGATCTTTTATTAATGTTGTTTTCCCGCCTGAAGCCGAACCTACTACCAAAACTTTCTTCGTAAAATGACGACGAAAAGGCTTCGTAATATAACGCCAATAAACTAACGGGTTTTTTCTAATTTCTGTGCTAGATACTGGAATTATAGTCGGATCAATCATTTTAATTGTCACTTCTTTTTGTTTCATATCGCTAAGAGCATTATCACAATCCTTCATATTATTATATTCGTTAGAAAAAACTTCTTCAAAATAACTAAGCAATGGTTTTTGATGACTTTCCTCACCTATATAAAAGGTTATCTTTTCAAATTGATAGTCTGTATTCTCTTTGATTAACTTATGAAGAGTTTCTAACCAAGTCTTCCATCCGTTCGGATATGCTTGCATGCCTTCTTCATCAAGTTTATCCACTACAACCAATTCATCATCATGAAAAACTTCTCGAACATAACGGAAACGTCGATTAAGATGCAGACCATCACGAGTCCCACGATCTTCTTTCGTATTTGTTCCTGACACAATAATCAAAACTGCATCATTTTCTCGTTTTGCTTTTGTTATAAAATCTACATGACCTGTGTGCATTGGTGCAAAAGCCCCAAATACTACTGCTAATTTTTTTATATTTAATAACTTATGCTTCATATCCCCTATTCCTCTTAATGTACTTTTAATAATTCATCCTAATTTTATCTTTAGTAGTTTATAGTAATTACAACCTATCACTTATTTACTAATATAATAATTGTATCAAATATTTAAAATAATACAACAGATAGCCCTATAATACCCGTTATTAATTTTTTCTATAATTTTATTAAATTAATATTGATTCCATTATCCTCAATACATATACTAAATATATTAGATTTAAAAATAAAAAAATATTTTTCCTAATAATAACATCATCTTTCTGAAAAAATATATTTATTTTAAAAAGTGATATGGCTAATTTCCCATGAAATACAAAGAAAATATTGGAATTTTTTTATTTTAAAATATATTATTAGTTTTACTATTGATGAAATATTATATATAACATTTTACTATCACTACACCTTATAAATAGTAAAATTATTGAGTAAAGTATTTGCTTTTATTATCATTAAAATGTATAATTAGAGCTGTAATAATAAGATTTTCGATTAAATTAATGAAAGGATAACTTAATGAAAAAATTTAATTTTGACAAAAATAGAAAAGAAATATTTTCAATAAGAAAACTAAACGTAGGAGTGATACCTTTAGCTATCATGAGTTTAGCAGTTTTTGGAGTTGCTACTTCATCTCAGGAATTAAAAGCATCAAACAATCAAACAGCAGAAAATAATAAAGTAGAATCTATTACTCAATCGATAGATAATAAAAACGGGCTAGAAAATAGTCTAGAACCTAAAAAAAGATCTAAAAGAGCATTAGTAGATAGCTCTGTTATTACTGATTTCAATGCTACTGTTACTTTAAGAAATGATGCAACAGTTATGAATGCAGGGGATACAAAAAATCTATCTGCACAAGAAGTAGCATTTGAAAAAATCGATATGACATTTAAAATAAAACAAGATGGGACCCTAAAAGCAGGGGATACTATCCGTATACCAGTAACTTTAACAAACAATGCGTATGGAGGATATTATGCTAACCTAAGTTCTGGAACATCAGAACCTATTCAAGGAGTTGGAACAATTAAATTTGATTCTTCAAATCCAAATAATCTAGCCTATGTTATAACTTTAAACTCTGATTTTGCTAATATACCTGCAAATACAGAAAAAACAGTTACCGTTACACAAAGAGCTGCTAATGGTTCTAAATTCACAGCTAAATCAAGTAAAAAAGATATTGTATTAGACATAAATGGGAAAGTATTTACTTTTAAACCGATAGCCAGAGAATTTCCAAAAGCTGAAGCTATCTTTTCTGTTTATAATTCAGCTTCAACAGATCGTGCAAACTCAATAAAAATAGGTACTTCAGTTGGGGCTGCAAATTACTATAATAATATGCTGTCAAGCAACGGTCAAAATCCAGGAAATAATACTAAGATTCCTGATGGAGATATAATTTCTATACATCATGTTAAACCTGCGGCAGGTTCTACTATTATAGGAATTAAACCTGATAACAAAAGATATACATCTACCCTAGCTATTAGTGAAGATGGAAAGTATCTTGTTAACAAAGATACACCAACATCTATAACAATTGACTCTGATCCAGATAATAAAGTAATAGAAATGCCAGCAAACTCTAGTAATGAAGATATCCTTAAAGCATTACAAAAAGCTGGTAAAAACTCTTCAGTAGTTATTAACAATGGAGATGGGACATATACTTTAGGTATAAATCTAGGGAAAATGAAAGGTGAAGGAATCACTACTTATCATGATCTTAGACCAACAGATGATTATGCTGAATTCGGTGATACTTATCAAGAAATCGATAGAACACCAGAAGTAAATAAACAAGTTAGTAAAATTTTAAAAGATATGAGTGTTATTCAAGGGACAGGTCATTCGACACGTATAATATTCGCAGATTCATCTATTAAAAATTCAATAGAAGGATCTAAGAGCTATAGTTACAGCGTAGATGGTAATGGAGTTGGTACTCAATTAAGAACAGATGATATTAAAGCGACAACAACTCCTTCGAACGCACGTGCAGTTGGACAAACAAAAATAACTGTACGTTATGTAGATACTGAAGGTAAAGAAATCGAAACACAAGATTATAGATATGGCTATCCTGCAGGATTAGCTACTACACCGAAATCGCCAAATTACGATGTGAAACCTAAAAATATAGATAACTATACTCTTATAACAGAAACTACAACCGTTCCTGGAGTTGCTGGGACTCAACTAACTACAAATAAATCTATAGAGTTTAAAGGCGATGATCAAAATGTTTATTATGTTTATAAACTAAAAGAAGGCATTGCTAAAGTTAAGTATATTGATGATACAACTAACGAAGTATTAGAAGTTAAAGATGATTTAAAAGGTAAGTATAATACAAAATCTACATACACAATAGATGATACTGTGAAAAAATATACAGATAAAAATTATGAGTTTGTATCTAGTACTTATCCAACGGATGGAGTGACTTTTAGAAAAGAAGAACAAGTGTTTGAGGTTCATTTAAAACACAAAACAGAAGTAACACAAGAAAGTAAAAAAGTAAAACAAACAATAAACTATGTGTACAAAGATAACAACCCAGCAGAGCCAGCATTCCCAACAGTAGAAAGAGAACTAGAGTTTACAAGAGAAAACACAAAAGACCTGGTAACAAATGTTGTGACAAATGGACAATGGACACCAGCAAACGGAACAAGCTTTGGAGAAGTAGTATCACCGACAAAACCAGGGTATACAGCAGACAAAGCAAAAGTAGAAGCAGTGAACAATGTAACTGGAGATACTGCAGATATAGTAGAAACAGTAGTATATAGCCCAGAAACTCAAAAACTGACATACACAGTAATCGATGACACAACAAACACAACGCTAGAAGACAAAAAAGATTTAGCAAGTGGAGATTCAAACTCTGAAGTAAAACCAGAAACTCAAACAACTTATGATAATATAGTTGCTAGCTATGAAGCTAAAGGCTATGAAGTAGTAACAAAAGAAGACTTACCAGAGAAATTCGATACAGATACTACAGTAGACCAAAATGTAACAATTCATTTAAAACACAAAACAGAAGTAACACAAGAAAGTAAAAAAGTAAAACAAAC
>ERZ773077.1651-NODE-1651-length-14989-cov-8.945962_pt1 | contig 14989 bp, 10 predicted proteins | sample MGYA00580612_ERZ773077 | MGnify/ENA primary metagenome ERZ773077 (study PRJEB29015, sample SAMEA2737971) | human oral metagenome | biome: human oral; feature: human-associated habitat; material: dental | place: China | collected 2021 ...
GGGGGCGGGCGGGGTCATGCTCTGGTGTCGCCCTCCCCGGACGTGCCCAGTTCCCGTTCGAGCTGTTCGATGGCTTTCGAGGCGTACCATCGGCGGGAACGTGGGGTATCGAGCTTGTCCAGCATGACCTGGTTGTGTCCCCAGGGCAATTGTGCAGCAAGCTGCTGCACAAATTCGGGCTCCGGCCACGACTCGGCAAATGCACGCATGTACTTGAGATTGCGCGGCGAAAACCCCTTCATCTCCGGGAAGGCCATGCGCAGATCCCGTGACAGCCGGTCGATGACCTTCGTGCCCCACCCCTGCTCGGCCTGGCGTTGCAGGATGTCCCGGCCGATCTGCCAGTACAGGCCGATCAGCTCCTGATTGACGGCCAGCGCGGCGCGCTGCCGGGCGTGGTGGATGCGGGTCTTCAGGCTGGCCAGCCAGTCGGCATAGCCGGCGGGCGGGGTTAGGGTGGGGGTGTCTTTCATGGTCATGCCGTCAGCCACACAACCTCCTGCTCGAGAGCGAGGCCATTCAGCTCCATCTGCGTGAGCAGGGGGGCCAGATGGCCGGGCAGGTCGGGCCGGACACGCAGAAATGGGTCCAGCGTCCTGAGCCACAGTGCATGGCTGCCATAGCGCTGCAGGCTGTCTGCCCAGCCGGGCATCAGCCAGAAGTGGCAGGCATCGCCCAGCTGCGCGTGCAGGCGGGCAAAGTTGGCCAGCCCGATGCCATCGTAGTCGGGGAAGTGAATCAGCCGGCTGCCCCGTGGGCGTGCTGCCAGCCAGCGGACCAGCAGGTCGGAGAGCTGGCCGTTGTAGTAGAGCAGCGTGACGGCAGGCCCCGGGGGCAGCCAGTCGGTGCGGTCGAAGAGCGCCTGGTTCTCGATGAGCCAGAGGGGGGCGTCGGTATGCCAGTCGTCGTCCGGGGTGATGCGCAGGCAGGCTGCCCCGAAGTCGCGGGTGTGTGCTGCCAGGGGCAGGTGCAGGTTTCTGGTGGGGGCATGCCAGTCGAGGGGGGCGCTCGATGTGCCCTGTCCGGCTGGGACGCTGTCCGGCACCGTCATGGCGATGTGGCTGGCACCCCCGGGTGAGTCAGAACCACTTTCCGGTTGCCCCGAAGAAGGAGGCATGACGCTGTTCCGACGGGGGAAGGCTGCCTTCAGCAGGACATAGCCAGCGTCGTGTGCATGCCGGCCGGCCTTGCTGTCGCGGCGGTGGCCGATGTTGTGGGCACGGATGGGAGGCGCGCCTGCAGCGGCTGATGTGTCCGTGGTGAGGGGCGTGTCTGTATCAGGTGGCGCGCAGGGCGTGCCTGTCGAATCTGCAACGGGCGGTGCACCTTTGGCGGGAGACGGTACCCAGGAACGGGGGTGAGGTGCCGGTGCTGCCTCGGGAGAGGCAGGTGCTGGCGGGAAGGGGGCCAGCGGTGACAGGGTGCGCAGATGCAGTGCGAAGACTGCGGGGTTGCTGATGCGGTAACTGCCGCCGCTGCCCCGGGCCAGAAACTGCACGGCGCCCGTCTGCTGGCCGAACCGTTCCAGTGCCCGGCGCTGGGCCGGGGTGAATGCGCTGACGGGCAGTGGATTCTGGCCGTTGAGTCGGAGCAGGGCGGTCCGCAATGCGTTTTCGTGTTTGCTCATGCTTCTTCCAGCGGCTCGATGATCTGCCAGCTCAGGCGGCTGATCTGGTTGTGCCCGTCGTGATGCTGGATGGGCACGATGTAGCGGGCAGTGACGAGTGGTGCCGGTGAGGCAAAGATCAGCGAAAAGCCGAAATCGGCGGCCGTGTCGATCAGGCTGCGCTGGTTGCGGGCATCCAGTGCCAGTGCCTCGTCCAGATAGCAGATGCCCTGAATGGGACGGCGCTGGTCCTGCATCAGATGCAGCATGGCCAGGCCGGTGATGAGCTTGGCCATCAGCACGGTGCCGTTGGAGGCGGCGCTGTCCAGATCATTGAAGGCTTCGGCTGCCTGCCCCTCCTTGCCCACCCAGAAACGCAGCTCGAACAGGTCGGCCACACGCAGCCCCTGGCGGGCGTTGCCTTCCTCGATCAGCAGGGTCTTGGCGCGGTCGAGCTGGTCGTCATCCAGCACGCTCTGCTGGTTGAACAGATCGAAGGTTTCGCCGCTGTCCACCGTGGCCGCGGTGCTGATCAGCAGTTCGATGGCCTCGACCAGCGGGGTATTGTCTTCGGGCTCGATTTTGAACACGCTCAGGTCGGACAGGCGGCGACCACCGATCTTGCGGTTGAATTCGCGCATCCGGCCTTTGAAGGCATTGAGCCCATCGCGCAGTTCGCGCAGGCTGGCTGCCACATTGACCACGGCCGAGCGGGATTTCTTTTCCAGGGCCTCGAATTCCTGCGGCAGGTGATGCGCAAAAGTGATGAGGCGACTCACTTCCGTTTCCGGATTTTCGCTCAGGTGGTATTTGGTCAGACCGCCGGTGTTCAGGTCAATGAGCAGCCGGCGAATCTGCTCGTCCAGTTCCGGTAGCTGCCGGCAGTCGGCCAGATAGTGCTGCAGGTGGTCGGCCAGCTTGTCCATGGCCAGGTCCGGCTGGGCCAGCCAGGGGTGATGGGGCAGTTCGGGCAGCCAGGTGAAGGGTGGCTGGTGATCCTGCCGCTGGTTGCGGCGCTGCTCGATGCGCCGGTGCTGCTCCTGCAGCGTGTGCAGATCCTGCTGCAGCTGCTGGCGCTGCCGGTCCAGGGCCTGCTGTCGTTCCGCGGCCTTGGCCAGCGTTTCGGTGAGCGTGGCCAGCGTCTGCTGCAGCTCCGTCAGCCGCTGCTGGCGTGCCGGTTCGGCGGTCTGCAGGGTCTGCATCTCGGCCCAGGCGCGGATGTCCTCATCGAGCTGCTTCAGCTGCGCATCCAGGGCCTGACGCTGGGCTTTGACCGTTTCCAGCGTGCGGGCCGTGTCGAGCTGTTCGTGCAGCTGTTTCAGCTGTGCCTGCAATTCCTGCTGCAGGGTGGTGAGTTCGGCCAGGCTGCGCTGTTCGTGCTGGGCCGTCAGTGCGTCCAGATTGAGTGTCAGCCCCGGCAGGCCGGAGGGCTGCGAGGCCAGTGCTGCAGCCAGCGCCGCTGCATCCAGCGTGAAATCATCTGCGCCCAGGGTGAGCACGGAGCGGGCCAGTGTCCTGTTGAGGACGGTCAGCTGTTCCGGCGCGAGCTGGCTGGCCAGCTGCTGGTAGAGGTTGTTGCCCTGCGTGCGGATTTCCTGTTCCAGCTGGGCCAGTTCCCGTTGCAGGCGCTGGATTTCGCGCTCGATGGCGGCCGGCTCGCGGCTTTGCGCCTGACCGATGCGCACGACGATGGCATCGATGTCCTGCTGCAGCGCGGCGCGCTGCTGGTCCAGCAGCTGCCGTTCCGGAATGAGGGCAAAGCGGCGCTGCAGCGCCTGCAGCTGGTCGGTCTGCTGGCGCAGCTGCTTTTCTTCCTGTTCGGCCAGGCTCTGCCGGCGGGCCAGCTGGATGTCCTCGTCCCGCAGGCGTTTCATCTCGGTGTCGTGCTGGCCCAGCTCCCGTGTCAGTGCCTGGTGGCGTGTGTCGTAATGCTGCTGCCAGTGGGCGAGGGCGTCGTCGATCAGCGGCTTCATGCACAGCAGCCGGCCGCGCAATTCCAGTCGCGCCTCGTGTTTCTGTTCCAGTGTTTCCAGCAACGCTTTCTGGGCAACGGCCGCACGATACTGGCTCCATTCCCCATTCAGATCGGCAAAGGCACGGTCCCATTCGGCCTTGAAATCGATGCCCGCATCGGGCAGATCGCGCCGGAATATCTGCAGCAGGTTTTTCTTGACGTCGGCCGAGGTGAGACGGTCGAGCTTCAGTGTGTGCGTCAGCACCCGCTGGAAGCTGGCCGCATCACTGGCATGTTCCAGCCGGAACACACACAGGTCCAGCTGGCTGGTGGCCTTGCGGTTGCGACCGCCGTAGATCATGTCGGCAAATTCGCTGCCCGAATAGCTGAATACCCGCCGCTCGTGCGTAGCCAGATGGGCCGCCAGCTGCGGCTGGGCCACCAGTTCGCCACCAGGCAGCCGGTATTCGTCCACATTCAGTGGCCCCGCATAGGCAAAATACTCGTAATCGAAACTCACGCCCTTGCCCACGCAACCGAGCACCACGGTGCCGGTTTCGGGCAGCGTGACCTCCAGCAGGATGTAGGCGCTGTTGTGCGGAAAATAGAAACGCCGGCTCTTGTCGGCATCGTGTGCGCCGAAATTCATCACCCGCCGGTCGATGATCAGCAGATACTGCAGCGCGTTGATGAGGCTGGTCTTGCCCGTGTTGTTGGGTGCCACCAGCGACACGGAACCATCGAGCGGCAGCTCGGCGCGGGAATAGCCGGCACTGTTGAGCAGCACCAGACGCTGGAAACCGTATTGCATCAGGGAGCCTCTCCGGTGTCGGTATCAGGGGCGTCGCTGGACAGGTCATCTTCATCGGTCATGACGTCGTTGTCGTTGCCTGTCGCGTCGTCGGACGGACCGAACCCGGCGTCTGTGGTGTCGCGTTCGTCGGCGGCCAGCGCCTGAAAATGGTCCAGGTAGCGATACACCGCCGGCAGCAGCCGCCAGCCGGCGCCATCACGCTGCGCAAAACCCAGACCAGCGGCCCGGTCGAAGAGTTCCCGCAGCCCTTCGGTGTCCAGCCCCTCGGCCTCCAGCATGTCCTGATGCTGCTTGTGCGTCTCGGCCAGCAGCTCGCGCGTGACCAGCCAGTCGGCAAACCGCTGCAGTGTCTGCCCTGCATTGGCCTGCGTATCGAAAATGACCATGAACAGCAGGGCCAGCTGCCGGCTGATCCGGTTGATGGGGGCACTGGCCGACGGCGTGTGGAACCACGCAAATCCCCGGTGATCCACGCGCAGCGTGTAGCCCAGCGACGAGAACAGCAGCGTGTAATCGGCCTCGTGCCTTTCCAGCTCGGCCCACAGCGCCGGATCGGCCACGCGGTTCAGGTGCCGGCCCGCCAGAAAGAGCCGGAACAGCGCGTCCAGCGAGGCGAGCGGCCCCAGCGCGGAGGTCAGGGGAGAAGATGCGGATCCGTTCATGGAAAACAGGGGAAACAGGAAAAATGGGGGAGCCAGGTGCAGATGGCATCCTGCCCTGACAGCAGATTCATGTTGGTACGCAGCAAATCAGGCATTTTTCTGGGATGTGCCCACCCCCGCGAATGAGGCATGATGGTTGAGGCTGATGTGCATGTCAGGCATTTTTGGGCGACGGTACGGCAGCCACGGCTTCATGGGGGTGATGCAGCACACGGATGGCATGCAGGTCGAGCTGCCGGGTGGTGCTGGCTGGCGTGGTCTGCCAGGGCATGTCACCATGCTGCAGGTCATGAAACAGCCGCATCAGCGTGGCATCCTGCAGGTGGCCGTAGCTGGCCTTCAGCCAGGCCAGCAGGTCCGTCACGGGCAGGCTGGCGGCCAGATGGCTGCGCAGCGCGGCCTCGTCCACCACGTCGGGCAGGGGTACCGTTTCGGAAGCAGGCAGGTCCTGCGGAAAGGCAACCGCCTGCGGCCGGTAGTGCCGGGCTGCCGCCATGATGTCGCGCACTTCGTCTCCGGCCTGGATTTTCAGGCCGCGGCCATTGCGCCAGACCGGCAAGCGGCTGTCTCTGGCCGGACGGGAAAGCACCCGGTGCAGCCCCTTCTTGCGTACCGATTGCAGCAGGGAGGCGATGGCACTGGTGAGTGCGTTGTGCTGCAGCGCCTCCTCGCGCAGCGGCAGCAGGATGTCTGCGCACTGCTGTGCCACGATCCGCCCGAACCGGCGCAGCTCCTTGGCCTGATAGGACACCTGCCGCAACTGCAGCCGGTGCGAATACAGGCTGCCCTGGATGGTGAACTGCTCCAGCGCCTGGTCCAGCGTGCGCTCGGCGGCCTCCAGATGCTGGTAGAAACTGCCTTCCGGCCCCGTGTCCATCATGCTGTTCATGGGTTCGACATACTGGTCGTACGCCTGCAGGACGCGCTGGTAGCGCTGGCTGGCCGGCATGTGGGCGTCGGCACTGCGGGCATTTTCGGCCAGCTCCTGAATGGCATGCCGGTCCTGCTCCAGCTGCAGGCCGATCTGCCGGAACAGCTCGGCCAGCTGGCTGGCGGGCCAGCGCACGCGGTCGATGTCGTGCCGGACGATGCCCTCGGCCAGTGCTTCCGTGGCATCGCGGATGGCGGCGACACGGGCCTGCAGGACGGCGGTCAGGCCAAGCTCGTGCTCGCGGGTCAGGCCACGCACGAAGGTGAGGACATGCGGATCGAGCTGCAGGTCATCGCTGCGCGGCACGGTCTGCAGCAACGTACTGTTGACCATCTGGCGCAGAAGGGCACCCTGCTGTTCGGCGTTCAGCCCGGGGTTGCTCCGTGCGATGCAGGCACGCACCTGTTCGGTCGTGAAGATGGGAAACTCACGTGACAGGCGTGCCAGCACCTCGATGGTGTCCCAGTGGGTGTGGAGGGCATGGACCAGGGCGCGGGGGGTGATCATGGGGGGATTCTAGAACGTGCCATGGGGCCGGAGCGTGTCAGGGGGCCGTTCATTCCTGTGCTGGCCCTGGTCGTGTGTGGCCCTGGCCGTGTGCCGGCAAGACGCCATCTGCAGGGTTGGTCTCCGTGCCAGGCAGGGTAACGCCGGCCGTGCACGGATTCGGGGTTTGCCCTCATCGGGGGGCGTCCGGCGAGGGCCTCTGTCGAAGCTCCTTCTCGAGCAGCTCCTGCAGGGCTCTCATCACGTCTCCGGCGTCCTGCCGGGCAGAAGTTACCGGCGGTGAGGGCGGGGTGTTCCGGCTGCCATTGAGGGGGCTGCCGGCATAGGTATGGTCGGCATCGGTGTGGCTGGTATGGGCGTGGCTGACGTCGGTCCAGTTGACAGGTGCCTGGCTGGCATGGGAGCTGCCGGCCGGTGATGCGCCGTTGCAAGAGGCGTTGATGTGTGAGGTGCCGTTGCGGGATGTGCCGTTGCGGGGGGCGTTGATGTGGGTGGCGTTGATGTGGCTGTTGCCGGCATGGGCGGAACCTGCCGGGTGACCGTCCCTGGTCAGGGCTTCGATGGCACGGTCGGCGAAGGCCGGTGCACCGGGCTGGCCGTTCGGGGGCAGCGGACCTGCCGGGTGTGACCGGCCTGCCGGATGCGAGGCGGCGTGCCGGTCGATGTGGCCCAGGTTCCGGGTTGGGTCTATCTGGTCACGGACCCGCTGTTTCAGCACCTTGGCATCGGGAAAGCCGCCGTCGGTCTTGCGGTCCCAGATGGGCACGCCGTTGCAATGGATCTGGAAGACGCCTCCGGTGTCGGGGATCAGCGTGACGCCACCGGCCAGATCGGTGCCAAAGGTGGAGAGCAGTTCCTGCGCCATCCAGCCGGCGCGGAGCATCCAGTTGCAGAGGGTGCAGTAGCGGATGGTGATGGTGTGGGCGGCCATGATGTCTCCTTGGGGGCGCGCATGCGGGCTGCCCCCGTCAGGGCGTCTTTCCTGGAGATGTCCATGCCAGACTCCCTGACGATAGTCTGCCTCACCTGGGTGGCGGATGGCCAGAAGGGTTACATGTCCGTGGGGGGAGCAGGGGCCCTTGTCTGGTGTTCCAGTTCATTCGGGTCGGGCTGCAGCTGGTCGAGCCGTAGCAGTTCTCTGGCAGAAAACGGGTGTTTCTGCATGCTGTCCCGGGAGGCTTCATCCAGCGAGGCAATGTGTGTGTTGCCCTGGTCGGCCACCACGGCAAGAACGGTGTCGGCCGGTATGCTGGTGTCGTCCAGCAGGTCGGGGCTGTGGCTGGTCACAATGATCTGGGTTTGCCTGGAGGCACGGGTCAGCGCCTCACGCAGTGCCGCGCTGGCAGCTGGGTGCAGTGCGGTCTCGGGCTCTTCAATACCTACCAGAGAGGGGGCGAAGTCCCGGTTGCCCTGGAAGAGGGCGGTCAGCACGCCGAGCGCGCGCAGTGTGCCATCGGACATGTTCTGGGCTTCGAAACGCCACGGCGTGCTGTCTCCTACGTCCTGCCGGAATTCCAGGGTCTCCTTGCTGCTGATCTGCTTGCGCTGAACACCGTGAATCATCGGCACCACAATGCGCAGATACTCCTGGATGGCATCCAGTTGTCCATCACCGACACGCTGCAGGTGGCCTATGACACTGGCAATGTTCTCGCCCTCTTCCTTGAGGAGCTTTCCGTCCTGTGGGGTTTGCAGGTCACGCATCAACCGGGGGTTGAGGTTGTAGAAGCGCATGGAGGCCAGTGCGTCGAACACCGGAAGAAATGCGGCCGTACCGGAAACAGCGACCAGGGCCAGACGGTCTGAGGTGATGGCGGGGAAGGTGGGCTCGCTGCTGTGCTTCAGGGTTCTCCGTTCGACCTGGTAGGCCGGCCCCCGGCCGATGCCCCCGATGATGCATTCCTCGTTCTGTACTTCGTATCCGCCGTTTTTCAGGGCGCCGATCCGGAATGCGAAGTGTCCCTCCCTGCCATCCGGCAGGTGGAATTCCAGCCGGATGCCGAAGTGGGTGGGGTGGCCGCGGGAGCGGCGCCGGACTTCGTTGATCCCGCCGCGCTCGTTCAGTGCATTGTCCAGTGAGCCGTTGAGGGCATCGCTGACCAGCTGGAGCGCGTCCAGAAAGTTGCTCTTGCCGGCACCATTGCCGCCGACCAGCCAGGTCAAGGGATGGAGGCGGACATCGCAGTGGCCGATGCTTTTGTAGTTTTGCAGGATGACCCGCTGCAGAAAGACGGGGATGCTCATGGCATGGGCTCCGGGCTGGAGGCTGGGCTGGTGGTGGGGGTATTGTGCCTGATCGCGTGGGCCTGCTGTGCTTGCAGGTATGGGCAGCTCCGCGCCCAGTGTCTCGCAAAGTGAAGTGAACGATGCGATATTTCATGCCTTTCCAGCCGCTGTTCGGCGCGTGCGTTCCTCGTCGCGCAGCGCAAGCAGGCCATCCAGGACTTCGTCGGCAAAACGGTACCGTCCAGTGGCACGTGCCCGGTCCCGCGAGGCCAGCGCCTTCTGATGGAGTGCTCCGCCGGTATCTTCGGCGTGGAGATCCAGTGCCGGCAGAAGGTCCATGACATCGCAGAAGAGCGCACGGTGCTGCCAGTCGTTGCGATCGCCGATCACATAGAAACGCCGTTTGGCGCGGGTGGCGGCCACGTTCAGCAGGTTGGGTTCCGACACAGCCCAGTCGCGGGCGCCTGGAGAGGCGGTGTTGCCGCCCAGTACCATGATCACCACGGGTGCCTCCTTGCCTTGCATGGTATGGATGGTGCCGCAGCTGATTTTTCCTGTTTTGCCCTTGCCCCGATAGGGGCGGATGAGGGCGGGAATTTTCTTGAGGACGCCGCGGAACGGGGTGACGATGGCGATATCGCCGGGTGCGACACCGTCGCTGCGCAGTGCCGCCAGCAGGGCCTGCAGCATTCTGCCCTCTTCCGCTACCCAGTTGCCCTGCGATGTTCCCGTGGCATGCAACCACCCGGTGGGAAGGTGGGCCGGCGTTTCACGATCCGGTCTGGGGGCAATGGTGCCGTAGACCATGTTGCCGTCGTAGGCAATGCGGTTGGCCAGCTCAAACATTGGCCTGTCGCAGCGACGGTGTACCACCAGCGGCAGACCCACCCAGGACTGGTGGTCATCGGGGCCGGTTGTGCGTCCCCATGGCGTGGCCTGGTCTGCCAGTGTCTGGGCTGAGTGGCGGTTGGGCAACCAGTGATTGTCGACCCCAAAGTGGGTACGCATGTGCTCCAGTGCCGCATCTGATACGGTCATGATGGGTTTGAGCTGCAGTGGGTCGCCCACGAACACGGCACGGCGGGCGCGCCAGAGGGCACCCACGGCCGCCTGTGGAGTGGCCTGTCCGGCTTCGTCGACCAATAGCCAGCCGATTTCCTCGCAACCAAGCGATCCAAAGGAGCGGTCGAAGGAGGCAAAGGTGCTGCTGAGTACCGGTACCACCATGAACAGGGATGCCCAGGCGGAGCGGATGGCGTCTCGGGAATAGCCGCTGAAGGACTGGCCCTGGATCAGGGCATTGGCCAGATCCAGGTTGGCACGGATACGTGTGGCTTCGAGCGCCAGGAAGGTCTGGTGCAGCCGCAGCGCCTCCAGGAAGACACGAGCACGGGCCTGTCGCCAGTGGGGTAGGGGCCAGGGCTCGTGCAGTTCATTCTGCCGGTCTCCGGTGGTGTGTCCCGTCTGCAGCCACGAAACGATATGCTGGGCCTGCAGCCTGGTGGCATCCTGGATGGCGTTCTGCACATCGGTGGCTGTCTGGTTCTGATGGTGCTGAAGGAGCTGCCATTGTGCCACGGCCTGTTCGGCCCTGAGCTGGGTGGCCTGCAGAGATGCCTGGTTGGCTTGCCACGCGCGGCTGGCGCTCCAGAGTGTGGCGAGGTTCTGCCAGAGGCCGGGCTTGCGTGTCTGGTGCTGCAGTACCTCCGCCGCACATGCTTTTTGCCGGCTTTGAGCAGCAAGCAGACCGGAGTCGGCATCCCTCTCCAATACGGCAATGGGGTCAGGGAGGCTGTTTTCCAGTGTCTGCAGCGTCGAGAGCAGCGCAGGAAGCCGGTTGCGCTGTGACTGGATATGCTGGATTTTCGTGAGCAATGCATCCACACTGTGGCGGATGGACGATTCGGCTGCCTTGGCTTCGTTGTAGGATTCCACTGCCTGCTGCCAGCGCTGTTGCCGATTTGCCGACGCATTGGACATGGACATGGATTTGTACTGGTTTGCGTGCCCACTCAGCCAGCCTTGCAGCCCATGCGGATATTGCAGTTTCCCGGTGATCGCTACCAGCTCTTCCCTGGTGCGGTTGCCAAAGAAATAGTGATCGATGAACTTGCTTCGTCGTGACTTGCTGCCCAGCGCGGCAGAGATCAAGGCCCATGAGGGGGCGCCGGAGGTCAGTGTTCCCAGTTCGCCGAAATAATCGGCTTCTGGCAGCCAGCTGCCATCGATCCTGTTGCGTTGTGGAAGCTCCCGGGTGATGTTCTCGACAGCGCCATTGTTGGAGGAGGCAACGATGATTTCGTAACCGAACAGGTCAGGCTGCAGGGGGTGGGCGTTTTGTTTCTTGCCACTGGCATTGCCGGTTTCTTTCGCGTTTTTCTGGAATGCATCCGAGGCGCGCGGGAGTTGCGCCAGGGCATCGGCTCGCTGCGTGACGATGGCGGCCACCAGATCCCTCAGCAGGGTAGTCTTGCCGGTTCCTGGGGGGCCATTGATACCCAGAATACCGGCTCCTTCCCCCAGCTGCTCCAGAATGAAATTGATGGCCAGTTGCTGCGCGTGCACCAGTCCGCGATGCTCCTCGGCAGGCCAGCAGCCGGTGGGGTGCTTGTGGGGAAGGAGATGGTCGACGATGGCGCTTTCCAGTTCCGCGCTGCCGATGGTGTGGCGGGTGATGCTCGTGTTCGGATCCAGATATTGTGACAGGGCCTTGCTGGTATTGCCGGTGGCAACTGCTTCTGCAACCCGGATCAGATCGTCCAGCAGAAAACTGTTGAGGGGGAGATCGCTTTGGCGGGGTTGGGGGCGTGTTATGGATTCTTCCGTCTCCGTGAACCCCCCTTTGGGCGTGCCTGCAATAACGTGGGCAGAGGCTCCGGATGTGGGGGCTGCCTGTGCAGGGATGTTCCCGACTGCTGTGTCGCTGATTGTGTCGTGCTGTTGTCCCTTGACTTCAACGGGCCGGCTACAGGAGCGCAGCACGGCTTTTTCCGGGTTGGACAACACAGTCTGCAGCCCACACTGCTGGATGACGAACGTCGTGAGTTCGTCCAGGGCTTGCCGGTTGACCGACCCGGTCAGGCGGGCTTCGGCCTGCTGCCTGATGGAAGTCTGGTCCTGGTTGAAATCCTTCGACCAGTCACTGCCACTGGTCAGTCGTCCGAGGAACCAGGCTTCGCTGGACAGGGTGAAGCTGCCCGGGACGAGCTGGCCGTCATGGGTGAATTCGGCGGCATACAGCGCTGAATATTCCCGTTCTGCGGGGTCGCGATAGCCTTGGTCGGCGCCGAATGCCCTGTCCAGTGCATCGGTGATGGTCTTTGTCGGGAAGATCTGAACGTAGAGCGTGTGGAACCATGTGTAGACTTTGGGCTTTCCGGTACGTTTGTCTATCTCATCAAGGGGCAAAGGCTGCCGGCTGGCCTCGCTGCCCGGTTCCCAGGGGAATGGCTCGTTACTGGATTGAATATCATGGACGAATTCGTCCTTTGGTGAACGGCCGGCACTGTCCTCGGGCTTCTTGAGCTGGGACGGTTGCAGCAGCTCGACGGCATGCCAGTAACGGATGATGCGTTCCTGTGCGTTCACGTGGTTCTCCCCTCCAGCGGTATGAATGGAGGAGATTTTACGAAAAGTGACAGGCTGCCGATGATGCTGAAGATGACCTATAATCCCTTCAACACGGCCCCTCCCGTCCGCCTGCTCGTGAAGCGGACGCTGAGGGGTTCTTTTTGGCTGTTCCAGATGTGCCCTGGCCAGGGCACGTCGGTGCTGTCCGGCGTTTCCCGCAAGGGGGCGCGGAGGCGCTCCGTGGGGGGCTTTACTGAAGCCTGACTGGATTCAGGGTAAAGAAAACATATAAATCAACAAGTTGGCCGTAATCCCTTTACTAGCCTCTGCTTCCATGAGACACCGTAGTAAAGGGCAGGCCAAGGCTACTCGTCGCCAGATTTGTCCGTGACTTCCCAGTAGCCGCCTTTGGCAGGGCCATGGCGAACCAGCTTGCCGGTGCGTTTGAGCTGGTTGATGTTGTACTTGATGCCATCCTGGCTCAATCCGGTCATCTGGGCCAGCTCGCTTGTACTCAGGTGTGGCTGTTGCCGAAGTATCTGAAGCAGGGTTTCTCCCGTCTTCTGGCGCCGCCGGACCTGCTGTTCTGGTGTAGTTTTCGGGGTAGTTTTCGGGGTAGTTTTCGGGGTAGTTTTCGAGGGGGCGCTTTCTGCCCCGGCATGCCGGGCCGACGGCCGTGCAAAGCTGGCGATGAAAAGCCCGGCCACCTCCCGGAAAGTGACATCGGGAGCGTTTGCAAGGATCAGAGGCACGCCACGGCCCCAGGCTTCCACCAGATGGATACGGCGTAGCAGGTCGGCAATCAGCGGGTTGCGCCGGCGTGATACGCCGCCTCGACGGAGTTCTTCCAGCGTCAGGTTTTCGTACAGTTCGCCGGGGTTGCGAATCTCGACCCGATCACGGTAGATGGCGACCTGTACGTAGTCCGGGTCACGCCAGTCACGGTGGCAGAAGGCGTTGATGATGGCTTCCCGCAGTGCAGGGACGGCAATTTCGGGAACGTCGACCCGGCGCATGCCATCCAGCCGCATGCCGATGTGGATGTTCTTCAGGATGAACTTCTGGGCTTCCTCGATCAGTTCCAGCAGCGTGCCGTGGAAGTCGTGGCGGTCGAGAATGGTTGCGCTGGTCTGGGTGGCGAACACGGCACAGCGCAGTTCGATGGGTTCATCGGCAAAGAACAGCCGGGCGGCGTTGACGGGATGGCCGTCGCGCAGCAGGCCCAGTTTGTCCAGCGTGTTGGTGGTATTGTCCCAGGCAAGACCTGCCGTCTGCACGAACTGGCGAATGCGCGCCTCGTTCAGCGTACTCAGGGGCTGATCGATGGGTTCGTTGTCCCAGCGCAGGGCTGCACGATTCTGGCGCAGGATCAGGGTTTCCAGCTCACGGGCGCTCATCTGCCGGTCTTCATCGGCAACGCGCATGTAGGGACGCCCATGGGCATAGTACGGCCTGTCCTGCCCGCGAGCCCTGACGCGCAGGCAGCTTTTGCCGTTCACTTCCTCCCGGGTGATTTCCGGATAGATGCGCGGGTCTATGCTGGCAGCAATGGCCTGTGATACATCGCGCAATGTCTTGTCGTTCTGGTCAAGGCCCACCGCCTTGCCATTGGGGGCGATGCCAAACCACAGTTCAGCCTCGCCATGCTTGTTGAGCATGGCGGCCAGTGACACGATGCCCTGTTTGAGTTCCGCCAGGGATTTCTTGAGTTCGACGGTTTCGCTTTCCGTCATGGATGAGGCGTGTTCCATCGGTGTGAGGCCAGATGTCTCCGGTGATGGCGTCAGGCAGGAACCACAAGCCCTTCCCATTGTGTCTCCTGACATGGGCGGAGGGGCTTTCTGATTTCTGGGTGCAGGCGGGCCAGGTATCGTCTGGCCGCCCACCCTGTCTTACACATTGAACAAAAAGTTCAGCACATCCCCATCCTGCACCACGTAGTCCTTGCCTTCGGCGCGCATCTTGCCGGCTTCCTTCGCGCCGTGTTCACCCCTGTACTGGATGAAATCGTCGAAGGCGATGGTCTGGGCCCGGATGAAGCCGCGTTCGAAGTCGGTGTGGATGACGCCGGCGGCCTTCGGGGCAGTGTCGCCCTTGTGGATGGTCCAGGCGCGCACTTCCTTCACGCCGGCGGTGAAGTAGGTCTGCAGGCCGAGCAGGTCGTAGCCGGCGCGGATCAGGCGGTTCAGACCCGGTTCCTGCAGGCCGAGGTCGGCCAGGAAGGCAAGTTTGTCCTCGTCGTCGAGGTCGGCCAGCTCGGCTTCGATCTGGGCGCACAGGGCCACGACGGGAGCATTTTCCTTTGCGGCAAATTCGCGCAGGCGGTCGAGGTAGGGGTTGTTTTCGAAGCCGTCTTCGGCCACATTGGCCACGTACATGGCCGGTTTCAGGGTCATCAGCCCGTAGGGTTTGAGCAGGGCTTTGTCCTCATCGGACAGGTCGAGCGAGCGGGCGGGTTTGCCTTCGTTCAGGTGGGGCTGGAGTTTTTCCAGCAGGGTGGTCAGACGCAGGGCTTCCTTGTCACCGGCGCGGGCCTTCTTGATTTCGCGGGCGTGGACGCGTTCGATGGTGCCGAGGTCGGCCAGCGCCAGTTCGGTGACGATGGTTTCGATGTCGGCGATGGGATCGACGCGGCCGTTGACGTGCACGACGTTGGGATCATCGAAGCAGCGCACGACGTTGACGATGGCGTCGGTTTCGCGGATGTTGGCGAGGAACT